>VYLA01000009.1_pt1 | contig 166396 bp, 155 predicted proteins | sample 5114381 | NCBI WGS metagenome assembly VYLA01 (sample SAMN12291789, study PRJNA351875) | freshwater metagenome | isolation source: freshwater lake | place: USA: Michigan, Gull Lake | collected 2011-08-08 | reverse complement strand
GCCGGCTGGCCCAGCGCTGGGCCGCCCTGGCGGAGCGCGAGGCGGCGCCGACGGATGAGGCTCCGGCCCTCGACGACGGCCTGCTGCTGGCCCTGGCCTGGCCGGAGCGGGTCGCCCGGGCGCGGGGGCCTTCGGGGCATTTCCAGTTGGCCAGCGGCCGGGGCGTCTGGCTGGAGGAGACCGATCCCCTGGCCCGAGAGGCCTGGCTGGCCGTAGGCGAGCTGGGCGGGGGCGGACGCGCGGACCGAATCCTGCTGGCGGCGCCCCTGGATCCGGCCCGGATCCCGGCCCTGTTCGCCGCCGACATCATACGCGAAGCCCGCATCGAGCCCGGCCCCTCGGGCCGCCTGCGGGCCGTGCGGATCGAGCGCCTGGGCCGGCTGGTGCTGAAGGAGACCCTGGACGAAGCGCCCTCGGGCGACCTGATCCGCGCCGCCCTCCTGGATCAGGTCCGCGCGGCGGGACTTGAATCCCTGCCCTGGGGAGAGTCGGGCCGCAGCCTGCGGGCCCGGGTCGCCTTCCTGGCGGGATTGGGGGAAGCCGACCTGCCGGACCTAGGCGACGAGGCCCTGGTCCGGGGACTTGAAGACTGGTTGGGTCCGGCGCTGAACGGCCTGCGGGGCCTGGAGGACCTGTCGCCCGCCCGCCTCGACGCCGCCCTGGCCGGACGGCTGGACTATGCCGACCAGAGACGTCTGGACGCCCTGGCGCCGGTCCGATGGACCGCGCCGACGGGCAACAGCTTCGCCATCGACTACGGGGCGCCCGGGGGCCCGAGGGTGGAGGTGCGGGTGCAGGAGGTCTTTGGCCTCGGGGTCCATCCCGCTGTGGCGAACGGCCGGGCGCCGCTGACCCTGGCCCTGACCTCGCCGGCGCACCGGCCCCTCCAGACCACCCGCGACCTCCCGGGCTTCTGGCGCGGGTCCTGGCGGGAGGTGCGGGCAGAGATGCGGGGGCGCTATCCCCGCCATGTCTGGCCGGAGGACCCCGCCTCCGCCGCCCCAACCTCACGTGCAAAGCCGCGGGGAACCTGAGAAAACTCAGGCGGTTACAGCGTAAATCATAATCCCTGCCGCGACCGACAGGTTGAGGCTGTCAGCCCGGCCGCGCATGGGGATCTTGACGTTGACGTCGCAGAGGGCGGCCATGTCGGGGGGCAGGCCCTGCTGCTCGTTGCCCAACAGGACCAGGGTCGGGCGCCGGTAGGCGGCCTCGGCGTGGGAGACGGTGGCGGACAGGAGGGTCCCTACCACCGAGCCCGGCCAGCGGGCCCGCCAGGCGGTGAACGCGTCCTCGCCCGCGCAGACGATGGGCAGGGCGAAGATGGAGCCCATAGTGGCCCGCACGGCCTCCACCGAATAGGGATCGCAGCATTCGCCCACCAGGATCACCGCCCCGCAGCCGGCGGCGTCCGCCGTGCGGATCACTGTGCCCAGATTGCCCGGGTCACGGACCCGGTGCAGGGCGACCCAGCCCGTCGCAGCGGCGGGGTCGAGGGCTTCGAGGTCGGTGAAGGCCTGGCGGAAGACGCCGATCACCGCCTGCGGATTGTCGCGCCGGGAAACCTTGGCGAGGATATCCCGGGTGACCTCCACGGCCTGGCCGCCGGCGCCCAGGGTCGCCTTGAGGGCGCGCTCGAGCAGGGGGTGCCCTGCAGCCTCGGGCCCATGGAGGAGAACTTCTGGAAAGCGTCCAAGTTCAAGGGCTTCGATGATGAACTTCAAGCCTTCAGCGACGAACTGCCCGGTCTCGTCCCGGGCCTTGCGCAAGTGCAGGGCGCGGACCGCCTTCACCAGGGGATTGGTCAGGGAGGTGACCTGGCGGGGCGCGGCGGTCATGCGGTCCAGCGGGCGTAGAAGCTCATGCCGATCTCCCGCTGGCGGGCGCTCTCCACCAGGACGAGCTCGCCCCAGGCGATATCGCCGCCGCGTCCTTCCAGCTTATCGGCCAGCAGGCCCGCCAGGGCGGCGCCCGAAATGCGCTCGGCATAGGCGTTGAGCAGGAGGAAGCGCGCGTCAGGGCTCAGGAGCTCGGCGCACATCCCGGCCAGGTCGGGCAGGTCGTCGAACAGGCGCCAGACCTCGCCGTCCGGACCGCGGCCGTACTTGGGCGGGTCCAGGATGACGGCGTCGTACTTCACGCCCCGGCGGATCTCGCGCTGGACGTACTTGCGGGCGTCCTCGCAGATCCAGCGGATGGGGCGGTCCTCCAGGCCGGAGAGGGCGGCGTTCTCGCGGGCCCAGCCGATCGCCTTGCGGGAGGCGTCCACATGGGTGACCTGGGCGCCGGCGGCGGCGCAGACCAGGCTGGCGACACCGGTATAACCGAACAAATTCAGAATATTGAGCGCCCTTCCTGCATCACGGACCGTCTGGTCCAGCCAGGCCCAGTTGGCCGCCTGCTCAGGGAAGAAGGCGAGGTGGCGGAAGGGTGTGAACCGGCCGTGGAAGCGCACCGCCCCCCAGCCCGAAACCCAGGGCTCGATCGGCGCCTCCCGGAAGCGCCAGCGGCCGCTGTCCTCCTCGTCGGCAGGGTCGAAGACGGCGTCGGCCGTGCGCCAGGCCTCCTCATCCAGGCCCGGAGACCACAGGCACTGGGACTCGGGACGGACGACGCTACGCTGGCCGTAGCGTTCCAGTTTCCGTCCGCGACCGGAGTCCACGAGGTCATAGTCCGACCATCCGACGGTCCGGAGAAGCGTTGGCTCGGGATCCGTCCGGGGTCCCCCCTTCGTCCGGCCGGAGGTCATGGGGCGGTTTCCTGCATGAGGGGGGAAGCGACCTGCGTCGGATCAGGGGGCGTGCGTGGGGTATACACCCCCCGCCGCAGGTCATCTGTCAGGGTCAGGGGGGTGGAGCCGCCCCGGGCCTTGGCGCGGTAGACGGCCACCGCCTCCATGACCCGCATGACGTAGTTGCGGGTCTCGGAGAAGGGGATGCACTCGATGTAATCGATCGGGTCCACGCTGGCCGCGCGGGGGTCGCCGCAGAAGGCGGCCCACTGAGTCGAGCGGCCCGGTCCGGCATTGTAGCCGGCCACCGCCATCACGTAAGAGCCGGCGAAGCTTGAGATCAGGCCGCCGAGATAGGTGGATCCGAGACGCATATTGTACTCGGGCTCGTCCAGCAGGGACGGGGCATAAGGAACCCCTAACCGCCGCGCCGTGGCCGCCGCCGTGGCGGGCATAAGCTGCATCATGCCCCGGGCTCCGACGCCGGACCGGACCAGGGGATCGAAGCCGCTTTCCTGGCGGGTCACGGCCAGGATCAAGGCGACCTCAGGGGCGTTCGGGACTTGAGGCGGCGTGCGGAGTGGATAGCCTCTCTCGGGCAGGATGAAGCCGCGCTGGGCCGCTGCACGGACGACCTTCATGGAGGTGTCCTGGTCTCCATACCCCCGGACAAGGTCAACCAGCATGGCCTGATCGGCCTCGGTGTCGAGGACGTCGTCCAAGCCCAGCACAAAGGCGCGGAAGAGATCCCGGTTTCCGGTTTCATAAAGAATCCGGGCCGCCCGGGTGGTGTCTTTGGTCTCGAAGGCCCCCCGCTCCCGGGGCCCGATGACCGGGTCCTTGCCCAGGTCGAGACGGGCGTAGCCAGCCCGCTCGGCCGCCAGTTGGCCGTAAAAGGTGGTCCGGTGACGGGCGGCGGCGCGGTAGAAGACGTCGGCGGCGTCGATGCCGGCTAGGGCCTCCACGGCACGGCCCCGCCAGTATAGGCCGCGCGCCAGGGTGATCGGCGAGGTGCCTACCCGGTCGATGTGCTTGAAGTGGGTCTCGGCCCGGATCGGGTCCTTCAGTCGGGTCAGAGCGATCCATCCAGCGTAGAACTCGGCTTCGACGGCGTCGGGGCCCGAGTGCAGACCGGTGTTCGCGGAGGCCTCGTAGGCGGCCCGGGCGTCGCCGTTGCGCAGGGCCGACAGGGTCAGCTGATAGCGTTCATCCCAGATGCGAGCGCCCATCTCCTGCGACCAGGCCTCACGGGGGAAGCGGACGAGCTCGGCCCGCGCCAGCTGGTCCAGCCCTGCCCGGCGGTAGTGCGCGGCTTTCTCGAAGGCCAGGCCCGGCGCGGCGGCCACCGAAGGGGGAAGGGCGTCGGCCAGGGCCAGGGCCGACGCGGACCTTTGGCGAAAGGCGATGCGGGCCTGGGCCAGGGCCTGCTGGTCCTGCGGCAGCAGAGGAATGAGGTCCCGGGCCGCAGGGCCCTGGGCGCCAAAGAGCAGCATGTCGGCCCGCCGAACATGGTCTTCGACGGTCAGGACATCACCAAACCTCGCCATCATTGTCCGCTGGACGTCGACGTCAAAGGGCATGCCGCGCCAGGTCCGTAGGATCAGGTCTTCGGCCGCCTTGTCGTTCCCGATAGCGCGCAAGGCTGCAGCCAGAGCCATGGCGCCCTCGGGCGTGGCCGGAGTCTCCCGGCCGAACCAGCCGATAATCTGGCGGGGCGAAAGGCCTGCAGTTCCGATCAATCGTTCGGCGGCGAGCCGACGCCGCGCCGGCCTTGGCCAGTCCGCCATGTCGCGAAGCGACCGGTCGACCTCGGCGAATCCCAGGCTGGGGCCATTGGTGTCCAGGATCATCCACTGGCCGAGTCGGCGTGCGGAGGGATCGGTAATCCGCGCGAAGGCGTCCCTGGCCCCATTGACGTCGCCACGGCGGGCATCGGCAATCAGCTCCTGGAGACCTTCTGCGTCCAGATTCGAAATAGAGGCGTAACGAGGAGGGGCAGGCGCAGGCGCAGGCGCAGGAGGTGCGACCAAGGTTTGCGGCGCATTTTCCGGTCCGGCGGTGCTCGGAGCCTGGGCCTCGGTCGCAGGCTGCGCCTGCCCTGTGGGTGCGACCTGCGCCCCGGAGGCCACCGGCGCAACGGCGAAACCCACGACCAGCCCGGCCGTGATAAAGACTCTCACCCTTCGCTCCCGCATACACACTCCGCCAGCGGCGTCTCCGAACCCCGACTCAATCGGTTGCGGCGAGGGGGCTGTCGGCCATATTGTCCGGTCCCAACCTCCTGCCGCAACCGGCGGCGCGTTCTTACGGTATTCTGCACCCCATGTCCGATCCCTTGTTCAGGGGCGTCTTTCCGGCACTCGTGACTCCCTTCCGGGGGGGCGAGATTGATGAGGACGCCTTTATCCGGCTGGTCGAGCGCCAGATCGAGGGCGGCGTGAACGGGCTCGTGCCCGTCGGCACCACGGGCGAGACGGCGACACTCAGCCACGACGAACACCGACGGGTGGTTGAGCTGGCCGTGCAGACAGCGGCGGGACGGGTCCCCGTGATCGCCGGCGCCGGATCGAACTCCACCGCCGAGGCCATCGAGTTGGTTCGCCACGCCAAGCAGATCGGGGCTGACGCCGCCCTCGTGGTCACGCCCTATTACAACCGGCCCAGCCAGGAGGGTCTCTACGCCCACTACGCCGCCATCAACGAGGCGGTGCAGCTTCCCGTGCTGGTCTACAATGTCCCGGCCCGGACCAGTGTGGACATTTCCGACGCCACCCTGGCCCGGCTGAGCCGCCTTCCCAACATCGTCGGGGTCAAGGACGCGACGGGCGACCTCGTCCGGGCCACACAGCAGCGCATCACCTGCGGGTCCGACTGGGTCATGCTCTCGGGGGACGATCCGACGGCTCTGGGCTACATGGCCCACGGCGGGCACGGCTGCATCTCCGTGTCGGCCAACGTGGCGCCGGTCCAGGTCGCCGCCTTCCATGAGGCCGCCCTGTCCGGCGACTGGGAAACGGCGCGCCGGTGGCAGGATGGGCTGCTGCGCCTGCACAAAGCCCTGTTCACCGACGCCTCGCCAGCGCCCACCAAGTACGCCCTGTCGCGGCTCGGCCTGTGCGAGGAAACCGCCCGTCTGCCCATCACCCCGGCCTCCGAGGCCTCGCGCCGCGAAGTGGACGCCGCCCTGGCCGAGGTCGGCGTCGCCTGACGCCGCCCCCCATGTCCAAGCTCATCGCCGAGAACCGCCGCGCGCGCTTCGACTACTTCCTGGAAGAGACCTTCGAGGCGGGCCTCGCCCTGACCGGGACGGAGGTGAAGTCCCTGCGCAACGGCCGGGCCAACATCGCCGAGTCCTACGCGGCGGTGGAGGGGCAGGACCTCTACCTGATCAATGCCGATATCCCGCCCTACGCCCAGGCCAACCGCTTCAACCACGAGCCCCGGCGCCACCGGAAACTGCTGCTGCACCGCAAGCAGCTGGACCGGCTGATCGGCGCCGTCCAGCGCGAGGGGCGAACCCTGATCCCGACCCGGCTCTACTGGAACGACAAGGGCCTGGCCAAGCTGGAGCTGGCCCTGGCCAAGGGCAAGAAGCTGCACGACAAGCGCGAGACCTCCGCCGAACGGGACTGGCAGAGGGACAAGGCCCGGCTCCTGCGGGACAAGGGCTGAGGTGGAGGCCGCGGACGTCGCGCGGCTCGAGCGGGCCACCGTCGCCGGCGTTGCGCCCCGCGGGGTTAAGGAGGCGGACGGCTGGATCCTCGCCCTGGATGCGGGGCCGATGGGCCGGGCTTGTTCCGCTGCGCCCCTGTCGCACGATCCGCCGCCGCCCCTGACGCCGGCCCTGGCCGATGCCTACGCCGCCGCCGGCCTGGCGCCGGCCTTCCGGCTGCCCGACCTGCCCGCCTTCTCCGCCGCCCGGGACCTGCTGAGAGAGGGCGGCTTTCGGCCCGGAGAACCCACCTGGGTCATGACCGCCGACCCGCTTGCCGTCGCCGGATACGCCGGCCCCGGCGCGCGCGGACCCGAGCCCGTGCTTCTGGAGGCGCCCGACGCGGCCTGGACGGAGGCCTTCTGCGGCCCCGGGTTTGACGCCCGGGAAGGGGCCCAGAGGGTCGCCCAGCTGGCGCGTTCATCGGGCGCGGTCTTCGGCGCCGTCCGCGAGGGGGAGCGCAGCCTGGCGGTGGGCGTCCTGTCCCGGGCGGGCGGCCTCGGCGGCGTCCACGGCATGAGGACTCCTCCGGACCAGCGGGTCAGGGGCCATGCGGGGCGCCTCCTCGCCGCCTTCGGGCGCCAGACCGCCGACTGGGGCCTGCCCGGGGTCTTCCTGCAGGTCGAGGCGGGCAATCCTGCGCGGCGCCTCTACAGGGCCGCCGGCTTCGCGGAGTTGTGGCGCTACTGGTACTGGCGCTGAGGCTCAGAGCCTGAGGGTCATGAAGACGCTGAAGGGATCGGGGCCATAGCTGTCGAAGGGTCGGCAGGTCGTGAACCCGACGCTCTCGTAGAGGGTGCGCGCTGGAAGGAAACCGTCAACCGAGCCGGTCTCCAGCCAGAGGGCCGCAAGACCCATGGCCCGGGACTCTGCGAGGATATGGTCCAGGATCGCCCGGCCAACGCCCTGACCCAGGAAGGCGTCTGCCACCCGCATGGACTTGATCTCGCCGTTTTCCGCATCGATCCGGCGAAGGGCCCCCATGCCTGCGAGGGCGCCTCCGCTCCAGACGCTCCAGAAGCAGATGGAAGCCGCCTTCAGGCCATCTAGGGCGAGGGCGTGGACGCTCTCCGGCGGGCTCTGGGCATGCATGCCGGCGAGGTGACGGGCCACAAGGTCCCGGACGGGTTGGCGGGAGAGATCGTCCAGCTCGAAGCGGAGGGCGGGGGACGGAGAGAGGGCTCGGACCATGCCGTCAGGCTTCGCCCGAGCCTCCCTTCCGTCAATCCTCTTCTCGGCGCCGGGTGCGGGCGACGCGTCAAACTGCAGGTTCGCCAGGCATCGCCGCACCTCGGATCGGCAGGGCGGGGACCCCGCAGGGCGCCCGGGAGACTTCACCCTGACCAGACGCCCCGCCTGAACTCAGAACCGGTAGGTAAGCGCAGCGCGCCAGGATGTCCCGAGGATGGGCCGGGCCAGGTAGTAGCGGGCGCCGGCGTCTCCGGAGACGAACTGGCCAGCCCGCGGATTGCCCTCAGTCAGGCCGATGACGTTGGTCAGGTTCACACCGGCGAGCGACACCGCCATCCGGTCGCTGACATTCCAGCGCGCATTGAGGTTGATCACCGTGTAATCGGTCAGGGACTGGCTGTTGGCCGCGTCGGCATAGCGCTTGCTGTAGTATTCGACCGGCAGTTCGATACGAACCGCACCTTCCAGGAAATTGACCGCCGGGACGAGCCGGAGCCCCAACCTCGGGACACGGATCAGCTGGTTCCCGCCGAAGTTACGAACCGTCGGAACCCCGCCCACATTCTCGGTGAACCTGAAGCTGTCGTACTCCGGGTTCTGCCAGGACACGGCGCCAGCGACATCCCAGCCCGCCATGAGCTTCAGGACGCCCTCGATCTCAACGCCTGAAGTCCTGGTCGAGCCATAAGCGACGCGGGTGGTGAAGCTGTTGGTGGCGCTGTTGAAGACGTTGTCACTGAACCGGATGTTCTCGTACCGGGTCTGGAAGGCGGTGGCGTAGAGGTCGAAGACATCCGTCCGCCACTTCAGCCCGGCCTCGATCATCTGGACTGGGGTCTTCTTGATGTCCGTCCGGAGGGCGTCCCCCGGGCTGCCCTGGAACTCAGAAGGCGCGGGGAGGCGCACCGTGTCGGTGTATCGGGCGAAGACGCCGAGGCGATCTTCGAGCTGGTAGTTGGCGCCGAGGGTCCAGCTCAGGCCCGAATAGGCGCGATCGATGCGGGTGAAGACGCCCGTCCCGGTGATCACCTGATTGTCGGCAAGGGTGCCGGCGACACCCAGATCCACAGTCTGCTTGCCTTCGACGGAGCCGGAGAACTCGATCCGCTCCTGACGTACACCCGCGTCGATCCGGAGCTGGGGGGTCACCTGCCACTCATCGGAGGCGTAGAAGGCGACCACCTGGGCGTCGATGGCGGCGTTGTCGAACAGCGAGCCATAGCGGAGGATGCCGTTCTCGGTGACCCGGCCGATAATGCCGCCGGCGGCGTTGACCGCTAAGATGTCGAGACGGCGGGCCTGGTCGCGGACCTCCAGGTTGGACGTCGCCATGTACCGGTCGTAGTCGTAGCTGTAGTCCGAGACATAGGCGCCCACGGCGATGTCGTGGGTCTGGCCAGCAAATTCGAACATCCGAACGAGACGGAGATCGTTGGTGAACTCGTCGAGGGGGACCGACACGCTGAGCAGGTTTCCGCTGACCACCAGACCGTTGCCGTTGGCTGTCACGGGGTCAAAAGCGGCGCCGGAGGTGGCGTAGCGGTACTGGACGTCCACCGCGCCCGGGAAGGCGGCCAGGGCGGCGTTGCGAAGGCCGTTCAGCCGGCCGGTCGCCGTCTCGATGCTGCCGGTCGGGAAGAGACCGTTGCGAACGATGTCGCTGGTCCTGTACCGGCCGGTGTTCTGCAGGCGCCAGCCGGCCACGACCTCCAGGTCCAGCCGGACCGTGATGGCCGTCAGGCTCACGTCGGTGCCCCTGTCGAGGTCGAAGGCGAAGGGACCGCCCACGTTCCGGAAGCTGACCTGGCGGTTGTCCGGGCCGGCCAGGGTCCCGTAGCTGGCGTCGAACCCGGGAACGCCCTTGGGTTCCTGCTTGTCATCGAAGGTCAGAGGAACCGGCAGAAGGAACCCCACATTGTCCGAGATGTGCTTGATGTTGACGTGCAGGCGGCCGGTCTCGAACGCCTTGGACAGTCCGATCCGGACCTGCCCGCCCCTGTTCTGGGTAAAGCCCGGGCTCCGGACGCCCTCGTCCGAGCGGTAGAAGCCGCCCAGGGTGAAGCCCCAGCCATCCCCCAGGGGCGCGCCGTACCAGAAGTCCGCCCGGTACATGCCGTAGTCGCCGACGGTCGCCTTGACGAGGCCTTCTGCGGTCTCGCCGGGCTTTCGGGTGATGAAGTTGACCGTACCCCCCGGGGAGTTGGAGGCGAAGATGGAGGCGGGACCGCCGCGAACGGCCTCAACGCGCCCGATGGTCTCGTCGAGCCGGAAGGACTGGTCGGCGTTCAGCCAGCCCAGGCCGCCGTCATGCTGGATGGTGAGGCCGTCCTCCTGGATCGTCACCGAAGAGTATCCATCCGTCGGGATGCCCCGCGTCCGCACATTGTTGGAGGCTTCGCCACCAGAGGCCTCAACCCAGAAGCCGGGGATGGCCTTGAACACTTCCGCCGTGGACATGGGCGCCTGGAGGCGCAGGGCGGCTTCGTCCAGGGTGGTGATGGCGTAGCTGGCCTCGACCCGGCGGCGGTCAAGGGCGCCGGCCCGGCCCGTGACGATGAGCTCCTCGATCTGAGATCCCCCCGCTGGGGCGGTCTGTGCGTGGGCGGGGGCCAGGCCCATGATGACGGCGAAACCGGCGGTTCCCGAAAGAAGGAGGTTCGAAAGGCGCATGATCATCCCCTGATCTGAACGGCCGGATTCGGCCTTGAAGAGGGGGTTAGCCAGCCTTTGCGTATGTTCCTCTACGCAATGACGAAGAAGTCATGTCGGGTTCGTGTCAGTTCTGCAAATGGACAGGATTGCCCACCAGAAGAAGGCGCTGTTCAGCCGACCGCACGTCGGCCCGTATCCAGCGGATCCCCGGCGTCCGGCGTAGGTCCGCCGTGATCTCCCCCCGGCCGTCAATGGGGACGGAGAGCCGCTTGGGCGGGTTGCCCTTGCCGCCATAGACGAACTCCACATGTCCGTCCTTCACCCCGGAGATCGTCGCCTTCAACTGCAGCCGGGAGGTTGGGGAGGTATTGAGAACACCGCCCATCACCACCTGCGTTCTCCCTGAGGTCACTTCAAGGTCCACGACGGCCCCCGCCGGGGCGCCGAGGTCCACGAAGACCCGGCCGCGCCTCAGGCCCTCCAGGATCGCGGGCTGGGAGAGTTCGGGGGCGTAGACGGCGGTAGCGGGCCGGCCGACAGGGGACTGGCCGCCGGCCTTGGCGTCGGGGTCATGATTGTCGCTTCCGGCGATTCCCGTGACGCGGCAGCCCCGGTCGAGAAGGCTCTCCCAGAAGGGCAGGCCGGACAGCGGGCCTTCAGCCGAACCGGTCAGGCGAAGGCCGCCGCCGTTGGCGATCTCAACGGCGCCGATCCGCGAGCAGTCCGGTATGGGCGCGACCCAGCCGCATCCCATGCACGCTTCTCCCGAAGGCATGCCGGGATGATTGATCGACAAGAGGCCGCCTTCAGTCTCCACCGCGTCCAGCACGGCGTCGAGGCCCGGCGCGCGCGGGGAGCCGAGCTGGAAGGGAAGGGGGCTGGTCACGCCGAAGACATTGGCGTGGCCCTGGAAGGTCGTGATCTCCCGCCCCGGCAGGACCAGCAGGGTGTCGTAATAGGCCTGAAGCGCCCTTAGCTCGGGATAGACGGAGGTCGAGTTATGTTCGGTCAGGGCGATGAAATCCAGGCCCGCCGACCGGGCCGCCTCCAGCGTCCGGAAGACGGGGCAGGGGACGCGGCGTCCGGAGAGGCTGTCGCAGCTGCCGTCGCTGTGGGCGGAATGGGTGTGAAGGTCGCCCCGGAACCAGCCCGGCCCTGTCCGAATGGGCCCCTCCTGGAAGGCGGCTCGCGGGGACGGCGCGCCCTTCGGGTCAAGGCGGACCCTGGCGCGCCAGGACGCCTCCACGCCCTTCCGGATGTTGGGGACGCCCAGGATCAGCCGCCACTCGCCGGGGGGAAGGGTTCCGGGGATGTAGGCGGAGGTGGCGTCGCTGCTGGCGAGGGTAAAGGTCGACCGGTTCCCGCCGCTCCAGCCCCGGAAACCGTTCGGGTCACGGACCCCGAGATCGATGACGGTCCTGTTCGCCCGGTCGTACTCGAAGGTCACGGTCAGCCGCTCGGTGTCCTCCGGGACGGTGAAGGGGACCTCGACATAGGTCTCGTGGTTCTCATGGGTGATTACGCCCCTGAGTTCGATCTCATTCGGGCCCGCACGCACGCCGCCGGGTGAGCCCAGCAGGCATAACAGGCCAAGCAGGAAGGCCCATGCATGGGGATGAAGGCTGCGGCCCTCTGTCTGACGTCGGATCATGCTCTGTCTCCGGCCCCGGAGCGCGGAGTCTGGCGCCCCAGGATGACAGGATGATGCCGGCCGGGCGGGATTACTCCGCCGCTTCGGCCAGGATCACCGCCTCGCGGCCGCCCCGGACCAGGCCGCCGGGCAGGGCGCCGGTGTGCTGGCCGTCCTCGAAGGTCACCTGGCCGGACTTGATCGTGTAGCGGTAGCCCTCGACGCGCTGGACGAGACGGCGGCCGCCGGCCGGCAGGTCGTGGATGGCTTCGGGGCGGAACAGGCGCAGGGCCTCGAAGTCGATGACGTTCAGGTCAGCCAGCAGGCCCGGTGCGATCCGGCCCCGGTCATTCAAGCCGTAGGCCCGGGCGGTGTCGCTGGTCAGCTTGCGGACCAGGAACTCGAGGGGGAACTGCTCGCCCTTCACCCGGTCCCGGGCCCAGTGGGTGAGGATGAAGCTGGGCATGCCGGCGTCGGCGATGACCCCGCAATGGGCGCCGCCGTCAGACAGGCCGAACAGCACATTGGGGTGCTGCATGTTCTTGCGGAAGAAGTCGAAGTTGTAGGTCTGGTAGCCGCCGAGGGGCTGGTAGAAGAGCTCGCGACCGCCATCCCGCAGCAGCAGGTCGTACATCATCTCCACCGGGGAGACGCCGGCGGCCTCGGCGAGGCCCGCCACGCTGCCCTCGCGGTCGGGCTCGTAGTTCGGGCGCTCGCCCAGGGGGAAGATGCGCCACAAGAGGCCATCGAGCCCGGCGACCTGGCCGCCCACCGGCGCCGAGGTAGCGGCGCGGATCAGGGGCGAGTCCTCGGAGAGCAGGGCGGCGCGGATGTCCGGCCGGCCCATGGCGGCGAGCTTGTCCTCGACGGACAGGGACTCAAGCTCAGACTTCCAGGTCGGGCTGGCCAGGAAGATGTGGAAGTTCGAGGTCAGGCCGTGCAGCACGCCCGTCGGCCGGCCGGCGATCTGCGGGCGGATGTCCATGCCCTTCTGGCGGGACTCCTCGGCGATGTTGAACATCTTGTCGCCCAGGTAGGCGCCGGCTGACGTCGCCACGAGGGTGACGGGCAGGCCGGTCTCCTCCACGAAGCCCTTCACCCAGGCCCACTCGTCGTCATCTCCCAGGTGGTCGGAGACCATCTCGAAGACGCCGTGGGTCAGGCCCTTCATGGACAGGCCCAGGGCCAGCATCTCGTCCGAACCGGCGAAGGTGCCGGGCACGTGGACGCCATGGACATCCTTGTGCAGCAGGGTGCGGGAGGTGGAGAAGCCCAGGGCGCCGGCGGCGACGCCCTCGCGCACGATCTGGGCCATTTCGGCGATCTCGGCGGCGTCAGGCTTGTAGTCGGTGTTGCAGCGGTCCCCCAAGACATAGGCCCGGACCGAGCCGTGGGGCACGTGGACGCCCACGTCGATGGCCCGGGGCTTGGACTCCAGAGCGTCGAGATATTCCGGGAAGGTCTCCCACTTCCAGTCGATGCCTTCGGCCAGGGCGGCGCCGGGAATGTCCTCGACCCCTTCCATGAGCTCGATCAGGAAGTCCTGGCTGCCCGGGCGGACGGGGGCGAAGCCGACCCCGCAATTGCCCATGATGGCGGTGGTCACCCCATGCCAGCTGGAGGGCGCCATGACCGCATCCCAGGTCGCCTGGCCGTCATAGTGGGTGTGGATGTCCACCCAGCCGGGGGTGACAATCAGGCCCCTGGCGTCGACCTCGCGCCGGGCGGGGCCCTCGACCTTGCCCACGGCGACGATGCGGTCGCCCTGGATCCCGATGTCCCCGACGGCGGGCGCTGCGCCCGTCCCGTCCACCACAGTCCCGCCCCGGATGATCAGGTCCAGCATGTCGTTGTCTTCCCAAATGAGCGCCAGCCTCGAGCCGGTCTGAAATTCCACGCTACTGTAGGGCCGAAACCCGGCAGGTTTCCAGTCCTTTGCCCAACCCCCTACTGCCGGCGCAGGGCCGCCTCAAGGCTGGCCTGCGGATCGGTCTGTTGGTCATCCCCGAGTTCGACCTCCACCCGGTGCAGGACGCCGGTGAAGGGGAAGGGCGCCTCGAAGGCGGAGACCGCCGGCTTGGGCGCCCGGCCGATCTCCATGCCGATGAAGGAGGCCTGCGCCCGGTAGGTCTGCGGCAGCACCGCCGACCCGCAGGGTTGATCGTCGATCCGCAGCTCGCCTTCGGCGGTGTATTCGCCGGTCTTGCGCACCACCCAGCTGAGGGTGTGGCGTCCCGCCGGCACGGGCTGGGCGGAACGGGCGACATAGTGGCGGTTCACGAAGTTGTAGTCGTGGATGAGATGGCCGTCCTTCAGATAGAGGGCGTAGCCGCCGCACCAGTCGCCCTGGGCGATGAGCACGCCCTCCGCGCCGCCCTCGGGGATTTCGACATGGGCGGTGATCCGGTAAGAGCGGTTGCGGATGTCGGGCGCGGCGGCCTGCGGGATGCGGCCGCCGCCGGTGAGACCGAGGCCGTTGCGGTTGGGCGTCTGGCTCATGGAGTGTCCTTTCGGTAGGGATCGCGCCGAAGTCCAGGCGGAGGGTCGGCGCTTGCGGTCGTCTTGTAGCTGATGCCGGTCTTGCAGATCTCCAGCGCGCGGTCGCGATCCGCCGGCCCCGGAGGCGCCGCGAAGGCGGGATGAACGGCGAGGAGGGCTGCGGCCAGAACAAGGGTTCGCATAGAGCCTCCTCAGAGTGATGGAGGGACGGTCCTGAATAGAGACCGGCCCAGGGCTTGTCAGCCGTCCAGAAGGGTTCTGGCCCGGTGGAAGACCGCCTGGAACATCTCAGGTGTCAATCGCCCGGTGTTCGTGTTCAGTCGCGAGCAATGATAGCTGTTCAGCACCGTATAGGGGCCCGCCTGGAACTCCGCACCATGCCCTGACCGCCCCGCAGAAGCTGCAAGGCCCAGAGCCCTCAGGAGGTTTCGCCGGGCGACATCACCAAGTGTCACGACAACTTCCAGGCGGGGCAGGGCGCCCAGCCGGGCCGCCAGGAAGGGTCGGCAGGCGGCTTCTTCTGAGGTTTCCGGCTTGTTCCCCGGAGGCGCGCAGCGCACGGCGTTAGAGATCATGCAGTCAATGAGGACGAGCCCATCGTCCGGCCGAGCGTCGTAGCGGCCTCGGGCGAAGCCCGTCGCGAGCAGGGTCTGGAACAGCAAGACGCCTGCGTGGTCGCCGGTGAAGGGGCGTCCTGTCCGGTTGGCCCCGGTGCGGCCGGGCGCCAGGCCCAGGACGAGAAGCCTCGCTCCGGCATCGCCAAAGGAGGGGGCCGGGCCATTCCACCAGTCCGGGTAGCGGCTCCGGTTCTCCTTGCGGTAGGCGACGAGGCGGGGGCACAGGTCGCATTCCCGACCGGGTTCGGGTGTGGCGGCGACCGTGAGCGCCGGCGAAGTCACGCGTCCGCGTCGTCGTGGTCGGCGTCCATTCGGCTCTCCTGCAGGAAGCGCGGCAAACGGGAGGGGCGGCCGATGAGGTCTGCGAGGTCAGCCAGGTCGATGAACGAGTCCGCTTGCCGTCGGAGATCGTCCGAAGCCATAGGCGGCTGAGACTTGACCGTAGAGACCACGGTCACTCGGGAGCCGCGCCTCTGGACAGCTTCAAGCAGGACCCGGAAGTCGCCGTCTCCGGAGAACAGCACCATGTGGTCGGCATGGGCGCTCATCTCCATCATGTCGACGGCGATCTCGACATCCATGTCGCCCCGCCAGCGCTTGCGTCCCTGGGAGTCGGTGAATTCACGCGCGGGCTTGGTGACAAGGCGGAACCCGTTGTAGTCCAGCCAGTCCACGAGGGGGCGGATCGGGGAATACTCCTGATCCTCCACTAGGGCGGTGTAGTAGTAGGCCCTGACGAGCACGCCGCGCTTGCGGAACTCGTCGAGGAGCTTGCGGTAGTCGATATCAAAGCCAAGTCCCTTGGCGGCGGAGTAGAGGTTGGCCCCGTCAATGAAGAGCGCCAGCCGGTCGGTAGGGTAAAAGGTCATTGGGTCAGGGTTTTCCGGAGTGTGGCGTCGGCGCTTCCCGGCCCGTTCGGGCGGTCGTTGCGCTGGGATCAAATCTTTCCGGCGACTACGGATCGCCGCTGGATCTGCTCGAAGCCGCTCTCTCTTTTTTCTCTCAGGCGGGATTGCCGGTGTTGCGTCGATCGTCCTGGTGGAGGTCTTCCGCCTGGCCGGATTTTTCCGCGAACGAGTATCGCAACGGGGTCGCCATTGTCGAGGCGACTATGGACGCTGAAGCGACGATTCAGCGTTTGCTGGAGATTGAGAGAAGGTTTGGTCGGATTCGCGGTCGCCGAAACGCTGATCGCACCCTTGATCTCGATCTGATCGATTATGGCGGTCGCCTCATGGAAACGTCTGTATTGACCCTTCCTCACCCCCGGGCTCATGAGCGTCGCTTTGTCATGGGGCCGCTCGCCGAGATCGCCCCTGACTGGCGTCATCCACGGCTGGGCCGTTCGGCGTCTGACTTTGCAGCGGAGGCTGTCATCGGGCTTGATGCGAGGCCGGTCCCATGATCCGTCCAGCGACCCGGGGGCTGGCGCCGGGCGCCGCAATCGTGCAGAAACTTGGGCTGGGAGAGGGGGCGGGCCGCGCTTTATCGTCGCCCGGAGGAAACGGCTTGGCCTATCGGCTTGTCATCTTTGACTTCGACGGAACCCTTGCAGACAGCGCTGACTGGTTCATCAGCATGAGGAATGAAGTCGCGCGGCGGTTCCGCTTCCGACAGATCACTGATGATGAAGTGGACATGCTTCGCGGCCGATCAAGCCGGGAGGTGGTGGCTTACATGCGGGTGCCCGCCTGGAAGATGCCTTTCATCGCTCGTCATACCCGTCGCCTGGTTTCCGAGAATACGTCGCAGATACCCCTCTTTCCGGAGTCTCCAGACCTGATCCGGCGCCTGCATAATGCTGGTGTCGTCATCGCTCTCGTCAGTTCGAACTCTGAGGCCAATGTGCGTCGGATTCTCGGTCCCGAGCTGACGGTGTGCATAGATCACTACGCCTGTGGCGCTTCCATGTTTGGCAAGTCACCCAAGTTCCGAAAGGTGATCCGCAAGGCCGGGGCGCACCGGGCCGAAGTCCTCTCCATCGGCGATGAGACCCGCGACATTGAGGCGGCCTCCCGCACCGGCATAGACTCCGGTGCAGTCACCTGGGGGTATGCGCGTCCTGAGATCCTCGAGGCCCATCAGCCCACCTTCCTCTTCAAAACCATGGAAGAGATCTCAAGCACCATTCTCGGGCGCAGGTGAGCTCCGTGGCGCCCGGTGTGGCGTTGCGCTATGTTCTCCGAGGCTCTATGTTGTCCGGCTTCTGTCTCCCGTCGAGGTAGCTATGGCCCGCGTCACTGTTGAAGACTGCATCGAGAAGGTCCCCAACCGCTTCAGCCTTGTGCTGCTCGCGGCGCATCGGGCCCGCGGAATCTCGTCGGGCGCCCCCCTCCTGGTGGATCGGGACAACGACAAGAATCCCGTCGTCGCGCTCCGCGAACTGGCCGACGACATGGTCGATCCCGAGGAGTTGAAGGAAGCTCTGATCGGCACGCTACAGCGCGTCGATGAGCGATCAGAGGCCGAGGAGGAAGAAGAGACCCTCGCCCTTCTGGCCGACCCGACCCACATGCAGATGAGCGAACTTGAGCTGGTTCGCGCCCTGCAGAGCGACCGCGATGGCGGTCAGGAAGAGCGCTACTGAGCCCCGACGCGCCAGCGGAAGGATCGCCTGCGGCGCAGGCCCCGGTCTTCGAGACCTCGGCCCCGCAGGCAGGGGGCGAACTTGCCCCATCACCTGCAGAGCCGGCGCCCCGTCGCACTGTCCTGCGGCAGTACGAGCTCATCGATAAGGTCCTCTCCTACGACCCCAGCGCCGAAGAGGCGGTTCTAAACCGCGCCTATGTCTACGCCATGCGCATGCACGGTTCCCAGAAGCGCGCCTCGGGCGACCCCTATTTCGCCCATCCGATCCAGGTGGCCGGGATTCTAACCGAGTACCGGATGGATGCGGCGACGATCATCACGGCCCTCCTTCACGACACAGTGGAGGACACCGAAGCCACCTCCGCCGAGATCGGCCGCCTGTTCGGGGAGGAGATCGCCGGGCTGGTGGAAGGGGTCACCAAGCTCACCAAGCTTGAGCTGAACAGCGAGCATACCCGCCAGGCGGAGAACCTGCGCAAGTTCATCCTCGCCATTTCGCGGGACGTGCGGGTGCTGCTGGTCAAGCTGGCGGACCGTCTGCACAACATGCGCACCCTCCAGCACATCAAGGCGCCGGCCAAGCGCGAGCGGATCGCGCGCGAGACCCTGGACATATACGCCCCGCTCGCCCGGTCCATCGGCTGCCACCGGATCTGCACTGAGCTTGAGGAACTGGCCTTCACCCACCTGAATCCGCTGGCGCGGGACGCCATCAACCGCCGGCTCGCGGCCCTCCGAAACGATCAGGGCGGCGCGGTGGCTTTGGTGTCGCAAGAGATCGTCAGCCGACTGGAGTCCGCCGGCATACCCAGCCGGGTCCTGGGCCGGGAGAAGAACGCCTATTCGATCTGGCGGAAGCTGCAGCGCAAGTCGATCGGCTTCTCGCAGTTGTCGGACATCTACGCCTTCCGGGTGATCGTCGACACCGAGGAAGACTGTTACCGCGCCCTGGGCGTCGCCCACCGGGCCTGGCCCTCCGTGCCGGACCGCTTCAAAGACTACATCTCGACCCCCAAGCGGAACAACTACCGCTCCCTTCACACCACGGTGGTCGGCCCCCGTGGCATGCGCATCGAGATGCAGATCCGCACGGAATCCATGGACCGCATCGCCGAGGAAGGGGTGGCGGCCCACTGGCGCTACAAGGATGCCTCCTACGGCTTTGACGCCGAGCACCAGGCTGAGCAGGGCGGCCGTGATCCTTTGGTGAACCTCCGGCACCTAGTCCAGGTGCTGGAGCACGGCGGCGACGTCGAAGAGCTGGTCGAGCACGCCAAGCTCGAGATGTACCTCGACCAGACATTTGTGTTTACGCCCAAGGGCCGGTTGGTCAGCCTGCCCCGGGGCGGCCTGCCCCTTGATTTCGCCTACGCCCTGCACACCGACATCGGCGACACCTGCATCGGGGTCAAGATCAACGGTGAGCCGCGCCCCCTGCGCACGCCCCTGCAGAATGGCGACGTGGTGGAGGTGGTGCGTGGGCCCAAACCGGTGGTTCCGGCGGACTGGCGCTCACTGACCGTCACGGGCCGGGCCCGCTCGGCCATCCGTCGGCACATCCGCCAGACCGAAAAGGAAGAGTTCACGCGCCTCGGCCGGGCGGCCCTGGACCAGACCTTCAGCCGGGCTGGCAAGTCCCGAGGGGACGTCTCCCTGGCGCCGGCCCTGGAGCGTCTGGCTGTCGGCTCTGCTGACGAGCTGTTCGAAAGGGTTGGCCGGGGAAGCATCGCGCCGGCGCAGGTGCTGGATATCCTTTTCCCGCGGCTCGATGCGGCGGCGCGGGAGGCTGCGACGGCGGTCCGACGCATCGAGGGCGGCGCCGGCGCGCGCCTCTATGTCCGCGGCGGTGGCCTGACCCCGGGGATCAGCCTGCATTTCGGGACCTGTTGCACGCCTGTGCCCGGCGACCGGATTGTGGGTATCCTGGAGGGCGACGGGCACGGCCTGACAGTTCATACCATCGACTGCGCTGAGTTGGCCGCCTTCGAAGAGAAGGAGGACCTCTGGCGGGACCTGCAGTGGACTCCCGAGGCCGAGCGCGACACCCTGACCCAGTCCCGCCTGACCGCGACCATCCGAAACGCCCCCGGTGTCCTGGGCCAGGCCTGCACCACAATCGGCGAGGCTGGCGGCAATATCGTCAACCTGCGGATGCACCGGCGAATGTCAGACTTCTTCGATGTCGACTTCGATATCGAGGTCAAGGACGCCCGGCACCTGACCAACATCGCTGCGGCCCTGCGCGCCAATCCCGCCATCGAGACGGTCGAGCGCTCGAAGCGGGCCGGGTAGATCGTCAGGCCGGATCGACCGTGACCCGGCGCATGTGCCGGCGCTGGCCGGGATAGTCGTTCAGGGCGAAATGCCAGACCTGCCGGTTGTCCCAGAAGGCCACCGAGCCCGGCCGCCAGTGGAAGCGACAGGTGTACCCCTCATACCGGCAGTGCTGGAACAGGAAGTCGAGGAGGGGCCGGGACTCCCGCTGGGTCCAGCCCTCGAACCTCAGTGTGAAGGCGGGATTGACGTACAGCGCCTTACGGCCCGACTCCGGGTGGACCAGGACCACGGGATGGATGTACTCGCCAACCGCCCCCTCGGCCTCAGTGACGCTCATGGAGGCCCGCTTCTGCGCCGAATGCCCCTGCGGGGCATACTCCCGGCCAGCGGAGTGGACGGCGTGCAGACCGTCCAGCGTCGACTTCATTCCCGCCGAAAGGGCCTCGTAGGCGGCGACCTGGCTGGAGAACAGGGTGTCGCCGCCCCACTCCGGCAGGTCGATGGCATGGAGGATGGAGCCGATGGCCGGCCGCTCCAGGAACGACATGTCCGAATGCCAGCCCCCGCCGAAGTTGGTCTTGTCGCCCGGCTCCTTGACGACCTCCATGACCTCGGGATGGTCGTCCATACCCCGCACATAGGGATGGATGTTCAGCGGCCCGAAACGCCGGCCGAAGGCGACCTGGCGGGCCGGGGTGAGGGCCTGGTCGCGGAAGAAGATCACCTGGTGCTCGACCAGGGCGGCGCGGATTTCCGCGATCACTGCATCGGGCAGGTCCTGCGACAGGTCGGCGCCGGAAATCTCGGCGCCCAGCGCCCCGGCGACCTTGCGGATGGTCAGGCTCATGCGATCCTCCCTCAGACGGTCGCGCACCTTGCCTGCAAGCGTGAGGCTTGCAAAGCCGGGCGAAAGCCGCTTTCTCGGCCATGGCGCGGGGAGGGCGCGATATGACCGCAATGCCCTGGCGTCACGCCCTCCTGGCCCTCGCCGTGGTGGCGGTGTGGGGGACCAACTTCGCGGTCATCAAGTCCGCCCTGTCGCATCTTCCGCCCTTCACCTTCGCGACCCTGCGCTTCGTTTTCGCCTTCCTGCCCGCGGCCTTCTTCCTGAAGCGTCCGCAGGTTCCCTGGCGCAACCTGGCCGCTTACGGAGTCCTGATCGGCGTCGGCCAGTTCGGCGTGTTGTACTTCGCCATCGATGGGCGGATCTCCCCCGGCCTGGCCTCGCTGGTGGTCCAGAGCCAGGTCTTCTTCACCATCGGTCTCGCCATCTGGCTGAAGGGAGAGAGGCTGAACCTCCGGCAGGGAATCGCCCTGGTTCTCGCCGCCGCAGGCCTGGCGGTGATCCTCTCGAATGTGGACGCCGTGACCACATCGGTCGGACTGGGCCTCGTCCTGGTCGCCGCCCTGAGCTGGGCGCTCGGGAACATGGTCCAGAGGGCGACCCCGGAGGCGCCCAGCCTGGCCTTCGTGGTCTGGGCCAGCCTATTCTCCATCCCGCCGCTGCTGATCCTCGCCCTGGTGTTCGAGGGGGCGCCGGCCATGGTCTCGGCCGTGGCCACCATGACCCCGGTGGTCTGGGCCGAACTCCTCTACCAGTCCGTTGGCAACACCCTGTTCGGCTATGCCGCCTGGGGCTGGCTGCTCGCCCGCCACCCCGCCGCCGTGGTCTCGCCCTGGGCCCTGCTGGTGCCCGTCTTCGGCCTGACCGCCTCGGCGCTCGCCCTGGGCGAGCCCCTGCCTCTCTGGAAGCTCGCGGCCGCCGCCCTGGTCATCGGGGGGCTGGCTCTGAACACCCTCCCGGCCTTCCGCCTCCGGCGTGACAGGACCGGCGCCGTGGGCTAATCCGGGCGCGCAAGGAGCGCCCCATGAACACCGAACAGGTCCTCGACGAGTTCCGCGCCGCCGGCGCCCTGCGCGAAGGTCATTTCGTGCTGTCGAGCGGCCTGCACTCGGGGGTCTTCCTCCAGAAGAACCTGGTCTTTCAGCATCCGGATCGCACCGAGCGCCTCTGCCGCGCCCTTGCCGAGAAGATCCGCACGGCGGTTGGCGGGGTGGATATCTGCGTCTCCCCGGCGGTGGGAGGGATTATCCCCGGCTATGAAACGGCGCGTCAGCTGGGCGTGCCCTCGGTGTATGTCGAGCGGGAAGGGGGCGAGTTCCGCCTGCGCCGCGCCTTCGAGATCCCCGAGGGCGCCCGGGTCGCCATGGTCGAGGATATTGTCACCACAGGCCTGTCCTCCCGCGAGTGCGTCGAGGCGATCCGGAAGGCCGGCGGGAATGTCGTGGTCGCGGCCTGCATCGTGGACCGGTCCGGCGGCCGGGCCGACCCCGGCGCGCCCCTGGTCGCGCTCGCCCAGCTGGACGTGCCGGCCTATCCCGCCGACCAGCTTCCTCCGGAGCTGGCCGCCATCCCGGTGGAGGACCCGGGCAGCCGGCGGCTGTCGAAATGAGCCGCCTGCGCCTCGGTGTGAACATCGACCACGTCGCGACCTTGCGGAACGCCCGGGGCGCCGACTATCCGAGTCCGCTCCGCGCCGCCGAGCTGGCGATGGATGCGGGTTGCGACGGTATCACCGCCCACCTGCGCGAGGATCGCCGGCACATCTCTGACGCCGATATCGAGGCCCTTGCCGACCTCACCCGCAAGCGGGGCGTGCCGCTGAACTTCGAGATGGCCGTCACCGCTGAAATGGAGGCCATCGCGCTCCGGAGCCTGCCCCACGCCGCCTGCCTGGTGCCGGAACGGCGGGAAGAGGTCACGACCGAGGGCGGCCTCGATCTCCTGGGCGGGTTCAACCGGATCGCCCCGGTGGTCCAGCGCCTGGCGGGGGAGGGTGTTCGCGTTTCCTGCTTCATCGACGCCGATCCCGCTCAGGCTGCGGCGGCCCAGCGCGCCGGCGCCCAGGTTGTGGAGTTTCACACCGGCGCCTATTGCGACGCGGTGCGCGAACGGTCGCCCGAGGCGCCGGCCCTGCTGGAGCGATTGAAGATCGCCGCCTTTGAGGCGCAGCGCATGGGACTGGAGGTCCACGCCGGTCACGGGATCGACTTCGAGACGGTCACGCCGATCGCCGCCATTCCCCAGGTCGTCGAGTTGAACATTGGCCATTTTCTGGTGGGCGAGGCCGTCTTTGTGGGACTGGCTCAGGTCATCCGCCGGATGCGGCTGCTGATGGATGAAGCCCGCTCCGGGCAGACGGCATGATCCTGGGCATCGGCTCGGACCTCAGCGACATCCGACGCATCCAGGCCAGCCTGGACCGCTTCGGCGACCGTTTCCGCAACCGGTGCTTCACCGAGATCGAGCGACGCCGGTCCGAGGCCAAGCCCGACGCCGCCTCCAGCTATGCCAAGCGCTTCGCCGCCAAGGAGGCCTGCGCCAAGGCCCTGGGCACGGGCCTTCGGCGGGGGGTTTTCTGGCGGGATATGGGCGTGGTGAACCTGAGGTCGGGCCAGCCGACCCTGGCCCTCACAGGGGGCGCGGCGGCCCGCCTGGCGGAGATGACGCCCGCCGGCCATAGGGCCGTGATCCACCTGTCCATGACCGACGACCACCCCTACGCCCAGGCCTTCGTCATCATCGAGGCCCTGCCCGAAGGGTAGGGCTTGCCAAGTTTTCACCCACGCGCGGGCCGGTTTGCGGTATGTCCCGGCGGTAAACTGAGCTGGATCCCTTATGACCGAGACGACCGCCCCACTCCCGGCCGAGCGCAACGAGACGATCGAGATCATCAAGACGGTCGCCGTGGCCCTGGTGATCGCTCTTGTGCTGCGGGTTCTGCTCTTCCAGCCCTTCACCATTCCGTCGGCCTCAGAAGAGCCCAATCTCTATGAGGGCGACTACGTTATCGTCACCAAGTTCGACTATGGCTGGTCACGCCATTCCATGCCGTTCAGCCCAAGGATCTTCGAGGGAAGGATCCTCTCCCGGGCGCCCGAGCGGGGCGACATTATCGTCTTCAAGTTGCCGCGGGACGGCCGAACCGACTACATCAAGCGGCTGATCGGCGTGCCTGGAGACCGTGTGCAGATGCGCCAGGGCCTCCTTTATCTGAACGGACAGCCCGTGGAGCGTCGGCAGACGGAACTGGTCACCGAGACCGGCGGCAGCGGTCTCGTGCGCCCGGTCGCCCGGGTCGAAGAGACCCTGCCGGGGGGTCGGCGGTACATGACCAACGACTTCGGGACCGACGGGGACCTGGATGACACGCCGGAAGTCATCGTCCCGCCGGGGCACTATTTCTTCATGGGCGACAACAGGGACAACTCCGCGGACAGCCGGCTGCCCACAGAGATCGGCGTGGGCCTGGTCCCCGAGGAAAACCTGGTGGGCAAGGCCCGCCTGGTGCTCCTGTCCTGGTCGCCGGGCGCTTCCATCCTCAAGCCTTGGACCTGGATCCTGAACCTGAGGCCCAGCCGGTTTGGAAAGGTGCTGCACTGACCCGGCCGGACAGGCGCAAGGCGGCCGTGGAGGCCCTTGAGGCGCGGCTAGGCCATGTCTTTTCGGACCGCGAACTCCTGGAACGGGCCCTGACGCACGCCAGCGTCGGCAATGGCGGTTCGCCGGGTCGGGACAATGAGCGCCTGGAGTTCCTGGGCGACCGCATTCTCAACCTTATGGCGGCCGAGCACCTGCTGGCCGCCTATCCCGCGGCCCGGGAGGGCGACCTGGCCCGTCGGCTGAACCGCCTGGTCAATTCCGGCGCCTGCGCCGAGGTGGCGCGAGACGTGGGCCTGCCCGAAGCCCTGCGCCTGGACGCCAGCGCGACCAAGGTCGGCGCCCGCGACAGCGAGCGGGTCCTGGGCGATGCTTGCGAGGCCCTGATGGCGGCCCTCTACCTGGACGGCGGCGCGGAGGCGGCCCGGGCCTTCTTCCGCACCGGCTGGCGCGACCTCGCCGACGCCCTGGACCGGGAGCCCGACCGCGACCCCAAGACCCGCCTGCAGGAATGGGCCATGGGCCTGGGCCTGCCGCCGCCGGACTATGTGGTGGTGCGCGCAGAGGGGCCGCCCCACGATCCGCGCTTCACCATCGAGGCTCGCCTGCCGGGCCTGGCCCCGGCGGCCGGCGCCGGACGCTCCAAGCGCGAGGCCGAGAAGGTCGCCGCCGCCCTGTTCCTTGAAAGGGAAAAGATCCAGCCATGACCCGCGCCGGTTTCGCCGCCATTATCGGCGCGCCCAATGCGGGCAAGTCCACCCTGACCAACCGCCTGGTGGGGGCCAAGGTGTCCATAGTCACCCGAAAGGTGCAGACGACCCGCTTTCCCGTGCGGGGCGTCGCCCTGTCCGGCGAGAGCCAGATCGTGCTGGTGGACACCCCCGGAATCTTTACCCCGCGCAGACGGCTGGACCGGGCGATGGTGCGGTCGGCCTGGGGCGGGGCGGAGGAGGCCGACGCCGTGGTTCACCTGGTGGATGTCCAGGCGGAGCTGGCTCTGGACGCCGGCGAAGCCCGTGGTGCGGACCGCAAGGCCCATGAGGATGTCGAGACCATCATTGAGGGGCTGCGCGCCTCTGGCCGCAAGGCCATCCTGGCCCTGAACAAGATCGACGGCGTTAAGCGCGAACGCCTCCTGGCCCTGTCCGCCCGCCTGTTCGATACAGGGGTCTATTCCGAGGTCTTCATGATCTCGGCCGCCGATGGCTCCGGCGTCGACGACCTGTTGCAGAGGCTGGCGGAGATCGTCCCGGAGGGGCCCTGGCTCTATCCCGCCGACCAGACCGCCGACCTGCCGGTGCGCCTCCTCGCCGCCGAGATCACCCGCGAGAAGGTCTACCTGCGGGTCCATGAGGAGCTGCCCTACGCCGCCGCCGTGGAGACCACCGCCTTCAGCGAGCGCAAGGACGGGTCGGTGCGCATCGAGCAGACCCTCTATGTCGAGCGCGAGAGCCAGCGCCCCATCGTGCTGGGCAAGAACGGCCAGACCCTGAAGTGGATCGGCCAGAAGGCGCGCGAGGAGCTGACCGAATTGCTGGACCGACCTGTCCACCTTTTCCTGACCGTCAAGGTCGACGAGCGCTGGGCCGACCGTCGAGAGTTCTACGGCGACGTCGGCCTGGACTTCGAGGCCTGAGGGGGTGGAGTTCGAGGACGACGCCTTCGTCCTGACAGCCCGCGCCCACGGCGAGAACGGGGCCATCGCCGAGCTCCTGACCCGGGGCCACGGCCGCTATCCGGCCTTCGTCGCCGGCGGCGGCTCCCGGCGGATCCGGCCCCTGCTGCAGCCAGGCACCCGCATCACCGCCCGTTTCCGGGCCCGGACCAGCGAGCAGCTGGGCTCGGCGACCCTGGAGTCGTCCGGCGCCGGTCCCTCGGACCTGTTCGATGATCCCCTGGCCCTGGCGGGGCTTGGCTCCGCGGCCGCCGTGGCCGCCGGGGTCCTGCCCGAGCGCGAACCGCATCCCGGCGCCTTCGCCGCCTTCGAGGCCCTGTCGGGCGCGCTTCGCCACGAGGCGATCTGGCCCGCCGTCTACGTCCGTTTCGAGGCCGGCGTGCTCCAGGCCCTGGGCTTTGGGCTGGACCTGTCCCGGTGCGCCGCGACGGGCGCGGTCGATGACCTGGTCTGGGTCTCACCCCGGACGGGGCGGGCGGTGAGCCGGGCCGCCGGTGAGCCCTACAGGGATCGGCTCCTGCGCCTGCCGCCCTTTCTCCTGTCCGCCCAGGGAGGACTTTCGCCGGGCGATATCGGCGATGGCCTGGCGCTGACCGGCCACTTCCTGGACCGGTGCCTGTTCTCGGCCCTGAACCGTCCGCTTCCAGCCGCGCGGGTCTGGCTTGTGGACAAGCTGACCGAGGCGGGCCGGCTCTGATGGGGCGGGATGACGCCGGGGCCCGCCGGGCCTAAGCAGGGGCGGGCGGCGCCGCCGCCGATTCGCCGCCGATCGCCAGATGACCGACACCCTTGCTCCGCCCCCCGAGGGCGACCGCACCATTGATGAGCCGCTGAGCGAGGCCCTGTCGCGGCGGTATCTCGCCTACGCCCTGTCGACCATCACGGGCCGGGCCCTGCCGGATGTCCGCGACGGCCTGAAGCCCGTCCACCGGCGCCTCCTCTACGCCATGCGCCAGCTGCGGCTGGACCCGACCTCGACGGCCAAGAAGTGCGCCCGGGTCGTTGGCGATGTGATCGGCAAGTATCACCCGCACGGGGACTCCGCCGTCTATGAGGCCCTGGTCCGCCTGGCCCAGGACTTCGCCCAGCGCTACCCCCTGGTCGACGGGCAGGGGAACTTCGGCAACATCGATGGCGATAACGCCGCGGCCATGCGCTACACCGAGTGCCGGCTGACCCTCGCCGCCCAGCTCCTGCTGGAGGGCATTGACGAGGACGCCGTCGACTTCCGCGCCACCTACGACGGCGAGGAGGAAGAGCCGGTCGTCCTCCCGGCCGGCTTCCCGAACCTCCTGGCCAATGGCTCCAGCGGCATCGCCGTGGGCATGGCGACGTCCATTCCGCCGCACAATGTCTCCGAGCTGATCGAGGCCTGTCTGCGCCTGCTGGAACAGCCGGACATCACGACGGCCGAACTCCTGGCCCTGGCGCCAGGGCCCGACTTCCCGACCGGCGGCGTCATCGTGGAGTCTCAGGCGAGCCTGCTCGAAGCCTACGAGACCGGAAGGGGCGGGGTGCGGGTGCGGGCCCGCTGGACCCGCGAGGATCTGGGTCGGGGCCTGTGGCGCATCGTCGTCACCGAGATCCCCTACCAGGTGAAGAAGGCCGACCTGGTCGAGCAGCTCGCAGACCTGATCGAGACCAAGAAAGCGCCCCTGCTGGGCGACGTGATGGACGAGAGCGCCGAGGACGTCCGCCTGGTGCTGGAGCCCAAGTCCCGGAATGTGGAGCCCGAGGTCCTGATGGAGAGCCTCTTCAGGCTGTCCGCCCTTGAGGCCCGGATCCCGGTCAACATGAACGTCATCGACGCCCGGGGCGCTCCCGGCGTCATGGGGCTGAAGGGGCTGCTCAGGGCCTTCCTCGACCACCGGCGCGAGGTGGTGGTCCGCCGGGCCCGGCACCGGCTGGCGCGCATCGAGTCCCGCCTGCACATCCTGGACGGCCTGATCATCGCCTTCCTGAACCTCGACGAGGTGATCCGGATCGTTCGCCAGGAGGACGAGCCCAAGGCCCGTCTGATCGAGACCTTCGACCTGTCCGACCTGCAGGCCGAGGCCATCCTGAACACCCGTCTGCGCCAGCTGGCCAGACTGGAGGAGATGGAGCTCCGTCGTGAGCACGCCGATCTGGCCGAGGAGCGGGACGGCCTTAACGCCCTGCTGGGCTCCGACGGCGCCCAGTGGAAGCTGGTCGGGGTGGGGCTGCGCGACGTGCGCGATCTGCTGGAGAAGGACGGCGCCCTGACGCGCCGGCGCTCGACCTTCGAGGTCGCGCCGACCGTCGATGCGGACGCCGCCCTGGAGGCCTTGGTGGTGCGCGAGCCCATCACTGTCATCCTCTCCGAGCGCGGCTGGATCCGGTCGGTGAAGGGCCGCGTCGAGGACCCCTCCGAGGTCAAGTACAAGGAAGGCGACGCCGAGGGCTTCATCGTGCCCGCCGAGACGACGGACAAGCTGCTGCTCTTCGCCTCGGACGGCCGGTTCTTCACCCTGGCCTGCGACAAGCTGCCAGGGGGGCGTGGGAACGGCGAGCCCGTCCGCCTCATGCTGGAGCTGGACGACCGGACCGAGATCGTCGCGGTCTTCCCGCACCGCCCCGGGGCGAAGCGGTTCGTCGCCTCGAAGGAGGGCTATGGCTTCCTTCTGCCCGAAGCCGAGGCGGTGGCCATGCGCAAGGCCGGCAAGCAGGTCCTGACCGTCGGCAAGGGCGGGGCCGCCTTCGCTCTGCCGGTGGAGGGCGACCAGGTCGCCGTGGTCGGCGATAATGGCAAGATCCTGGTCTTCCCCCTCGAGGAACTGCCCGAGATGCCTCGCGGCAAGGGGGTCAAGCTCCAGGCCTATCGCGAGGGTGGGCTGAGGGACGCCCTCGTCTTCCGGGCGGAGGAGGGCGCAGCCTGGATCGACGCCGCCGGCCGCACCCGGGCCTGGGCGGACTGGCGCGACTGGGCCGGTCGCCGGGCGGGCGCAGGGCGTCTGGCCCCACGCGGATTCCCGACAAGCCGTCGCTTTCGCCCGGGCTGAGGACGAGGACTCAAATCGCGCCTTTGCGGCGACCCCGCCGCGCGGCTAGTCTGCCCTGCATTCGATTGAGGGGATTCCATTGACTCAGTTTTTCCGCAGCCTGGCGTCGGCTGTCGCCGTCGCCGCACTCATCTCCGCGCCGCAGGCCCTGGGCGCGCCGCGCAAGGCCGCCGAGGTGAAGCCCGAGGCCGTCGGCTTCGACTCCGCCCGCCTGAAGCGCCTGGACGACGCCATGGCCAAGGTGGTGGCCGATGGCCGGGTCTCCGGCATGACCACCCTGCTGGTGCGCCACGGCCAGGTGGTCGGCTTCAAGACCTACGGCAAGAAGGACCTCGCCACCGGCGCGCCGATGGAGAAGGACACCATCTTCCGCATCTACTCCATGACCAAGCCGATCACCGGCGTGGCCATGATGATCCTCTTTGAGGAGGGCAAGTGGAAGCTGGATGACCCGGTGACCAAGTTCATTCCCGAGTTCAAGAACCTGAAGGTGATGACCGGGGTGGACGACAAGGGGAACATGATCACGGTTCCCGTCGAACGGCCGCCCACCATGCGCGAGATCATGAGCCACACCGCCGGCTTTGGTTACGGGCTGGGCGACCGCCACCCCGTGGACCGCATGTTCCGGGAGAAGCGGGTGCTAGGAGCCACCGGGCTCAACGACATGATCACCCGGATCGCGGACATCCCTCTGATGTTCCAGCCGGGAACGGCCTGGTCCTACTCGGTGTCGGTTGACATCCAGGGGGCCATCGTCGAGCGGATCAGCGGCCAGACCCTGGGCGCCTTCATGGAGGCGCGGATCTTCCGCCCGCTCAAGATGGTGGACACAGGGTTCTACGTCCCGGCAGGCCAGACGGATCGGCTAGCGACCCTCTACATGACGGATCCCAAGACCCGTCAGAACGCTGTTGCCGCCGCCATCTTCGGTAACCCGCCGCCGGACTACACCAAGGCGCCCAACATGGAGTCCGGCGGTGGGGGCCTGGTCTCCACCACCTCGGACTATGGCCGGTTCTCCCAGATGCTGCTGAACGGCGGAGAACTGGACGGCGCGCGGATCCTGGCGCCGGCGACGGTGGAGCTGATGGGCACCAACATGATCCCCAAGAGCGTACTGGTGACCACCAACGGGACCTCGGGCTCCAGCTTCAACGAGGCGGTGGGCTTCGGCCTGGACTTCATGGTCAACCTTGACCCGCGCGCAGCGGGCAGCCTGGAAGGCAAGAACACCCTGAGCTGGGGCGGCGCGGCCGGGACCTGGTTCTGGGTGGATCCGACCAATGACCTCTACTTCGTGGGCATGGTCCAGCGCCTTGGCGGCACCGGCGGCGATGACCTCGGCACGGCGGCCCGGACCCTGACCTACCAGGCCCTGGTCGATCCCAAGAAGTAGGGTCCAAAGCAGCTCTGGTCGGCGTTCGCCGGGGGGCGGAAACCTTGACTTTCCGCCCCTTGCATGCGCCCTTCCGCGCCTTGGATTCCGGAGCCTTTGCGACCCCATGCACGCCTATCGCACCCATACCTGCGGCGCCCTGCGCGCCGGCGACACCGGCCAGTCTGTCCGCCTGTCGGGGTGGATCAATCGCAAGCGCGACCATGGCGGCCTGGTCTTCGTGGACCTGCGCGATCACTACGGCCTGACCCAGCTGGTCTTTGCGCCGGAAACCCCGGGCTTCGCCACCATTGAGCGCCTGCGGGCCGAGAGCGTCATCCGCGTGGACGGCGAGGTGGTCGCCCGCACCCCGGAGACCGTGAACCCCAACCTTGGCACAGGTGAGGTCGAGGTGCGCGTGCGCGCCGTCGAAGTGCTGTCCGAGGCCGCGGAGCTGCCCCTGCCGGTCTTCGGCGAGCCCGACTATCCGGAGGAAATCCGGCTCAAGCACCGGTACCTGGACCTGCGGCGCGAGACCCTGCACCGCAACATCGTCCTGCGCTCGAAGGTCATCCACTCGATCCGCAACCGGATGATCGGCCAGGGCTTCCTGGAGTACCAGACCCCGATCCTGACGGCCTCGTCGCCGGAAGGCGCCCGGGACTTCCTGGTCCCCTCGCGGGTGCACCCCGGGACCTTCTACGCCCTTCCCCAGGCGCCCCAGCAGTTCAAGCAGCTGCTGATGGTCTCGGGCTTCGACCGCTACTTCCAGATCGCCCCCTGTTTCCGGGACGAGGACCTCCGGGCCGACCGTAGCCTGGAGTTCTACCAGCTCGACGTCGAGATGAGCTTCGTGACCCAGGAGGACGTCTTCGCCGCCATGGAGCCCGTCATGCACGGGGTCTTCGAGGAGTTCGCCGAGGGTAAGCCGGTCACCCCCTATCCCTTCCCGCGCATCCCCTACCGGGAGGCCATGCAGAAGTACGGCTCCGACAAGCCGGACCTGCGCAACCCCCTGGTCATGCAGGATGTCTCCGAGCCCTTCCGCGGTGGCGGCTTCGGCGTCTTCGCCAGGATGCTGGAGAGCCCGAGGACCGCCATCTGGGCCATCCCGGCGCCGGGCGGCGGCAGCCGGGCCTTCTGCGACCGCATGAACAGCTGGGCCCAGTCCGAGGGCCAGCCGGGCCTGGGCTACATCTTCTGGCGCGAGGGCGAGGAGGGCGGCGCCGGTCCGATCGCCAAGAACCTCGGTCCTGAGCGCACCGAAGCGATCCGCGAACAGCTGGGCCTGAAGGTCGGCGACGCGGCCTTCTTTGTGGGCGGTGATCCCAAGGTCTTCACCAAGTTCGCAGGCCTGGCCCGCACCCGGGTCGGGACCGAGCTGGGCCTGGTGGATGAGAACCGCTTCGAGTTCGTCTGGATCGTCGACTTCCCGATGTTCGAGCTGAACGAGGAGACGGGGCTGGTGGACTTCTCCCACAACCCCTTCTCCATGCCGCAGGGCGAGCTGGAGGCGCTGAACACCCGCGATCCGCTGGACATCCTGGCCTACCAGTACGACATCGTCTGCAATGGCTATGAGCTGTGCTCAGGCGCCATCCGGAACCACCGGGCGGACGTCATGCTGCGGGCCTTCGAGATCGTCGGCATGGGGCCCGAGGACGTGGAGAGCGCCTTTGGCGGCATGCTCAACGCCTTCCGCTATGGCGCGCCGCCGCACGGCGGCCTGGCGCCGGGCATTGACCGGATCGTCATGCTGCTGGCGGGCCAGACGGCCATCCGCGAGGTCATCGCCTTCCCGATGAACCAGCAGGGCCAGGACCTCTTGATGAGCGCGCCTTCGCCGGTCGAGGACAAGCAGCTGAAAGAGCTGCACATCCGCACAGCCCTGCCGATCAAGGCCTGAAGCCGCGGGTCAGTCGCGGGGGCAGGGGCGCAGGGTGAGGCCCCGGGGCAGGCGGACGGTCCCGGTCGTACAGGCGCCGTCCAGCTGCTCCTGCTTCAGGTTGCGGGCATCGCTCAGATCGACCCCTGAAAAGGTCACGCCCTGCAGGCTGGCTCCTTCGAAGTCCGCCCCATCAAAGCTGACGCCGCGGACCCGTGCGCCGTCCAGGCGCACATCCTTCAACCGGGCGCCGTCAAAGTCGGCGCCTGTGATGGCGGCGCCGGTCAGGTCGCTGCGGGTGAGGTCAGCCTTGCTGAAATCCGACCCGGTGAAGTGGACATCCCGCAGATTGGCGCCGACGAGCGCTGAGCCGGAGAAATCCGCTCCAAGGAAGCGCGCCCCGGGCAGTTGTCTGCCGGACAGGTCACAACTGATGCAGGCCCCGCCGAAGCTGACGGCGCGGGGAATATCCTTTGCGGGCATGACGGACAGGGCCTGCGCCATGTGCGCCCCGCCGAAGGTGGCGAAGGCGGACAGGACGACGGCTCTGGAAACAAGACGCCGGAAAGGGGCAGGGTTCATGGGCGGCCTATGGGCCCCGAAGCCGTGCCCCGCTACTTAAATTGCTGTAACTGAAAGCGAACCGCCACCTTCGGAGCTGCGCCATGAGCCTGCGTCTTCCCCGCCTTGGACAGACCTCCGCGACGGAACGCGAGACCGGACTGAGCGCTCTTGAGGCGGAGATGAAGTCGGAGGCCGCCGCGGCCCTTGGCCGGGCCGGGAGCCGCGCCGAGGCGGCCCTCGCCCGGCTGGCCGATCCCGAAGCCCTCGCTGAGGTGGGGCGGGAGGTGCTCCTGCGCCAGGCTGCAGAGGCTGTCTGGAGCTTCTTCATCCAGCGGGAAGCCTGCGGGCTGAAGGACCAGCGGCAGGTGATCGCCGACCTGGGAATCCCCCGGGCCGTGCTGGTCCGCCTGGGCGCCCGCTAGGGGATAGCACCTGGCATTGTCAGCCGCGTGCAGCTGATTCAATATCCGGGGTGGCGAGCAAACTTGGAGGCGTCGTGAGCGATCCGGAACAAGCAAGAGCGAACCCGCTCAGAAACATCGAAGCGAAGACAGGGTCGTCGATTAGCGGGATGCGCGCGGCGGTATCCGCGGCGGGCCACGATCTTAACCCCTCGACAGGTGACATCCCATGATCAAGCCGACCTCGACTGTTACGAACAAGCCGGCCCGTACTCCTCGTCCGTGGGCGATTGCGCTCGCCGCCGCATTCGTGCTGACCGGCGGCGCCGTCGCCGCCGTTGCGGCCCTGAAGCAGCCCTCAGCCCCACCCAACGCGCCGTTCCAGATCGAGGAAATCGCCGACCTCGACCAGCCCTGGGCCATGACCTTCCTGCCCGACGGCCGCATGTTGATCACCGAGAAGGCTGGCCAGCTGTTAATGCTCTCAGCAGACGGCAAACAGCGAAAGACCGTGACCGGCGCCCCCGCCGTGACGTCCCAGGGACAGGGCGGGCTGATGGATGTCGTGCTTCACCCCCGGTTCGCCAGGAACCGGATGGTTTACCTCAGCTATTCGGAAGCCGCCGGGAAGGACTCGAGCCTGGTCCTGGCGCGCGGCGTGTTCGTTGACGGAGACGCCCCGTCGCTAAGCAACGTGCAGACGCTTTTCCGCGGCCCCAAGTATGACGCCAAGGCGGGCCACTATTCTGGCCGCATCGCGTTCTCGCCCGAAGGCAAGCTGTTTTTCGCCGTCGGTGATCGCCAGCAGTGGGACGGTTTCCAGCGCACGGAGCCGCAGGATATCAGAATCCTCTCAGGCAAGGTTCTGCGCCTCAACGACGACGGCACGCCGGCAGCTGGCAATCCCCTGGCGGCGCGCGGTGGTGATCCCGCCATCTGGACCTATGGCCACCGCAACCTCCTCGGCCTGGCATTCGACGCAAACGGCAACCTGTGGGAGCAGGAGATGGGCCCTCTGGGTGGGGACGAGGTCAATCTGATCCTGCCCGGCCGCAACTACGGTTGGCCGGTCGTCTCCAATGGCGACAACTACCCGGGCCCGCCGACCAATGGGGCGGCGATCCCGGATCATAGCCCTGGCGACGGCTTTGAGGCGCCGAAGGTCTGGTGGAATCCCGCGATATCGCCCGCGGGGATGATGGTCTATTCCGGCAAGCTCTGGCCGCAGTGGCGCGGCGATCTCTTCATCGGCGGCCTGTCCAGTCGGAGTCTGGTCAGGGTCGTTGTCAACGGACCCGAGGCCACGAAGGGCGACCAGTTCGCGCTGGGTACGCGCATTCGCGAGCCGGAGGAGGGGCCTGACGGCTCAATCTATCTTCTCACCGATGGCCGGCGCGGCTTCGACGGGAAGCTGGTGAAGCTGACGCCCAAGAGGTGACACAAGGGGCTGCCCAAGAGTGACGCCTGGCGCACAGCGGACCGGCGCAACCTTGAGTTTTACCCAGCGGAAGCGGGAAGGTCTGCTCACGGGTAGAACGCCTAAGCGGCCGCGACGTGATCTTGCTCTCTTGATGCAGAGCCGTCAGCCGGCGAGGTCGCCCTCGGCGCGGACGCCGCAGGTCTCGCAGATGAGGTCTGCGCCCAGGTGCCGAGACAACGGTGAGGGTCGACCCATAGCGGACCTTCAGGTGGTCGCGGCGGGCTTGCCAAGCCACGCTGGCTCGGAACAAACTGGGCTATGCCCGACTGGACCAAACAGACTCCGTTCACCGATCCAGGCGAAAGCGCAGCGATGCTCGCAACCATCGGCCCCGAACCCGAATGCGTCATCGCAGCGATACAGGGGTTTTTGATCCACGGTGGCGCCATCGAATACTATGGCCTAGCGCCACAAGAATTCAGCCGTGAAACCCTCTCGGTCGAAAGTCGGCTTGGGGCCATTCTGACGGAGGATGACCGTCCGTTAAGCATCGAGCGCTTGCCGCAAGATCGAGCTCTCGGCACCTGCCGAGACTATGCGGTCTTGGTCTGCGCTGCGATGCGAGAGCACCGGCGTCCAGCTCGGGTTCGTTGCGGCTTCGCCTCATATCTTGGCGGAGGGAAGTGGGAGGATCACTGGCTCTGCGAGCTTTGGTCAAGGGGCCGTTGGCAGCGCATTGACGCCCAGTTGGACCCTGTCCTCCAAGACGCGTTCCAAACTCAGTTCTCGCCTGCGGACGTACCGCAGGACGCGTTCCTCACCGGCGAGACCGCTTGGCGGGAATGTCGCGCGGGTCGCCTAGATCCAGCAAGCTTGGGTCATGGCGACGCCACGGGACTGTGGTTTGTCTACGTAAACCTCGTCCGTGATCGGCTTGCACTTGAGGATCGAATAACCTCAATTTGGGACGACTGGCGCACGGCAGCATCGAACCCGCTCCACATGAGTGCAGAGATGTTGGCCTCGGCTGATGAATTGGCCAACAACGACCCGATTGGGGCGTCGTCGATCATCCCCTGGTGGGTCAGGACGTAGAGACGGCGGGGACCGCTTTCCCCCCTTCTCGGAAATTCGGAAGGTCTGCTCCCGGGTAGAACGCCCAAGCGGCCGCGACGTGATCTTGCTCTCTTGATGCAGGGCCGTCAGCCGGTGAGGTCGCCCTCGGCGCGGACGCCGCAGGTGTCGCAGATGAAGTCTGCACCCTTTCGCACGAGGGCCGTGTCGCCGCAGTCCGGGCAGACGTCGGCGTCCCTGCGCAGTCCGCCAAGCGCACCGCGCTCCTGCGCCGTCGGCAGGAAGACCAGGTTGTCGGGCGCCGCGCCCCGGGAGAAGCCCCGGGAGATGAAGCGCGAGACCGGCTGAGGGTCCTGCGCCGCCTGCGGCTGGCCATCGGCGGCGCCGCGACCGAGGCCGTCGGCGTTCAGCTCTCCGTCGGCGTTCGCCAGGTCGTTCCGGCCCAGGTACGAGATGCCAAGCTCCCGGAAGATATAGTCCAGGATCGAGGTCGCCGAGCGGACGGAGTCATTGCCGGTCACCTGCCCCGCGGGCTCGAAGCGGGTGAAGACGAAGGCGTCCACGAACTCGTCCAGGGGTACGCCGTATTGGAGGCCCAGCGAGATCGAGACGGCGAAGTTGTTCATCAGGGAGCGGAAGGCGGCACCTTCCTTGTGCATGTCGATGAAGATCTCGCCCAGCTCGCCGTCGTCATACTCCCCGGTGTGCAGGTAGACCTTATGCCCGCCCACGGAGGCCTTCTGGATGTAGCCTTTGCGGCGATCCGGCAGCTTGCGCCGGGTGGGCGGGCGTTCGACCTCCACGCGCCTTTCGATGATGCGTTCTTCCGAAGGATCGACCTTCGGCGCTTCCCCCGAATGGGGCCCCAGCTTCGGATCGGGGCGGGCGGTGCTCTCGGAGGAAAGGATCGGCGGCCTGCGCTCGACCATCGGCCGAACGATGACGCCCTGCGCCTTGTCAAGCCTCGCCACCAAGTCCCTCAGCTCAGTTGCGGTGGCCGCCTTGAGCTCGACGACCGGCGGCATGGCGAGGAGGGGGGCGAGGGCGCAGGCCATGGCGATGCGCGCGGCGGGGCCGACCTCGTCTCCCAAGGTCAGCACTTCGATCTGCTCAGGCGACAGCCCGGGAAGATTGGACAGTTTCCCGGCGCCCAGGACCGCGGCGTCCGCCAGAGCCAGTTGCCCAGCGCTGAATCCCATCCGCACCGGCAGATTGAGCTCAGGGTCAGAGAGCTCGGTCTCGCTCAGGCCCAGGATATCGGTGAGGAAGCCCGGGTCGATCACCTTTGGGGAGAGGGCGTCGCCAAGCCGTTCGGCGAAGGGGAGGGCGGACTCCACGGCGGCGATCTCGTGATCGGTGAAACCCAGGGACTCCAGGGCGCAACGATCAACTCCGGGGGCGCCGGCCAGCGTCCTGCACCCGAGGGCATGAAGGCGCGCGTAGGACGTATCGAGGCCCAGGGCCTCAAGCGCCCTGAGGGCGGGGCCCGACAGTGTGCGAAGACAGGACCCGTCAGAGGTCTCAATCCGAAGTACGGGGCCTCCGGATGGGCCTCCGGCTGTATCCGCCGAGCCGAGCCGAAGGGCGAGGTCCGGGTCGTTGAAGAGCGCGAGGCCGACATCGAAGCCCGCGGGGATGGCCTTCTGGGCGCGCTTGAAGAGGGATTGCGCAGTCTTGCGAGCCTTGTCGGAGTCAAAGGCTAACCCCTGGGCCAAGAGCCAGTCGCCGAGGCCGGCCAGGGTGATCAGGCCCTTATGGCCAGAACCCGAGAGGGCCAGGGCCAGATCTCTCACCGCCTGTTCGAAGGCGGCCGTTTCAAAATCTTCCCCGAGCCCGAACGCCGTGAGGTTGACGGCGCCGCGGACCCTTCCTGCTGCGGCGGCGAGGGCTGTGGCGGTTGCTACGGTATCCGCAATGCCAACCGCACTCACGAAAACGGAGAGAGGCAGACTCGCGGAACTCGGAGAGAGCACGAGACGCAGGTGGGCCCTCGGAAGGTCTGGAACCGTCGATCGCCAGACCGTCTCGCCCGCACGGACCAATTCGAGGGCCTCGCCGATGAGATCCTCCGGGACTCCGGTCGCCCTGGCGCCCTCGACGGCTCGGGCAAGCTTGGGATTGTCGCCTGGATTGGCGCAGGCCTCGGGGTCGCCCTCGCATTGCGCGACGGCGTCGAGGATGTCTTGCAGCCGTCCTGCTGCGACATCCGCTACAGCCTCGGCCAGCCTCTCCCCGCGTATGGTCGATAAGAGCGGCTCGAGACGCGCATCGAGGTCTCCCGCTTGGGCGTCCACCAAGGTCGGCGCCGGACCCTCGGGTGAGCCAATCGCCGCGGCACCCTTCAACATCAGGGTTGCCAGACGGTCAGACAGATCGCGTTCGTCCGCCTCTCCTCCCAAGCGGCCTTGTCCGCGACTGGCGGCGGCGATTCTGTCGGCCAGAGATCTGATAGCGCAACCAAGGTCCTCGGCGGCGCCGAGGACGTTCATCCAGGCCTCCACCTGGGCGTCGGTCCAGCTGGAGGGTGCGAGAACCTCCACGTATCGGTCCACCAGCTCGATTTCGCGTGGCTCAAGGATGGGTGGGGTGTGCATCACATAGGCCTCCAGAGTCGGAGGTTAGGGCGGCGGCTCAGGGCCGACAATAGATGTTGCGGCCACAGGGTCGGGCATCCACAAGATGTTGCGGCGCCAGCATCGCTGGACGCTGAGAGCTGCGCCACTTATAGTCCGCGCGCGTTGAACCTGTGTGGAACTGTAAGACCGTGCTGAGAGCAATCTTCACCTGGTGGAACGGGGCCACGATCGGCGCCGCTTTTCATATCAAGCGGCGGAGCGTCCTCGTCGGCGAGGACGATTTTGGCAACCGCTATTACGAGGCGCGCGACGCCAGCGACTCCTACGATGGCCGCCGCCGCCGCTGGGTGATCTACAGGGGTTATCCCGACGCTTCCAAGGTGCCGGCCGAGTGGCACGGCTGGCTTCATTACACTTTCGACGATCCGCCGACGGTGGCGCCCCTGAAGCGGCGCTCGTGGGAGAAGGACCATCAGCCGAATCTGACCGGCACCGTTCACGCCTGGCGTCCCAAGGGGTCCATCACACGGGGTGGGGAACGCGCGCGCGCGACTGGCGACTATGAGGCCTGGCGCCCTGAGTAGGATGCGACGGCCTCCGAAATCCAGGGTCCCGGTCGCGGTTGTTCTGGCGTCCTTCACGATTCTGATCTGGGGGGGGTGGGCTCCGGCGCAGCAGGCGCCGCCGCCGGCTGGACCGGAGACCCCGGATATGGGCGCGGCCCTTGTGGAAGAAGCCCCGCCGGCTGTGGTGCAGGCGCCTCCGCCAGCGGTTGCGCCTCCGCTTCCGGCCTCCGGAGTGGCCCCGGCCGAACCGCCTGCGCGTCGTGTTGCCGAGCGGCCGGCGGAGAGCCTCAAGCAGCGAGAGCGGTTCAACGCAGCGGTGCTTCAGGCCGTGGACAAGGTCACCGCGGAGACCATCCGTTTCGAGGCCCCGGTCGGACAGCCCGTCCGTTTCAAGTCGCTGATCCTGACGGTAAGAGCGTGCGAGCGAACGGCGGTGGATGAACCCACCGAGGACTCGATCGCCTACCTGACCGTGGAGTCACAGCCGCGCAGTCAGGGAGGGCGTCCGGCTCCTGGACCGCGACAGGTTTTCCGGGGTTGGATCTACGCCTCTTCCCCGGGGCTGAACGGGCCCGAGCACCCGGTCTACGACGCCTGGCTGATCACCTGCAGGACTTCGACGCCGCTGAGGGCGGCGGGCGGACCCAGCACCCCCTCGACAGCCAAGGCTCCGGCCAACCGCTCAAGGTAGGCGGAGCGCGGGATTTCCTCGGCGCCGAGGCTTGCCAGGTGGTCGGTGATGAACTGGGCGTCCAGCAGCTGAAACCCGCCGAGGATGAGCCGCGCCGCCAGGTGGGCCAGGGCGACCTTGGAAGCGTCGGTCTCGATTGAGAACATGCTCTCGCCGAAGAAGGCGCCCTTAAGGCTGACGCCGAAGAGCCCTCCGACCAGCCGCCCGTTCCTCCAGGTCTCCACGGAATGGGCGGACCCGACCGCGTGCATCGCCTGGTACATCCGCTTCAGGGCCGGATTGATCCAGGCACCGGGCCGCTCCGGATCGGCGCAGGCGTCCAGCACCGGCTGGAAGGCGGAATTGACCCTGACCTCAAAGCGGTCCTGCCGAAGGGTCCTTTGCAGCCGGCGGGGGAGGGCGAGCCCCCTCAGGGGAAAGACCCCCCGGAACTCGGGCTCGACCAGGAAGACCGACGGGTCTGTCGGAGACTGGGCCATGGGGAAGACCCCACGGGCGTAGAAGTCCAGTGCAGGGTGGGGATGCGGGCGTCGGCTCACCCGGCCTCCGACTGATCCTTCAGCCATCGCTCCAGCCAGTGGATGGTGTAGTCGCCCATCAGGAAGTCCGGCTGAAGAAGAAGGTCCTGGAAGAGGGGAATGGTGGTTTCGACGCCGCTGACCACCATCTCGCCAAGACACCGGCTGAGGCGGGCGATGCACTCCTCCCGGTCCCGTCCGTGCACGATCAGCTTTCCGATCAGGCTGTCATAGAAGGGCGGGATGACGTAGCCGGCGTAGATGGCGCTGTCGAGGCGCACGCCCAGTCCGCCGGGGGCGTGAAAGTCCGAGATCAGGCCGGGCGAAGGCGTGAAGGTCCTGGGGTTCTCGGCGTTGATCCGGCATTCGATGGCGTGGCCCTCGAAGGCGATGTCCTTCTGGGAGAAGGAGAGGGGCAGGCCGGCGGCGATCCGGATCTGCTCGCGCACCAGATCGATGCCGGTGATGGCCTCGGTGACCGGGTGTTCCACCTGCAGGCGGGTGTTCATCTCGATGAAGAAGAACTCCCCGTTCTCGTAGAGGAATTCGATGGTGCCGACGCCGAGGTAGCCGATCCGGCGCACGGCCTCGACAACGACATTTCCAATCTTCTTCCGGGCGGCGGCGTCGATCACCGGGGAGGGGGCTTCCTCAAGCACCTTCTGGTGGCGGCGCTGCAGGGAGCAGTCCCGTTCGCCCAGATGGCAGACATTGCCGAACCTGTCGGCGATGACCTGGAGCTCGATGTGCCGGGGTCCCTGGAGGTACCGCTCCATGTAGATGGCGTCGTCGCCGAACGCGGCCTTGGCTTCGGCCCGGGCGGTCGCGACCGCTTCGGCCAGATCCTCCTCGGTCCGGGCCACCTTCATGCCCCGGCCACCACCACCGGCTGCGGCCTTGATCAGGACCGGGAAGCCGATCTCCCGGGCGGCGGAGAAGGCCTCCTCCTCGCTCGTGATCGCGCCGTCGGACCCCGGCACCACCGGAATTCCGGCCTCCCGCACCGCCTGCTTTGCGGTGATCTTGTCGCCCATCATGGTGATGTGCTCGGGGAGGGGGCCGATGAAGGTGAAGCCATGGGCGTTCACGATCTCGGCGAACCGGGCGTTCTCGGAGAGGAATCCGTAGCCGGGATGGATGGCCTGGGCGCCGGTGATCTCGGCGGCGGCGATGATGGCGGGGATGTTCAGATAGCTCTTTGCGGCGGGCGCCGGACCGATACAGACGCTTTCGTCCGCGAGACGGACCCACATGGCGCCAGCGTCGGCCTCCGAATGAACCGCAACCGTGGAGATGCCCATCTCCTTGCAGGCGCGGTGCACCCGCAGGGCGATCTCGCCCCGGTTGGCGATCAGGATCTTGTCGAACATGGCTTAACCGATGATCGCCAGGGGCTCGCCGAACTCGACCGGCTGGCCGTTGGCCACGATGATTTCGAGGATCTTTCCCGCCCGCGGGGCGGGAATGGGATTCATGGTCTTCATGGCCTCGACAATCATCAGGGTCTGGCCCTCGGCGACCGTGTCGCCGACCTTGACGAAGGACGGCGTATCCGGCTGCGGCTGGAGATAGACGGTTCCGACCATCGGCGACTTCACGGCGTCACCGGCGGCGGGGGCCGGCGTCGGAGCGGCGGCGGGTTCGGCGACGGGCGCAGGCGAGGGAGGCGCAGCGAACGCCGGAGCCGCCATGGCGACGGGCGCTGCGGCGGTGAGGGTGCGCGCGACGCGGATCTTCAGTCCGTCGTGCTCGACCTCGATCTCGGAGAGTCCCGTGTCATTCAGGATGCCGGCGAGGCGGCGGACAAGACGTGCATCGATCTGTTCGGCGGGAGCCTTCGGACTGGACGGCATGTAGGGATCCTGTGCTTCGTCGTCTCGGCGGCCGCGCGTGCGGCGGACGTGCTGACCTTCTATCGAACCTGAGCCGACGCGAACATGGGGAGGAGTCCCGCCCCGGACACATCGGCGTGAAGCCGAGGCCGTTTCCCGCCGACAACCTTCCAGTGGGCGCGGATGCGCTGAAACCGGACTCGCCGTCTTGTAACGGCGGGCGGCTGGGGTCACAAGCAGGGGCATGAGTCTGAGCCTGGTCCTGAACGGTGAGAGCCGCGTCATGGAGGCGGTCCGAACGGTGGCCGATCTGGTCGGCGCCCTGGGCCTTGATGCGCGCAAGGTGGCTGTGGAACGGAACCTCGAGATCGTGCCCCGCTCTCTGTACGACCGCACCGAGCTGGCCGACGGGGACCGGCTTGAGATTGTCCACTTCATAGGCGGAGGCTGATATGTCGGGCGAAAGCATGGCCGGCGGGGCGGCGGAGGACACCTGGACCGTGGCGGGCCGGACCTTCCGGTCCCGTCTCATCGTCGGCACCGGCAAGTACGCCGACTACGCCCAGAACGCCGCCGCGGCGGAGGCTGCGGGTGCGGAGATCGTCACCGTGGCCCTGCGCCGGGTGAACCTGTCCGACCCGGCCAAGCCCATGCTGGCCGACTTCGTGAAGCCGGAGCGCTTCACCTACCTGCCCAATACGGCAGGCTGCTACACCGGCGAGGACGCCGTGCGCACCCTGCGGCTGGCCCGCGAGGCCGGCGGCTGGGATCTGGTGAAGCTCGAGGTCCTGTCCGAGACGCCGCACCTGCTGCCAGATATGGAGGAAACCCTTCGGGCGCTGAAGATGCTGGTCGCCGATGGCTTCCAGGTGATGGTCTATTGCAGCGACGATCCGGTCTACGCCCGCAAGCTTGAGGACGCCGGGGCTGCGGCCATCATGCCGGCGGCGGCCCCGATCGGGTCGGGGCGCGGCATCCAGAACGCCCTGAACCTCGGCCTGATCCTGGAGCAGTCCAAGGTCCCGGTCCTCGTCGACGCCGGTGTCGGGACGGCCTCGGACGCGGTCATCGCCATGGAGATGGGCTGCGACGCCGTGCTCATGAACACCGCCATCGCCGAGGCGAAGGATCCGATCCGGATGGCGCGGGCCATGAAGCACGCCGTCATTGCCGGCCGGCAGGCCTTCCTGGCCGGGCGGATGGCCGAGCGTCGCTATGGCGATCCCTCATCACCCCTCGCCGGGCGGATCTGATCGGCCGCAGTCCCGCCCGGGACGCTCGCGGGGGAAGCCGGGCGCGCCTATATCTGCGCGGCCTCAGTGTTTTTCAGGACCCCCCATGAAACTTCCCATCGGTAAGCCCTGGTTCGGGCCCAGGCGGTTCGGCTTCGGCGTTTCACCTATGAACGGGCAGGGCTGGGCCTGTATTGGGCTCTACATCCTCACCATGGCGATGATCCCGTCCCTGATGGGTCGGGAGGCGAGGGGCGCTGACGCCCTGGGGATCCTGGCCGCGCTCCTGGGATGCACGGCCCTGCTGCTGGTCGTGGTCTGGCTTAAGATGGACAGGTCCAAACCCCTGCGCTGGCGCTGGGGCGAAGACTGAGCCTTAGATTCAGGTCTCAGTGTGGATCGAGCCGGTGCATGACGGTGGCTGCGATGATGATGGCGGAGACGAAGGTGTGCGCGCATCGATCATCAATCGTTCGGGCATTGGCCCCTTGGCCGTCAGTTCGGCGAAGATGCGGTTGAAAACCCCAGGCCGGCTCCGGCGTACAAAGCGGTTGTAGATTATCATGTGCGGGCCGCACTCCCTCGGCGCATCGCGCCAGCGCAGGCCGTTCTTGATCACGAAGATGATCCCTGAGATCACGCGTCTGTCATCCACCCGTGGACACCGCGAGACTGCGGGAGGCAAGGTTCGATCCGGCGCATCTGCGCCTCTGAAAGCCAAGACAGGTGACCCATGGCGGCCACCTCCCGCTAACAGTGAGTCCGATCAAGAATGTTCCGGGAGTCCCTTTAATGGGTCCTGAGCGTAGGTCAGCGCAAGAACGGAGGTATGCCCGACGGCTTCACGGCTCGGGCGTATGACGATCTCCACGTCCTGCTCGAGGGCATTGAGGAAGCTCATCAGCTTCTCGACCGAGAAATGATCGAGCCGATAGTTGGCAAGCGCCGACACTTTGGATTGCGGGATGCGCAGGATGATCGCTGTAGCCGTCTGTTTGAGGCGACGTTCTTTCAGAAGAGCGTTCACGGCCATCGCCAGCCGCGTCTTGGTCTGACGGTCTGCGGCGTCTGGGAGACCCAGATCGGCGAAGACGTTGCCGGCGCCTTCGGTGATGTCACTTGCCACGTTTGCCTGCCTTGCCCTTCGTGGGCTGTTGGTAGTTGCTCTCATAATGTTCGCGGGCGCGTTTCAGGCGCTGGCTAACCAGATCGATATCCGTCTGTGCCGTTCGGATGCCCGAGGGCGACTTCTTCTGAAAGACGTGGAGCACATAGACCACGCCCTCAAAGCGGACGGTGTAGATGCCGCGATAGGCGTTGCCCTCGAAGCTCTCCACGATTTCAAACACACCCGCGCCTTCGCCCTTCCAAGGCTTTGCCTGCGGGTGTTTGCCTCCTAGCTGAGCCAAGCCCAGCGCATAGCCCAGATCGCTCACCACTTCCTTCGGCAGCGCCAGCAGGTCGGATTTGGAAGACCCGATCCAGTGGACGGGCTTCTCGTTGGCTGGCGGAAGGTGAAACATACCATCTCATTTATACCCAATTGAGTATATTCTAGCAAGTGAATAACTGGAGGGTCACTCCAATCCCTGCAACAGCCGGCGCGCTTCGTCGGCGCTAGACGGCTGGGCGGGCCGCACAGGGATGGAGCGGGTTTATGCAAGAGCGAATGACCTACCGCGTCAATGAAGTGCTGGCGATGACGGGGGTTACGGTGCTGGGTTAAGGTGACCCTGTCCGAAACTCCAGCTTGGTGCGACTGATTTCCTTCACCCTGGGGAGCTCCACGGGCCAGACTGGCTCACGTCGTTGTCCTAGGCCTGCCGCACCACGTCACCCTGCGTGGCAATCACCGGCAGCCAGCCTTCTTCAATGTTTGTGGGCGACCTTCGCCGCAGCCCATCGCCGATACAGCGCGGGCATCCATGCCAGGCTCAAACTGACCGGCCATCTGTGGCAAGGCAGGTTCAGCTCCACGGTGTAACTCTATTTCATGCAGCTTCACATGAACCACCAGTTCAGCCGATTTAAGCAAATCGGTCGTTGTATTGCGGCGAATATTCGTAGATCATTGGTATCTCGAGCCTAGCCACGCTTCGCAACCTTCGGCTATCTTAGGCAATGGTCAAATCAGGAGTGGGGTTTTGGCGAGTCCCAGAATCTGGCAGCACGCCATCGTTCTCACCGGCGCACTTCTGCTCACGCCCTTGTCCCCCGATGGGTCTAGGTCAGCTTGGGGGCAAGCTGCGTCGAGCGTTCCAGCGCTATCGCCCGTCGCCGCAAGTTGGCTCGAGAAGTGGCAGCTTGAAGCTTCCGAGGCTCGCGCCACCCGTGCCAAGACTGAGGTCGGTCTGACCGGCTTCAATCGCTTAGTGCCTGCCGCCGCCCTCGACCGCCGGCTTCGTGAGGGAGTTACAGAGCTGATGAAGAGCGATGTTCCGCCGACCGAGCGCGGGCAGGTGTTACGGGCGATGTTTGCGGTGATAAGCGCGGTGGATAGAGAGAACACCGAAATCTTGCGCGCCAACTTGCCTGCAACGGGTTGGTTTGTGGACACGGCGATTGCCTCGGACGCGTGGCTGATCGCACAGCATTCGTCTGACCGCGAACTCCAGAAAGAAGTGTTGGGCCGTTTGGAGCGGACGGCACGCGCCGGAGCGTTCAACGGATGGGAGTACGCGCGTCTCTACGATCGATTGGAGTTGTTCCAAGGGCGTCCGCAGCGGTACGCCAGCCAAGCGCGCTGTATTTCCGGTACTTGGAGTTTCGGCGAGGTCCCCAGCGAGCAGGAGGTTGAGAGGCAACGGGCTGTGATCGGGTGGACCGAGCCGCTGGAGCAGACAAAGATGCGATTGAACATCGGCGCGCCCTGCTGATCTGCAGTTGCATAAAGCGCTCCTCGAATGACGAGCTTGTTCCGCCCGGAAGTCGCCGCACAGCGCGGAGATCGGCTGTCTGGGGAAGTCCTGCTGGCGACGCCGCTTTCAACGGGGGTGATCGTCGCGCTGCGATCTGCCTTGGTCGTCATAGTCGCCTTGGTAGGTGGCATGGGATCTTATGCCGCCTACGAGACGGTCCAGGGGCGACTGGTCCCGAATAAGGGACTCATCACAGTCGCGAGCAACTGATCTGGCGCAGTAACGCGCCTTGATGTCCGGGAAGGGGAAGGTGTCGCTGCGCGAGAGGATTACGGTGATACCGTCCGAGACACCGGTCCTGAGCGACTGAGTTCCTTCGCCCTGGGGATCCTGGCCGCGCTCCTGGGATGCACGGCCCTACTGCTGGTCGTGGTCTGGCTCAAGATGGACAGGTCCAAACCCCTGCGCTGGCGCTGGGGCGAAGATTGAGCCTTAGCGTCTGCTCCCTTCCGACGGAACGTCTGAAAGGGCGAGAAAACAGGCCCTAACTCCAATCCTTGAGATCACGTTCCGATCACCGGTTCCCACGGGTCGGAACATGATCTAGCCGGCCATCACCCGGGCGATGTCGAGGTCGGGGTTCAGGCCGACGGCGCGCATGAGCTCGGCCCGCCTGGGTCCGGCCTTGGGCGGGTAGACCTCGGCCTTCGCCGCCTTCGGCGTCATCCAGTGCAGCAGGACCTTCCCGAGATTGACGGGCCGCTTCAGCCAGGCTGACGGGTGCTCCAGCATGTGGAATCCGCGCAAGGCCGCGCGCAGGAGGTCCGGATCCGAGCGGATGGCGATGGCCACGCCATCCTCGGCGAAGCTCTTCAGGATGCGGCTGCGCAGGCCCGGCCGGTGGTGGGGGTCCAGGGCCTGCCGGGCGCGTCGCACGGCTACCCGGTCATCCTTCTGCATGGTGTCGAAGAAGGGGAGGATCTCCCGCTTGAGGCCGCCCTCGTAGGCGAACAGGCGCGCGGCGGGGTCCTGGTCCGCCTCCAGGGCGTCGCGAAGGAGGGTGGCGCTCACCGCCGCGAAGGCGCAGCCCCGACCATAGAGGGGGTTGGTGCGGATCAGGCTGTCCCCCACGGCGAAGAAGCCCAGGACCGCCGCCTTGCCGTCCGCCACCAGTGTGCGCCAGCGGCTCTTCAGGTCTCCCATCCCATAGACCTTGCTGACCGCCTCGGTCCGCTCCGGCTCAAGCCAGGGGCGCATGCCGGGAATCTCGCGGCAGATGCCGTCGAAGATGGCGGGATCAACGATGGTCTTGCGGATCTCCAACTCGATCTCGGGCACGCACAGGGTGATGGAGAAGCAGCCATTGTCGGCCGGGAAGACGCCGAACTTGATGAAGCCCAGATCCCCGGTGGCGGGGGCGCCGCCCCTGGGAGGCTCGACCTGGCCGGGACGCAGGCGATAGTGGCGGGTGAAGTACAGGATCCCGGCGTCCTCGGCCGTCTCGCCGACCTGAACGCCGAGGTCCGCCAGCTGGTCGAAGGCCGAGGAGGTGCGTCCGCTGGCGTCGACCACCAGGTCGGCCGCCACAGTCTCGCCGCCCCTGAGCCGAACGCCCGTCACCTTGCGCGGGGCGTCCCCCGAGGCTTCGAGCCCCTCGACGAAGGCTTCGCTGCGGATCTCGACATTCGGCATGGCCTCGACATACCGCCGGATCACCAGCTCCAGCGTGGTCCTGCGGCTCGTGAGGACCACCAGGTCGGCGTCGTCGGGTCGGGGGGTCCAGCGCTTGCGATGGCGGTCGGTCAGCATGCCGTCGAGGCCCAGCTCGCGGCAGCCCGCGGCGTTCAGGGCCTCCAGCAGGGCGGGGTGCTCATCCCGGATAATGCCGCGCAGCCGGGCGAGGAAGGCGTGGCTGTGGCGCAGATGGGTGACGCCCCTGTGGGCCCAGTCCGTGAACGCCTCGTCTGCATCCCCGGGCGGCGGCGGCGGATCGCGGTCCAGCAGGGTGACCCGGCGCCCTGTCGGGGCCAGGGCCAGGGCGGTCCAGAGGCCGGCCATACCGGCTCCGATGACGGCGACGGATTCAGTCATGCTATTCAGGTCTCTTAAGGGGGCCGCGGCGGGCGTCCTCTATGGCGGCCTTGAGGGCCTCCAGGTCGGCGCCAGGGATGAGTCGGTCTCCCACGATAAAGGCGGGGGTGCCTTCGATGCGAAGGTTCTGGGCGAGTTGTCGAGTGTCGGCCAGATGGCGGGTGATGGCCTCGTCCTTCAGCGCCGAAGCGACCGCACCCGATTTGACGCCTGCGGCGGCCGCAAGGCGGAGAATGGCGGCCTCGTTCAGCGTCCTTTCCTCCATGAGGGCCTGATGAAAGCCGAGGCCCGCCGCGCGGCCGGCTGGCGTCAACGCCACCCTGGCGGCGAGGTCCGAGGCCCCGCCGAATATCGGGAACTCTTTCAGGACAAGGCGGATGTCCGGATTCTCTCGGACCAGAGCGGTGAGCTGGGGGGTGATCGTCTTGCAGTATCCACAGCGATAGTCGAAGAACTCGACCACCGTGATCTTCCCGTTGGGATTGAACACCACGTCCCGGGGATCGCGCTCCAGGGCGGCCCGGTTCGCAGCGATGGCCTTGCGGGCATCCTCTGACTGCTGGGCGAGAGTCTTTTCCTGAAGTTTTGTAGCCATCTCCTCCAGAAGCTCTGGGTGCGCCAGAAGATACCCGCGAATCTGATCGCCAAACATGGCGTCAAAGGCCTTCTGGCATCCCGTCAGCATGAGGCTGCAGGCAACGAGGGCCACGATCGGAATGAGCTTCATGGGGGCAACATAGGGGGCATGAGGGCGGTGTGAAGTGTAAGGTTCAGGACTCGGCGATTATAGCCAGAAGATGATGGCTGCTGCGATGCAGATTGCGGACATGAATGTGATCGCGCTTAGGTCTTAGCATGTGTGGATGGGCCGCCGGTCCCTGATCCCGCGCTCGGTCAAGGCCAGGGGAAGCCGTCAGCCTCATGACCCTCGTACGCCTGAGCGGCGAAGATCTTCCTGGACACGCCCAGCCGGCTCCAGCGGATGAAGTGATCATCGATCGTCCTGTTCGGACCGTATTTCTTCGGTGCGGCGCGCCCGTGCAGGCCGTTTCGGATCACGCAGACGATCCCTGAAATCACCCTTCGGCCACCGACCCGCGCGACCCCATGCGCCAGCCGAGAGCAGGGCGCAATTCGGCGCATCTGCAGCACCGTGAGCCATCCAATGGGGCCTCGGCCTAGAGCCTGTTCCCTTCAGACGGACTGTCTGAAGGAGAAAGATAGGCTCTAACTCCAAGAAGTGAGATCATTCTGCGATACGACAACCGGTTCCCACTCATCGGAACAGAATCTAGTCGTCGCCCCGAACGTTGCGAACCTGGCGATCGTTCTCGGTGGCGAGGACAATGTCGTTGGCCCGCCGCCACTCCGGCGTATTCCGTTCCAGCAGCTCGCGGGCCCGCAAGGCAAAGATCAGGGCCTGTCGGCGGTCGCCTTCGATGTAGTTATACTCGGCGGTGGCGTAGCGAGCGAGGCCGTCCCGTCCGCGGGAGTCATAGGCCTGGGCCAGGAGCCGCCAGGCGACCGAGTTCTGGTCGTCCTGACCGACGGCGATCTTGAGCTCGCCGATGCCGTCCTCGACCTTGGAGGGGTCGGGCAGAGCGATCAGGGTTTGCCCGAGATTCACCCGCAACAAGGGGGCGTCCGGTTTGAGGGACACCGAGCGGCGTTGCGGCGCCTCGGCCTCCACCGTCCGACCGAACTCGAACAGTATCTGGCCCTTCAATTCCCATAGGTAGGGATTGTCCGGCTGTTCGGCCAACAGGGCGTCGATGAGCTTCAGTGCGCGATCCGGCTCTTTCAGCTGGTACTGGGCGATCGCGCAGGCGTAACGCGTCGGATAGTCCGCGTTCGGTTCGGCGCACTTCACCACAGCCAGACCTGGATTGATGAAACCGTGGAGCTTGGCCTTCATAATCGCATGCCGGCGAAGGCTCTCCGGACTGTCGGGGGTGTTGAAGTTTGGCTGACGTTCGACCCGCGCCCTCAGGGCGTCAATCCGGCTGGAGCTGAGGGGGTGGCTGCGGAAGTAGCCGAAGCGGCGAGCCTCAGCGAAGACCTCCTGATAACGGAAATTGTCGAAGAAAGTAACCAGTCCGCGGCCTGAGAGCCCCGCGGCTTCCAGGTAGGAGGCTCCCGCCTGGTCCGCGCGGCTTTCTTGCTCCCGACTGTATCCCATGGCGCCGAGCGCTCCGAAGAAGCCGGCATTTGACGCCATCACCGCCCCAGCCTCGACGTTCCCGGCGAGAGCCGCCAGAACGCCCAGGCCCATTGTGAGAAGAAAGGGCCGCAGGCCTGCCTGGCTCATCTCACCTGATCGCGCCGAGTGCCCCCCCGCCAGGTGGGCCACCTCGTGGGCGATGACGCCCTGCAATTCATTCGGCGATTTGGACTCAAGAATTAGACCCGTGAAGATGGCCATCACGCCCGGGCCAGCGAAGGCGTTGAGATCCTTGGAGCCGATCAGCAGAATACGGATCGACTTGGATTCCAGACCCGCCGCAGTGAACAGCGGTTCGGAGTCGAGGCGCAGAATCTCCTCGATCTCGGTATCCCGGATCAGGGTCATGGGCGCGCTTTGCGCCATGGCGGGAGCCGGTATCAGAAGAGGGGTCAGGGCGGTGATCAGGCACACGGCCGCCGCCGCTACCTTTCTGACATGCGCAGTGCGGCGGTCGCCCATGGCGAGTCTCCTCGTTAAGCGCCCCCAACCTCGTTCAGGCTAGCCGGTCAGCCCCGTCGCCACCAGCCCTTGCGCGGCTGAGGGGGCGAGGCGGTGATCTCCGACGGATCGGGTTCCCGAACCGAAGTCGCTTCCGGCTCGACCGGCGCAGCCTCCGCTCCCGCCGGCTCTGCGGCCTGCTGATGCGGGGTCACGGGAGTTGCAGCCTCGGCCGCCGGCGCCGAAGCGGGTTCGGTCTCGCCCTTTGTCGCCCGGGCGCGGGTACGACGGGCGCGGGGCGGCTTCTCGGGGGCCTCGGGCTCCGGCTGCAGGGTCTCGACGGGCTCCGGCGCCTTGTCCTCAATCTCGGCCGGCTTGGACTCGACCGGCTCTGCAAGGATGCTGGCGTCCGTCACGGCCACTGCAGCTTCCACGGTCTCTGACCGGCGACCTCTGACTCGAGACCTTCGGGCCCGCGGGGGTTTCTCGGTTCCGGCCTCGGGCAGCTCTACCCAGATGTCGACGGCGGGCGCCTCGGGCGCCGCGGGAAGAGCGAAGGCCTCGCCCGGAGCACGCGGGGTTTCGGCCGGCCTGCGGGCGTCCTGCGACGGGTCAAACCAGATGAAGGGATCATCCTCATAGGGCACCCAGGGACGGGTCCAAGCATAGGCGTCCTGCGGGCGCCCATCGTCCCGGGAACGGCGTCCGCCCCGTCTCCCACGGCGCCGGCGCCGGCCGCCCAGACCGTCATCGTCATCCTCCGCACGCACCTCGGCGGGTTCCTCTCCCTCGACGGCGGCCGGGCGAGGCTCACCGTCGCGACGACCCCGACGCCGACGGCGGCGTCCCCGACGGTCGCTGCGATCCTCGCGTCCGTCATCACCATCGGCGGACTCCTGTTTCCGGGCGACGGTCTTCTTGGAGCGGTCCTCGTCGTCCTCGTCGTCCTCGTCATCGAGCTCCAAGGCGACGTCGTCGTCTTCTTCCTCCTCCTCCTCCTCAAAGACATCGAGGTCTTCATCGGCGGGGACATAGGGCTCCAGCGACTTTCGGGGGGCGAGGACATCGGCCGGCCTCGCCTCATCTGAGGTCCGTTCTATGGCATAGCCGGCGTGAGGCAGGGTTTCGTCCACGACCACTGAGACAAAGACGCCCTGGTCAGCATGGAGCCGGGCGAGGTGTCCGCGCTTCTCGTTCAGTATGTAGAGGGCCACCGCTCTGGGTGCGCGAAGAGAAACCTCGCCGGCGCCCTTCAGAGCCTCCATCTCGACAGCGCGAAGGGCGCCGAGGGCGCTCGACTCCACAGAGCGCACCCGACCTGTGCCCGCACAGTGTTCACAGACGTGGGTGGTGCCTTCCAGCAGGCTGGAGCGCCGGCGCTGACGCGACAGTTCCATCAGGCCGAAGCTGGAGATACGTCCGACCTGGATCCGGGCTCTGTCTTCCTTGAGGGCGTCCTTGAGCTTCTTCTCGACCGCGCGATTGTTCTTCGACTCATCCATGTCGATGAAGTCGATGACGACCAGCCCGGCGAGGTCGCGCAGCCGCAGCTGGCGGGCGGCCTCTTCGGCGGCCTCCAGGTTGGTCCTCAGCGCCGTCGCCTCGACGTTTCTCTCACGGGTGGCGCGGCCGGAGTTCACGTCGATGGCCACCAGAGCCTCGGTCTGGTTGATGACGAGGTAGCCGCCTGACTTCAGCGGCGTCACCGGCGAATAGATCTGCGCCAGATGATCTTCCACGCGGTGCTTTACGAACAGCGGTGTCGGCTCGCGATAAGCCTGAACCTTCCGTGCCTGTGAGGGCATCAGCATCCGCATGAAGTCCCGGGCCTCACGGAATCCCGCCTCGCCCTCTACGAGAACTTCGTCGATGTCCTTGTCGTAGAGATCGCGGATGGTCCGCTTCACCAAGTCTTCCTCCTCATAAATGAGTGAGGGGGCGACCGAATGCAGGGTGGTTTCGCGGATGTTCTCCCACAGTCTCAGCAAGTAGTCATAGTCGCGCTTGATCTCGGCCTTGGTGCGCTTGGCGCCTGCGGTGCGAACGATCAGGCCCATACCTTCCGGAACATCGAGGCCCTGGACCACAGCCTTCAACCGCTTGCGGTCAGTGGCCGAGGTGATCTTTCGGGAGATACCGCCCCCGCGGGCGGTGTTCGGCATCAGAACGCAGTACCGGCCGGCCAGAGACAGGTAGGTGGTGAGGGCGGCGCCCTTGTTTCCACGCTCCTCCTTGACGACCTGAACCAGCATGATCTGCCGGCGACGGATGACTTCCTGGATCTTGTAGCGGCGCATCAGCCTCCGGCGACGACGGGCGAGCTCTTCCTCCATGCCATCATCGTCGTCGCCCGAAAGGGTTTCGGCAGCCTCCTCGCCATCCTCGTCGGCCTCCCGGCCGTGGGGCGCCTCGACCTCGTCGTCGTCTTCATCCGCGGCCTCCTCAGCCATCAGAGCCTCCCGGTCGGCGACCGGTATCTGATAGTAATCGGGATGAATCTCGTTGAAGGCGAGGAATCCGTGGCGATTGCCGCCGTACTCGATGAAGGCCGCCTGGAGCGAGGGTTCGACCCGCGTCACCTTGGCGAGATAGATGTTTCCTCTGAGCTGTTTGTGGCTCTGGCTTTCGAAATCGAACTCTTCAATACGATTTCCGTCGATCACCGCCACGCGCGTTTCTTCGGCGTGTGCGGCGTCGATGAGCATCTTCTTTGACATAAAAGTCTCCGCGGCGCGCCACAGGGTCGTGACCCGGGCTGCACCCATTGAGGCGAGGACGGCGCGAGAGGTCGAACGGCGCGTGTTGAACGCGGATTCCAACCAGCCGGGTAATGGCTCGAGCTGCGCAGCCCATGGCGTGTTTCCAAGTTGCGGACGCTCGCCGTCCGCAGCGGGAGCCTTGCGTCTGCCGGGCGCTTTGCCCCTGGCAGGCCGCCGAAGGCCCTGTACCCGACCGTACCTCAGCACGACCGGAACCCGCCAGATGCCGCAAAATCATCCGGGACGCCAGCAAAAGATAAGAATCGTCTGGCCAGGAGTTTGCCTTAACGATTTCTCTACACCCCGCCGTTAGGGCTAATTCTCGCCGCAGCAGGCGGGCGCAACGGACGAAGTCGCTTAATGTGGATATCTGACAGGCGATGGGCGGGTAGGCGGGTTCTCCTGGGTTTGTCTGGGTGGCTCTTGCTGTTGTGGCCGTCTGCGTCGCTCGCCCAGGCCAGCGATCTCACGTCGGTCCGCTTTGGCGGGAACCGCGAAGCCACACGTTTGGTGGTTGATCTCTCGAGCGAAACCAGCGGACGGATTGTTTCAGAGTCCGCAGGGCGGCTCATTTTTGATCTGTCCGGTTTGACCTTGGCCGAACCTCTGCGGGGCGGCGGGCAGGGGCTGGTCAAGGCCTGGAGCGCCGCGCCGCGGCCGGGTGGAGTTCGTCTGACTGTAGAGACCTCGGAAAGCGTCCGGGTCCAGCGGCGGTTTCTGCTACCGCCAGGGGAGGGCGCTCCGGGGTTCAGATACGTCATCGACCTCGCGCCCGCCGCTTCCCGCACGGACTCGACCGGCGTGGCGAAAGCGCAGTTGACGTCACTCAAGGCGCCGGCGTCGACCTCGTCCCGAAAGACGACGCGGTCGCGCACAGACAGCCGGCGGATCATCGTCATCGACGCAGGGCACGGCGGGAGGGACCCTGGCGCTCTTGGCGGCGATCAGCATGAGAAAGACATAACGCTCGCTGCGGCCCGGAGCCTCCGGGACCGACTCGAGCGAACAGGTCGTTATCGCGTGGTCATGACCCGGGACCGGGATGTCTATGTTTCTCTCGAGGCCAGGGTGCTGATCGCCCGGAAGGCCAACGCCGACCTCTTTATTTCCCTCCATGCCGACGCCGGCCGTGATGAGTCTGTGCGAGGCGCGAGCGTCTATACCCTGTCCGAACAGGCCGTTGGGCGTTCCGCCCGGCTCGTCACTCGAGATGACTGGTTCATGAAGACGGGGCATTACTCTGATCAGAGCGTCTCCGGCATCCTGTTCGATCTCACGCAACGCGCCACCAAGAACCGTTCCGCCACCTTCGCAAGGATTCTCCTGGACGAGATTGAGGATGAACAGGCTCTCCTGCGTCGCAGCCATCGAGAGGCGGGATTGGCTGTTCTTCTGGCGCCGGACGTCCCGGCTGTCCTTCTTGAGATGGGGTTCATCACCAATCCCGACGACCAGGCTTTCCTGGCGGACCCAGGCTCCCGTAACAGGCTGGTTGGCGCGGTCGCCTCGGCGATCGAGACCTACTTCAGAGGCGATGTGAGGGTAGCCTCACGCTAGGTCCTGCGCTCGCCAGAATCCGACTTCCCCTTTTCCGAAACGCGCCCTAGACGAAGCAAAGAGCAGGCTCGTGGGAGCCTGCGGAGGCGTCTCTGTCGTGCAGTCCCCGAAAAGATGGCTGGCCATTGCTGGGGTGTCCCTTCTCAGCCTGGTGGCGGTCGGGGGGCTGGCCATCGCTCTCTACACGGCCTGGCTCTTCCACGATCTTCCCGACGCCGGCGACCTCGTTGACTATCGGCCGCCCACCTCGACGCGCGCCTACGCCTGGGACGGCACCCTGATCGGCGAGTTCAGCCGTGAGCGCCGAATCTTCGTCCCCTACGACAGCATCCCCCAACACCTGGCGCTCGCCTTTCTCGCCGCAGAGGATCGTTCCTTCTTCCGCCACAAGGGCGTGGATCCGGCGGGGCTTGCACGGGCGATCGGGCGGGCCGTTCCAAGCCTCATACAGGGGCGGCGACTGCAGGGCGGGTCGACAATCACCCAACAGGTGGCCAAGAACGTTCTTCTCACCAATGATGCGACCCTGGGACGTAAGTTCAAGGAGGCGCTGATCGCCCGGCGGCTCGAGGAGACCCTGACCAAGCCGCAAATCCTCGAACTCTACCTGAACGAGATCTGGCTCGGGTACCGCTCGTTCGGCGTCGGCGCCGCCGCCTTCAACTATTTTGGCAAGTCCATCGATCAACTCAGCCTGTCGGAAGCCGCCTTTCTGGCCGCCCTCCCCAAAGGGCCCGATAACTACCACCCGATCCGTCGTAAGGCCCAGGCGATTGCGCGTCGTAACTGGGTTCTTGATCAGATGGTCGAGCAGCGTTGGATCACATCGGCCGCTGCTGCTCGGGCCAAGGCTGAGGATCTTGTCGTTCAGGCTGCGCCCGCCCGCGCCCGTTACCGTGACGCCGATTACTTCGTGGAGGAGGTCCGGCGGCAAGGTCGTGCGGCTCTTGGCGACCGGCTGGACGCTGCAGGCCTCTACGTTCGTACGACCTTAGACTCAGAGCTTCAGTCCCACGCCCAAAGGGCGCTCATGAACGGGCTGGAGGTGTATGATCGTCGTCATGGTTGGCGCGGCGCCTTTGCTCGAACCACCTACGGCCCGGGCTGGGAGACCGCGACCGCCCGGTTCAGGGCGCCGTCCGAGCGGCGTGACTGGCGGGTGGCCATCGTTACGGAGTCCTCCGGAAGCCGGGTGGGTGTCGAGACCCGGAAGGATGCTCAGAAAGGGTGGCTGGCGCCCGCTGACGTCGCCTGGGCCCGAGCCGGCAGGGGGCTGACCGCCGGCGATCTCGTGTTCGTTGAGCCCGCCGCCTCAGGGACCTTCCGACTGAAGCAGATTCCGGCTGTAAACGGAGCCCTGGTCGCCATAGAGCCAAACACCGGCCGCGTCCTGGCGCTGGTGGGGGGATACTCCTTCTCCCTTTCCAGCTTCAACCGAGCGACGCAGGCCAAGCGGCAGCCGGGCTCGACCTTCAAGCCCTTTGTCTACGCCACCGCCCTTGAGAACGGGTATACCCCCGCAAGCACCGTTCTGGACTCCGCCATCACGTTGTCTGGCAGGGACGGAGAGGCCTGGTCGCCCGAGAACTATACCCGGTCCTATCTCGGAGCCATGCAGTTGCGTCGGGGCCTTGAGCTGTCCCGCAACACCATGACAGTGCGCCTTGCCCAAGGCGTCGGCATGAGAAAGGTGAGAGAGACGGCCCTCCGTATGGGCGTGACCCAATCCATGGAGCCGGTGTTGGCCATGGCTCTGGGTGCGGGCGAGACCACGCCATTGAGGCTCACCACAGCCTACGCCGCATTTGTGAATGGCGGCCGGCGGGTTGAGCCTCACCTCATTGAGTTTGTTCAGGACTCAAAGGGTGAGACTTTGCTGAGGGCGGATCGCCGGGATTGCCCGAGGTGCGATGCCGCCTTCACCGGAGCGGAAAGCCCGAGGATCGCACCGAGCGGCGAACAGGTGCTGGACCCCATCACCGCTTATCAGGTGACATCCATGCTCCAGGGCGTGGTTCAGCGGGGAACGGCGGCCTCGGTGTCGTCACTGGGATTTCCGATCGCAGGCAAGACGGGGACCACCAACGACTACCGCTCGGCCTGGTTCGTGGGCTTCACGCCCCAGATGGTTGTGGGCGTCTTCGTCGGATTTGACGACAATCGCACCCTCGGGAACGGAGAAACGGGCACCCAGGCGGCTGTACCGATCTTCATTGACTTCATGCAGGGCGCGCAGGCGCGCCTGCCCAAGACAGATTTCAAGGTGCCGCGGAACGCGAAGTTCGCCAATATCAACGGGATACGCGAGGCGTTCCGCCCCGGTACGGAGCCCAGAATCCTGGCGCCGCCCTCTGATCTCACCGCGGACGGGCTGCCGGTTCGTCCCCTGCCTTACGATCAGTTGAACCGGCCCGGCCGGGAAGGCACCGATGCGCCCGCTCGCCGTCCAGACGACATGAGCGGATTGTATTAGGGCCCGGTCCGCGCTACTTCCGCCGCCCGAGTTCTAGGAGGGATCCCATGAGAGTGGATGTCGAGGCTGCGAAGGCCGACATCGAGCAGTCGATCGTACTGCTCAGGAGGAGACTTTGACTGGGATCTCGCCCTCCGTAAGCTGCATGAACTGAACGCCAGGGTCGAGGATCCGACCCTTTGGGACCGACCGGAAGAGGCCCAGGCGGTCAGTCGCGAACGTTCGCGACTGGCGGGTGCGGTCGAGGCGGTCATCGGTCTTGAGCGTGACCTTGCGGACGCTGTCGGTTACGCCGAACTCGCCGATGAAGTGAGTGATGAGGCCAGCCTCGAGGAGGCGCGCGGGCAGCTCAAGGCCATTCGCGAGCGTGCGGCCCGTGCCGAGCTCGAGGCGCTGTTGTCTGGCGAGGCGGACGGGAACGACGCCTTCCTGGAAGTCAATTCCGGGGCGGGCGGAACCGAGTCCTGCGACTGGGCCGGCATGCTCCTGCGCATGTACACCCGCTGGGCCAACGCCCACGGCATGACCGTCGACTTCCTGGAGGAAACCCCGGGGGAGCAGGCCGGGATCAAGTCGGTCACCCTGCAGATCAAGGGTCCCAACGCCTACGGTTGGCTCAAGACGGAGGCTGGCGTCCACCGACTGGTGCGCATCTCGCCCTTCGACGCTGCGGCCAAGCGGCACACGAGCTTCGCGTCGGTCTGGGTCTACCCGGTTGTGGACGACACCATCGTCATCGACATCAACCCATCGGACGTGCGCACGGACACCTATCGCGCCTCAGGGGCTGGCGGCCAGCACATCAACAAGACCGACTCCGCCGTCCGTCTCACCCACATTCCCACCGGGGTGGTGGTGGCCTGCCAGACCGGTCGCTCCCAGCACCAGAACCGCGACGAGGCCTGGCGCATGCTTCGGGCCCGGCTCTACGAGCTGGAGTTGCAGAAGCGGGAGGCGGAGGCCCAGGCGCTGCAGGAACAGAAGACGGACATTGGCTGGGGGCACCAGATCCGATCCTACGTTCTGCAGCCGTACCAGATGGTCAAGGACCTGCGCACCCAGGTGGAGACCTCGGATACGCAAGGCGTGCTGGACGGCGACCTGGACGCCTTTATGGGCGCGAGCCTGGCCCAGCGGGTGGGGGTGACCCGGGAGGGGTGAGCTTGGCCGGGCTGCTCACGTCGGGGGAAGGCGCCTGGGCGGCCGGAGTTGCGGACTTCGCCCGCTGAAGCTTGATGCTCCGGCCTTCGAAAGAGGCGCCGGGCTCGACGGCCAGTTGCTCAGCCGTGATGTCGCCTTCCACGCTGGCCGTCCCGAAGAGGCGCACCTGCTTGGCCATGATGCCGCCGACAACGCGCCCTCGGACTTCTGCGACCTCAACGGTGATCTGGCCCTCTACGCGGCCGGTCTCCCCTATAGTGAGCTTCTCGACCCGTACGTCACCGCGGACCAGACCGTCGATCTGGACCTCGCTGTCACTCTGAACTGATCCCTCTAGGACGAGGTTCTGGGCCAGGAGCGAGGCTGGACGCGGACGGCTCCGGGAGGCCTCTCCCCCGACGGCTGCGGAGAGCGGATCCGTCGGAAGTCCGGGCAATCGGTTATCCGGCTTGGAAGCGGGCTTGCTGAACATGTTCACCTGCACGGATGAAGCGATAGGGATTGACGGCTCTGCCATTGAGCCAGATTTCGTAATGCAAGTGCGGCCCAGTGGAGCGACCGGTATTACCGAGGGCTCCGATCCGTTGGCCGACCGCCACCCGCTGCCCCGGTTTCACGGCAAGTGCGGAAAGGTGGGCATACCGGGTCTTGAAGCCTCGACCATGGTCAACTTCGACTGTCTTGCCGTATCCGGACCTGACGCCTGCGAAGGATACGACGCCCGGCGCCGTGGTCAGGATCGGAGCGCCGAAGGCCGAGACGAAGTCCAGGCCAGAGTGGAACGCCGGGCGCCCGGTGAAGGGATCGAAACGGACCCCGAAGCTACTCGAGCGACGGGCATTTTCCGCAGGCTGCGAAAAAGGAAGCCGCGCCGCCGATTCCGACAGGGTGTTCGCCGCCGCCAGGTTCTCCGCCGCCCGCTGGATTCGGGCGGCGAACCGCTCGTCAACGTCCAGCACAGCGGCCAGGGCGCGGGGATCCGGAGACTCCAGAAGCGGTCCGCCCGAAGCGGTCGGTGAGGCGTAGCTGGAGGGCGCAAGGCCTGCGAGCCGGAAGGCGAGACGCAACCGGTCCGCCCGGCCCCTCGCAAAATCCTCCGCCGCGCCGACCAAGCGTTCCTGGTTCGCCTGAACAGCCGCGATCCGCTCGATCGGATCGGAGTCATTGCCCGGCGAATTGCGCAGGGCTGGCGCCAGCGCTGCTACGGCGCCGGGCTCGCCCTTCAGGTCTGTCAGCAGTAGCGCCAGTGCGGCGTGACGCTTCTCGATCGACTCCGCCAGGCCCCCCATGGAGGCGCCAGAGGCGTTCAGCTGGGCGACAGCGCTATTCAGCCGCGCCTCGCGGTCGGCCACCCAGCGCTCCGAGCGCGCCTGCATCTGGGCCAGCTCCTGGTCGCTTCGCGACTGAGTGATGGCGCCGATCAGGATGGCGATGACGGAAATCAGGACCCAGGTCAAAAGTCCCAGGGCTATCGCCGCGAAAATCATCTGCCGTGCGGGCGTCAACACCACGCCCTTCATTTCACCTCCGGACCGGAGGTAGAGATGCCGCTCGGGGAAAAGGGCCTGGATCAAGCCTTGGAGTTGCGCGAGACGCGTCATGCTCACCGTGGTGTCAGCCTCAGGAGAGGGAGTTATGGTCCGGTAAGGGCGCATCTGGCAACCCGTTGATTCTAAGATCAGCCACAGCGGCCGGGCGATTCAGAGTGTTCTCGCCGCCTTCAGAACCTCTTCGGCGTGACCGGGGACCTTCACCTTTCGCCACACCCTGCGGATCGTGCCGGAGCCGTCGATGAGGAAGGTGGAGCGGTCTATGCCCATGTACTTACGGCCATACATGCTTTTCTCCACCCAGGCGCCGTAGCGCTCGATCGTCGCACCTTCCGGATCTGAGCCCAGCGGGATGGCGAGGTCGTACTTGGATATGAACTTGCCGTGGCTGGCGACGGAGTCCTTTGAAACGCCGAGGACGGCTGCGCCCGCCGCCGCAAAATCCGCAGCAAGGGCTGAGAACGCCTGCGCCTCCTTGGTACAACCCGAGGTGTCGTCCTTGGGATAAAAATACAGGATGAGAGCTTTACCGGCGAAGTCCGAGAGTCGGATCTGGCCCTTCTCGCCGGCCATCTCGAAGTCGGGCGCCTTTGCGCCGGCATCCAGTTCGGCCATGTTCTTCTCCTCAGGGTTCGATGACCAGCCGGACCCGGCGCTTGCCAGACCTCAGCTCCGCCTCGCCGCCGCCGACGTCGACCAGGGCCGCCGGATCGGCGACCTTTTCGCCGTTGATCCGGAAGCCGCCGTTGGCGATCTGCTTGCGCGCCTCGGAGTTAGAGGCTGCAAAGCCCGCCGCCACCATCAACGCCCCGTTCGATGTGGCGGCGAGGTCGGCGGCTTTCAAGGTCAGGGTGGGCATGTCCGCAGACAGGCCACCGGCCTCGAAGGCCACGCGCGCGGCCTCTTCCGCCGCCGAAGCCGCTTCGTCGCCATGCAGCATCCGCGTCGTCTCCGTGGCCAGCACCTTCTTAGCCTCATTGATCCCGGCGCCGGCCAGGGACTCCATGCGGGCGATTTCGTCGAGGGGTAGGTCCGTGAACAGCTTCAGGAAGCGGCCGACGTCGGCGTCCTCTGTGTTCCGCCAGAACTGCCAGTAGTCATAGGGCGCCAGCATGTCGGCGTTCAGCCAGACCGCGCCGGCGACGGTCTTACCCATCTTTTGACCGGAGGCCGTGGCAAGCAGCGGGCTGGTCAGGCCAGAGGCCTGCTTATGGTCGACCCGGCGGATCAGTTCCACCCCGTTCAGGATGTTCCCCCACTGGTCGGAGCCGCCCATCTGCAGCTGGCAGCCGTACTTGCGCTCCAGCTCCAGGAAGTCGGTGGCCTGCATGAGCATGTAGTTGAACTCGAGGAAGGTCATGGGCTGTTCGCGCTCGAGGCGCAGCCGGACCGAGTCGAAGGTCAGCATGCGGTTGATCGTGAAATGCACGCCGTAGTTCCGCAGGAACTCGACGTAGCCCAGCCGGTCCAGCCAGTCGGCGTTGTTGACCAGGATCGCGTCGGTTGGACCGTCGCCAAACGCCAGGAAGCGGGCGAACACCGACTTGATGCTGTCGATGTTGGCCTGGATCTTCTCTTCGGTGAGGAGGGGGCGCGACTGGTCCTTATCCGTGGGGTCGCCCACCTTGGTCGTGCCGCCGCCCATAAGAACGATGGGCTTGTGACCCGCCTGCTGCATCCTGCGCAGCATCATGATCTGCAACAGGCTTCCCACATGCAGGGACGGGGCGGTGGCGTCGAAGCCGATGTAACCAATCACCCGGCCGGAAGCTGCGGCCGCGTCCAGCTCTTCGGGATGGGTGATCTGGTGGATGAAGCCGCGCGCCTTCAGGGTTCGCAGCAGATCCGACTTGAAATCGGCTTCGGGGGTCATGGGAGGCTCCGGAGGGCTCGGTCAGGCCGGCGCCGTTTCCAGAGCGCGCCGGCCGGGGAAGGCGGCGCGAAAGGTCTCACGCCGTCGTCAGGGGCGGCGGTAATAGAAAGGGCGAGGGGCGCGGGGGCTGGACATGTCGCTGGCCTAGGCTCCGAGGCCGTGGCAGTCAAGCGCCATGCGCATCCTCGGTTTCATGACCGGCACCTCCCTCGATGGAATCGACATGGCGATCCTTGAGACGGATGGCGAGGTCCTTACGGCCTTCGGGCCGGCGGGGGAGGCGCCGCTTCCGGACCCCCTGCGCGACCTCCTGAGGCGCGCCATCGCGGTCGCCCTGGAGCACCCCCGGGGGGCTGCGGAGCCCTCTATCTTCGTCCAGGCTGCGCGGGCGATCGCCGAGGCCCATCTGGCGGCGGGCGCAGCCTTCCTGGGCGCGCACGGCCTGACCTGGACGGACCTCGATCTGATCGGCATGCATGGCCAGACGGTGTTGCATGAACGGCCTGCGGCGGGACGTAACGGTCGGACCCTCCAGCTGGGGGACGGTCACTGGCTGGCCCGGGCGTCCGGCGTTCCCGTGGCCTTCGACTTCCGGTCGGCAGACGTGGCTGCGGGCGGGGAGGGCGCGCCGCTGGCGCCGGTTTATCATCTGGCCCGGGCCGCGGCGTCGGGCCTGACCGCCCCCCTGGCGGTGCTGAACATCGGCGGCGTGGCCAACCTGACCTGCTGGGCGGGCGGGGAGCGCGTGGCGGCCTTCGACACCGGGCCGGGCAATGGTCTGATCGACGAGGTCGTTCTGACCCGCACCGGCGAGCGGTTCGATCAGGACGGACGGCTGGCCGCCGCCGGTCGGGTTTCAGAACACGCCCTGCAGCGGATGCTGGACCATCCCTGGTTTAACGAGCCGCCGCCCAAGTCTCTGGACCGGTATGACTTTTCCCCCACCGCCGTGGAGGACCTGCCTCTGGAGGATGCTCTCGCCACCCTGACGGCCTTCACGGCCGAGGCGGTGGTCCGTGGCTTCGGGATGGTGGAGCTTCGGCCGGCCAGCCTGATTGTCACTGGCGGAGGTCGCCGAAACCCGGCCCTGATGGCGGCCCTTCAGGCCCGCCTTTCCTGCGAGGTGGCGGACGCCGAGAGCGTCGGCTGGCGCGGCGACGCCCTGGAGGCCGAGGCCTTCGCCTTCCTCGCCGCCCGGTGCGCCCGGGGCTTGCCGATTTCCTTCCCGGGGACCACCGGGGCGCCGGCGCCGATGACCGGCGGACGGATCGCCAGGCCCTAGGCTCGCAGGGGTCAATTCCCCTCGGCGATCCGCCGGTCAAGATAAGCCCCGACGCGGGATTCCACCTCAGGAAGGTGCTCGGTCCAGAAGTGGCTGGCGCCCTCCACGACCTGGTAGTCGATGACGATGCCCTTCTGGGTGCGCAGCTTTGAGACCACCTTCTCGACTTCCTGCGGCGGCGTCACGGTGTCGGCGCCCCCATGCAGCATGAGGCCCGAGGCCGGGCAGGGGGCCAGAAAGCTGAAGTCATACATATTGGTCGGTGGCGAGACTGAGATGAAGCCGTCCGTCTCGGGCCGACGCATCAGAAGCTGCATGCCGACCCAGGCGCCGAAGTCGAAGCCCGCCACCCAGCACTGGGCCGCCGCGGGGTTGGTGGCCTGGAGCCAGTCGAGGGCGGTGGCGGCGTCCGCCAGTTCGCCTATGCCGGAGTCAAACTCACCCTGGCTGCGGCCTACGCCCCGGAAGTTGAACCTCAGCACGGAAAAGCCGCGCTTCATGAACAGATGGAAGAGCTGGACCGCGACCGGATGGTTCATCTGGCCGCCCGCCCGGGGGTGCGGGTGAAGGATCAGGGCGATCGGCGCATTCTCGATCTTGCCCGCGGTGTAACGCCCCTCGATGCGACCGGCTGCGCCGGTCAGAACCACCTCTGGCATGTCGCCTCCTCAAGTGGAGCCCGAATAGTTGACTATCGTGCTTGGTCTTCCTAGATCGCACACGCCAGCCCCTGACCGGCCCCGCGCGAAGCGGCGGCTTTAGCACAGGGGCCAGCGGCAAGGCTCGAAAAAAGACGAACCTTCTGGGGTCCGCCACATGCGACTGAGCACCAAGGGACGATATGCGGTCATGGCCATGGCCGACCTGGCCCGCCGACAGGCGGAGCAGGCGGAGCGCGCCATCGCCCTGTCAGATATCGCCGCCCGGCAGGAGATTTCGCTCTCCTATCTCGAGCAACTCTTCGCGCGTCTCCGTCGGCAGGGCCTGGTGAAGAGCCATCGCGGCCCCGGGGGCGGTTACCGTCTGGCCCGCGCCGCCTCAGCGACTAACATTGCCGAGATCGTCCTGGCGGTGGACGAGCCGCTTCGCGCCACGCGCTGCGGGGTGAAGGCGCCTGGCTGCATGATGAACGGCGAGCGCTGCCTGACCCACGACCTGTGGGAGGAGACGGGCCGCCAGATCGAGGCCTGGCTGGCGTCCGTGTCCCTCGAGGATGTCGTGACGGGCCGGGTCGGCGCCGGACGGAGGGCGGCATGACCACCCCGGGCGTCTACCTGGATCACTGCGCCACCTCACCCCTCCGCCCTGAGGCCCGCGCCGCCATGACGGCGGCCTTCGACGTCGTCGGCAATCCGAGCTCCGTCCACGCCGATGGCCGGGCGGCCCGCGCTCTGCTGGAGCAGGCCCGGGGCCAGGTGGCGTCCCTGGCGGGCGCGAAGCCGTCCTCCGTCACCTTCACCAGCGGCGGCACCGAGGCCAATGTCCTGGCCGTTCGAAGCGCCGTTGCGGCCGGTTCCCGTCGCCTGCTGGTCTCGGCGATCGAGCATGATTGCGTCCGCGAGGCGGCCCTGGCCAGCGGGGTGGAGGTGATCGAGCTTCCTGTCCTGGCAAGTGGCGTGATCGACCTTGAGGCCCTCCGGGCGGCCCTCGACGCCTGGCCGTCGGCAGCCGGTCCGGTTTTCCTGGCCCTCATGGCCGCCAACAACGAGACGGGCGTGATCCAGCCCGTGCGTGAGGCGGGTGAGCGCGTGCGGGCGGCGGGGGGCTGGCTTCATGTCGACGCCGTTCAGGCGGCGGGGCGGCTCCCCGTCGGGCTGGATCTCTACTGTGCCGACACTCTGGCCCTCTCGGCCCATAAGCTCGGCGGTCCTCAGGGGATCGGCGCCCTGATCGCCGGTCCGCGCAGCCGGATCGTCCGCGACCTGCCCGGTGGCGGGCAGGAGCAGGGCCGCCGGGCGGGGACCCAGAACCTGATCGGCGCCGCCGGCTTTGGCGCCGCCGCAGCCGCGGCCGCCCTGGCCGCCGGACCAGCCGATCCTGTCGCCCGGGACCGGGCCGCCGACAGGCTGACGAAAGCCGGGGCCCGGGTGGTCGGGGCCGATGCGCCGCGTCTGGCGGACGTGCTGTGCATCGCTGCGCCGGACATGCCCTCGGAGATCCAGGTCATGGGCCTGGACCTCGCCGGGGTGAGGGTCAGCGCCGGGGCCGCCTGCTCCAGCGGCAAGGTCAAGCCCAGCCGGGTGCTGGAGGCCATGGGCCTGGGTGAACTCGCCGGCTGCGCCATCCGCCTGAGCGGCGGTTGGTCTACTGGTCCGGAAGATTGGCGGATCGCCGCCGAAGCCTGGATCGACCTGAAGACCCGGCGGGAAGCCCGCCGTCACCCGGCTGCGGCCTGAGGAGCAGACAGATGGTCGCCGTCAAGGACACAGTGGATCAGGTCGCCGGGCTCGAGAAGTACGAGCACGGCTTCGTCACCGAGATCGAGCAGGAGTTTGCGCCCAAGGGCCTCAACCGCGACACGGTGGCCTTCATCTCGGCCAAAAAGGAAGAGCCCGAGTGGATGCTGGCCTGGCGGTTGGAGGCCTTCGAGCGCTGGAGCGCCATGGAGTCGCCGGACTGGGCCCGGGTGAGCTTCCCGCCGATCGACTACCAGGACGCCACCTACTATGCTGCGCCCAAGACGAAGACCGGCCCCGCCAGCCTGGACGAGGTCGACCCCGAGCTTCTCAGGACCTACGAAAAACTGGGCATCCCCCTTCGCGAGCAGGAGGTGCTGGCCGGTGTCGCGGGCGCGCCGCGCTACGCGGTCGACGCGGTTTTCGACTCCGTCAGCGTGGTCACCACCTTCAAGAAAGAGCTGGCCGAGGCCGGGGTCATCTTCTGCTCCATGAGCGAGGCGGTGCGCGAGCACCCGGACCTGGTCCGCAAGTACCTCGGCTCGGTGGTGCCGGCGAGTGACAACTACTTCGCCTGCCTCAACTCGGCGGTCTTCTCCGACGGCAGCTTCGTCTATGTGCCCCCGGGCGTGCGCTGCCCGATGGAGCTGTCGACCTATTTCCGGATCAACGCCGCCGGCAGCGGGCAGTTCGAGCGGACCCTGATCATCGCCGACAAGGGGGCCTACGTCTCCTACCTGGAGGGCTGCACCGCCCCCATGCGCGACGAGAACCAGCTGCACGCCGCCGTGGTGGAACTGGTCGCCCTGGAGGATGCTGAGATCAAGTACTCCACCGTCCAGAACTGGTACCCGGGCGATCCGGAGACAGGGAAGGGCGGGATCTACAACTTCGTCACCAAGCGGGCGGACTGCCGAGGCGACCGCTCGCGGGTCTCCTGGACCCAGGTCGAGACCGGGTCAGCCATCACGTGGAAGTATCCCTCCTGCATCCTCCGGGGCCGCGAGAGCGTTGGGGAATTCTACTCCATCGCCATCACCAATGGCCGCCAGCAGGCCGATACCGGCACGAAGATGATCCACTTGGGCGAGGGGACGCGCTCGCGCATCATCTCCAAGGGGATCAGCGCCGGCCGGTCTTCCAACACCTACCGGGGGCTGGTGTCGGCCCACCCGAAGGCGAGGGGCGCGCGTAACTTCACCCAGTGCGACAGCCTGCTGATCGGCAAGTCCTGTTCCGCCCACACGGTCCCGTACATCGAGGCGCGCAACGGCGCCTGCACCTTTGAGCACGAGGCCACCACCACCCGGCTCTCGGAGGACCAGCTCTTCTACGCTCAGCAGCGGGGTCTTCCCGAGGAAGAGGCCGTGCAGTTGCTGGTCAACGGCTTTGTCCGCGAGGTCCTACAGGAACTGCCCATGGAGTTCGCCGTGGAGGCCCAGAAGCTTGTAGCGATTTCCCTGGAAGGCAGCGTGGGGTGAACCGAGTGACCGTTTCCGTTCAAAGAGAGGTCTTATCGTGCTGAGTTTACGGGATTTGCGCGTCCGAGTGGGCGAGCGCGAGATTCTCAAAGGCCTCACCCTGGATGTGCCCTCTGGCGAGGTCCACGCCATCATGGGTCCTAACGGAGCGGGGAAATCGACACTCTCCTATGTCCTGACGGGTCGCCCCGGCTATGAGGTCACCGGCGGCGCAGCGGAGCTTGACGGTGTTGACCTGCTCGGGCTTGAAGCCAATGCGCGGGCGGCGCAGGGCCTGTTCCTTTCTTTCCAGTATCCGCTTGAAATACCGGGGGTTCCCGCCCTGACCTTCATCCGGGCGGCGATGAACGCCCAACGCAAGGCCCGGGGCGAAGCTGAGATCTCGGCTCCGGACTTTCTGAAGCAGGCGCGCGTCTGTGCCTCGGATCTGAAGATGGACTTCGACATGCTGAAGCGGCCGCTGAACGTCGGTTTCTCCGGCGGTGAGAAGAAACGAATGGAAGTCTTTCAAATGGCGATGCTTTCGCCACGCTTCATGATTCTCGACGAGACGGACTCCGGGCTCGATATCGACGCTCTCCGGATCGTTTCTGACGGCGTCAACGCCTTGCGGGGCCCGGGGCGGTCCATGCTCGTCATCACTCATTATCAGAGGCTGCTCGACTACATCCGGCCGGACCGGGTGCATGTGCTGGCCGACGGACGCATTGCGGCGAGCGGCGGGCCGGAGCTGGCTCTCGAGCTCGAGCGCGAAGGTTACGACAAGTACGCGAGGGCGGCGTGAATCTGGATGAGGCCATCCGGCTGCGCGATCCTTCGCGGCTGCCCTCCCGGCGGGACGAAGACTGGCGTTGGACCGACCTGCGCGGCCTGCTTCGGACCGTGCCGGAACCGTCGCAGCGCCTGGAGCCCGGGGAGCTGGGCGTCGGGCCCTTCGACGGCCTGGAGGGTGAGGCCGTCCTGGTGGCCAACGGAGCGGGGCCGGAAGACCTCAGGATCGTCGCGGACGAGTCCCGGACCGTCATCCTGCGCAACGTCTCCCGAGGCGACGGCGCCCATGCCTCCCGCCTGCGGATCGAAGTCGCCGCCGGCGGCCGGCTGACTCTTCTGGAGTCCCACGAGGGGGGTGGGGCGGGCCTGTCCCTGCTGGGGATCGACCTGTCCCTTGGCGAGGGCGCGTCCTGCGAGCGGCTGGTCCTGTCGGACCTCGACCCCGGATCTGTGGCCGTGGTCGAGCTGGACGTGCGCCTGTCGGCCCGGACCCGGTTTGCACAGACCCTCCTGACCACCGGCGCACGGCGCCAGCGCCTGGAGACCCGGGTGCGGCACCCGGGGCAGGGCGCTGAGGTCCGGCTAGACGGGGCCTATGTCCTGCGTGACCGCCGCCACGCGGACCTGACCACCAGCGTCCGCCACGAAGGTCCGGACGGCCGGACCGAACAGCTGACCCGCGGCATTGTCGACGACCAGGCCCGGGCGGTCTTTCAGGGGCGGATCACGGTTCAGGAGGGGGCGGATGGCGCTGACGCCCGTATGGCGCACAACGCCCTGATCCTGTCGGACCGGGCCGAGGTCGACGCCCGGCCTGAGCTTGAAATCTATGCGGACGACGTGGCCTGCGCCCACGGCGCCACAGTCGGCGCCCTCGACGAGGATGTCCTCTTCTACATGCGCCAGAGGGGGCTTCCCGAGGCTGAGGCCAGAACCCTGCTGGCTGCGTCCTTTCTGGGGGAGGTCCTGGACCGGGTCCAGGCCCCGGAGGCGGCGGATCGTCTTGGGGCCTGGCTGGCTGCGCAGCTGGAGGCGAGGCTCTGATGGCCTTCGACCCGGATCATGTCCGCCCGGAGTTTCCGATCCTGTCCCGAAGGATCGGCGACCGGCCGCTGGTCTACCTGGACAGCGCCGCCTCAGCCCAGAAGCCCGAGGCGGTGATCGGGGCCATGTCGGACCTGATGCGCAACAGCTACGCCAATGTCCACCGGGGTCTTCACACCCTCGCGAATGAAACGACTGATCTCTATGAAAACGCCCGGAAAAAAATCGCGAACTTTATCCAGGCGACGGAGTCCGAGATCGTCTTCACACGGGGCGCCACCGAGGCGCTGAACCTGGTGGCCGCCGGTCTCGGGCGTAGTCTTTCTGCGGGAGACGAGGTGCTCCTGACCGAGATGGAGCATCACGCCAACATCGTACCCTGGCACTTTCTGAGGGAACGCCAGGGGGTGGTTCTGCGTTTCGCCCCCCTCCTGCCGGATGGGGCCCTGGACATGGAGGCCCTTGAACACCTGATCACCCCCCGGACCCGGGTGGTGTCAGTGGTGCACATGTCCAATGTCCTCGGTACGGTGAACCCCGTGCAGCGGATCAGTGAGCTGTGCAGGGCGGCTGGCGCCGTCCTGGTAGTCGACGCCTGCCAGTCGGTGGTCCACGCCCCCCTTAATGTGCATGAACTTGGGGCGGATTTCGTCGCTTTTTCCGGGCACAAACTCTACGGACCAACAGGGATCGGGGTGCTCTGGGGGCGGTCCGAGCGCCTGGAGGCCCTTCCGCCCTGGCAGGGCGGCGGCGAGATGATCGACCGGGTCGACTTCGACCGGATCACCTATGCCGATCCACCCCTGAGGTTTGAGGCGGGCACGCCGCCGATTGTGGAGGCGGTGGGACTGGGCGCGGCGGTGGACTGGCTGTCGGCCCAGGACCGGGAGGCGATCCACGCCCATGAGGCCGCCCTCTATGAGCGCGCGCGCAAGGGCGTCGCTTCGATTAACGGACTGAGAATTCTTGGCGAGGCGGAGGGGAAGGGGGCGATACTCAGCTTCACCCTCGAGGGCGCGCACGCCCATGATATCGCCCAATTGCTGGATCGCTATGGCGTGGCCGTCCGGGCCGGGACCCACTGCGCCGAGCCCCTGATGCGGCGGCTGGGGGTCAGTTCCAGCGTCCGCGCCTCCTTCGCCCTCTACAACACGACCCAGGAAGTCGATGCCTTCCTCGAAGCCCTTGATCGAACCCGGACCTTTTTCGCATGACCGCCACCTCCACCGAACCCAGCGGCGAGGGCGCCGCCAGCGCCTTGAGCCAGGCCGAACTTGACCGGCTGACAGACCGGCTAATCGAGGCCTTCAAGACCGTCTTCGACCCGGAGATTCCGGTCGATATCTATGAGCTGGGGCTGATCTATAAGGTCGATGTGTCGGATGATCGGGATGTCGCCGTGGACATGACCCTGACGGCGCCCGGGTGCCCTGTGGCGGGCGAAATGCCGGGCTGGGTGGAAGACGCCGTGCGCGCGATTCCCGATGTCCGGAATGTGAAGGTCGACCTGGTCTTTGATCCGCCCTGGGATCCCTCGCGCATGTCCGACGAAGCCAAGCTTCAACTGAACATGTTCTGAGCCCATATTCCGCCCATGACCGTTGAAACTCTCTCCGCCACGCCCCGCCCCCGGCGCCCCCGCCCGCAGGTCGTCTCGCTCACGCCGGCCGCCGCGGACCGCGTCCGGGAGATTATTGCACGCTCCGACTCGCCCATTGCGGGCTTGCGCGTCGGCGTGAAGAATGGCGGTTGCGCCGGCCAGGAGTATGTCCTGGACTACGCCAAGTCTGTCGATCCGCTGGACGAGGTGGTTACAGACCAGGACGTCACCATACTGGTGCAGCCCTCCGCCGTGCTCTTCCTGTTGGGTACGGTCATCGACTACGAGGTCACGCGCCTGTCTTCCAAGTTTGTCTTCCGCAATCCGAACCAGACGGACGCCTGCGGCTGCGGCGAGAGCGTCACCATCCAGCCCGCCGCAGCCCCCGACGCCTGAACTGCGGCCTACTTGCGGTTGAAGACCGCCACGCGCTTCTGGAGGAAGGCCATCACGCCTTCCTTGAAGTCCGATGTCCGCCCGGCGGTGCGCTGGGCCACACGCTCGGCGTGCAGCTGCTGCAGCCAGTCATTGTCGAGGCTGTCCCAGATGAGCTTGCGAATGGATCCGAGGGCCCAGGGACCGTCGGCCAGAGAGCGGGCGATTTCGTGAGCGGTGGACATCAGCTGGTCATCGGGCACGACCCGGTTGACCAGGCCCCAGTCGAGGGCGGTCTTTGCGGGGATCTTCTCGCCCAGCAGCGCCATCTCCAGGGCCCGGGCCTTTCCGATCAGGCGCGGCAGCAGGTAGGTCGAGCCTCCATCCGGCACCAGGCCGATGCGCCGGAAGGCCTGAAGGAAGTAGGCGCTCTCGCCGGCGACGATGATGTCGCCCATCAGGGCCAGAGAGCAGCCAACGCCGGCTGCAGCCCCGTTGATCGCCGTCACGATAGGGATCGGATAGTCCCGCAACGAGGTCATGAAGGGATTGTAGACGGTCTCCAGCGCCGAGCCAGAGTCCGGCCCGTCGGGGTGGGTGCTGGCCGAGGAGGAGGCCCCGCCGCCGCCCGAAAGATTGGCTCCTGAGCAGAAGCCGCGCCCCTCACCGGTGAGGATGACACAGCGGGCGCCGGAGTCGGGCCGGGCGTAGGCGGCGAAGGCGGCGCGCAGTTCGGCCATGGTGTCGAGGCCGGCGGCGTTCAGGGTGGCCGGATCGGCGAGGGAAATGACGGCGATGCCGTCATTCAGCGAGATCTTGATTTTTTCGTAGGCCATGAGTCCCTCCGAGTTATGTGTCGAAAGCAGCAAAGCCCGGCTGACCCTACGTCAGGCCAGACCCCTTCATCCGAGGTCGTTGTCGACCACCAGCCGGTTACGGCCGTCACGCTTGGCCTCGTAGAGGCTGGCGTCCGCCCTCTCAATCAGGCTGTGCACCGTGTCGCCCGGCTGATACGCCGCGATACCCGCAGAGAGGGTAATGATCCCAAGGTTGTCGTTGGTGGACTTCCGGCGGACGTTTGCGGCGGAGACGTCCCTTAGGATACGCTCCACCAAGGGCGCAGTTGCGGACAGGGTCTCCCCGGCCGCGATAATGGCGAACTCCTCGCCGCCGAACCGGGCTGCGAACCTTGGGGGCGGCGCATGCTTGAGAATGGCGCTGGCCACATACTTGAGCACCTGGTCGCCTGTCTGGTGACCCCAGATGTCGTTGAACTTCTTGAAATGATCGATGTCGAGGAGGGCGAGGCAGAAGCCTCTCCCGGTCTCGATGGCTTCAGCGCGGCAACGCTCGATCGCCTCATCGAAGGCGCGGCGGTTTGCGAGGCGGGTGAGGGTGTCGGTGGCAGCCTCTTTCCGGATCGTTTCCAACTGTTCGCGAAGCACGGCGACTTCCGAGGTCGAGGCGGCGAGGGCCCGTTCGAAGGAGGCGTTCTGCGCCCGCATCTGCAATGTGGCGTCGGCCAGGTTCGCCACCGCATCCTGTAGGGCGGGCCCTGTCGGATCATTCTCAAGGGTTCGCGAAGTTTCTTCCAGGCGGGAAGAGAAGCTCTCGCTGCTTTCCTGGGCTGTCCTGATGACCTGTTCGGCGCTGGCCAGTTCGCGCGACAAGGCCTGCCCGGTGTCCCGGATCTGTTCGCTCAGCCGGGCCTTCGGGAGGTAGGTCGAGGCCAGTCGCTCGGCCAGGTCATCGGTGAGGGCTTCCCCGGCCACGCGAAGGCGCTCGATCTCCTGGGCGAGGGGGCCGTCGGGCTCAGAGATGACTTGGGACCAGAGCTCATAGTTCAGCGGCGTCGGCCAGACACGCTGATGCTCCAGCTGCTCCAACGCAAGGCGTGCAAGCTCATAAGCCTCAGGCGACCTGAACTTGGCGTCTGTGTCCACCGCCCTTGTCCCTCCATCCGACCTTACGCGCACGACAAACCGAAGCGCTGGCGGCGGTGCGCAGCGCTTGATCACTTCCGCCCCTGAGCTTTGAAGTCAAGCTCCCAAGTCGCTTCGGTCTACTTCGGTCTTGGGGTTGTCGGGCGTGCGAGGAAGGCTGGCAGGTCGGACCCAAATCCGACAACCGGGACCCCCGCTCGCCCCTCGTCCTCCTCGCGCTCGCGCGGTCGGGAACGCGCGGGGGCGGCGCGCTCTCGGCGATCGCCTCGGGGCCCCGTGCGCGGGGGGCGTGCGTCCTCGGTCGGCTGAACCTCCGGCTTCGCAGCCTGCGACTCTGACCTAGCTGGAGGCGGGCTCTGGACATCGGCTTCCCCCGCGCCCGAAGGCTCCGAGGCCGCGTTCCGCCGACGGCGATCTACGCCCTCGCCGGCGCGTCCCCTCGCGGTCGCCCGACTCCGGCCTGACCTTCGGTCGTCCCGGGGCGAGTCCTTGATGGCGGCGAAATCGACGCCCTCCAGTGTGACTTCCTCGGGGTCCTTGCCGATCAGCTTGAGAACCTTATCGATGTTCTTGGCGTCCGCCGGCGTAACGATCATGAAGGCGCGCCCGGACTTACCGGCGCGGCCGGTGCGACCAATCCGGTGCACATAATCGTCCGCATGGTGCGGCACGTCGTAGTTGAAGACATGGCTGACATCCGGGATGTCGAGGCCCCGGGCCGCCACGTCCGAGGCGCAGAGAAGCTTCAGGTCGCCGGTCCGGAAGGAGTCCAGGGTCCGCATCCGGGTCTGCTGGTCGAGGTCGCCATGGATCGCCGCGGCGTCGAAGCCATGGGTCCGCAGGCTCTTCGCGACGATGTCCACCTCTGACTTGCGGTTACAGAAGACGATGCCGTTCTTGATGCCCTCGGCCTCAATCAGCATGCGCAGCGCGGTGCGCTTCGCCTTGGGATCGGAGGTCGGCAGCCGCACGACATGCTGGGCGATGGTCTCCGCGGTGGTGGCCGGGCGGGCCGCCTCGATGCGGACAGGATCGTTCAGGAACTGCTTCGTCAGTCGGGTGATCTCAGGCGGCATGGTCGCCGAGAAGAACAGGGTCTGCTTCTTGGGGGGCGTCAGCCGGAAGATGCGCTCGATATCCGGAATGAAGCCCATGTCCAGCATGCGGTCCGCCTCATCGACCACGAGGATTTGGACGCCGGTCAGGAGCAGCTTCCCGCGCTCGAAATGGTCGAGAAGGCGGCCCGGCGTGGCGATCAGGACGTCCACGCCCCGGTCCAGCTTCAGTTCCTGGTCGGAGAAGGACACCCCGCCGATCAGGAGGGCCCAGGACAGCTTGCGCGTCTGGTTCGCCGAGTAGCGCTCGAAGGACGCGGAGACCTGATCGGCGAGTTCGCGGGTGGGGGCGATGACCAGGGCCCGAGGCATGCGCGCCCGGCTGCGCCCCTGGGAGAGGCGCTCGATCATCGGCAGGGTGAAGGCGGCGGTCTTTCCTGTCCCGGTCTGGGCGATTCCAAGGACATCCTTGCCGGTAAGGGCGACGGGAATGGCCTGGGCCTGGATCGGGGTGGCGGTGGTGTAGCCCGTCGCGGAGACGGCCTGCAGGATTTCGGGCGAGAGGCCCAGTTCAGAGAATTCGGTCATTATTGGCCTAAAGGGCGACGTGCCCGACCCGCGTGGCGGGGGCGCGCACGGCGCAGCGGCGCGGACGTCGGTCGTCGCGCGCCGCGGAACATACGGGCTGGGGCCTCCAAGTCAACGCGCAAGCGAAGCGCGCCCGGTCTCAGAGGTCGAGGTCCGCTGCGGCGAATTCGGCGTTCTCCTGGATAAAGCGGAACCGCAGCTCGGGTTTGCGGCCCATGAGCGCCTCCACCAACTCGGCGACCTCCTCTTCGGAGCGGGGCAGGGTGACCCGCGCCAGGGTGCGGCGCGCCGGGTCCATGGTGGTTTCCTTGAGCTGGGCGGGCATCATCTCGCCCAGGCCCTTGAACCGTCCGACCTCGGGCTTTTTGCCCTTGAACTCGGTGGCCAGCAGGGCCTCGCGGTGGGCGTCGTCCCGGGCGTAGACGACCTTGCCGCCATGGCTGAGGCGATAGAGGGGGGGCAGTGCGAGGTAGAGCCGCCCGGCCCGGATCAGCTGGGGCATGGTCCGGTAAAAGAAGGTGATCAACAGGCTGGCGATGTGGGCCCCATCGACGTCGGCATCCGTCATGATGACCACGCGTCCGTAGCGCAGGTCGTCCTCGCGGAAACGGGCGCCGCCCTGGACCCCAAGGGCCAGCATCAGGTCGGACAGTTCCTTGTTCTGCCCCAGCTTGTCTGTCGTGGCCGAGGCGACATTCAGGATCTTGCCGCGGAGGGGAAGGATGGCCTGGGTGCGGCGGTCGCGCGCCTGCTTGGCCGATCCGCCGGCGCTGTCGCCCTCGACGATGAAGATCTCCGATCCCTCCGACGCCTGGCTCGAGCAGTCCGCCAGCTTGCCTGGCAGGCGCAGCTTGCGGGTGGCGGAGGCGCGGGAGACCTCCTTTTCCCGCCGCCGCTTCAGGCGCTCCTCGGCGCGCAGGATCACAAAGTCCAGAAGGGCGCGCGCCGCCTTGGGCTGGGCGGCGAGCCAGTGGTCGAAGGGATCGCGCAAGGCGGTCTCGACCAGCCTCTGGGCCTCCGCCGAGGACAGGCGCTCCTTGGTCTGGCCTTGAAATTCGGGGTTGGCGATGAAGACGCTGACCAGACCCCCGGCCTGGGCGACCACGTCCTCGGCGGTCAGGAGGCCCGCGCGCTTCTCTCCGACCAATTCGGCGTAGGCCTTGAGCCCGCGGGTCAGGGCGGCGCGGAAGCCGGCCTCGTGCGTCCCGCCTTCCGGGGTGGGAACCGTGTTGCAGTAGGACTGAAGAAAGCCGTCGGCCTCGCCGAAGCCGGCGCCCGTCCAGGCCACGGCCCACTCGACCTTGCCCGGATCCCCCTTGCGCTCGAAGCGACCGACGAAGGGTTCAGGGGTGACGGTCTCGACGTCGCGGACGCGCTCGGCCAGGAAGTCCGCCAGGCCATTGGGAAAGCGCAGGACGGCCTCGGACGGCGTCTGGTCGTGGATCAGGGCCGGATCACAGGCCCAGCGGATCTCGACGCCTCCGAAGAGGTAGGCCTTGGAGCGGGCCATCCGGTAGAGCCGGGCCGGCCGGAAGGCGGCGGACCCGCCAAAGATGACCGGGTCCGGACGGAAGGTGATGACCGTCCCATGTTTCCGGGTCGATCCGAGTTTCTCCAGCCCGCCGACGGGCTTGCCGCGGCTGAAGGTCTGGCGCCACTCGAAGCCGTCCTTGAAGGCCGTGACCTCCAGGTGTTCGGACAGGGCGTTGACCACTGAAACGCCAACGCCGTGCAGGCCTCCCGAGGTCTCATAGGCCTTGCCCGAGAACTTCCCGCCGGAGTGCAGGACGGTCATGATGACCTCCAGCGCCGACTTGCCGGGGTGCTTGGGATGGGGGTCCACCGGGATGCCCCGGCCGTCGTCCCGGACGGTCAGGGCGCCATCGGCACCGAGGCGCACCTCTATGAGCCGTGCATGGCCGGCGACAGCCTCGTCCATGGCGTTGTCCAGCACCTCGGCAAAGAGGTGGTGCAGGGCCCGCTCGTCCGTGCCGCCGATGTACATGCCCGGCCGCATGCGCACCGGCTCCAGGCCCTCGAGGACTTCGATGTCCTTTGCGGAATAGCCGCCCTTGGTCGGCGCAGGGGGCGGGGAGGGGGCAGCCGGCCTCGGCGGTTCCGCGGCCCCTGACGGACGGGGTGCGGGCTGCGGGTCGTCGAAGAGCGAGGCCTGGGGGGGCGGTTCAGCCATTCGTGTTCATTGCCGCGATTCGGGCCCGGAATCAGAAAGGCCGCCGGAACCCCGGCGGCCTTCCCTTGATCTCACCGGGGAGGAGGGGAGATCAGCACTTGTAGTACATGTCGAACTCGACTGGGTGGGGATGCAGCTGGAGGCGCATCACCTCTTCCATCTTCAGTTCGATGTAGGAGTCGATGAAGTCGTCATCCATGACGCCGCCGGCCTTGAGGAAGGCCCGGTCCTTGTCGAGGGCCTCGAGGGCCTCACGCAGCGAACCACAGACCTCGGGGACCTTCTTCTGCTCGCGCGGGGGCAGGTCGTAGAGGTTCTTGTCCTGCGGGCCGCCCGGATCGATCTGGTTGATGATGCCGTCCAGGCCGGCCATCAGCAGGGCGGTGAAGGTCAGGTAGGGGTTGCCCATCGGGTCCGGGAAACGGGCCTCGATGCGCTTGCCCTTCGGGCTGTCCACATGCGGGATCCGGATCGAGGCCGAGCGGTTGCGGGCCGAGTAGGCCAGCTTCACCGGAGCTTCGTAGCCAGGCACCAGCCGCTTGTAGGAATTGGTCGTCGAGTTCGCGAAGGCGTTGATCGCCTTGGCGTGCTTGATGATGCCGCCGATGTACCAGAGGCACATCTGGGACAGGCCCGCATACTTGTCACCGGCGAACAGCGGCTTGCCGGCCCCCCAGATCGACTGGTGCACGTGCATGCCCGAGCCGTTGTCGGCGAACATGGGCTTGGCCATGAAGGTCGCCGTCTTGCCGTAGGCGGCCGCCACGTTGTGGATGACGTACTTGTAGAGCTGCATCCGGTCGGCCATCACCACCAAGGTGTCGAACTTCAGGCCGAGTTCATGCTGGGCGGGCGCCACCTCGTGGTGGTGCTTCTCAGGCTTCATGCCGAGTTCGCCCATCACCGCCAGCATTTCGCCGCGCAGGTCCTGACCGGAGTCCACGGGATTGACCGGGAAGTAGCCGCCTTTTGGGCCGGGCCGGTGGCCCATATTGCCTTCCGGGTACTCCGTCGCCGAGTTCACCGGCAGCTCGGAGCAGTCAAAGGAGTAGCCGGTGTTGTGCGGGGCGGTGGACCAGCGAACATCGTCGAAGATGAAGAACTCGGCCTCGGGGCCGAAGAAGGCGGTGTCGCCGATGCCCGCAGACTTCATGTAGTTCAACGCCGCCTTAGAGATCGACCGCGGATCGCGGTTGTAAGGCAGGCCCGTGTCGGGGTTGACCACATCGCACATCAGAGCCAGCGTGGTCTGCTGGTAGAAGGGGTCGATGACGGCCGTGTCCAGGTCCGGACGCAGCTTCATGTCGCTCTCGTTGATCGCCTTCCAGCCGGCGATCGATGAGCCGTCAAACATAGTTCCGTCGGTCAGGAACTCTTCGTCCACCAGGTCGATGTCGAAGGTGACATGCTGCATCTTGCCGCGAATGTCGGTGAAGCGGACGTCGACGTACTTAACGTCTCTTTCCTTGATCTGGTCCAGAATGTCCTTGGCCGTAGCCATGATGTTCCCCTTCTCGGTCAATACTACACCCGCCTAGACGGCGGCGTCTCCCATCTCGCCCGTCCGGATGCGCAGGACATCCAGGACCTCTGAGACAAAAATCTTCCCATCGCCGATGCGGCCGGTGCGGGCGGCCCCGACGATCGCCTCCAGCGCCGCCTCGAGCTGGTCGTCCGGAAGCACGACTTCAACCTTGATCTTGGGCAGGAAGTCGACGACGTACTCCGCCCCGCGGTAGAGCTCCGTGTGGCCCTTCTGACGGCCATACCCCTTGGCCTCGATGACAGTCATGCCCTGGAGACCCAGCTCCTGCAGGGCCTCCTTCACCTCGTCGAGCTTGAAGGGCTTGATGACCGCTTCGATCTTCTTCATCTGCCGGCTCCGGCCGGGCGTTGCGCCCGCTGTGTCTGGGCAGGTGAATGAGGCCGTCGGGCGGTGCAAGATGCGGCGCAGGCCTGAGCTCGAAGTCCTGCTGGAAAGTTCAGCGGGTGCTCGAAGAATAGGCGCCACCTGATTGGTAAGTGGGCAATTCTACGTCGGTCCGGAATTCCGCTTGAGACGCGCCCTTCAGAGCCTAGGATTGACCCCACGCAGATGGGGAGACGCCGGGTGAGCGACGAAACGACGCCGGTTCTGATCGGGGGCGGCCAGTTCACCTGGCGCGGCGATCCGGGCGCGTCGCCCTCTCCGACGCAATTGCTCAAGTTCGCGGCGGAACGCGCCGCCGCCGACGCCGGGCTCGAACCGTCTGTCCTGGCCGGCATTGACGGCCTCGCCATGATCAGTTTCGCCATCGATGCGCAGGGCGAGCGCCGCGTCATGCCCCATTCGACGAACCCGCCGATGACCCTGGCCCGGCGGATCGGGGCTGCTCCGGCCTGGAGCGTCTACACCCGCGCGGGCGGCAACAGCTCGCAGTACGCCATCAATGTGGCGGCCCAGAGGATTTCCGAGGGGCGCAACCGGCAGATCCTCGTCGTCGGCGCCGAGTTCATGGGATCCGGAGTGAAGCGCCTGACCCGCGGCCTAGGGTTTGACGACTGGGATGACGCCGAGGATCTTCCGCCCCCCGAGTGGATCGGGGACGGCCGCCCGGGCGTCAGCCCCTATGAGGCGGTCCACGGCATGGACCGGCCGATCAATATCTATCCCCTGTTCGAAAACGCCCTGCGCGCCCGGGATGGCCGGTCGATCCCGGACCATCAGCGGCGGCTTGGAGAGCTGTTTGCGCCCTTCACGCGGGTGGCCGCCGCCAATCCCGAGGCCTGGTTCCCCATCGAGCGCTCTCCCGGGGAACTTGTGACGGTGACCCCCGCCAACCGGATGATTGGATTTCCCTATCCCAAGTTCCTGAACGCCATCATGGACGTCGATCAGTCGGCCGGCGTCCTGGTCACCAGCCTGGCGCGGGCGCGGGAACTGGGCGTCGCCGAGGACCGCTTGGTCTTTCTCCATGGCTGCGCCGACGCCAACGACATCTGGAACCCGATCGACCGACAGGACTTCCACTCCAGCCCGGCCATGCGCCTGACGGGCGAGCTTGCCCTGGGCATGGCGGGAATATCCATCGCGGATGTCGCCGCCTTCGACCTCTACTCCTGCTTTCCTTCGGCGGTTCAGGTCGGGGCCGAGTCCCTGGGCCTGGCGCTCGATGATCCGCGGGGCTTCACGGTCACGGGCGGATTGCCCTACGCCGGAGGGCCGGGGAACAACTACGCCATGCATGGCGTGGTGGTGATGATGCAGAGACTGCGGGAGAGGCCCGGGAGCTTTGGTCTGTGCACGGCCAACGGCTGGTACCTGACCAAGCAGTCCACCGGGGTCTACTCCACCCGTCGACCCTCCGCGCCTTTCCGGCGCGAGGATCCCTCTGTCCTGCAGGCCCGCATCGACGCCCTGCCGCGCCCCACCGTCATCGAACGGCCATCCGGGCGGGGCAGGGTGGAAACCTACACCGTGATTCATGACCGGGACGGCTTCCGGATGGGGATCATCGTCGGGCGGGACGAAGGCGACCGGCGGTTCGCCGCCATCATCCCCGGGACCGAGGCGCAGGCCCTGGCCTCGCTGGAAGCGCGGGAGGGCATTGGCCGCACCGGAACTGTCGCCCGCTCAGAAGACGACCGTCGCAACCTCTTTACTCTGGACTAGACCATGCAGACGCTCTTCCTGATCCGCCACGGCAAGCCCGCCGCCGTGTGGGGCGAGGCCGACGAGGACCCGGGTCTTGATGACGCCGGCCGCACCCAGGCGGAGGCCGCCCGGGACTTTCTCCTGTCCCTGCCCGAGGACCAGCGCCCTCTTCGCGTGGTCAGTTCGCCCCTGCGGCGGTGTCGCGAAACGGCGGCGCCGACGGCCGAAGCCCTCGGCGTGGAGATCGAGATCGACCCGGGCGTCGGCGAGATCCCGACCCCCAAGGCGCTGACGGCCGAGGCGCGCCCCGCCTGGCTGCGGGAGGCCTTCCAGGGGCGATGGGCCGACATCCAGGGCGACCTCGACTATGAGGACTGGCGCCGTCGGGCGGCCGCCTCCCTCCTGCTCCGTGGCCGGACGGCGGTCTTCAGCCATTATGTGGCGATCAATGCGGTCATGTCGCTCCTGGCCGAGGATGACCGGGTCCTGGTCTTCCGGCCGGATCACGCCTCCATCACCACCCTGGTCACCGACGGCGGCAGTCTCAGTCTCGTAGAGGCCGGGCGCGAGGCGTCGACAGGCGTCCTCTAGCCCATGTCGCCAAAGCCTATCCTGACTGTGGCCGAGATGGCCGAAGCGGATCGCGCTGCGGTCGCGCGCGGCGCTACCGTCGGCCAACTCATGCAGAAGGCGGGGCGCGCTGTCGCCTGGGCGATCGAGGCCCGGTTCGAAAGACAGCCGGTCCGGGTGCTCTGCGGACCTGGTGACAATGGCGGCGACGGGTATGTCGTTGCATGCGAGCTCGCCGGTCGCGGCTGGCCTGTCACCGTCGAAGCTCTGGCCCCGCCCGCCACTCCGGCCGCGCGGGAGGCGCGGGAGGTCTGGACGGGCCCCGTGGCCGAATGGGGCCAGGAGGGTGACGAGGCCCTTGTCGTCGACGCCCTGTTCGGCGCCGGCCTCAACCGACCCCTCGATTCCGCTGTGGTCCGCCGGCTGGACGCCTTGACCGCGAGTCCCCGCCAGGTCGTCGCCATCGACATCCCCAGCGGGCTCTCCGGCGATAACGGGCGTCCGGTCGGCCCGTCGGCCCTGTCCGCTGTGCTGACCGTCACCTTCCAGGCGCGTAAACCGGCCCATGTCCTGCTGCCCGGCCGGGAACGCTGCGGCGAGGTTGTCGTGGCCGACATCGGTCTGGGCGAAGTGACCTCGTCCCTCTTCGAGAACGATCCGGACCTCTGGATTGAAAACTTCCCCTGGCCCTCCCTTTCGGGTCACAAGCACAGCCGGGGCCGGCTCGGAGTCGTCAGTGGTGGTCCCTGGCGGACGGGCGCCGCGCGGCTGGCCGCCCGGGCCGGGCTGCGCGTCGGGGCCGGTGTCGTGACCCTGGTCTCGCCCCGGGACGCCATGGCCGTCAACGCGGCCCACCTCGAGGCGGTCATGCTGGTCGCGGGGGATTCCGCCGACGAGGTCGAGGCCGCGTGCGCTGACATGGACGCCGTCGTGGTGGGCCCCGCCGCCGGTCTCGAAGACTCCACACGGGAGAAGGTTCTGGCCCTGGGGCGGACAGGCGCCGCCCTGGTCATTGATGCCGACGCCATCACCGTTTTCCGGAGCTCGCCGGTGGAGTTGTTCGGCTTGCTGGACCTGGACGATGTCTTGACCCCGCATACGGGTGAGTTCGAGCGTCTCTTCCCCAGGATGCTGTCGTCCTCCGACACCCGGATTGCTGCGGCCCGGGAGGCCGCGAGAAGGGCCGGGGCGGTGGTCCTGCTCAAGGGAGGAGATACGGTGATCGCCCATCCGGACGGGCGGGCGGCGGTCACCCTGAATGCACCCGCCTGGCTGGCCACGGCCGGATCGGGAGATGTTCTGGCAGGTCTTGTCGCAGGGCTGTTGGCGCAGGGAGCCCCCAGCTTCGAAGCCGCCTGTGCAGGCGCCTGGATCCATGCCGAGGCCGCCGACCGGTTTGGTCCCGGCCTTATCGCGGAAGACCTGCCGGGCCTGGTCCCCTCGGTGCTTGCAGGCCTCTTCGCCCGCCACTGAGCCTGGTGCCCTCCGCCGGAGTCGAACCGGCACGCCTTGCGGCACGGGAACCTAAATCCCGCGCGTCTACCAATTCCGCCAGGAGGGCGACGGCCTGGCCGTCGTATGGCGGCTGCTCGCCGGATTCAAGCCGTGGACGGGTTTCAAGTCTCCGGGCGCACGATGCAGCGAAAGCCGACATGGCTCGCGGAGCTGTCAATCGACTGCGGATGTCGCGCCGCAGGGCGATAGCGCCGGCAGTACGAAGGCGCGCAGAGAAAGGACCCCCCCTTGATCACCTTTCTTGGGATGAGAATGTCGGGCAGGGCCGGGTCCCGGCTATCGCTTTCGCGTCCGCCCCTGGGGTTTTCCACCGCGCAGCAGGCGCTCGACTTCGGACCGGCCTGATGGGGACCATACCAGTCTGACGTCCACTCCCAGACATTGCCGATCATATCCGAGAGCCCATAGCCGTTGGCTGGAAAGGCGCCGACCGGGGACGTGCGCTCATGCCCATCCTCGCAGGTGTTCCGGAAGGGGAAGCCGCCCTGGAAGGTATTGGCCATATGCCTCCCGTTGGGAACCAACGCCTCACCCCAGACGAATTCCGCTGAGGTGGGAGCCCCACCCCAGGCGGCGAACTCCCACTCCGCCTCGGTGGGCAGGGCCTTTCCCGCCCAGGCAGCATAGGCCTCCACGTCCGGCCAGGCCACGTGGATGACAGGATGATCGCTCATTCCCTTCAGGCTGCTGCCGGGCCCGAGGGGGCGTCGCCAGTCCGCACCGAAGGTCCATCGCCACCACTGGGAGGCGTCATTCAGGGGGACAGGCCCGCGCGTGGGCGTGAAGACCATTGACGCGGCTCGCAGGAGCGCTTTGGGCGCGCCGGGATAGTCTTCTGCACGGGGCGCGATCTCCGCCAGGGTGACGTATCCTGTCGCAGCGACGAAGGCGGCGAACTGGTCGTTGGTGACGGGAGTCCGGTCGATCCAGAAGCCATCGACCCGGACGGGCCGGGCGGGCCGCTCTTCTGGGTAGTGGCGGTCCGAACCCATCGAGAAGACCCCGCCGGGGACCCAGGCCATGCCGGGGAAGGGGGGCTCCCCCGGCGCCGGAGCAGGTTCATCCATCATGGACGTCTCCCAAAGAGTGCCCTCGGCAACAGTCAGTCCAGGGCGTTTCGGGGAGATATCCGAGGCTGTTGCGCGCCGGGAGTCTCTTCTGATCCTGCTCCGGGCGGATTTCCGGCCCGGGCGTGTCAGGCAGGGCGGCTTTGCTCTTGGCCCCTGGCCGGTCACATGACATAAGCGCGCGCTTGCCGCCGGCTTTCGGCGGCGCCCGTTTTTCCGGAAGAAGGCGGATTTTTCCTGCGTAGTGCGCGGGGGTCCGGTGACTTGAATGTCGATGCAGATCGTTGAGAAGTCCGTTGAAGGTCTGAGCCGGGTCTATGGCGTGACCGTACCCTCCGCCCTGCTGGCGGAGAAGGTCGAGGCGCGGATCGCGGAGATCACGCCCACCCTCAACCTGAAGGGATTCCGGCCGGGCAAGGTGCCTACGGCTCACGTCCGCAAGATGTTCGGCCGCTCCCTCATGAGCGAGATCGTCGAGCAGACCATCACCGAGACCACGCAGAAGGTCCTGTCGGACAACAATCTGAGGCCCGCCGGTGAACCTGACCTGCGCCCCGACGGCGACATCCAGCAGGTCGTGGAGGGCAAGGCGGACCTCGCTTACGAGATCGCCCTTGAGGTCATCCCCGAGTTTGAGCCGGCGGACCTTTCGACCCTCTCTCTGAAGCGCCCTGTCTACGAGCCCACCGAAAAGGAGGTCGACGAGGCCGTCGCCGAACTGGCGGAGTCCTCGAAGACCTACGAGCCCCGCAAGGGCAAGACCGTGAAGGCCAAGGACGGCGACCAGCTGCTGATCGACTTCGTGGGCCGCGTTGACAGCGAGGTCTTCGAGGGCGGGTCGGCTGAGGATGCGACCCTGACCCTCGGGTCGGGCCAGTTCATCCCGGGTTTTGAAGAGCAGTTGGTGGGCGCCAAGCCAGAGGACGAGGTGCTGGTGAAGGTGACCTTCCCGGCCGAGTATCAGGCGGCTCACCTGGCTGGGAAGGATGCGGAGTTCACCGTAACGGTGAAGGAAGTCCGCGCCCCCAAGGCCAGCAAGATCGATGACGAACTGGCCCAGCGCCTGGGCATCGAGGACCTGGAGAAGCTGAAAGAGCTCCTGCGCTCCAACCTGCAGTCACAGTTTGCCAGCGCCACCCGGTTCAAGCTGAAGCGGGCCCTGCTCGACATCCTGGACGAGAAGCATGACTTCCCGCTGCCGCCTCGGATGGTCGAGGCCGAGTTCTCGCAGATCTGGGACCAGGTCCAGCAGGATAAGACCGCGGGCAACCTACCGCCCGAGGACGCCGACAAGACCGACGAGCAACTTGATGCAGAGTATCGCAAGATCGCTCAGCGGCGGGTCCGCCTCGGTCTCGTCCTCGCCGAGGTCGGCCGGGTGAACAATGTCCAGGTGACCGAGCAGGAGCTGGCTGAGGCCATGCGCGCTGAGGCCATGCGCTATGGGCCTCAGGCTCAGCAGGTTTTCGAGTTCTTCCGCCAGAATCCCTCGGCTCAGGCCCAGCTGCGGGCTCCGATCTTCGAGGAGAAGGTCGTCGATCTGATCGTCTCCAAGGCGCAGGTCGAGGACGAGAAGGTCTCCAAGGAGGACCTCCTGAGGGAGGATGACATGCCGGCGGCCTACAAGGGCTAGACCGGGGACAATCCGGGACGCGGCCTTGCCACGGCCCGGTCGAAGCGCGATATCGGAAGTGAGCGCCTCTGCTGAGGAGTCGCCGCTCCAGCCTGAAGGTGCACGCCAATGCCGGATATGGTGACGACCGCCCTCAACCTTGTCCCCATGGTGGTCGAGCAGACCAGTCGCGGGGAGCGGGCCTTCGATATCTTCTCCCGGCTGCTGAAGGAGCGGGTGATCTTTGTATCAGGTCCCGTCGAGGACGGCATGGCCGCCCTCGTCTGCGCCCAGCTCCTCTATCTTGAGGCCGAGAACCCCAAGAAAGAGATCCAGATGTACATCAACTCCCCCGGCGGAGTGGTGTCGTCCGGCCTCGCGATTTACGACACCATGCAATACATCCGCAGCCCGGTGGCGACCCTCTGCATGGGTTACGCCGCCTCCATGGGGTCCTTCCTGCTGGCGGCCGGGGCTCCTGGCCAGCGCATCAGCCTGCCGAACGCCCGCATCATGGTGCACCAGCCCTCCGGCGGCTATTCGGGCAAGGCCTCGGACATCGAGCGTCACGCCGAGGACATCCTGAAGATCAAGCGGCGCCTGAACGAGATCTACGCCAAGCATACCGGCCGGACCTACCAGGAGGTCGAGGAAAAGCTTGACGCCGATACCTTCATGACCCCCGAGGAGGCCCGCGACTGGGGCCTGGTCGATCAAGTCCAGGAGAATCGCGGGGACGACTGAGTTCGCAGGCGAGGCCTCAGGGCCGTTCGCGGAACTCACGATATCCCGCATGGACGGCGATGGAGAGCATGTCTGTGTCTCCGGAGGTGTCTCCGTAGGCGGCGGCCAGGCGAAGGTCGGGGCCAAAGACCTCCCGCAACCGCCGCGCCTTCTCCGGCCCCCGGCAATTGGCGCCGTCCAGATCGCCGGTGATCCGACCCTCCGAATCCACAGCGAGGCGCGTGCCGAGCAGGTGGTCCGCGCCAAGGCCCCGGGCGAAGGGCGCCACGAGGATTTCAGGCGACGCGGTGACGATGGCCAGGGTCGCGCCACGGTTGCGCCAGTACCGCCAGGTGCGAAGGGCGTCGGGACGCAGGAGCCGGGTCGCCCGGGCTTCGGCGAACTCACGGGCCCGGGCCTCAAGGTCGGCCCGAGGCATGCCGGCCAGGAACCGCTTCACAGCCGCGGCCTTCATCTGGCCACGGTCCCGGTCCGCCAGGTACCGGCCGGCAGCGGGGGCCAGGGCGACGAGGCCGCGGGCCCAGTTCGCGGTTCCGGCGCGCCAGGCCAGAAAGGCGGTGAAGCTGTCCCTCACTGTCATCGTCCCGTCGAAGTCGAAGGCCACCACACCCGGGGACTGGGAAGGGTCCTCAGGTAGGTCCTCGGGCGAGAGTTCGATCGGCGCTAGGGGTCGGAAGCGGGTTCGGGGCACGTTCAGGTAATCGGATCATCTGAGGTCACGAGGGGAGGGGCATCTGCGGATTCGCCCCATGACGACAATGCCACAGCTCACGGGTATAGCGCCCCTGAAGAGGGCCTGGACTTGTGATCAGGGCCGCGATGAGGGACTATCAACACTTTGACAACCCGCTTCCGGTAAGGCGAACAAGGCCTTATGGATCGATCCGGGTGCGACGGCGCGGTGACAGATCACCCGCCGAAGGAGTGTGAGACGCATGACCAAGGCCGCCGGCGGGGATTCCAAGAGCACCCTTTACTGCTCTTTCTGCGGCAAGAGCCAGCACGAGGTCCGCAAGCTGATTGCGGGCCCGACGGTGTTCATCTGTGATGAATGTGTCGAGCTCTGCATGGACATCATCCGTGAAGAGCACAAGATTTCCTTTGTGAAATCGAAGGATGGCGTACCGACTCCGAAGGAGATCCGGGAAGTCCTCGACGACTACGTGATCGGCCAGGACCACGCCAAGAAGGTGCTGTCGGTGGCTGTTCACAACCACTATAAGCGCCTCAACCACGCCTCCAAAAACAACGATGTCGAGCTTGGCAAGGCCAACATCCTGCTGATCGGGCCCACCGGCACCGGCAAAACCCTGCTGGCTCAGACCCTGGCCAGAATCATCGACGTGCCGTTCACCGTCGCCGATGCGACGACCCTGACCGAGGCCGGCTATGTCGGCGAGGACGTCGAGAACATTATCCTCAAGCTGCTGCAGTCCGCCGACTACAACGTCGAACGGGCCCAGCGGGGCATCGTCTATATCGACGAGGTCGACAAGATCAGCCGCAAGTCGGACAACCCCTCGATCACCCGCGACGTCTCGGGCGAGGGCGTCCAGCAGGCCCTACTCAAGATCATGGAGGGGACCGTCGCCTCTGTGCCGCCGCAGGGTGGACGAAAGCATCCGCAGCAGGAATTCCTGCAGGTGGACACCACCAATATCCTCTTTATCTGCGGTGGGGCGTTTGCGGGTCTTGATAAGATCATTGCCGCCCGAGGTCAGGGCACCTCGATCGGTTTTGGCGCCCGGGTCGCCGACCCGGATGAGCGCCGCACCGGTGAGATCTTCCGTCAGGTCGAACCCGACGACCTGCTGAAGTTCGGCCTGATCCCTGAGTTCATAGGCCGCCTGCCGGTGCTGGCCACTCTCGATGATCTGGACGAGAAGGCTCTTGTGAGGATTCTCACAGAGCCCAAGAACGCCTTCGTGAAGCAGTACCAGCGCCTGTTCGACATGGAGAATGTCGGCCTGACGTTCACCGATGACGCCCTGTCTTCGGTGGCGCGCAAGGCGATCGCGCGCAAGACAGGCGCCCGGGGCCTGCGGTCTATCCTCGAGGGGATTCTGCTCGACACCATGTATGAGCTTCCGACCTGGGAAGGGGTCGAGGAGGTCGTGGTCAACGCAGAGGTGGTGGAGGGGCGTTCCCAGCCGCTGGTGATCTATGCCGAGCGGCGCGACAGGGGCGGCGCGGCCTGATTATCTGGCAGGGGTCGCGGGCTTGACCCGCGCCATCCAGTCGAGGCCCTTCAGCCAGTAGGCTTCTGTCCCGGGCAGGAAACCGTCGCGCCTCTGCGCCGAAATCCAGCCATTCAGGAAGTTGAGCATGTTGGTGTCGCCCTTGCGCAGGGCGAAGCCGTCCGCCGTGCGTCCCAGGGGCTCCCCTGAGGCGACTACATAGCGCCCGGGCGCAGAGGAGGCGACGGTCAGGGTCGGGACTGGCTCCTTGAAGGCGAGAGCCTTGACGGCGCCGTCATCAAGGGCGCGCTGGGCCCCGGCCAGGTCGACAAACTCGCGAAAGGTGGCCTGAGGCAGGGCGCGACGTGCGAGGTCGGCGGCATGGGTGCCGGTCACGATCCCGATCATGGCATCCGGCGCATTCAGCTGGTCAACCCGGATCGCCGCCTTCGAGCTGGCGACGATGCGGATCTCGGATTCAGCATAGGGGTTGGTCATCCAGACCTGCGCGAGGCGGCCGGGGTCGATGGCCAGCGCCGCGATGGCGACATCGCAATCCCCGGCGTTCAGGTGGTTGAGGACCTCGCGCCCGGGGGTCGCCTTGAGGTCGAGTGTGAGGCCCAGATCGCTGGCCAGTCGCGCCGCGATGTCCACCTCGTGCCCGATCAGCTCTCCGCCTGAGGTCCTCAAGGCGAAGGGCGCCGCCTCGACGGTGCAGACCCGCAGGGCGCCCCGGGCAAGGGCGTCCTCAAGGCCGCCAGCCAATGCAGGGGAGGCCGTCGCCACCGCCAGGACAAGTCCAGCCAGGATCACCTTCATGACACCCTCCGCCAATGTGTTAGTCAGCATAAATTCAGCTTGCCGCGAGCACAACCACCTGCGAAATTAATCGTAGCCCGTTCTAGGAGACCGCCATGCGTGCTGTGCTTCTGTTTGCCGCCGCCACCACCGTTGCGGTTGGCGGCGTGGTGCCCCCGACGCCGGCGCGGGCGGACTCTTACATAACCTGCGCCTCCCAGGACTACCAGCGCAGCTGGTGCCCGGTCTATTCCCCCGGGCAGGTCTGGCTGGATCGCCAGTACTCCAGTGGCCGCGGATCCTGCGTCGAGGGCTCGACCTGGGGGCGTGATCGCCGGGGCATCTGGGTTGACGGGGGTTGCCGCGCCCGTTTCCGGGTGGAAGACCGCTATGGCTACTACCCCGACAACAGTTATCCCGACTACGGAAGCAACAAGAGAGACGACACCGGGGCCCTGGTCGGCGGCCTGCTCCTGGGCGGGCTCATGGTCGGAGCGCTCGCCGCGGCCAATAGCGAGAAGAACAAGTCGTCGTCCGGTTCCTCGGGCTCGTCGTCGGCCTCTGGCGTCGCCGTGGAAGCCTGCCGGATGGAGACCGTCAACCGGGTGGCGGCCTATGGCCAGCGTCCCCGCATTGACCGCATCACCGCCACAACGGCTTCCTCTGGCGGCTGGACGGTGCAGGGTTACGCGTCGGTGGACGCCGGTCCCAGGGCGGTCTCCTACGCCTTCACCTGCCGTTACGAGAATGGCGTAGCTGCGATCACCAGGCTCAACTGAAGCCGAGCCTGGACGCCTGATTTCCGGGGTTGTCCACGACTGTGTGGTCTGCACAGCTTGAACCGCACCCCCGACGCGCCACATCTATCCCGTAGCCGCCCGCCCTGGCGATCGTCGCAGGGAGGCGCCACCGTCCCAGCTCATTGGAGGGGGGCGGACAGGAGTAAGTGACCATGACCGAAGCCCGCACGCTTCCCATTCTTCCCCTCAGGGACATCGTCGTCTTTCCACACCAGCCGGTGCCGCTCTTCGTCGGCCGGGAGAAGTCCGTCCGGGCTCTGGAGGAAGCGATGAAGTCGACAGAGCGGGAAATCCTGCTCGCCACGCAGAAGAACAAGGATGACGACGACCCGGGTCAGTCGGACATCTACGAAGTCGGCGTGGTGGCCGCCATCCTCCAGCTGCTGCGCCTTCCCGACGGAACGGTGAAGGTCCTGGTCGAGGGCCGCGGCCGGGCCGGGATCGTCCGCTTCCTGGAGGAGCCGGATTGGTTCGCCGGCGAGGTCGCCCTGGTGATCGAGGACGCCGCCCCCTCCGCCGAGGTCGAGGCCCTCAGCCGGGCCGTGGTCGAGCAGTTCGAGACCTATGTGAAGCTCAACAAGAAGGTCCCGCCAGAGGCCCTCGCCGCCCTGTCCGCCATCGAGAACCCGGGCGAACTCGCTGACCGTGTCGCCTCGCACCTCAACGTCAAGATCGCCGAGAAGCAGGAGCTTCTGGAGGTCTTCAGCGTGTCCAAGCGCCTGGAGAAGGTCTACGCCCTGATGGAGGGCGAGATCTCGGTCATGCAGACCGAGAAGAAGATCCGCAACCGCGTGAAGCGGCAGATGGAGAAGACCCAGCGCGAGTACTATCTGAACGAGCAGATGAAGGCGATCCAGCGCGAGCTGGGCGAGCAGGATGCCGAGCGCGACGAACTGGCGGAGCTGGAGAAGCGCATCAAGCGCACCCGCCTGTCCAAGGAGGCCCGGGTCAAGGCCAACGCCGAGCTGAAGAAGCTGCGCTCGATGAGTCCCATGTCGGCGGAATCCACCGTCGTGCGGAACTATCTCGACTGGCTGCTGTCCATCCCATGGGGCAAGGCGAAGTCAAAGCCCATCGATCTCGACAAGGCCGAGGCCGTCCTCGAGCACGACCACTACGGGCTGGAGAAGGTCAAGGAGCGCATCCTCGAGTACCTGGCTGTGCAGTCCCGCACCGGCTCGCTCAAGGGCCCGATCCTCTGCCTGGTGGGCCCTCCGGGCGTGGGCAAGACCTCGCTGGGCAAGTCGATCGCCGAGGCCACGGGGCGGGAGTTCGTCCGCGTCTCCCTGGGCGGCGTGCGCGACGAGGCCGAGATCCGCGGCCACCGGCGCACCTACATTGGCTCCATGCCGGGCAAGATCATCCAGTCCATGAAAAAGGCCAAGTCGACCAACGCCTTCTTCCTGCTCGACGAGATCGACAAGATGGGCGCCGACTGGCGGGGCGACCCGTCGTCGGCCCTGCTCGAGGTGCTGGACCCGGCTCAGAACGCCACCTTCGCCGACCACTATCTGGAGGTGGACTACGACCTCAGCCCGGTCATGTTCGTGACCACGGCCAACAGCCTCAACATGCCCCAGCCCCTGCTGGACCGCATGGAGATCATCCGGATCCCCGGCTACACCGAGGATGAGAAGGTCGAGATCGCCCGCCGTCACCTGCTGCCCAAGCAGATGAAGGACCATGGCCTGACAGACGGGGAGTTTTCCCTTCCCGACGCCTCCCTGCGCGATCTCATCCGCTACTACACCCGCGAGGCGGGCGTGCGTTCCCTGGAGCGGGAGATCGGCAACCTCGCCCGCAAGACGGTGCGCGACCTCATGCGCCGGAAGGTGGGGGAGGAGACCGATCCGATCGTCGTCGAGGGTGAGCGCCTGGCCGAGTACGCCGGCGTCCGCCGCTTCAAGTACGGCGAGATGGACGGGGAGGACCAGGTCGGCATCATCACCGGCCTCGCCTACACCGACTTCGGCGGCGACATCCTGACCATCGAGGCGGTGCGCATGCCCGGCAAGGGCCGGATGCAGGTCACCGGCAACCTCAAGGAGGTGATGAAGGAGTCGGTCCAGGCGGCCCACGCCTATGTGCGCAGCCGGGCCACCCACTTCGGGATCGAGCCGCCCCTGTTCGAACGGACCGACGTGGCCATCCACGTTCCGGAGGGGGCGACCCCCAAGGATGGTCCCTCGGCCGGCGTCGCCATGGCGACGGCAATCGTGTCTGTCCTGACCGGGGTTCCAATCCGCAGGGACATCGCCATGACCGGCGAGGTCACCCTTCGCGGCCGTGTCCTGCCCATCGGCGGCCTGAAGGAGAAGCTCCTGGCTGCTCTGCGGTCGGGGGTGAAGACCGTCCTGATCCCACAGGAGAACCTCAAGGATCTTCAGGACATCCCCGACAATGTGAAGGCGGGGCTGGAGATCCTTCCGGTGAGTTCGGTGGACGAGGTCCTGGCCCACGCCCTGGTCCGTCCCCTGGAATCGATCGAGTGGACCGAGCCGGCTTCACCTCCCCGTCCGTCCGATGACGCCGGGGATGAGCCGGTCCTGACTCATTGAGAGACCTAGCCTAAAGCCCGACCTCGGTGGCTCCGGCGGCATTGGCGCGCCGCCGGAGGAGGGCTCTGGGGTCCCGGGCGGTCCGGTGTGGTGCGCGGATCGCTCCAGGCCTGCACATCGGCCAGGTCCGCAAGAGGTCGCGCCCAAACCTGCAGGTCCGCATTCCCCGCCCGGTCGAAGAGCGCTAAAGAGACGTCGGCCTGCGGGCCTTGAGGGCGGCTAGCTCAGCTGGTCAGAGCACCTGGTTTACACCCAGGGGGTCGGGGGTTCGAACCCCTCGCCGCCCACCAACCGCCGGAGCGACGCCATGCTTTCCCGCACGCTCGGCCGCACGGGACTGAAGGTCTCGGAAATCGGCTTCGGCGCCGCCTCCTTCTGGGGCCATCCGGCCTTTTCCGAGTCTGAGGCCCAGCGCCTCGTCCACCGGGCCCTCGACCTCGGCGTCACGCTTTTCGACACTGGACCGGCCTATTCCCGGGGCCAGGCAGAGGTTCGCCTCGGTCGGGCGCTGGCCGGGCGGGACGCATCGGGCCTGGTGGTGGCCACCAAGGCGGGCACCCGCTTCGAAGGCGGGCGGGTCCGCCGCGACATGTCACTCGCCGCCATTGAGGCCAGCCTTGAGCGCAGCCGGCGCCGCCTGGGCCTGGAGACCCTGCCGCTGGTCCACCTGCACGGTCCCTCTGTCCAGGAGCTGGCCCCGGATTTCCTGGGCGGCCTGGAGCAACTCCGGGGGCGGGGGCTCTTCCAGCGACTGGGCGTGAACAGCTTTGATCCCGCCGTCATCGAGGCCGCCCTGACCCTGCCGGAGATCGACACCGTGATGATCGACATCAACGTCCTGAGGCCCGAACGGGTCGCCCTTGCTGGGCGTGCGGCGGCGGCGGGCAAGGGCGTTCTGGCCGGCATGCCCCTGGCCATGGGCCACACGGCGCCGAAGTCCTGGCGCAACCTTCGCCTCCGGGACGCCTGGTATCTCGCCCGGACGCTCAAGAACCACCGGGCGGACCGGGCGGCGGGACGCCGCTTCCGGTTCCTTCACGGGCGAGCCGACATCACCGGGGCCCAGGCGGCCCTGGCCTGGGTCCTGGGAATTGAAGGGGTGTCCGCCGCCCTGGTCGGGACGACTCGCCGGGACCATCTGGAGGACTGCGCCGCCGCTTCCGGCCGAAGCCTGCCGCCAGATCTGGCCGGGGCCATAGCCGAGGCGCAGGTCCTCAGCTGAAGCTCACCCTTGCCGGGCCGGCCGGTTTGGGTTTTCCTGACTTCCAACGGGGCGCTGCAGGACCCCGGAACGCGGAGGAACCCCCATGGCCGACGGTGCGATCAGTCTGGATGAGGCGCGGGCCCGCGCCTACGCCCTGAAGCTTGAGGACCTCAACCCCGGCGATCCGGAGCTCTTCAAGTCCAACGCCTTCTGGCCGGTCTTCGAGCGCCTTCGGAACGAAGACCCCGTCCACTGGTGCAGGGACTCCGAATTCGGGCCCTACTGGTCGGTCACCCGCTACAACGACATCATGGCGGTGGACACCAACCACGGCGTCTTCTCCTCCGAGGCGGCCCTGGGCGGCATCACCATCCGCGACGCCCGTCCGGACCTGCGCCGGCCCAGCTTCATCGCCATGGACCCGCCGCGCCATGACGAGCAGCGCAAGGCTGTCAGCCCCATCGTCTCGCCGGCCAACCTCAAGACCATGGAACCCATCATCCGGGAGCGGGCCTGCCGCATCCTCGACAACCTGCCGGTCGGCGAGGCCTTCGACTGGGTGGACCGGGTCTCGGTCGAGCTCACCACCCAGATGCTGGCGACCCTGTTCGACTTCCCGTTCGAGGATCGTCGTCGCCTGACCCGCTGGTCGGATGTCGCCACCACCATCCCCTATCCGGGCGGCCTGGTGGAAACCGAAGAGGAACGCCAGGCCGAGCTGATGGAATGCCTGGAGGTCTTCACCGGCCTCTGGAATGAGAGGATCAACAAGCCGCCGGCCGGCGACCTCGTCTCGATGATGGCCCACAGCGACGCCACGAAGAACATGACCCCCGAGGAGTACCTGGGGAACATCATCCTGCTGATCGTCGGCGGCAACGACACCACCCGGAACTCCATTTCCGGCGGCGTCCTGGCCCTGAACCAGAACCCGGCGGAATACGCCAAGCTGCGCGCCAACCCCGGCCTGATCGAGTCGATGGTCCCGGAGATCATCCGCTGGCAGACGCCGCTGGCCCACATGCGCCGCACCGCGCTCCAGGACATCGAGCTGGGCGGCAAGACCATCCGCAAGGGCGACAAGGTCGTCATGTGGTACGTGTCGGGCAACCGCGACGAGCAGGCGATCGAGAACCCCGACGCCTTCATCATCGACCGCGAGCGCCCCCGCCAGCACCTGTCCTTTGGCTTCGGCATCCACCGCTGCGTCGGCAACCGCCTGGCCGAGCTGCAGCTGAAGATTGTCTGGGAGGAGATCCTCAAGCGCTTCAGCTTCGTCGAGGTGCTGGAGGAGCCGCATCGGGTGCGTTCCAGTTTCGTGAAGGGCTACGAGACCCTGAGGGTGAAGCTGCACCGCGCCGGCTGACGTCGGGGCGCCCTTCCTTTCGGGTCCGGCCTGCGGTTTCATGCCGCCAAGAGGATTGCGATCCCGGGGGAGACAACGTGTCTGACATCGACCTGACCCAGCTCGAGAGGGCTCTCGCCGCCGCCCACCAGCCGGCCTTGCAGGCGGCCCTGGTGCACCTGACCGGACAGGATCACTGGCTCCGGCCCGAGTGGACACCGGTCTACGTGCCGCTTTCCCGGGGCGACACCGGCGTGCCCGAGGCCGAGCAGCAGAAGTTCCTGGCCGAGGCCAGGGTCGCCCTGGTCGACTGGTTTACGAAGGGCCAGGGCCGGACCCACCAGCCCCCCGCCGCCACCCTTCGGCGGATGATGAGCTTCGTCGCCGGCGCCGAGATCCCCGAGGGCTACGCCGACTTCCTGGTCGACGAGCTCAGCCTCAGCGAGACCAACACCAAGACGCCGGTCTGGGACTCCCCGCGCCTGAAGGACAGCGCCGCCAGGATGCACGTCCTGGTGATCGGGGCGGGCATGTCGGGCCTGCTGACCGGTATCCGCCTGAGCCAGGCCGGTGTCAGCTACGAGATCGTCGATAAGAACGCCGACGTGGGCGGCACCTGGTTCGAGAACACCTATCCCGGCTGCCGGGTGGATTCCTCCAACCACATCTATTCCTACAGCTTCGAGCCCAATCACCACTGGCCCCAGCACTTCTCGACCCAGCCGATCCTGCTGGACTATTTCCGGGGCGTCGCCGACCGCTACGACCTGCGGGGCAAGATCGCCTTCGAGACCGAGGTCGAGACCCTCGACTGGGACGAGCCGCGGGCCCTCTGGAGGGTCACGGTCAAGGACAAGGCCGGCGCGCACCGGGTCATCGAGGCCAACGCCGTCGTCACCGCCGTGGGCCAGCTGAACCGGCCCCGCATGCCCGACATCAAGGGCCGCGACCACTTCGCCGGGCCGGCCTTCCATTCGGCCCGCTGGCGCCATGACGTCGACCTCACCGGCAAGCGGGTGGCGGTGATCGGCACCGGGGCCAGCGCTTACCAGTTCGTGCCCGAGATCGCCGGCAAGGTCGGCAGCCTGACCATCTTCCAGCGGACCCCGCCCTGGGGCTTCCCCGTGCCGCACTATCACGAGGACGTGCCGGACGGCATGAACTGGCTGATGGAGCACGTCCCCTATTACGACAAGTGGTACCGCTTCTGGATGTTCTGGATGGTGACCGACGGGCTCCTGCCCATGGTCCAGGCTGATCCGGGCTGGAACGGCCCGCAGACGGCCGTCTCCGCCGCCAACCTCGAGTTCCGGGAGATGATCGCCGCCACCATCGCCGCCCAGGCGCCCACCCGCCCGGATCTGGTCGAGAAGGTGGTGCCGACCTACCCGGTGGGCGGCAAGCGCTCGCTTCTCGACAACGGCGTCTGGATGGCGGCCCTGCAGCGCGACAATGTCTCGCTGGTTACGGACGCGATTACCGAGATGACCGAGACCGGCATCGTCACGGCCGACGGGACCGCCCGGGACTTCGATGTCATCATCTACGGCACCGGCTTCCACGCCTCGAAGTTCCTCGAGCCCATGAAAATCCGCGGCCGGGGCGGCGTCGACCTGCATGCGACCTGGGACGGCGACCCGCGGGCCTATCTGGGCATGACCACGCCCGGCTTCCCCAACCTGTTCATGATCTACGGGCCGAACACCAACATCGTGGTTAACGGCTCCATCATCTTCTTCTCCGAGTGCAGCGTCCGCTACATCGTCGGCTGCCTGAAGCACCTGGCCGAGACCGGAGCCCGGGCCATGGAGCCGAAGCGCGAGGTGCATGACGCCTTCAACGCCAGGGTCGACGCCGCCAATGGCCTGATGGCCTGGGGCGCGCCGCAGGTCTCCAGCTGGTACAAGAACGAGAAGGGCAGGGTCACCCAGAACTGGCCCTTCGCCCTGGTTGACTATTGGCGGGCGACCCTCGCTCCCGACCCCGGTGACTTCCAGATCGAGAAGGCGGCCGAACCGGTCGCCTGAGCCCGCCCCCGTCCTCCAGGAGACTTTGCGTGAAGCTTCAGACCATCATCTGCTCGACCCGCCCCAACCGCGTCGGGCCCCACATCGCGCGTTGGTTCCAAGGGCTGGCCGAGGCCCATGGCGACTTCGAGGCGACCCTGGTCGACCTGGCGGACTTCAACCTGCCGATCTTCAACGAGCCCTGGCACCCGCGCCTGCGGAACTATCAGTTCGACTACACCAAGGCCTGGTCGGCCAGCGTCGAGGCGGCAGACGCCTATGCCTTCGTTATGCCTGAGTACAACTTCATGCCGCCGCCGGCCTTCGTGAACGCGGTGGACTACCTCTACGCCGAATGGAACGGAAAGCCCGCCGCCTTCGTCAGCTATGGCGGCCAGTCGGGCGGGGTCCGCGCCGTGCAGATGGCCAAGCAGATGCTGACCACCGTCAAGATCATGCCCCTGTTGGAAGGCGTCGCCATTCCCATGGTCGGCGAGCATCTGGATGCCGATAAGGGCTTTGTCCCCACAGATGGGCACAGCCGAGCCGCCAAGGTCACGCTTGATGAGCTGTCCCGCTGGACCCGCGCCCTGAAGGGCATGCGCGAGGGCTGAGGCCGCCGAAGAGCGCTTATAATGGAAGGGGAGGGAGGTGGCGCGAATGACGGGGCTCGAACCCGCGACCTCCGGCGTGACAGGCCGGCGCTCTAACCAACTGAGCTACATCCGCACTCGTTCTCACGCGAACGCGAGGCGCGTCTGATAGGTCCGGGCCGGAATCGTGTCAACTGTCCATGGGGGCGTTAGGGCAACGGTAGGGACTCTGGGTTGATCTGCCCTGTGCCCGCCTTCCGGGCCAGACTTGGCGAAGGGGCAAACCGAGGTTTGAACCCGGCGCAAGGCTGGTCTAGAAGGACGCGCGACTCTGGCGGGGATTCCATGGACGCCTTTCTTCTCGAGTACCTTCCGATCGTGATCTTCCTGGGGATTTCCTCGGCGATCGGGATCGTGTTCATCCTGGCCTCGGCCGTCCTCGCGCCCAAGGCGCCGGACCCGGAAAAGCTCTCCACCTACGAGTGCGGGTTCAACGCCTTCGATGACTCGCGCATGAAGTTCGACGTCCGGTTCTACCTGGTCTCGATCCTCTTCATCATTTTCGACCTAGAGGTCGCCTTCCTGTTTCCCTGGGCCGTGTCGCTCATGGATCTGCCGCATGAGCAGGCCGTCTTCGCCTTCTGGTCCATGATGGCCTTCCTCGGGGTCCTGACCGTCGGCTTCATCTACGAATGGAAGAAGGGGGCCCTGGAATGGGACTGACCGTTCCCGCGGGCGCCGTCGCCCGGTCCACGGTGGAGGGTTACGACCCGAAGCTGCATGACCCCTATTTCGACGGCGTCTCGCAGCAGCTCGCCGACAAGGGCTTTGTCACGGCGGCCGCCGACGACCTCATCACCTGGGCCCGGACGGGCTCTCTGATGTGGATGACCTTCGGCCTTGCCTGCTGCGCCGTGGAGATGATGCACGCCTCCATGCCGCGCTATGACCTGGAGCGCTATGGCTTCGCCCCCCGGGCCAGCCCGCGCCAGTCCGACGTGATGATCGTCGCCGGAACCCTGTGCAACAAGATGGCCCCGGCCCTGCGCAAGGTCTACGACCAGATGCCCGAGCCGCGCTACGTGATCTCCATGGGCTCCTGCGCCAACGGCGGCGGCTACTACTATTTCAGCTATTCCGTGGTGCGCGGCTGCGACCGGATCGTCCCGGTGGACATCTACGTCCCCGGCTGCCCGCCGACCGCCGAGGCCCTCGTCTACGGGGTGCTGCAGCTGCAGAAGAAGATCCGCCGGACGGGGACCATCGAGCGATGAGCTGGCCTGTCGCCGAAGACACCCTCCAGGCCCTGGGCGCCGAGATCGTCGCCGCTGGGGGTGCCGGCGTGTCCGTCTCCACGGCCTATGGCGAGCTGACCCTCGAGGCCCCGGCTGGGCGTATCGTCGAGGTCCTGACCCTCCTTCGCGACCGCTTCGGCTTCCAGCAGATGACCGACCTGGCGGGCGTCGATCATCCCGACCGGGCGCTTCGCTTCGATGTGGTCTACCATCTCCTGTCATTCACCCGGAACGTCCGGATGCGGGTTCGGGTGCAGACCGACGAGGACACCGCCGTGGCCTCCGTCACAGGCGTCTATCCCTGCGCCAACTGGTTCGAGCGCGAGTGCTTCGACATGTATGGCGTCTTCTTCTCCGGGCATCCGGACCTGAGGCGCATCCTCACCGACTACGGCTTCCACGGGCATCCCCTGCGCAAGGACTTCCCGATGAGCGGCTATGTCGAGCTGCGCTACGACGATGAGCTGAAGCGGGTGGTCTACGAGCCCGTGAAGTCGGTCGAGTACCGGAACTGGGATTTCCTTTCGCCCTGGGAAGGCGCCCAGTACGTCCTGCCGGGCGACGAGAAGGGGGAGGCGCGCTGATGGCTGACGATCTCGCCGCGGGCCCCGCCCTGCCGGAAACCCCCGTCCGCAAGTTCAACATCAACTTCGGCCCCCAGCACCCGGCGGCCCACGGCGTGCTGCGCCTGGTCCTCGAGCTGGACGGCGAGGTCGTCGAGCGGGTGGACCCGCACATCGGCCTCCTGCATCGCGGCACCGAGAAGCTGATGGAGGCCCGCACCTACCTCCAGAACGTGCCCTATTTCGACCGGCTCGATTACGTCGCGCCGATGAACCAGGAGCACGCCTTCTGCCTCGCTATTGAGCGTCTCGCGGGCATCGACGTCCCTGTCCGGGCCCAGCTGATCCGGGTGCTCTTCTGCGAGATTGGCCGCGTCCTCAACCACCTGCTGAACGTAACGACCCAGGCTCTGGACGTCGGCGCCCTGACGCCGCCGCTCTGGGGCTTTGAGGAGCGCGAGAAGCTGATGGTGTTCTATGAGCGCGCCTCGGGCGCGCGGCTGCACGCCAACTTCTTCCGGCCCGGCGGCGTCCACCAGGACCTGCCGGACGCCCTGATCGATGACATCGAGACATGGGCAAAGGGCTTCCACAAGCCCCTGGGCGACATCGACAAGCTGATGACGGGCAACCGGATCTTCAAGCAGCGCAATGTCGACATTGGCGTGGTGACCCGCGAGCAGGCCATGGCCTGGGGCTTTTCGGGCGTCATGGTCCGGGGCTCGGGCATCGCCTGGGACCTGCGCCGCAGCCAGCCCTACGAATGCTACAGCGAGCTCGACTTCGACATCCCGCTGGGCGTCAACGGCGACTGCTACGACCGCTATCTCTGCCGCATGCAGGAGATGCGCGAGAGCGTGAAGATCATGCTCCAGTGCGTGGAGCGCCTGCGCAAGACGCCGGGCCCGGTCCTGACCGAGGACAGCAAGTACGCCCCGCCCCGGCGCGGCGACATGAAGCGCTCGATGGAAGCCCTGATCCATCACTTCAAGCTCTACACCGAGGGCCTGCACACCCCGGCCGGCGAGGTCTACGCCGCCGTCGAGGCGCCCAAGGGCGAGTTCGGGGTCTTCCTGGTCAGCGATGGCGGCAACAAGCCGTACCGCTGCAAGATCCGGGCGCCGGGCTTCGCCCACCTCTCGGCCATGGACTGGCTGTGCCAGGGCCACATGCTGGCCGATGTCTCGGCCATCCTCGGCTCCCTCGACATCGTCTTTGGCGAGGTGGACCGATGAGCGCGCCCGTCTGCATCACGCCCTTCGATGTCGTCGAGGCCCAGTTCACGGCCTACAACGCCCGGGACCTTGACGCCCATTGCTCTGCCTTCGCCGATGACGTGGTGGTCGCCGACTTCAACGGCGCCGTCACCCTCTCGGGCATCGACGCCTATCGCGAGAAATACCGCCAGGTCTTCGCAGACTTCCCGCAGAACCGGGCCGAGCTGCTCAATCGCATGGTGGTGGGCCATCACGTGATCGACCATGAGCGGGTCTTCCGCGCGCCCGGGGCCGATCCCTTCGAGGTGGCCGCCATCTATACCGTTTCGGACGCGCGGATCGTGCGCGTCGACTTCATCAAGTGAGGCCGGTCACGTGAGCGTCCGCAGGCTAGCCGCCAACCAGCCCGACAGCTTCGACTTCAGCGCCGAGAGCCTGGAGCAGGTGAAATGGTGGATCGCCAAGTTCCCCGAAGGGCGCCAGCAGTCCGCCGTCATCCCGCTCCTCTGGCTGGTCCAGAAGCAGCAGGGCTGGGTCTCCGAGCCCGCCATCCGCCTGGTGGCCGAGACCCTCGGCATGCCGGTGATCCGCGTCTACGAGATCGCCACCTTCTACACCATGTTCATGCTGGAGCCCGTGGGCTCCCACGCCCTCGTTCAGGTCTGCGGCACCACCCCCTGCATGCTGCGGGGCGCCAATGACCTGAAGGCTATCTGCCAGCGCCGCTTCGGCGACCGCGACCATCTCTCCGCCGATGGCAAGGTGACCTGGCAGGAGGTGGAATGCCTGGGCGCCTGCTCGAATGCGCCCATGGCCGCCATCAACGACTATTACTACGAGGACCTGACGCCGGAGACCTTCGAGCAGATCCTCGACGAGTTCATCGCCGGCAAGCCTCGGGCGCCCGGCTCGGTCATCGGTCGCCAGGGTTCAGCCCCGGAGGGCGGGTCCCAGGTCCTGTCCGCTCCGTCTCTCTACGACGGCTCGGCGGCCAAGGCGCTGAAGTCCATCCCCAACGCCGAGCCGACGAAGCGCGGCAAGGCGAAGGAGGCGGCGCAGTGATCGGGCGGGGTTCTGCGGCCGGCTCTGGCCGGATTGGTCTTAAGGCTTAGGGGCGCATCGTGGTCGGCATTCTTGAAGACAAGGACCGGATCTTCACCAACCTCTACGGGCTCCATGACTGGGGCCTGGAGGGGGCGAAGCAGCGCGGCGCCTGGAACGGCACCCGGCTGATCCTTGAGCAGAGCCCCGAGTGGATCTGCGACCAGGTCAAGGCCTCGGGCCTGCGCGGCCGGGGCGGGGCGGGCTTCTCCACCGGCCTGAAGTGGACCTTCATGCCCAAGACCGAGAGCGAGCGTCCGCACTACCTGGTGATCAATGCCGACGAGTCCGAGCCCGGCACCTGCAAGGACCGCGAGATCCTGCGCAACGATCCGCACCTGCTGATCGAGGGCGCCCTGATCGCCAGCTACGCCATCCGCGCCCACGCCTGCTACATCTACATCCGCGGCGAGTACGTGCATGAGCGCGAGCGCCTGGAAGCTGCGATCAAGCAGGCCTACGAGGCCAAGCTGATCGGCAAGGGCAATGTCCACGGCTGGGACTTCGACCTTTTTGTCACCCATGGCGGCGGAGCCTACATCTGCGGCGACGAGACCGCCCTCATGGAAAGCCTGGAGGGCAAGAAGGGCCAGCCGCGCCTGAAGCCGCCCTTCCCGGCGGGCGCCGGCATCTATGGCTGCCCGACCACCATCAACAATGTCGAGTCGATCGCCGTGGTGGGAGCCATCCTGCGCCGGGGCGCGTCCTGGTTCTCGGGCTTCGGTCGTCCCAACAACACCGGCACCAAGCTCATGGCCATTTCGGGCCATGTGAACCGGCCCTGCGTGGTCGAGGAGACCATGTCCATCCCGCTCAAGCAGCTGCTCGAGGATCACTGCGGCGGCGTCCGCGGCGGCTGGGGCAACCTCAAGGCGGTGATCCCGGGCGGCTCATCGGTGCGCATGATCCCGGCCCATGAGGCCGAGACGGCCCTGATGGACTTCGATTCCCTGTCGGCCCTGAAGTCGGGCCTGGGCACCGCGGCGGTCATCGTCATGGACCAGTCCACGGACATCGTCCGCGCCATCGCCCGCCTGGCCTACTTCTACAAGCACGAGAGCTGCGGCCAGTGCACGCCCTGCCGCGAAGGCACGGGCTGGATGTGGCGGGTCATGGAGCGCATGGCCACCGGCGAGGCGGACATGAAGGAGATCGACATGCTCCTCGACGTCGCCAGCCAGATCGAGGGCCACACCATCTGCGGCCTCGGCGATGCGGCCGCCTGGCCGATTCAGGGCCTCTTCCGTCACTTCCGCCACGAGGTGGAGGAGCGGATCACCAACTATCGTGCGGGCCGCCCGCACGTGCAGGGCGCGTCCCTGCAGGCTGCGGAGTGAGCTGAGCCATGCCGAAAGCCAAGGTCAACGGCGTCGAGGTCGAGTTCGAGCCCGGCATGACGGTCCTGCAGGTGGCGGAGCTGGCCGGGGAGGAGATCCCGCGGTTCTGCTACCACGAGCGCCTGTCCATCGCCGGCAACTGCCGGATGTGCCTGGTCGAGGTGAAGCCCGGGCCGCCCAAGCCCCAGGCCTCCTGCGCCCTGCCGGCCGCGGAGAACCAGGAGATCTTCACCAACACCCCGATGGTGAAGAAGGCCCGCGAGGGGGTGATGGAGTTCCTCCTCATCAACCACCCCCTGGACTGCCCGATCTGCGACCAGGGCGGCGAGTGCGACCTCCAGGACCAGGCCATGGGCTATGGCCGTGACGACAGCCGCTTTGCGCTGAACAAGCGGGCCGTCGAGGAAAAGGCCATGGGCCCCCTCATCAACACGGTCATGACCCGGTGCATCCAGTGCACCCGCTGCGTGCGCTTCATCAGCGAAGTCGCCGGCGTGCCCGAGATCGGCCTCATCTCGCGCGGCGAAGATGTTGAAATCACAACCTATCTGGGCAGCGCCGTCACCTCCGAGCTGTCGGGGAACGTGATTGACCTCTGCCCGGTCGGCGCCCTGACCTCCAAGCCCTACGCCTTCAACGCCCGGCCCTGGGAGCTGAAGAAGACCGAGACCGTCGACGTCATGGACGCCATGGGCGCCGCCATCCGCGTCGACAGCCGCGGCCCGGCGGTCCTGCGGGTGCTTCCGCGCATCAACGAGGACGTCAACGAAGAGTGGATCTCCGACAAGACCCGCTTTGCCGTAGACGGCCTGTCCCGCCAGCGCCTCGATTCCCCCTACATCCGCGACAATGGCCGCCTGCGCCCCGCGACCTGGGCCGAGGCCCTGTCCCTGGCCGCTGAGCGCCTCTCCAAGGCCCGGCCGGAGCGCATCGGCGCCATCGCCGGCGACCTGCAGGACGCAGAGTCCCTGAAGGCGACCCTCGACCTCTTCCGGGCCCTCGGCTCGGCCAATACCGACTGCCGCCAGGACGGCATGGCCCTGGGTGCCGGTCCCCGGGAATCCTGGCTGTTCAACGCCACCATCGCCGGCCTCGACGAGATCGACGCGGTGCTGCTGGTCGGAACCAATCCGCGGTTCGAGGCACCGGTTCTGAACGCCCGCCTGCGCCGCCGCTGGCTCGCCGGAGACCTGGCCGTCGGCCTGGTGGGCGAGGCTGCCGACCTGACCTACGACTACGAACACCTCGGCGATACGGCCGCGGCCCTGACCGCCCTGGCCAAGGCCCGCTCAGGCTTCGCCAAGGTTCTGAAAGGCGCGAAATCGCCCGCCCTCATCATCGGCGCCGGCGCCCTCTCGGGCCCCAACGGCGCCGCCGTGGCCCACGCCGCCGCCCAGGTCGCCAAGGCTTTTGGCCTGAGCTGGAACGTCCTCCACACCGCCGCCTCGCGGGTTGGCGGCCTGGACATGGGCTTCGTGCCGGGGGAGGGCGGTCTGGACGCCCGCGCCATGACGGCCAAGGGCGCGCTCGACGTGCTCTTCCTGCTGGGCGCGGACGAGATCGACCTGTCGGCCTCCGACGCCTTCCGCATCTATCTCGGCTCGCACGGCGACGCCGGCGCGCATGCAGCCGACCTCATCCTGCCCGGCGCGGCCTACACCGAGAAGGACGGGCTCTACGTCAATCTCGAGGGCCGGGTGCAGATGGGCCAGAGGGCGGTCTTCCCCAAGGGCGAGGCCCGCGAGGACTGGACCATCCTGCGCGCCCTGTCAGAGCGCCTGGGCAAGACCCTGCCTTACGATAGCCTCGACCAGCTGCGGGCCCGGCTCTTCGCAGACCATCCCACCTTCGGCCAGATCGACTGGGCGCCCCGCGGCCAGGCGGACCTGTCGGCCATCGGGGCGGTGGGCGAGGTCGGGGATGCGCCGCTGTCCAGCGCGGTGAAGGCCTTCCATCTCACCAATCCGGTCGCGCGCGCCAGCGTGACCATGGCCGAGTGCGCCGCCCTGGCGGCGGGCCCGGCGAAACTGGCGGCGGAGTAGGGCATGGACGCGGCGCAATCCTTCTGGGCCACGCCGGGCGGCTGGACCCTGATCACCCTCCTGCAGATCCTGGCTGTCCTCGGCTGGCTTCTGATCTCCCTCGCCTTCTTCATGTACGGCGACCGCAAGATCTGGGCCGGCGTCCAGATGCGAAAGGGCCCCAACGTGGTCGGCCCCTTCGGCCTGCTGCAGTCCTTCGCCGACCTGCTCAAGTTCATCCTGAAGGAAATCGTCATCCCCGACGGGGCGGACAAGTTCGTCTTCCTCCTGGCGCCGGTCCTGACCTTCGCCCTAGCCCTGGTGGGCTGGGCGGTCATCCCCCTGGCCCCCGGCTGGGTGGTGTCGGACATCAATGTCGGCGTCCTCTACCTCTTCGCCATCTCGTCCCTGGGCGTCTACGGCATCATCATGGGCGGCTGGGCGTCGAACTCGAAGTATCCCTTCCTCGGCAGTCTCCGGTCCGCCGCCCAGATGGTCTCCTACGAGGTCTCCATCGGCTTCGTGATCATCACGGTCATCCTCCTGGCCGGGACCATGAACCTGACCCAGATCGTGGAGAAACAGGCGGGCGGCTTCTGGAACTGGAATGTCTTCGGCGGTGGATTGCACAACCTGCCCATCGCCCTCGTCATGATCCCCATGTCGGTGATCTTCTTCATCTCGGCCCTGGCAGAGACCAACCGGCCGCCCTTCGACCTGCCCGAGGCGGAGTCCGAGCTCGTGGCCGGCTACCAGGTGGAGTACTCCTCCTCGCCCTTCCTGCTCTTCATGATCGGCGAACTGGCCAACATCGTCCTCATGTGCGCCATGATCTCCATCCTCTTCTTCGGGGGATGGCAGGCGCCGGTGGACCTGGCCTTCGTGCAGTCCTGGTCTCCCACGGCCCAGAGCTTCTACGGCTTCATGTGGCTGTTCCTGAAGATCATCTTCTTCTTCTTCCTCTTCGCCATGGTGAAGGCCATCGTGCCCCGCTACCGCTATGACCAGCTGATGCGGCTGGGCTGGAAGGTCTTCCTGCCCATCTCCCTCGTCGCCGTGGTCCTGGTGGCCGGCTGGCGCGTCCTGGGGCATCCCGGCGCATGAGACCCTTCAGGCCCTCCTTCCTGGGTTTGGCGGCGGTCCTGCTTCTGGCGGGCTGCGTAACGCCGGGCGCCGCCCCCGAAGGGGATGTGGCGACCTACGACACCCTTCGTCAGCTGCGCGAACAGTGCACGGCGCAGGGCAAGGAACTGGCCCTGAAGTCGGGCGGGAATGAGCGTCGTCTTTCGGGCTACGAGTGCAGGGGAAAGTAGGACGTCATGTTGAATCGCATTTCCCAGGCCATCCGGGGCGCGGCCCTTTCGGACTTCATCGGCGCCTTCGGCATGGCCATGGTCTACATGGTCCGGCCCAAGGCCACCGTGATCTACCCCTACGAGCGCGGCCCGCAGTCGCCGCGCTTCCGGGGCGAGCACGCCCTGCGGCGGTACCCCAGCGGCGAGGAGCGCTGCATCGCCTGCAAGCTCTGCGAGGCCATCTGCCCGGCCCAGGCCATCACCATCGAGGCCGAACCGCGCGAGGACGGCAGCCGCCGGACGACCCGCTACGACATCGACATGGTCAAGTGCATCTACTGCGGCCTGTGCCAGGAGGCCTGCCCGGTGGACGCCATTGTCGAGGGTCCGAACATCGAATTCGCGGTCGAGACCCGCGAGGAGCTCTACTACGACAAGGAACGCCTGCTCGATAACGGGGACCGTTGGGAGCGGGAGATCGCCAAGAATCTGGAACTGGACGCGCCCTACCGGTAGACCCGGTCGGCGATTCCGAACGCACTGAAACCCCGCCGGCTCCCTCCCGAGCCTGGCGGTCCAAGAAGAGGGGCTGAACCCGGTGGCCTTGCAGGCAATCGCATTCTATCTGCTGGCGGCGGTGACGATCGCGGCGGGTTTCGGCGTGGTCTCGGCCCGCAATCCCGTGCATTCCGTCCTCTTCCTCATCCTCGCCTTCTTCTCGGCGGCGGGCCTCTTCGTCCTCATGGGGGCGGAGTTCCTGGCCATGCTGCTCGTGGTGGTCTACGTCGGCGCGGTCGCCGTCCTCTTCCTCTTCGTCGTCATGATGCTGGACGTGGACTTCACCGCCCTGCGGCAGGGCTTCGCCCGGTCCATGCCCCTGGGGGCGGCTGTGGCGGGCATTCTGGCCTTCGAGATGGTGGCGGTCTCGGCCGTGGTTGCTAACCGCGGCGCGGCGGGCGGCTCACAGGGGCCCCTTGCGGCAACGCCGGACGCCCCCAACGCTGAGGCCATCGGGCGGGTGCTCTATACGGACTATGTCTACATCTTCCAGTCGGCGGGCCTGGTCCTGCTGGTGGCCATGATCGGCGCCATCGTCCTGACCCTGCGCCACAAGCCTGGGGTCAAGCGCCAGGTCATCGCCGACCAGGTGGCGCGTACGCCTGAGACGGGGATGCGCGTCGCCTCGATCAAGCCGGGGGAAGGGGTCCAGGAATGACCATCGGTCTCGTTCACTACCTGGCGGTCGCCGCCATCCTGTTCACCATCGGGGTGTTCGGCATCTTCGTGAACCGCAAGAACATCATCGTCATTCTGATGTCGATCGAGCTCATCCTCTTGGCGGTGAACATCAACTTCGTCGCCTTCTCGGCCTACCTGCACAACGCGATCGGCCAGATCTTCGCCATGTTCATCCTGACCGTCGCCGCGGCCGAGGCCGCCGTCGGCCTGGCGATCCTCGTGACCTTCTTCCGCAACCGCGGCGACATCGCCGTGGATGACGCCTCCGTGATGAAGGGCTGATGTCTCCCGATGACTGCTGAAGCCCTTCTTCTCCTGATCGTCTTTGGCCCGCTGGCCGGGGCGATCATCGCCGGCCTGTTCGGCGCCCGCATCGGCGCCCTGGCCTCCCAGGCGATCACCACCGGCCTTCTGGTCCTCTCGGCTGTCCTGTCCTGGGTGGTCTTCGCCCAGTGGACCTGGGGCGACCTGGAGCCCTTCACCCTGACCCTCGCCCCCTTCATCCATGTGGGGGAATTCATCTCCAACTGGGCGATCCGCTTTGACGGCCTGTCCGCCGTCATGCTGGTGGTGGTGACCAGCGTCTCGGCCCTCGTGCACATCTACAGCTGGGGCTACATGGCCGAGGATCCGTCCCGGCCGCGCTTCTTCGCCTACCTGTCCCTCTTCACCTTCGCCATGCTGGCCCTGGTGACCGCCGCAGACTTCATGCAGCTGTTCTTCGGCTGGGAGGGCGTGGGCCTGGCCTCCTACCTCCTCATCGGCTTCTGGCACCACAAGGACAGCGCCAACGCCGCCTCCATCAAGGCCTTCGTGGTCAACCGGGTCGGCGACTTCGGCTTCGCCCTCGGGATCATGACCGTCTTCTGGATGTTCGGCTCGATCCAGTTCGCCGAGGTCTTCGCGAACATCGACGAGATCGCCGGGTCGACCTGGCGCTTCATCGGCTATGACTGGTCAGCCCTGGATCTCGCCGCCGGCCTGCTGTTCATCGGCGCCATGGGCAAGTCCGCCCAGTTCTTCCTGCACACCTGGCTGCCCGACGCCATGGAGGGCCCGACCCCCGTGTCGGCCTTGATCCACGCCGCCACCATGGTGACGGCCGGCGTCTACATGGTCTGCCTCTTGTCGCCCATGTTCGAGGCCGCCCCGGTGGCCCGGGACATCGTCACGGTGATTGGCGCGGTCACGGCCCTCTTCGCCGCCACGGTCGGCCTGGCCCAGAACGACATCAAGCGGGTCATCGCCTATTCGACCTGCTCGCAGCTGGGCTACATGTTCTTCGCCGCCGGCGTCGGCGCCTATCAGGCGGCCATGTTCCACCTCTTCACGCACGCCTTCTTCAAGGCGCTCCTGTTCCTGGGCGCCGGCTCGGTGATCCACGGCATGCACCACGAACAGGACATGCGGCGTATGGGCGGTCTCTGGCGTTACCTGCCGGTGACCTACGCGGTCATGACCATCGGCACCCTGGCCATCACCGGCTTCGGGATTCCCAGCCTCGGCCTCGGCCTCGCCGGCTTCTACTCGAAGGACATGATCATCGAGTCGGCCTGGGCGGCGGCGGTCTCCCATGGCGGGGTCGCGGCCTTCGCCTTCTTCGTCAGCCTCCTGGCCGCTGGCCTGACCGCCTTCTATTCCTGGCGCCTGGCCTTCATGACCTTCCACGGAACCCCCAAGTGGGCCGGCGAGGGCGCGCATGGTCACGATGACCACGCCCACGACGGCCACGCCGCCGCCGCTCAGGCGCACGACGTCTCCGCCCATGACGACCACGCCCATGACGACCACGCCCATGACGACCACGCCCATGACGACCACGGGCACAGCCACGGCGCCCACACCCCCCACGAGAGCCCGGTATCCATGCTGGCGCCCATCCTCCTGCTGGCGGTCGGCGCCATTGCTGCGGGCTACGCCTTCAAGAAGCAGTTCGTCGGCGACTATCAGGAGGCCTTCTGGGGCGGCGCGATCTACAACGCCCCCACCAATACGGTGCTCGAACAGGCCCACCACGCCCCGGCCTGGGTCATTTGGGCGCCCCTGGTGGTCTCCGCCATCGGCTTCGCCGCCGCCTGGTACGTCTACATCGCCCGGGAAGGGATGGGAGCGCGGATTGCGGCCCGTCGCGGTCCTCTCTGGTCCTTCCTCTACAACAAGTGGTTCTTCGATGAGCTCTACCAGGCCACCTTCGTCCGGGCGACGAGGCTCCTGGGCGACCTGTTCTGGAAGGTCGGCGACCAGAAGATCATCGATGGCCTCGGCCCTGACGGCGTCTCCGGCGTCTCCTACGCCCTGGGACGCCGCACGGGCCGGCTCCAGACCGGCTTTTTGTACCACTACGCCTTCGTCATGCTGCTCGGGGTGGCGGGTCTCCTGACCTTCGCTCTCTGGGCCTGGCGGGCTTGAGGAGGGCGAGACCATGACCGGCATCCTCTCGCTCATCACCTTTGCGCCCGCGATCGGGGCGGCCCTGATCCTGGCCCTGCGCGCCGGCCGGCCCGCCCCGCCGCAGGGCGATGACCTGGCCCGCTGGATCGCCTTCGGGACCAGCCTCGTCACCCTCGGCCTGTCCGTCCTCCTGACCCTGCGGTTCGACAATGCGAACTCCGGCTTCCAGTTCGTCGAGGACATCCCCTGGTTCGCCGGGTTGCACTACCGCATGGGCGTTGACGGGATCTCCGTCCTCTTTGTCCTGCTGACGGCCTTCCTGACCCCCATCTGCATCGCGGCCTCCTGGAAGTCAGTAGAGAACCGGGTGACCTCCTACATGGTCGCCTTCCTGCTGCTGGAGACCCTGGTCATTGGGGTCTTCTGCGCCCTCGACCTGGTGCTCTTCTACGTTTTCTTCGAGTTCGGCCTTGCGCCCATGTTCCTGATCATAGGGATCTGGGGCGGCAAGCGGCGGGTCTACGCCGCCTTCAAGTTCTTCCTCTACACCCTGCTGGGCTCGGTGCTGATGCTGGCCGCCGTGCTGGCCATGATCGGCGCCTCAGGCACCAGCTCCATTCCGGACCTGATGGCCTTCCGCTTCGAGCCCTGGATGCAGACCTGGCTCTGGCTGGCCTTCTTCGCCTCCTTTGCGGTGAAGATGCCGATGTGGCCGGTCCATACCTGGCTTCCCGACGCTCACGTCGAGGCGCCCACCGCCGGCTCGGTCATCCTGGCGGGCATCCTCCTGAAGATGGGCGGCTACGGCTTCCTGCGCTTCAGCCTGCCCATGTTCCCGGACGCCTCCCAGGCCTTTGCGCCCCTGGTCTTCGCCTTGTCGGCCATCGCCATCGTCTACACCTCGCTGGTCGCCTTCCGGCAGACCGACATCAAGAAGCTGATCGCCTACTCCTCGGTGGCCCACATGGGCTTCGTGACCATGGGCATCTTCTCCTTCGACGTGGTGGGGGTGCAGGGCGCCATCTTCCAGATGCTCAGCCACGGGATCATCTCCGGCGCCCTCTTCCTCTGCGTCGGCGTGGTCTATGACCGGATGCACACCCGTGAGATCGCCTTCTACGGCGGCCTCGTGAAACGGATGCCGGTCTACGCCGCCATCTTCCTGCTCTTCACCATGGGCAATGTCGGCCTGCCGGGCACTTCCGGGTTCGTCGGCGAGATCATGACCCTGACCGGTGTCTATTTCAGCTCGACCTGGACGGCCCTGGCCGCCACGACCGGGGTGATCCTGTCCGCGGTCTACGCCCTGACCCTCTACCGGCGGGTCATCTTCGGCGAGATGACCAATCCCGCCCTGGCGGACATCACCGACGTCAACCTGCGAGAGATCCTGATCTTCGCGCCCCTGGTGGTCGCCACCCTCTGGCTGGGCTTCCAGCCGGGCCTCGTCTTCAACATCACCGCCAGTTCGGTCGACGGTCTCCTGGACGCCTTCCGCACCGCGGTCGGCAAGTGACGGAGGCCGAAGGAAACCGCCATGTTCGCCACTGACCTCGCTCTCGCCACGCCGCTGCTGATCCTTGCAGGGTCCGCGCTCTTCCTGCTGGTCGCCGGCGCCTATATGGGGCGGCCCGACCGCCTGGTTGGTCTGGGCGCCATGGCGGCCCTGGCCGCTTCGGCCGTGGCTGCGGTGATCGGTCCCCAGGGCCAGGCCTTCTCAGGCGCCCTGTCGGCGGACGCCGCCTCGGTCTTCGCCCAGGTCGTGATCTGTCTCGGGAGCATGGTCGCCATTCCCCTCGGCCAGGCCTGGTTCGAGCGGCGCGGCATCCGCAACTTCGAGTTCCCGGTCCTGGTCCTGCTGGCGGCCCTCGGCATGGGCATGATGGCCGGGGCAGGGGACCTCCTCAGCCTCTACATCGGGATCGAGCTCCAGTCCCTGGCCCTCTACGTTCTGGCCGCCCTGCATCGGGACGACGCCAAGGCCTCCGAGGCGGGTCTGAAGTATTTCGTGCTCGGCGCCCTGTCGTCGGGCCTTCTGCTCTATGGCGCCTCCCTGGTCTATGGCTTCTCCGGCGCGATCCGCTTCGACGCGATCGCGGCGGCGGTGCAGGGTGAGGCCGGGACCGGCGTCCTGTTCGGTCTGGTCTTCATGATCTGCGGCCTTGCCTTCAAGGTCTCTGCGGCCCCCTTCCACATGTGGACGCCCGACGTCTACGAAGGCGCTCCGACGCCGGTGGTGGCCTTCTTCGCCGGGGCCCCCAAGCTGGCGGCCATGTTAGTCTTCGCCCGGGTCCTGGCCGAGGCCTTCCCTTTGGCGGCGGACCAGTGGCGCCAGATCCTGATCCTTATCGCTCTGGCGTCGGTGGCCGTCGGCGCCCTGGCGGGTCTGGCCCAGACCAACCTCAAGCGCCTTTGGGCCTATTCCTCCATCGCCAATGTCGGCTACGCGGTCCTCGGCCTGGCGGCCGGCACCGCCGCGGGCGTCCAGGCCATGCTGGTGTTCATGGCCCTCTACACCGTGGCGGTGATCGGCTTCTTCGCCTGCCTCTCCGCCCTGTCGCGCAACGGCCGGCCCCTTGAGACCCTCGACGACATGGCGGGCCTGTTCCAGCAGCGGCCCTGGCTCAGCCTCGCCCTGACCGTCTTCGCCCTGTCTGGCCTGGGCCTGCCGCCCTTCGCGGGCTTCTGGGGCAAGTATTACGTCTTCATGGCGGCGGTGAACGCCGGCGATCCCGTCCTGCTCTGGTCTGCCGTCGCAGCCCTCCTGGGCAGCGTCATCGCCGCCTTCTACTACCTGCGCCTCGTCAAGGTGATGTGGTTCGACCCGCCCCCCGGCGAGACCGACCGCCCGCCTGTGGAGGCCGGGGCCATCGCGGTGGGCGCAGCGGTTTTCACCTTCCCGCTGGTCCTTGGCCTCATGCCCCTGATCGACCGTTATGCAGCCGCAGCGGCGGCCGCCCTCGGCCTGGGATAGGTGAGCGTCCCGCCCATCGAGAGCTACGCCGTCCTCGACTCGACTAATGCCGAGGCCCGGCGTCGGGCCGAGGCGGGCGTCTACGGGCCCGTCTGGATCCACGCCCTCGAACAGACAGCCGGCCGCGGCCGTCGGGGCCGCGCCTGGCGTGGCGGCGGGGTCAACCTGGCCGCTACGCTCTTGGCCCCCGCAGACCTGCCGCCCGGCCAAGCGGCCCAGATCTCCTTCGTGGCCGCCGTGGCCCTCTGCGAAACCGTCAACGCCCTTGCGGGAGCCGCCGCCGCCCGCCTGCGCTGGCCCAACGATCTCTACGTCGCGGGTGGGAAGGCGGCGGGCATCCTCGTGGAGTCTGGCCCCAGAGCCGGAGGCGGCCTTTGGCTGGCGGTCGGGATCGGCGTCAACCTGGCCGAAGCGCCGCCCCGGGACCAGGTGGAGCGGCCCGCCGCCGCCTTGGCCGAAATCGCCGGTGTCGCGCCGCCGGCACCCGCCGACTTCCTGGCGGACCTCGCCGGCCGGTTCGAGTCCTGGCGGCGGATCTGGGTCCACGACGGCTTTCCGCCCGTCGGTGAGGCCTGGACCCGGATGGCGGAGGGTCTGGGCGGACCCTGCACGGCGCGGCTTCCCGACCGGACCCTCACGGGGACGGCGGAAGCCCTGGAGGCCGACGGGGCCCTGCGCCTGCGCCTCGATGGCGGCGAGGTCGTCCGCGTGACGGCCGGCGATGTCTTCTTCGGAGAAACCTGATGCTTCTGGCGATTGAGCAGGGCAACACCAACACCCTCTTCGCGGTTCATGACGGCGCGGAGTGGATCGCCCAATGGCGCACCGCCACCCAGTCCACCCGGACGGCGGACGAGTATGCGGTCTGGCTGTATCAGCTCCTTTCCATGACGGGGCTGAAGTTCGAGCTGCTCGACGCCTGCATCATCTCGAGCGTGGTGCCCCAGTCGGTCTTTAACCTAAGGAACCTGGCGCGGCGCTACCTGAAGGTGGAGCCCCTGGTGATCGGCGAGAACGTGGACCTCGGCATACCGGTTCGCCTGGAGAAGCCCTCCGAGGCGGGGGCCGACCGCCTCGTCAACGCCATCGGCGCCCATGCGGTCTATCCCGGCGATCTGATCGTCATCGACTCCGGGACGGCGACCACCTTCGACGTCATCGCCGCCGATGGAGGCTTCGAGGGCGGGGTCATCGCGCCGGGCATCAACCTGTCCATGGAGGCCCTGCACGCTGCAGCGGCCAAGCTGCCCCGCGTGGCGATCCGGCGTCCCGAGAAGACCATCGGCCGGGATACGGTCGGCGCCATGCAGGCGGGCGTCTTCTGGGGCTACATCGCCCTGATCGAGGGCCTGATCATCCGCATCCGGGAAGAGTGGGGCCGGCCCATGACCGTGGTGGCGACGGGCGGCGTGGCGTCACTCTTCCAGGGCGCCACCAACGCCATCGATCATTTCGACTCCGACCTGACCATTCGTGGCATGCTGGAAATCCATCGCCGTAATTCGGGGAGCCTCTAGTTGGCCGGTCCGCGTCCTGACGACGAACTTGTCTTCCTGCCTCTGGGTGGGTCCGGCGAGATCGGGATGAACTTTAACCTCTACGGCTACGGCCCGCCTGAGCGGAGGCGCTGGATCGTCGCCGATCTGGGGGTCACCTTCGGCGGCCAGGACACTCCAGGGGTGGACGTCATCCTGCCGGACCCGGCCTTCATCGAGGAGCATGCCGATGACATTCTTGGCATCGTCCTGACCCACGCCCACGAAGACCACATCGGCGCCGTTGGCTGGCTCTGGCCCCGCCTGCGAGCGCCCCTCTACGCCACTCCCTTCACCGCGTTCTTGCTACGGGAGAAACTGCGGGAACAGAACCTCGAAGACGAGGTCGAACTCAATATCGTGCCCCTCGGCGGTCGTGTGGTCCTGGGCCCCTTCGACATTGAGCTCGTCACCCTGACCCATTCCATTCCCGAGCCCAACGGCCTGGTCATCCGCACGCCCCTCGGCGTGGTGCTCCATACCGGGGACTGGAAGATCGACCCGTCGCCCCTGCTGGGTGAGGTGACGGACGCGGAGGGCCTGCGGGCCCTTGGCGACGAGGGCGTCCTGGCCATGGTCTGCGACTCCACCAACGTCTTCGTTGATGGACGGGCGGGATCGGAAGCCGATGTCCGTGATGAGCTCACCAAGGTCATCGCCGCGCAAGCCGGACGGGTTGCGGTCGCCTGTTTCGCCTCCAACGTCGCCCGGATGGAGACCGCCATCCACGCCGGCCGCGCCGCTGGCCGGAAGATCTGTCTGGTGGGCAGGTCCATGATCCGCATGGCCGCCGCCGCCCGTCACGTCGGCATGGACGTGGACTCCCAGGGCTTCATCTCCGAGGCCCAGGCCGCCCACATGCCGCCGGAACAGGTGCTCCTGCTCTGTACAGGCAGCCAGGGCGAGCCGCGCGCCGCCCTCTCGCGGATCGCCGATGGATCGCACCCGCATATCCGCCTGGGCGCTGGCGACAGCGTGATCTTCTCCAGTCGGGTCATCCCCGGCAATGAGATCGCCATCCGCAACATGCAGGACCGGCTCGCCGAGCGGGGTGTGCGCCTGATCACGGACCATGAGCATCCGGGCATCCACGTCTCGGGACATCCCTGCCGTGACGAACTGGCCGACATGTACGCCTGGGCCCGCCCGCGGATCGCCGTACCGACCCATGGCGAGCGCCGGCACCTGCTGGAGCACGCCGCCTTCGCCCGCGACCTCCAGGTGCCGCAGACGGTGGCGCCCCGGAATGGCGACATGGTGCGCCTGGCGCCGGGCCGGGCCGAGGTGATCGACGAGGTTCCCGCCGGACGCATCTACATCGATGGCGGCTTCCTGACCCCCCAGGATGGTGAGCCCCTGCGGGAGCGCCGGCACGCGGCGACCAGCGGGGTGCTCCACGCCGCCCTTGTCCTCGATGGCCGCGGTCGCATCGCCTCCGGTCCTCAGGTCCGCGCCATCGGTCTGCCGGGAGAGCCGGAGCGTCCTCTGGAGGACCTGCTCGACGACCTGGCCGATGCGGCGGAGGCCGCAGTGCGCCGCCTCGACGGAGACCAGCGCGAGATCGACGTGGAGGTGGAAGGGGCCATCTCGCGCGCGCTGAAGAAGGCCGCCCAGCGCATCTGGGGGCGCCGGCCTGTGGTCCAGACCACCCTCCTGAGGCTCTGAGGCGCGCGGCGTACGGCTTGCCAGCGGGGCTACTTTCGCCGACCTTTCTCTCAACAGAAAAAGAGGGGGAGGGGGCATGTCTGCCTATCGGGGCGTGCGCATCGCCGATTTCACGCAGGGCGTTGCCGGGCCGATGGCCTGCATGCTGCTGGGCGACTTTGAGGCCGACATCGTCAAGATCGAGCCGCCCGGCGGCGACCGGCTGAAGGACCATCCCGGCTATCCGGCCTGGAACCGGAACAAGACCCTCGTGACCCTCGACCTGGCCGACCCCGCCGACCTGGCCCGGGCGCGGGACCTCGCCCGGGCCGCGGATATCGCCGTCTTCGACCATCCGCCCGGGAACCTGGAGGCCCTGGGCCTGGACGCCGGCAGCCTGCGGCAGGGCGCCCTCCACCTGATCCATGTCTGGATGCCGCCCTATGGGACCCGGGGCCGTTGGAGCCGCATGCCTCCGCGTCATAGCCTGCTGGCTGCGGCCTCCGGCATCGCCTTCCGGCAGGGCGCCAATGGGGACAGCCCCATCCACCTGATCCTGCCCATTGGCTGGTACGGCCAGGCGGTGATGGCGGCGGGCGCCATGGGCGCGGCCCTCTACGAGCGCGGCGCCTCCGGGCAGGGCCAGTCTGTCACTGTCAGCGGCCTGCATGGCGTATCAGAGGTGGGCGGCGTGGTCATGGTCCTCGACCAGCCCCGCCTGCCGCGGGGCCTGCCCCAGGGGGCTTCGCCATCCTATCGCCTCTACCAGTGCGGGGACGGCGAGTGGTTCTTCCTGGCCACCCTCTTCATGCCCTTCTTCCGAAAGGCCATCGACGCCCTGGGCCTCGGCGCCCACTGGGAGACCCTGGTCCTTAACCCCGCCCTCGCCCTTGATGTGCTGGAGGAGGTGTTTCGGAGCCAGCCGCGGCGGCACTGGCTGGGCCTCCTCGCGGACGCAGGAGTGCCCTGCGCGCCCGTCGGGAATCGCACCGACTGGTTCGCCGGGGAGGCCGTCCGCCACGCCGGGCTCAGGCTCGAGTTTGACGATCCGGTACGGGGTCGCCTCGCCATGCCGGGGCCGCCGGTACGCCTCTCGGCCACCCCGGCCTCCGCCCGCAGCCTGCCCACAGCCGGCCCCCTGCCGGCCTGGACGCCGCCATCATCCGCCGTTGCGGGGCCAGGGTTGAGCCGGCCCCTGGAGGGCGTGAAGGTCCTCGACATGGGCTCTGTCATCGCCGGCGCCCTGGCCGGCGCCGTCCTGGCCAACCTGGGCGCCGAGGTCATCAAGATCGAATCCCCTGAGGGCGATCCCTTCCGCTCCGACGGCGGGCCCTTCCTGGCCTGCAACCGGGGCAAGCGCGGGCTGGGGATCGACCTCAAGCAGCCGGGGGCGAAGGAGATGTTCTTCGACCTCGTCCGCCAGTCCGACGTGGTCCTCGACAATTACCGCTTCGGTGTGCGCAAGCGGCTCGGCGTCGACTACGAGGCCCTGCGGCAGGTCAATCCGCGGATCATCAGCTGCTCGGTCAACGCCTATGGCGACGCCGGTCCCCGCGCGCCCCTGCCAGGCTTCGATCCGCTGCTCCAGGCCGAGGGCGGCATGATGGCGGCCCAGGGCGGTGCGGCCGAGCCCGTGCTGCACACCATCGCCGTCAACGACGTGGCCACGGCCGGCGTGGTCGCCTTCGGCATCATCGCGGCCCTCAACGCCCGCCGCCGGACGGGGGAGGGGCAGGAGGTCGTCACCAGCCTGATGGCGCAGAGCCTGACCTTCCAGCTGGGCGAGGTCGTCACCTGGGAGGGCCGTCCGCCTTCGCCCACTGGCGGGGTGGATTGCGTGGGGCTCAGTCCGGTCCACCGCTATTATCAGTGCCAGGACGGCTGGCTCGCCGTGGCCGCCGAGACGGTCGCTGAAGCGGAGGCCCTGCTGACGGTGCTGGAGACCCCTGCGGACCCTGCAGACGCCCTGTCGGCCTCCCCCGAGGGCCCTCTGGCCGGGAGGCTGGCGGCCACCCTGGCAGGCCGCACACGGGGCGGTGTCCTGGACGCCCTAGAGGCAGCCGGAGTTCCCTGCGCCCCCTGCGTTCGCGGATACGAGGCTTACGAGGACGCTTGGCTGGCGGAGAACGGCGTCTATGTCGCCTGGCGCCATGCGAGGCTCGGAGAGGCGGTGGGGGTTCGAAGCTATGCCGACTTCGACCGGACCCCCGGCGGATTCCGGCATCCCGTCCCCGACGCAGGGGAGCACACTCGTCAGGTCCTGGCCGAGTTTGGGCTGGCGGCGGAGCGGATTGAGGCCCTGCTGGCGGCGGGGGCGGTGTTCGAGCCGGCGGCGGCGCGCAGCCACCTGAGGGACGGCGGGGCGGCCCTCCTCACCCAGTGACCCCGGGTCATGGATGACGCCGCCCCGTTGGCGTTGTATGCATCCGGCATGATCGGAAGATTGAACCATGTCGGGGTGGCCACCCCCTCCATCGCCGAGTCCGTAAAGCTTTATCGCGACGTCCTCGGCGCCACGCAGATCTCGGCGGTCAAGGCTATGCCGGAGCAGGGCGTCAACGTCTGCTTCGTCGACCTGCCCAACAGCCAGATCGAGCTGATCGAGCCCCTTGGCGAAGCCTCGCCCCTTCACGGCTTCCTGGCGAAGAACCCGGCCGGCGGCCAGCACCATGTCTGCTTTGAGGTCGAGGACATCCTGGCGGCCCGCGATGACATGGCCGCCAAGGGCGCCACCGTTCTGAACAATGGCGTCCCGAGGATCGGCGCCCATGGCACGCCGGTGATCTTCGTCCACCCCCGGAACATGGGCGGCGTCCTCGTCGAGCTCATGGAAACCCCAAAAGGTGAGCACTCGTGAACCTTTTCACCGGCATCGCCATCTACCTCACGCTCTGGTGGACCGTCCTGTTCGCCGTCCTGCCCCTGGGCTCCCAGTCCCACGCTGAAGCAGGGATCAAGCCGCCGGCCGGCGGCGATCCGGCCTCGCCTGTCAATCCGCGCCTGAAGGAGAAGTTTCTCCTGACCACAGTGATTTCGGCGGTTCTTTTCGCCGTGTTGTTCCTCGTGATCCACTTCGAGCTCGTTCCCCTGACGCCGCTGCGCCGGTTCGACTGAACCGCATCCCGCCCAATCACCGGGCGCCGCCCTGGATCCAGCGCCCAGGAACCGGGCGCCGGTGTGTTCCGGTCCCGCGCCCCGGGCGGAGGCCTGAGACATCCAGACGCAGGTGAGTTTTCCTTCTGTCGCCGGCATGGTCCGGCGTGTTCCCCGAGATGGAGAAGGCCGCTCAGCTCCCGGGCGGCCTTCTTTTCGCCCGCGAACCGGGGCATAGCGTTCGGGTCCCACCCTAGTCCGAGCCCATGCCCGACCCCATTGCCTCCGACGTCCCGGACGTCCGCCCCGCCGGCCCCTTCAGTCGATGGGAGCGGATGGTGGCCGGGCGCTACCTGCGCTCCAAGCGCCGAGAGGGCGGCGTGGCCATGATCGGCGTCATCGCCTACGTCGGCATCGCCCTGGCCGTGGCGGTGCTGATCATCGTCATGAGCGTGATGAACGGGTTCCGGACCGAACTCCTCTCGCGCATCCTCGGCTTCAACGGACATGTTTTCGTGGCCTCCTCGCCCGCCTCGGGCCTCGATACGGTCGCGCTGACCCGCCAGCTCTCCGGACTGCCCGGGGTGGTCCAGGCCGCCCCGGTGATCGAGGGCCAGGTCATGGCGGTGGGCGACGGCCAGGTTACCGGCGCCATCGTCCGGGGCGTCTCCCGCGCCGACCTGGCCGCCACCCGCCTCGTTGCGGAGAATGTGACCCCCGGCGGCCTCGAGGGCTGGGGAGAGGGCGAGTACGGCGGCGACCGCGTCCTTCTGGGCGAGCGACTCGCCGCCAGCCTGGGGCTGAGGCCGGGCGATCCCATCACCCTGATCTCTCCGACCGGCGCCGCGACGGCCTTCGGCGATGCGCCCCAGCGCAAGACCTTCATCGTCTCCGGCCTCTTCAGCGTCGGCATGAGCGAGTACGACCAGAGTTTCCTCTACATGCCCATCGAGCAGGCGGGGCTGTTCTTCGGACGGGAGGGCGCGCCAGATTTTATCGAGCTGAGGCTCTCCGACCCGGAGCGCGCCGCGGAGGTCAAGGCCCAGGCCGCCGCCCTGGCCGGCCCCGCCGCCTCCGTCTCCGACTGGACCGAGCGCAACGCCGCCTTCTGGGGCGCCCTCAAGGTCGAGCGCAATGTCATGCGGCTGATCCTGATGATGCTGGTGGTCATCGCTGCGGCCAACATCATCTCCGGCCTTATCATGCTGGTGAAGAACAAGGGGCGCGATATCGCCATCCTGCGCACCATGGGCGCCGGGCAGGGCGCCATCCTGCGGATCTTCTTCATGGCCGGCGCGGCTGTGGGCGTTGCAGGCGCCCTGACCGGCCTTCTCCTGGGGGTCGTCTTCTGCACCTATATCGGCCCGATACAACAGGCTGTGGAATGGGTCACGGGCGCCCGGGTCTTCGCCTCCGACGTCTACTATCTGTCCCGCATCCCGGCCCGGATCGACTGGGCGGAGGTGGTGCTGATCCTCGGCTGGTCTCTCGCCGCCGCCTTCCTCGCCACCCTGCCGCCGGCCTGGCGCGCCAGCCGGCTCGATCCCGTGGAGGCGCTTCGCTATGAGTGAGGCGGCCGTCCTGTCCCTGCGGGACCTTCACCGCACCTACCGGTCGGGCGATCGGTTGCTCCGTGTCCTGGACGGGGTTGAGCTCGACCTGTCCGCCGGCGAAATTGTCGGCCTGGTCGGCCCTTCCGGTTCGGGAAAGTCCTCCCTCCTGCATGCCGCCGGGTTGCTGGAGAAGCCCACATCGGGACGGGTCATCGTGGAGGGGCGAGACTGCACGGACCTGTCCGACGCCCTGCGCACCCGTGTGCGGCTCTCGGCCATAGGCTTTGTCTACCAGGCCCATCACCTCTCTCCTGAGTTCAGCGCCGCAGAGAACGTCATGCTGCCCCAGCTGATGGCGGGACGCTCACCGGCCGCCGCCCGGGCCCGCGCTGCTGACCTGCTGTCAGACCTTGGCCTGGCCGAACGGCTCGAGCACCAGCCTGCCCAGCTTTCCGGTGGAGAACAGCAGAGGGTGGCGGTGGCCCGGGCCCTCGCCAATCGGCCGCGGATCCTTTTGGCCGATGAGCCGACCGGCAACCTTGACCCGGAGACTTCGGCTTCTGTCTTCGAGAGCCTGAGATCCATGGTCCGGGGGCAGGGCGTCGCCGCCCTCATCGCCACCCATAACCTTGAGCTGGCGAGTCGCATGGACCGGGTTCTCACTCTGCGCCAGGGACGGATCCTCCCGGCCTGATCGCCGCGGACTTTACCCCTTGAAACGAGAACAAAACCGGAATAGGAACAATCCATGAACATTTTTGGGGGTTCGAGAGATGGCTCGACTTGCAAGGGAATCGCTGGCCTTTCTGTCTGTGGCCGGTTTCGTGTGGATGATGTGCCAGGTCGCTGTCCTGGCGGCCTGAGCCTTCCGGATCCTGCGGCGGCGCCCCCTCCGGGAGGGGGCTGTAGGGACAGGAAGATCGAGTGACGGCCGAGACCGGGTTCATCCATCTGCGCGTCCGCTCCGCCTATTCCCTCCTGGAAGGGGCGGCGAAGGCGGACGCCCTGGGTCGCATTGCGGCCGGGCAGGGGATGCCCGCCGTGGCCATCGCCGACCGGGCCAACCTTTTCGGCGCCCTGGAGTTTTCGGTCACCGCCAAGGAGGAAGGGGTCCAGCCCATCATCGGCTGCGCCCTTCCGGTCACCGGGATCGGCGGCCGGGCGCCGGAGCGCTGGGCCCGGACGCCCACAATCGTTCTCCTGGCGCAGTCCGAGGCGGGCTATCTCAACCTTTCCGCCCTGTCCTCCATGGCCTTTCTCGAGGCTGACGGGGTGGAGGAGCCATCGGCGCCCTGGTCCGAGGTGGTGGCGCGCTCGGAGGGCCTGATCCTGCTTTCGGGCGGCTCGGATGGTCCGGTGGATCCGCTCTTTGCGGTAGGCCGTGCGGCTGAGGGGCAGGCCGCGCTCGCCGCCATGGCGGAGGCCTTTGGCGACCGGTTCTACATCGAGCTCCAGAGGCACGGCCTGGCCAGCCAGGCGGCGGCGGAGCCGGGCCTGGTGGCCTATGCCTACGCCCATGACCTTCCCCTGGTGGCGACCAACGACGTCTGTTTCCCCACCGCTGACCTCTACGCCGCGCATGAGGCCCTGCTCTGCATCGCCGACGGCGCCTTCATCGGCCAGGAGGAGCGCCGGCGGGTGACCCCCGAGCACTGGTTCAAGCCGGCGGCGGCCATGCGCGCCCTGTTCGCCGACCTTCCCGAGGCCTGCGACAACACCATCGACATCGCCCGTCGCTGCGCCTTCATGGTGAAGAAGCGGGACCCCATCCTGCCCCGCTTTCCGACCTCGGAGGGGCGGACTGAGGACGAGGAGTTGGCGAGCCAGGCCCGGGAGGGCCTGCAGGCGCGCCTCGCACTGCACCCGCTGGCCGTCCCCCTCGAGGCTTACGAGGCCCGGCTCGAGCAGGAGATCGGCGTCATCCAGAAGATGGGTTTCTCCGGCTACTTCCTGATCGTCTCCGACTTCATGAAGTGGGCGGTTGCACAGGGAATTCCGGTCGGGCCGGGTCGGGGCTCCGGCGCCAGCTCCCTGGTCGCCTGGTCGCTGCTGATCACGGGCCTGGACCCTCTGCGCTATGGGCTGGTCTTCGAGCGCTTCCTTAATCCCGAGCGCGTCTCCATGCCGGACTTCGACATCGACTTCTGCCAGGAGCGGCGGGAAGAGGTGATCGCTTACGTCCAGCAACGCTACGGTCGTGACCGGGTGGCTCAGATCATCACCTTCGGCACCCTGCAGGCCCGCGCCGTGCTGCGCGACGTGGGCCGGGTGCTGCAGATGCCCCTTGGCCAGGTTGACCGCCTGGCCAAGATGGTGCCGGCCAATCCCGCCAACCCTGTGACCTTGGCCCGGGCCATAGAGCTTGAGCCTCGGCTCCGGCAAGCCCAGGAGGAGGATGAGTCTGTCGCCAGGCTCCTGGAGATCGCCCTCAAGCTTGAGGGGCTTTACCGCAACGCCTCCACCCACGCCGCCGGCGTGGTGATTGCGGACCGGCCTCTCACTGAGCTCTCGCCCCTTTATCGCGACCCGCGTTCAGACCTGCCCGCCACCCAGTTCAACATGAAGTGGGTGGAGAGCGCGGGCCTGGTGAAGTTCGATTTCCTCGGCCTGAAGACCCTGACGGTGATCGACCGGGCCATGAAGCACCTGGCGCGCCGGGGGGCGGATTTTCCCCTGGAGGGCCTCGCCCTTGACGATGCCGCGACCTACGAGCTCATGGCCTCAGGCCAGACGGTGGGGGTCTTCCAGCTGGAAGGCCAGGGCATGCGCGATACCCTCCGCCAGCTGCGACCGGGCTCCATCGAAGAGGTCACGGCGCTGATCTCGCTCTACCGGCCCGGCCCGATGGACTCCATTCCGGCCTATGTGGACACCAAGGCGGGACGCAAGCCGCTGAATGTCTACCATCCCCTGCTGGAGCCGGTCCTGACGGAGACCTACGGGGTCATCGTCTACCAGGAGCAGGTGATGAACATCGCCCGTATCATGGCGGGCTATTCCCTCGGCGAGGCGGACCTCCTGCGCCGCGCCATGGGCAAGAAGAAGAAGGAGGAGATGGACCAGCAGAGGGCCCGTTTCCTTTCCGGCGCGGCCGAGCGCGGGGTGGACCCGGACCTGGCCGACACCCTTTTTGAGCTGATGGCCAAGTTCTCAGGCTATGGCTTCAACAAGGGTCACGCCGCCCCCTACGCCCTGATCGGCTACCAGACCGCCTGGCTGAAGGCCAATGCGCCTGTGGAGTTCTTCGCCGCCTCCATGAGCCTCGACATTTCCAACACGGACAAGCTGGCGGTCTTCTACCAGGACGCCCGCCGCTTTGGCGTCACCATCCGCCCGCCCGATGTGAACCGTTCCGGCGCCGACTTCGACGTCGGAGATGGCGAGGTGCTCTACGCGCTCGGCGGCATCCGCAATGTCGGCCTGCAGGCCATGGAGCATGTGGTGGAGGTGCGAGCCGCCAGCGGGCCCTTCCGCGATATCTTCGACTTCGTCGAGCGGGTGGATCCCCGGCACGTCAACCGGCGCACCCTGGAGACCCTTGCCCGGGCCGGGGCCTTCGACAGCCTCGGCTGTGACCGGGCCCAGCTTGTGGAGGCCTCCGAGGTGCTGGCCGGCTATGGCCACAGCGTGGCCGAGGAGCGGGCCTCCTCCCAGGGCTCCCTGTTCGGCGGCGACCAGGTCGAGGCCCAGCGGCCCCGTCTGCCGCGCATCGAGACCTGGTCTCCGTCCCGCCGCCTCGACGAGGAGCTGGCCGCAGTGGGCTTCTATCTCTCCGGTCATCCCCTGGACGACCTGATGCCGGCCCTTCGCCGGCGTCGCACCGACCTCCTGACCGAGGTGATCCCCAAGGCGGAGGCGGGGGCTGAGGCCTTCCGCATGGCCGGCGTGGTGCGCCGGCGGCAGGAGCGGGCCTCCCAGGCGAGCGGCGACAAGTTCGCCTTCGTGACCCTCTCGGACCCGTCCGGCGAGTACGAGGTGCTTTTCCCCCCGGAGTCCCTTCGCCGATGCCGCGACCTTCTGGAACCTGGCCGGGCGGTGTCCCTGAAGGTCCGGGCCAAGGCGCGGGACGGAGAGGTGCGCTTTTTCGGCGATGACGCCGAGCCTGTCGAGGTGGCGATCGAGAACGCCGTCGCAGGGCTTCGGGTCCATGTCTCGCCGCGTAGTCTGGCTATCGACGCCCTGAAGGCCCGCCTAACCGCCGCTCCGCAGGGTCGGGGTGGAGAGATTGTCCTGGTGGCGCCGGTCGAGGGAGGGCGGGAGATCGAGGTGCGGCTTCCCGGTCGCTTTGACCTGAGTCCGGCGGTTCGCGGCGCTCTGAAGACCGCCCCCGGCGTGGTCTTCGTCGAGGACGTCTAGGACGGCCCAAATCCTTTCAGGACTTGCTTTTTCGGCGGGTAGAGCCTAAACGCCGCGCCATTCCACACGCAGGTGTTCGGTGGAGCCGGGGAGACATCCCGGCGGCGCCGTTCCGGTCCCCCGTCCGGGGGGTTTGCCTGCGGAGGTCAACCGGAAGAAGAGGATACTACACCATGGCGCTTCCCGATTTCTCCATGCGTCAGCTGCTTGAGGCCGGCGCCCACTTCGGTCACCAGACGCATCGCTGGAACCCGAAGATGGATCGCTACATCTTCGGCAGCCGCTCGAACATCCACATCATCGACCTGTCGCAGTCGATCCCGCTCTTGCATCAGGCGCTGGTGAAGGTGCGTGAAGTCGCCGCTGGCGGCGGCCGCGTGCTGTTCGTCGGCACCAAGCGCCAGGCCTCGGACCCGATCGCCCAGGCTGCCCGCCGCTGCGCCCAGTACTATGTCAACCACCGCTGGCTTGGCGGCACCCTGACCAACTGGCGCACCGTTTCCGGCTCCATCAACCGCCTCCGCGAACTGGAAGGCGTTCTGGAAGGCGGCGAGGGTAGCCGGACGAAGAAGGAACTTCTCCAGCTGACCCGCGAGCGCGACAAGCTGGAACTCTCCCTCGGCGGCATCAAGGACATGGGCGGCATTCCCGACCTGATGTTCGTGATCGACACCAACAAGGAGGCCATCGCCATCCAGGAAGCCCGCAAGCTGGGCATCCCGGTTGTCGCCATCCTCGACACCAACTGCGATCCGGACGGCATCACCTACCCGATCCCGGGCAATGACGACGCCGCCCGCGCCATTCAGCTCTACTGCGACCTGATGGCAGACTCGATCCTCGATGGCCTGGCCGCCGGCGCCGCCGCCTCGGGCGTCGACCTCGGCGCCTCGGTGGAGCCTGTCGAACCCGTCGTGGCCGCCGTGGCTGCCGAGGCCCCGGCCGAAGTCCCCGCTGAAGCCTGAACCGACCTGAACTGCGCCCGTCCCCCTGGGGGCGGGCGACACCCCTGACCGAAGGAGCTCCCGATGCCGGAGATCACTGCCGCCCTGGTGAAGGAACTGCGCGAGAAGTCCGGCGCAGGCATGATGGACTGCAAGAAGGCCTTGCAGGAGAACGACGGCGACATCGACCTGGCCATCGACTGGCTGCGCACCAAGGGCCTGTCCAAGGCCGCCAAGAAGTCGGACCGCGCAGCGGCCGAAGGCCTGGTGGGCGCGGCCGTGCGCAAGGACGGCGCGGGCATGACCGGGGTCGTGGTCGAGCTGAACGCCGAGACCGACTTCGTCGCCCGGAACGAGCTGTTCCAGAAGGCGGCCAAGGAAATCGCCGGCATCGCTCTGGATCAGGACGGTGTTGAGGCCATTTCCGCGGCCAAGACCGCCGGGGGTGAGAGCGTCGCCGACATGGTGACCAACCTCATCGCCACCATCGGCGAGAACATGAATCTGCGCCGCACCCATCGCTTCTCGGTTCCGGAAGGCGCCATCGCAGCCTACGTGCATTCGGCCATCGTCCCGGACCTGGGCAAGATCGGCGTGCTCGTGGCGGTCGAGGGCAAGGGTGACCAGGCCAAGCTGGCCGAGATGGGCCGCAAGATCGCCATGCACGTGGCGGCCACCAACCCCCTCTCCCTGTCGACCGACGACCTCGATCCCGCCGCCGTCGAGCGCGAGAAGGCCATCTTCACCGAGCAGGCCCTGGCCTCCGGCAAGCCGGCCGGTGTCGTCGAGAAGATGGTCGAGGGTCGGATCCGTAAGTTCTTCGAGGAGGTCGTGCTGCTGAAGCAGGCCTTCGTCATGAACCCCGACCAGACGATCGAGCAGCTGGTGGCCGAAGTGGCCAAGGAAACCGGCTCGCCGGTGACCGTGAAGGGGTTTGTGCGCTTCGCCCTGGGCGAGGGTGTCGAAAAGAAGGTGGACGACTTCGCCGCCGAAGTCGCTTCCATGACCGGCCAGGGCTGATCCCGACCGTCTCTGCGTATCTTTTGGGGGCGTGGTGCGTTCGACGCGCACCACGCCCTCGATTTATGTAAACTCTCCGGAGATTCCCCGTCCGCCCCTGAGGGGCTTGCCTTACGGATCCGCCCATGAGCGCGCCCAAACCCCGTTTTCGGAAGATCCTGCTGAAGATGTCCGGTGAGGTGCTGATGGGCGACTCCCTGTTCGGCATAGACACTGAAACCCTCGACCGGGTGGCGAAGGACATCAAGGAGGTGGTCGACGCCGGTGTGGAGCTTTGCCTGGTGATCGGCGGAGGAAACATTTTCCGCGGTGTCTCCCTCGCAGGTCGGGGAATGGAGCGCGCGAGCGCCGACTACATGGGGATGCTGGCTACAGTCATGAACGCCCTGGCCCTGCAGGGTGCGCTGGAGAAGGCCGGCGTCCACACCCGGGTCCAGTCGGCTATCCCGATGGACGCCGTCTGTGAGCCCTACATCCGACGCAGGGCCCTCAGGCACCTTGAGAAGGGTCGGGTCGTGATCTTCGCCGCCGGCCTGGGCGCGCCCTTCTTTACCACCGACACCCCCGCCGCCCTGCGTTCCGCCGAAATGGGCTGCGACGCCCTCTTCAAAGGAACCAGCGTCGATGGCGTCTACACCGCCGATCCCAAGAAGGACGCATCGGCCCGCCGTTACGAGACGCTCAGTTATCATGACGTGCTGGCTCAGGACCTGAAGGTTATGGACGCCTCGGCCATCGCCCTGATGCGCGACAACCAGATCCCCATCGTGGTGTTCTCGATCCGCGAGCCGGGGAACTTCATGAAGGTCCTCACCGGCCAGGGCGTCTTCACCACTATCAACTGACTGCAATCCGGGAGCCCGACATGCCTGCCGAAAAGCCCCAACTCTCCCGCTACCGGGACCGCATGGACAAGGCGGTCTCCGCCCTCAAGGAGGAGTTCGCCAGCCTGCGTACTGGCCGGGCCTCCGCCAGTCTTCTGGACCAGATCATGGTCGAGGCCTATGGCGCGACCACACCCCTGAACCAGGTGTCCGCCATCACCGTTCCTGAACCCCGCTCAATCAGCGTCAATGTCTGGGACCGTGGCGCTGTGGTTTCTGTGGAGAAGGCCATCCGCGCCTCGGGCCTCGGTTTGAACCCGGTGGTCGAGGGTCAGACCCTGAGAATTCCGATTCCGCCCCTGACTGAGGAGCGGCGCCGAGACCTCGCCAAGATCGCAGCCAAGTACGCCGAGCAGCAGCGGGTGGCGATCCGCAATGTCCGGCGGGACGCCAATGACGACCTCAAAAAGGCCGAGAAGGATTCCGTCATCAGCCAGGATGAGCAGAAGCGTATGGAGTCTGAAGTTCAGAAGATGACGGACGAGGCCGTAAAGCGGGTCGACGAAGCCTTGAAAACCAAGGAACAAGAGATCATGCAGGTCTAGCCCGGAGGCGGGCGGAGGCGAGATGACCGGAAGGTCCAATACATCCCCGGAGCCTGCCCCGCCGCCGTCTGCAACGACTGCGGCAGGGGAGCCTCTGCATGTGGCCATTGTCATGGACGGCAATGGCCGCTGGGCGCAGAAGCGGGGACTTCCGCGGACGATGGGACATAGGGCAGGGGTCGAGGCCCTTCGTCGTACGGTGAAGGCGGCGCCGGAGCTGGGGGTCCGCTGGCTCACCGTCTTTGGCTTCTCCACGGAGAACTGGAGCCGGCCCGCCGCTGAGGTGCGCGAGCTCATGGCCCTGCCGAAACGCTATTTTGACTCTGACCTGAAACGCCTTGAGCGCGAAGGGGTCCGGGTGCGCGCCCTCGGTCGGCGTGACCGACTGTCGTCGGAGCTGGTCGCCCTTTTGGACGAAGCCGAACGGCGGACCGCCCATAATGACGGGTTCTTTCTGCAAATCGCCTTCAACTATGGCGGTCAGGCGGACATCGCCGACGCTGCCCGCAGGCTGGCGGAAGCCGCCGCAGCCGGCCGACTGGATCCGGCGACCATTACAGAGGCGGTCTTCGCCTGCAGTCTGTCGACGGCCGGCCTGCCGCCTCCGGACCTGATCGTCCGCCCCTCGGGAGAACAGAGACTATCCAACTTCCTCCTTTGGGAGGCGGCCTATGCCGAGCTGGTGTTCCAGGACGTTCTCTGGCCCGATTATGGCGCGGCGAGCCTGGCGGACGCCATCGCCGCCTTCCGCGCCCGCGACCGTCGTTTCGGAGGAGCCGTTTCCGATGACGTCCTTGTCGCCGGCTAGGAGGTTCGACTGGGGCGATCTGGGCGTCCGTGCGGCGTCTGCGGCGATTCTCCTGCCGGCCGCCCTGGCCGCTGTCTGGATTGAAATGGGTCCCGGCCAGCCGGCCTGGCCCTTCCTGCTGATGGTGGTGGTTGCTGTCGCCCGGCTCAGCGTGGAGTGGGGCGACATGACGGCTCCAACCGCCAGCGCCCGGGTGGCGACGGCTGTCTGCGCCGCCGTGCTAACAGCCGTCTTTTTCGCCCAGAGGGACAGTATGCTCATCGCCTGGGGAGTGCTGGCGGTGGGCGGGGCTCTTGCGGCGGTGGTGGCGCGGGGCGTGTCCGAGCGGCCCGGTAATGCGGCGCTCGGCGTTCTCTATATCGGCGTCGCTGCGGTCTGTATCATCTGGCTCCGCTCCATGCCCCAGGGGCGTTGGTGGATCCTCATGACCTTCGCTGTGGCCTGGGCGGCGGATATCGCAGCCTATGCTGTGGGGAACCTCGCGGGCGGCCCCAAGCTCTGGCCGAGGTTCTCGCCCAACAAGACATGGTCGGGCTTCCTGGGGGGGTTGGCCGGAGCGGTGCTGGCGGCTGTAGCCCTGGCCGCCCTGCCCGTGTTCAAGCTGAATCCCTGGGCTGCAGCTCTTGCAGGCCTGTGCGGCGGTCTCGCCGGAATGGCGGGAGACCTTTGGGAGTCCATGCTCAAGCGCCGCTTCGGCGTGAAGGACGCCAGCGACCTCATTCCTGGACATGGGGGTCTTCTGGACCGGGTGGACGGCCTGATGTTCGTGGTGGTCATCCTCTCCGCCTTCCGGCTTGTAAACCACCTGGGATGGGGTCATTGAGCGCGCCGCGGACGGTGTCCATCCTCGGGTCTACGGGTTCTGTCGGCGTCTCAACGCTGGACCTTTTCGAGTCCTTCAGCGGGACAGTACGCCTGCGCGCCCTGACCGGGGGCCGCAACGTCGCGCTGCTGGCCGAGCAGGCTCTGAGGTGGCGTCCCGAATTGGCGGTGATCGCTGACCCGGGAGGCTTGGACGAGCTTGCTGAGCGGCTCAAGGGTTCCGGCGTGGCGGTGGAGGCTGGGGAGGGCGCCGTGAAAGCGGCAGCCGCCCTTCCTGCAGACTGGGTCATGTCTGCGATCGTCGGTTTCGCGGGCCTGGCCCCCACCCTGGCGGCTGTCGAGGCCGGCGCCGTCGTCGCCCTTGCCAACAAGGAGAGCCTGGTTTGTGCTGGCCCGGCCCTCCTGCGGCGGGCGCGGCTGTCGGGCGGCGCCATCATCCCGGTGGACTCTGAGCACTCCGCCATCTTCCAGGCCCTGGACCCGCGTCAGGCCGCGCTCGTCTCGCGGCTGATCCTGACCGCCTCTGGGGGGCCTTTCCGGACCTGGAGTTCCGAGCGGATGGCCGCCGCCACCCCGGAAGAGGCCATCGCCCATCCCAACTGGGACATGGGTCGCAAGATCTCCGTCGACTCCGCCACCATGATGAACAAGGGCCTGGAGATGATCGAGGCGGCCTACCTGTTCGGGGTGGACGCGGACCGGATCGACATTGTGGTGCACCCGGAATCCATCCTCCATAGCCTCGTGGAGTATGCGGACGGATCCAGCCTAGCTCAGCTGGGTCCGCCGGATATGCGCACGCCCATCGCTGTCGCCTTCGCCTGGCCCGATCGGGTCGCCTGGCCGGCCCCACGGCTGGACCTTGGCCGACTTGGGCGTCTGACCTTTGAGCCTCCGGATCCTGTTCGCTTCCCCGCCCTTGGCCTGGCCCGCCAGGCCCTCCGCGCCGGCGGGCCCGCTCCGGGCCTGCTGAACGCCGCCAACGAGGTCGCTGTGGAGGCCTTTCTTGACCGGCGCATCGGCTATCTCGATATTGCCGCAATCGTGTCGGAAACCCTGGATAGAGCAGGTGCTGAGCACCTGGGAGACGACATGGCGGACCGTATGCCCGACGACATCCTTGAGCAGGCCCGGCGGGTGGACCGCGCCGGCCGCCGCCTGGCGGACGCCGCCATCGAGGCCCGGCGGGCGAGGGGAGCCGCCTGACCATGGGTGTGATCATCGACTTCATCTGGCACCTGGCGCCCTTCATCCTCGTGCTGTCCCTAGTGGTGACCATCCACGAACTGGGCCATTTCCTGGCCGCCCGGGCCTGCGGGGTGGCCGTGGAGCGTTTCTCCATCGGCTTTGGCCGCGCCCTGTTCTCCCGGCGGGATCGCTCCGGGGTGGAGTGGCGGATCGGGTGGATCCCCTTGGGCGGGTACGTGATGTTCGCCGGTGATCCCAATGTCGCCAGCGTCCCCGACGCGGCGGGTCTTCAGGCCATGAAGGCCGAGATCCTGGCCAAGAGCGGCCCGGAGGCCCTGGCGCGGCATTATCACTTCAAGCCCGTATGGCAGCGCGCCCTGGTCACGGCTGCGGGCCCCGCGGCCAACTTCCTGCTGGCCATCGTCCTCTTCGCCGCCCTGTTCATGACCTTTGGCGAGCGCACCCTTTCGCCCCGCATCGGCGCGGTGGAGCCGGGCGGCGTCGCCGAGGCGGCCGGCTTCCAGAAGGGCGACCTGGTCGTCGAGGCGGCAGGCCGCAGGATCGGCTCCTTTCAGGACCTGATCGAGGTGGTCCAGGTGCGGGGCGGGGCCTCCACCGAATTCGTGGTCAACCGGGAGGGCCGGGAAATCCGCCTGACCGCCACGCCGGAATGGCGGCGTCTCGAGACCGAGCCGGGGGCGCCGCGTGTCGGCCGCATCGGGCTGGGGCCCACGGGTGAGGTGGTGCGTGAGACCTTTGGCCCTCTCGAGGCCGTTGCACGGGGTGCGGACCGCACCTGGCGGGTGCTGACCACCAGCGTCTACGCTCTGGGGCGAATGATCACAGGCCAGATGTCCGCCGAACAGCTCAATGGTCCGCTTGGCATCGCCCAGATGTCGGGTCAGATCGCCAAGGCCGGGGCCGAGGCCGCGCCTGATCTCGGTCGCAAGATTCTCTACGCCGGGGCGAACCTTATCGCTCTTGCCGCCGTGCTATCAGTGGGAATCGGTTTCATGAATCTCTTGCCCGTACCCGTGCTCGACGGAGGCCACCTTCTGTTCTACGCCTACGAAGCCGTGGCGCGCAGGCCGCTTGCAGCCAGCGTCCAGGCCTTCGGTTACAGGGTAGGCCTTGCGCTGGTGCTGGCTTTGATGTTGTTCGCCACCTGGAATGATTTGCAACGCCTGCAGGTTTTCCAGTTCTTCGGCGGATTGTTCTCCTGATCACGCGCTTTTCTTCGGTGATGGCTCAACCCATGCAAATTCGACGCGCCCGCAGCGCCGCCCTTGTTTCCGGCCTGGCCATCCTCATGGCTGCAGGTGCGGTGTTAAGCCCTCAACCGGCCCTGGCCCAGGCGGCCGGCGCGCAGCAGGGAACCGTGCAGCGCATCATTGTCGCTGGCAATGAGCGTATCGAGCAGTCGACTGTACTGTCCTACCTGCCTATCGGCGTGGGCGACACCGTGGATCCGGCCCGTATCGACCTGGCCCTCAAGGCTCTTTTCCGGACGGATCTTTTCTCTGACGTGAAGGTTGGGCTTGTCGACGGGGATCTGACCATTGAGGTCGTAGAGAACCCGATTATCAACCGGGTGGTGTTCGAGGGGAACTCTGGCCTTAAGGAAGACAAACTCCGGGACGAGGTCACCGTGCGGCCCCGGGGGATCTTCACCCGGGCCAAGGTGCAGTCGGATGTGCAGCGGATTATCGAGCTTTATCGGCGATCCGGTCGTATCGCCGCCGCCGTCACCCCCAAGATCGTTGAACTGCCCCAAAAGCGCGTGGACCTGATCTTTGAGATCGATGAGGGCCAGAAGAGCGGGATTCTCGGCGTCAACTTTTTGGGGAATGTCGAGTTCTCTGACAATGACCTGCGTGATGTCGTTGTGACCGAGGAGTCGGCTTGGTACCGGTTCTTCTCAAACAACGCGAACTACGATCCTGATCGCCTGGAGTACGACAAAGAGCAGCTGCGCAAGCACTATCGGAACCGGGGCTTCTATGACTTCCGGGTCATTTCGGGGGTGGCCGAGTTGTCATCGGCCCGCAACGGTTTCGCTGTGACCTACACCCTCGAGGAAGGTCCGAGGTACAGGTTCGGCAAGATTTCAGTCGAGACGGAGTTGAAGAAGCTCGACACTGGCGTGCTCACCCAGCTTGTGCCCATCCGCAGCGGGGACCTCTACGAGGACGAGCGCATCGAATCCGCCACGGACGCTCTGACCTTCGCCGCCGGCGCCGCCGGATTTGCGGCTGTGGACGTTCGTCCCCGTTATGTGGCGGACCCCAAGACGCAGACCGTGGACGTGATCTTCCAGGTTAACGAGGGCCCACGAGTCTATGTGAACCGAATAGACATCGTGGGGAACACCCAGACTCTGGATCATGTCATTCGGCGAGAGCTGAACCTGGTTGAGGGCGACGCCTATAACCGCGCTCTGGTCGACCGGTCAGAGAACAACCTCAAGGCGCTCGGCTTCTTCAAGGACGTGACCATTGAGGAAACACCGACCACCAATGCCGACCGAACCGACCTGCTGGTCAAGGTCGAAGAGCAGCCTACAGGTGAGCTCACCTTCAGCGCCGGCTATTCCTCGGTAGATCAGCTCTTGCTCGATCTCGGCATCACCCAGAGGAACTTCCGGGGGCGGGGACAAGACGCCCGGGCGCGGATTTCGTGGGGATCCTACCGCCAGCAACTGGACTTTTCGTTCACCGAACCGCGCTTTCTGGATCGCAACCTGCGGGCGGGCGTTGATCTTTACTACTTTGTCTATGATCTCTCGGACTTTTCCTCCTACGAGACCACCTCCCTCGGTACCAATGTGCGGATTGGCTTTCCGCTGACCGCCGACGCCTTCATGACGATGCGGTATGTCCTTCGCCAGGACGAGGTCCAGGTGCCGGACTATTTCTGTGACCCCTCCCAGCAGCAGGTCTCCCAGACCCTTTGCGATCAGCGAGGGCGCTACACGACCTCGCTGCTGGGGTATCAGGTCACCCTCGACCGCCGCAATGATCCGGTCCGACCGACCCGCGGATATTTCGTCAGCCTGGCCCAGGACCTTGCGGGTCTCGGCGGCGACGTGAATTACCTCCGGTCTGAGCTCGAGGGCGGCTGGTACTACGGCTTCAACAAGGACTTTGTCCTCAGCCTGTCCGGCAGCGCCGGTTACGTCACGGGTTGGGGCGACGATGTTGTCCGCATCAACGACCGCTTCTACAAGGGCGGCAATAGTTTCCGGGGTTTTCGTGTGGCCGGCATCGGTCCCCGAGACATCAGTTTCGGCCGATCCGACGCCCTCGGCGGCGAGGCCTTTGCGATCGGCTCGGCAGAGCTGACCGTACCGACCTTCATCCCCCAGCAGTATGGGATTCGCGCTTCTCTCTTTACCGATGTCGGCACGCTCGGCATCCTGGATGATGCGATCAAGACCGGTTCTGATGGTCTGCCCCTTCCTGGCGTTGTCGACGACCTGTCGCTCCGGGCCTCTGCGGGCCTGTCAGTCTTCTGGCGCTCACCCATGGGACCCATCCGCTTCGATTTCAGCCAGATCCTCCAGCGCGAGGACTACGACCGGGTCGAGACCTTCCGCTTTTCCCAAACCACCAAGTTCTGAGAAACTGCAAAATGAACAAGACCGCTCCCTTCGCCGCCGCGGCGGCCATACTGCTCACTTCAGCGCCGGTTCAGGCACAAACGCCTCCGGCCTTGCCTCCGATTAGCCATGGACCGGCCCTGGCTGGGGTCTGCATCCTCTCGCTTGATGGTGCGATCGGGTCATCAACTGTCGGCAAGTATGTCCAAACCCGGCTCCAGCAGATCAGTCAGCAGGTGCAGACCGAACTCACCTCGGAGCAGACCGCGATCCAGAATGAGGCCAAAACCCTGGACGGACAGAAGGCCACCCTTGATCAGGGGGCGTTTGATCAGAGGAACGCCACGCTCCAGGTCCGCGCCGCCGCCCTGCAGCGCAAGGCCCAGCTGCGCGAGCGCGAGCTGCAGGCCACCCAGCAGAAGGCCCTTGGGAGGGTGGGTCAGGAGCTGGAACCCGTGATCCGCTCCTCCTATCAGCAGGCCAAGTGCAGCGTTCTTCTTCAGAGGGACTCCGTCGTCCTGGCGAACCCCGCCATGGACATCACCACCTCCGTCGTCACGGGTCTGAACGCCAAGATCACCCAGTTCGCGTTTGACCGCGAGCGGCTTGATCAGGCGATAGCCCCCGCGGCGCCGGCGGCGCCGGCGGCTCCGGCCAGAAGGCCCTGAGGATCGACGCCCTCGGAGCAGGACGGGAGGGATGACCGCCATGCCGGATTCGCGCTTCTTCGAGTCGATGGGGCCGCTCTCGGCAAGGTCGGTCTGCCAACTGGCCGGTATCGCTTTCCCGGACGGCGCAGAAGACGTCTGGATCGATCGTGTCGCCATTGCCTCCCGTTGTGGTCCAGGCGCGGTGGCCTTCGTCACCTCCCGCGCCTTTCTGGAGGCGCTGCATGCCGCGCCGCCGACAGCCTGTTTCCTGCCCGAGGCGCTGGCCGGAGAGCTGCCGCCCGGGTGCCTGCCCCTCGTTCACCGGAATCCGCAAGGCGCCTACGCCCTCGCGGCTGCCGCCCTGCACATGCCCCGCCAGCACCTCGGCGCCGCCGCGGTGTCTCCGGAGGCTCGCCTTGAGCCCGGTGTTGGTCTCGGGCCCGGCGTCGTCGTGGGACAGGGGGCGGCGATTGGCGCAGGTACTGTCGTCGGACCCAATACCGTGATCGGTCCAGGAGTGGCTATCGGCCGGAACTGTCAGATCGGGGCGAACGTTTCCATCGGTTTCAGCCTGATCGGTGACCGAGTGACCATCCTTTCCGGAGCGGTCCTGGGAGAAGGCGGCTTCGGAGTAACGGCGGGTCCTTCGGGTCTGATCGACGTTCCCCAACTGGGTCGGGTCATTCTTCAGGACCGTGTGACCCTCGGCGCCGGCGCTGCTGTGGACCGCGGGGCCTTCGAGGATACCGTGATCGGTGAGAACACCAAGATCGATAACCTTGTCCATATCGCCCATAACGTTCGTGTCGGTCGCAACTGCGTCATCGCCGCCCAGACCGGCGTCGCGGGTAGCGTCACCATCGGGGATGGCTGCCAGTTCGGCGGGCAGGCAGGAATCGCCGATCACCTGACTATTGGCGACGGCGCCCGGATCGGCGGGTCCGGCGGCGTCCTGAAGAGTGTCCCGGCGGGCGAGACCTGGGCAGGCTTTCCCGCCAAGCCGGTCCAGCGTTGGCTGCGGGAGGTCGCCTGGCTCTCCCGCGCCGCCGGCGTCCGCAGCAGAGGAGGGGAGTGATGACCGACCCGGTCGCGGCCACGAGCATAGATATCAGCGAGATCCTCGCCCGCATTCCCCATCGCTATCCCTTCCTGCTGGTGGACCGGGCGGAGGACTATGTGCCCGGGGAGTCCATCACCGGCATCAAGGCCGTCAGCATCAACGAAGGGTTCTTCCAGGGCCATTTCCCGGATTATCCCGTCATGCCGGGTGTGCTGATCGTCGAAGCCCTTGCCCAGACCGGCGCCGTCCTGATGTCCAAGACCCTGGATGTCGATCCCCGCGGCAAGACCATTTTTTTCGCCTCTTTAGACAACTGTCGTTTCCGGCATCCCGTCCGGCCGGGCGATCTCCTCAAATTGAATGTGCGGGTCGCCAAGGTCCGCGGAGGCCTTTTCAAGTTTGAGGGGCAGGCGATGGTGGGCGACAAGATCGCTGCCGAGACCGAGTTCGCCGCAATGCTGGTGGAGACTCCCCAATGACCGTCAGCATCCATCCCACCGCCATCGTCGCCCCCGGGGCTCAGCTGGACGAGGGGGTCAGCGTCGGCCCCTTCAGCCTGATCGGAGAGCATGCTCGCATTGGCGCCCGAACCCAGATTCTGGCCCATGTGGTCATTGAGAACCGGACGACCGTCGGCGCCGACTGCCTGGTGCGAAACTTCACCAACCTCGGGGGACCGCCGCACCACACCGGATACAAGGGCGAGCCGACGGAGCTTGTGATTGGCGACCGCAACCAGATCTGGGAGCACGTCACCATGCACATTGGCACCCCCAATGGGGGCGGCGTTACTCAGGTGGGTCACGACGGCATGTTCATGGCGACGAGCCACGTCGGGCACGACTGCCAGGTGGGAAACAATGTCATCCTCGCCCACTCCGCCACTCTTGGCGGTCATGTGGAGATCGGGGACCATGTCATGGTGTCGGGCCTGGCCGCCGTGCACCAGCATTGCCGCGTAGGCCGTTTCGCCTTCATTGGCGGGCTGGCGGCCGTGACCAAGGACGTTATCCCCTATGGATTGGTCTGGGGTAACCACGCCCATCTTGAGGGGCTGAACCTGGTGGGCCTCAAGCGCCGGGACTTCAGCCGCGAGACCATTAGCCACCTGCGCGCCGCCTACCGGCTGCTCTTCGCCCGGGAGGGCAGCTTCCAGGAGCGGATCGACGACGCCCTGGCCCTCTACGGGCATAGCGCGCCAGTCCTCGAGGTCATCGATTTCATCCGCGCGGACGAGGCCAATCGTCCGATCTGCCTCCCCGCCCGGGAGGACTGAGCCCCGTGCAGGGGCGCCTCGGCCTGATCGCGGGAGGCGGCGACCTGCCGCTGCAGATTGCGCGTCACTGCGTGGAGACTGGCCGGCCTCTCTTCGTCGTCCGCTTGCGGGGGTTTGCCAACTCCACAATGGACGTCTTTCCCGGAGAGGTCGTGGGACTGGCTGAGGTGGGGCGCTGCATTCGCGTGCTCAAGCAGGCGGGATGCGAGTCGGTCTGTCTCGCCGGAAACGTCGCCCGGCCGGACTTTGCCGCCCTCAAGCCCGACCTGCGCGGCATGGCCATGCTTCCCCGCCTGGTCCTTGAGGCTCGCAAAGGTGACGACGCCCTGCTCCGGGCGGTCCTCGACGAGTTCCGCAAGGAAGGCTTTGCCATCGAAGGCGCCCACGAGGCCCGTAGCGACCTGGTCCTCGGCGCCGGCGTCCTTGGCCGTCATGCGCCTGACCCCCGCCATAGGGCGGACATCCAGCGCGCCCTCGAGATCGCCCGGAGGATCGGCGAACTGGATATCGGGCAGGGCGCTGTGGTCTGCGATGGACTCGTCCTCGCCGTTGAGGCCCAGGAGGGGACAGACGCCATGCTTCGCCGGGTGGCCGAAGAGGTGGCGCCTGCTCTGCGCGGCGAGGCCGGGCGGCTGCGGGGGGTGCTGGCCAAGGCGCCTAAGCCGATCCAGGAGACGCGCGTGGACCTGCCGGTTCTGGGTCCCGCCACCGTCCGGGGGGCCGCCCGGGCCGGGTTGGCGGGCATTGCAGCAGAGGCTGGCCGCACCCTGGTTCTGGAGCGGGAGGTCGTGATCGCCCTCGCCGACGAACTCGGTCTCTTTGTCGTCGGGGTGGAGGGTTCATGACCGCGCAATCGCCCGTGATCATGCTCGTCGCTGGTGAGCCGTCGGGCGACGATCGCGGCGCCGGTCTGGCCAGGGCCCTGCGCGCCCGCCTGGGCGAGGACCTAAGGCTGACGGGTGTTGGCGGCCCACGTATGGCTGCGACCGGTATCTCCAGCCTGTTTGACATGTCCGACATTTCGGTGTTCGGCCTGCTGGAGGGCCTGCTGGCCATACCGCGCGTGCGGCGGCGGGCGGAGGAGACGGCCCGCGCCGTGGTCCGTGAAGGCGTCGACCTGGTGGTGTTGATCGACTCCTGGGGCTTCAGCTGGCTGACGGCGCGCGCCATCCGCCGGCTGGCCCCCGGGGTCCGACTGGTCAAGTATGTCGCGCCCCAGGTCTGGGCGACACGGCCGGGGCGGGCCAAGGCCCTGGCGGGGCTTGTCGACCACCTCCTGGTTATCAACAGCTTCGAGCCGCCCTATTTCGAGGCCTGGGGCCTGCCCACCACCTTCGTCGGCAATCCGGCCCTGCATATGGACTTCTCGGCCTGCGATCCCGCCGCATTCCGGGCCCGCCACGGGATCGGGGCGCAGGCGCCGGTGCTCCTGGTCCTACCCGGAAGCCGCCCCGGAGAGGTGGACCGCCTCCTTGGCCCCTTCGAGGACGCCATTCGCCGGCTCAAGGCCGAGCATTCCGGCCTGCGGGTGGTCCTGCCGGTGGCCGACGCCGTCGCCGACCGGGTCCGCGCCACGGTGGCTGGCTGGCCCTTCCGGGTCCATGTCGTGGACGGCGAGCAAGAAAAGCGCGAGGCTATGAAGGCCTCGGACCTGGCCCTGGCCTGTTCAGGGACAGTGACCCTGGAGGTGGCCCAGGCTGGTGTTCCCATGGTGGTGGCCTATCGCCTGGGGGCGGTGACCCACTTCGTAGCCAAGTTCCTGATCCGGACGCCCTGGGTGGTGCTGTTCAACATCGCCGCACGGGATTTCGTGGCGCCGGAGCTGATCCAGGATGACTGCACCGGGCCTCGCCTGGCCGCCGAGCTGGACCGCCGGCTTCGCGATCCGGAGCTACGCCGCGCCCAGGTCGCCGCCCAGGACGCCGCCCTGGACCAAATGGGACGCGGCGGCCCCGATCCCTCTGAGGCCGCCGCGCAGGTCATTCTGGATATGCTGTCGGAGGATCAGCCGCGCTTGTCGAGCGGTAGGTAATCCCGCGCAGCGGAGCCCGTGTAGATCTGGCGCGGGCGACCGATCTTCTGAGACGGATCCTCGATCATTTCCTTCCACTGGGAAATCCAGCCTACCGTGCGCGCCAGGGCGAACAGCACGGTGAACATCTCCGGCGGGAACCCGAGGGCCCGAAGGGTGATGCCCGAATAGAAGTCGACGTTCGGATAGAGCTTGCGCTCCACGAAGTAGGGGTCGTTGAGGGCGATCTTCTCCAGCTCCATCGCCACCTTCAACAGGGGGTCGTCGGAGTGACCGACCTCGGCCAGGACCTCATGGCAGGTCTGCTGCATAACCTTGGCGCGAGGATCGTAGTTCTTGTAGACCCGGTGGCCGAAGCCCATCAGCCGGTACTTCCGGTCCTTCACGCCCTGGACGTATTCCGGGATCCGGTCGACCGAACCGATCTCAGCCAGCATATTCAGGGCCTCTTCGTTGGCCCCGCCGTGGCTGGGGCCCCAGAGACAGGCGATGCCCGCAGCGATACAGGCAAACGGGTTGGCGCCTGACGACCCGGCAAGCCGCACGGTGGAGGTCGAGGCGTTCTGTTCGTGGTCCGCATGCAGGATGAAGATACGGTCCATCGCCCGGGTCAGGACCGGGTTGGGCTTCCAGTCCTCAGCGGGCACGGAGAAACACATGCGCAGGAAGTTCTCCGAATAGGAGAGCTCGTTGCGCGGATAGACGAAGGGCTGGCCACGGAAGTACTTAAAAGCCCGCGCCGCAATTGTCGGCATCTTGGCGATCAGCCGGTGCGACGAGATGATCCGCTGCTGCGGGTCGTCGATGTTGGCGCTGTCGTAATAGAAGGCGGACAGGGCGCCGACCGCACCGACCATGATGGCCATCGGGTGAGCATCGCGCCGGAAGCCATTGAAGAACCGATCGAACTGATCATGGACCATGGTGTGGTTCGTGATCGTGTTCTGAAAGGTCTCGTAATCCTTGGCGTTGGGCAGGTCGCCGTTCAGCAGGAGATAGCAGACCTCCAGGAAGGTCGACTTCTCGGCCAGTTGGTCGATGGGGTAGCCGCGGTGAAGCAGGACGCCCTTGTCGCCATCGATGAAGGTGATCTTGCTTTCGCAGGAGGCGGTCGAGGTGAAACCCGGGTCGTAGGTGAAGACGTCGGCTTCCGCATAGAGCTTGCGAACATCGACGACCGCGGGGCCATCCGTACCCCGGAGCACCGGAAGCTCGACGGTTTTACCCTCGACGCTGATCTTTGCGGTATCCCCCATCACATCCCCTCGTTCCGGTGGAAATTGAACCCGAGTTTTAAAGCCTTATAGCGCCTAACGCTTCGTTAGGAAGGGCATCCTGAATCCGGGCCAGGCTTTCGTTCCGACCGATGGAAACGAGGGCGCCCGCAAGATCAGGCGCCGGTGATCCCCCTGACAGAACGGCGCGCAGGGCAGGGCCGAACTTGCCGATCCCGACCCCCTCGGCGTCTGCGAAACTCCGGATTGAGGCCTCAAGCGCCGCGAGCGTCCATTCGGCCCCCTCAATCCAGAAGGCCAGACGACCCAGGCGGGCGCAGGTTTCTTCGGTCAACTGCCCACGCGCCTTCTCCGGCAGCTCCAGGGGCCGGCGCTTCAGGGCGAAGATGACGGCGTCGGCCAGCTCCAGGGTCGTGCGCGCGCCTTCCCGCACCAGGGGCAGGGTGCGCAGCAGGATCTCGCGGTCGCCATCGTGGAGCGGCCAGTCCCGGCTTTTCAGCACGGTTTCCACCAGGTCGGCGAGGCGTTCAGGCTCAGCCAGACGGATGTAGTGGTTGTTGAGGTGGTTCAGCTTGTCCCAGTCCAGACGGGCGGGTGCGCCCACCACGTCGCGGATATCGAACCAGGCGCGGGCCTGGGCGTCCGAGAAGATCTCATCGTCCCCGTGCCCCCAGCCCAGCTTGGCCAGGTAGTTCCGCAGGGCCTCGGGCAGGTAGCCCATGTCGTCGAATTCGCTGACCGCCTGGGCGCCGTGCCGCTTGGACAATTTCTTGCCGTCTGGACCGTGGATCATGGGCAGATGAGCCCAGACCGGCGTGTCCCAACCCATGGCCTGATAGATGTGCGTCTGGCGGGCGGCGTTGGTCAGGTGGTCGTCGCCGCGAATGACGTGGGTCACCCCCATGTCGTGGTCATCCACCACCACGGCGAGGTTGTAGGTGGGGGTGCCGTCGGTGCGCAGCAGGATCAGGTCGTCGAGGTCCACATTGCGGAAGACGACCTCACCCTTCACCTGGTCGTCGATCCGGGTCTCGCCGGACTGCGGCGCCCGAAGGCGGACGACGTGCGGGCGGTCCGGGTCCATCGGTCCGCCGTTGGCGTCCCGCCAGGGCGTGCGCACGACCCGGCCCTCGGCCCGGGCGCGCTCGCGCTCCTCGGCCAGCTCGTCCGGGGTCATGTAGTCCCGGTAGGCGGCCCCGCGGGCCAGCAGTTCCAGCGCCACTTCCCGGTGCCGGTCGGCGCGGGCGAACTGGAAGACCGGCGCCTCGTCCGGCTCCAGGCCCAGCCAGGTCAGGCCGTCGAGGATCACCTTCACGGCGGCTTCGGTCGAACGCTCCCGGTCCGTGTCCTCGATGCGGAGCAGGTACTTTCCGCCCATCCGCCGGGCGTAGAGCCAGTTGAACAGGGCGGTGCGCGCCGTTCCGATATGCATGGATCCGGTCGGCGAAGGCGCGATGCGCGTGACGACCTGACGTTCGCTCATGGGGGTCCCGGGGCAGATGACTGAGGAGGCCGCGACCGGCGGCGGGCCGCCTCTTAGCATGCGCCTTGGCGGCGGTCCTAGTCTGGCGCGCATCCGCCCCTGGCTGGCCCGCCAGGCCACCCTCCAGGAAGGGCGCCTCGGCCTCTGGACACCCGTGGCCCTGGGGTGTGGCGCCGCCCTTTACTTCCTGCTGCCGGCCGAGCCCCTCGCGGCCGTGGGGCTCGCGGTCCTCCTGGTCGCGGCGGTCCTGGTCGTTCTGTCACGACGGGCACGGTTGCAGCCCTCCCTCGTGAGGCTCCTGACGCTCCTGGCCTGCCTGCTGGCCGGGTTTGGCCTCGCCCGCCTCCGGACCGAGGAGGTCCGGGCGCCCGTCATGCCGCCCGGCGGCGAGGTGCGGCGGGTGGAGGCCTGGGTGGTGGATGTCGCCAGTCCGGGGCAGGGGGGAAGCCGCGTTCTCCTGGCCCCTGTCGCCATCGCCGGCCTATCCGCCGGGCAGACCCCGGTCCGGATCCGGCTGACTCTCCGGGGCGAAGGCGCGCCCCCGGCGCCCGGGACACGGATCACCGTCCCCGCCCTGCTCAATCCGCCGCCCCCACCGTCCGCCCCCGGTTCCTACGACTTCGCCCGCGACGCCTTCTTCGACGGCGTTGGAGGAGTCGGCCTGGCCCTCGGCGAGATCCGGACGCTTCCGCCGTCGGAGGCTGGACTTCCAGGGAGCCTGGTCCTTCAAATGCGCGTCAACGCCTTCCGTTGGGACCTGACCCGGCGGCTTGTCGAGCGGATGGGACCCGACCGGGGCGGCCTCGCCGCCGCCATGACCACGGGCCATGAGGCCTTCGTCCCGGCCGCCCAGGAGGAGGCGCTGAGGGGGGCGGGACTGGCCCATATCATCTCGATCTCCGGCCTGCACATGGCCATCGTCGGCGGCTTTATCTATGGCCTCCTTCGCCTCGCGGTCGCCGGGGTTCCGGGCCTCGCCCTGCGCCTTCCCGGGCGCAAGATCGCCGCTATCGGCGGCATGATCGCCGTCCTGGGCTATCTTGTCCTTTCCGGGGCGCCGGATCCGGCGGTCCGGGCGGGGGTGACCGCCTGCGCGGCCTTCGCAGCCATACTGGCTGACCGCCGCGCCATCAGCCTGCGCACCCTGGCCCTGGCGGCGAGCCTTCTTCTCATTCTGCGACCGGAGGCCGTGACCCAGCCCGGGTTCCAAATGTCCTTCGCCGCCACGGCCGCCCTCGTCGCCCTGGCGGAGGCCTGGCCGTCCCCGGTCCGCGAGATCTCAGCGCCGCTGGCGATCCGGCTCCTGCAGGGCGCCCGGACAGCCCTGGTCGCAGGCTTCCTGATCTCCTTGGCGGCGGGCCTGGCCACCGGTCCCTTCGCCCTCCAGCATTTTAACCGCGTGGCCCTTTACGGCCTGCCGGCAAACCTGGTTTCGGAGCCGGTCTCGACCCTGTTGCTCATGCCCGCCCTGGCTCTCGGCGTGGTCCTGACGCCCCTGGGCCTGGGCGACCTGCCCCTCGAAGCCGCCGGGCTGGGGATCGACGCCCTCAACGCCATCGCCCGGACCTTCTCCAGCCTGCCCGGGGCCGAGCAGGTGGTTGCGAGCGCCCCGCCCTGGGCTCTTCCGGTCGCCTTCCTGGGGATTCTCTTCATCTGCCTGTGGCGGGGACCGCTCCGCTGGCTTGGGCTTCCTTTGGCGTTGGCGGTGAACCTCGCCCCGCGCACGCCGTCGCCGGACCTCTGGGTCGCCCACGACGCGGCGTCTGCGGCCGTGAGGGTCGGGGACGCAGCCGTCTTTCTCAGGCCCGATGTCCGCAGGTTTGGCGCCGAAGTCTGGGCGCGGCGGCGGGGACTGTCCATGACCGAGGAGGCGCCGACCTTCGCCGCAGGTCAGGCCTGCGGCGCCCATGCCTGCCAGCCCGATGGCGCAGGGCTTCCGGTCGCCGTGGTCTGGACCCGCAGGCCCGGGATTCTCCAGAGGGAGTTCCAGGCCGCCTGCGCCAGGGCCGACCTTGTTATCCTCCGGGCCGACCGGCCACCGGGACCGTGTGAAGCGCGGATCGTCCTGGACGCGGAAGACTTTCGCTCAGGCGGCGCACTGGAGCTGTGGCGACGGCCGGACGGCGAATGGCGCGCCCTGTGGGCCCAGCCCCTCCGGGGTCAGAGGCCCTGGGCGCGCACCGAACATCAGTGATAGGCGCGGATCAGGCCGACCAGCTTACCTTGAACCTCAACCTGGTCCGGACCGAAGATACGGGTCTCGTAAGCGGGGTTGGCCGCCTCCAGGGCGATAGAGCCGCCCTTGCGGCGCAGGCGCTTCAGGGTGGCTTCCTCGCCCATGACCAGGGCCACGACGATATCCCCTGAATTGGCCGAGTCCGTCCGCCGGATAACGACCTTGTCCCCGTCCAGGATGCCGGCGTTGATCATGGAGTCGCCCTGGACCTCCAGCACGAAATGCTCACCGGCGCCAAGGATCGCCTCCGGGACATGCATGCGATCCCGCTCCTGCTGGATCGCCTCAATGGGCGTCCCAGCAGCGATGCGGCCCAGGACCGAAAGTTCTCGGGTGTCATTGGCGGCCAGGGGCGCAAGGGGCGGGTCTCCGGGTTGGACGACGGAGAGGCGGGCGGGCCCGCGTCCCTTGGGCGGCGCCGAGGTCGTGGCCTGCTGCGGCAGCTTGACCACCTCCAGAGCGCGGGCCCGGTGGGGGAGCCGGCGCAGGAAGCCCCGTTCCTCAAGGGCTGTGATCAGCCTGTGGATACCGGATTTGGACGCCAGGTCGAGGGCGTCTTTCATCTCATCAAAGGAGGGGGAGACCCCCGTTTCCTTGATGCGTTCGTGGATGAACATGAGCAGCTCGTGCTGCTTGCGCGTCAGCATATCCGGAGCCCCCTCCAGGGAACAAAGCAACAACTCTTGGGCGTGTTCTCAAGGTGTTCTGCGAGATTGTCAAGCAGCCCGCATGGCGGGGCTCAGGCGCCGAGAAGATCCCGGGTCGCGGCCGTCACATCGGCCTGCCGCATGAGGCTTTCACCCACCAGCATGGCGAGGGCGCCGGACTTGGACAGTCGCTCGGCATCCGTCCGTGTGAAGATGCCGCTTTCGGTCACAAGCTGAGCGTTTTCAGGCTTCTGGGTCGCTAATCTCTCGGTGACGGAGAGGTCGGTAACGAAGGTCCTGAGGTCCCGGTTGTTGACCCCCACCAGCCGGGCGCCCAACCGGCCCGCGCGCGCCATCTCGTCCTCGTCATGCACCTCGACAAGGGCGTCCATCCCAAGCCGGGCGGCCTCGGAGAGCAGTTCGGCGGCCAGAACATCATCGACCATGGCCAGAATCACCAGGATGGCGTCGGCCCCAAGGGCGCGGGATTCGGCGACCTGCCAGGGATCGACCAGGAAGTCCTTGCGCAGGCAGGGCAGGGCGACCGCAGCCCTCGCCGCCTCCAGGTAGGCGTCGTCGCCCTCGAAGCTGGGTCCGTCCGTCAGCACCGACAGACAGGCCGCGCCGCCGTCGGCATAGGCCCGGGCGAGCACAGGGGGATCAAAGTCCTCCCGGATGAGCCCCTTGGACGGCGAGGCCTTCTTGATCTCGGCGATCAGGGCCAGGCGGCCGGGAGGGGCCTTGGCGACAAGGGCGGCGGTGAACCCCCGGGGCGCGGTCGCCGCCGCCGCCGCAGCCTCCACACGGTCCTGCGACCGCGCCGCCTTACGGCCGGCGACGTCGGCGCGCTTGTACTCCGCGATCCGGGCCAGGATGTCCGTCATCGGCCGTTCGAGATCCGCACCAGGGCGTCGAGGGCCGCCAGGGCCCGGCCATCGTCGATGACCTGGCCCGCCAGGCGGACGCCCTCGGCGAGGGTGCGGACCTGGTCGGCGACCAGGAAGGCGGCGGCGGCGTTCAGGAGGACGATGTGCCGGTAGGCCCCCGGCGCTCCGGACAGCACGGCGAGCAGGGCCTGGGCGTTGTGCTGGGGGTCGCCGCCGACAAGGTCCTGAAGGCGGCCCTCCGGGATCCCCGCCTCGGTCGGGCGGACCGTAAAGCGTCTCAGCGCGCCCTCCTTCAGCTCCACCACCTCGGTCTCGCCCGTGGTGGTCAGCTCATCCATGCCCTGCCCGTGGACCACCCAGGCGCGCTCCGAGCCCAGGTCCCGCAGGACCTCCGCCACGGGCTCCAGCCAGGCCGGATCAAACACACCCAGCACCTGGCGCGAGGCGCCGGCGGGATTGGTCAGCGGCCCCAGCAGGTTGAACAGGGTCCGGAAGCCCAGCTCCGCCCGGATGGGCGAGACGTGCCGCATGGCGCCGTGGTGGGCCTGTGCGAACATGAAGCAGACGCCGGCTTCCGTCAGGGCCTTGAGCTGCCGGTCCGGCCTCGCCTCGATATCCACCCCCAGGGCGGCCAGGACGTCGGCGGTCCCCGACTTCGAGGACAGGGCGCGGTTGCCGTGCTTGGCCACCTTCACCCCGCCGCCCGCCGCCACGAAGGCCACGGCGGTGGAGACGTTCAGGGTGTGGAGGCCGTCGCCGCCCGTCCCGCAGACATCGAGGGTGGGGAAGGGCGTCTCCAGCCGCACGGCGGCGGCGCGCATGGCCCGCGCCCCGGCGGCGATCTCGCCGGGAGTCTCCCCGCGCATCCGCAGGGCGGTCAGGGCGGCTCCGACCTGGGCGGGGGACGGTTCGCCTTTCAGGCAGGCGGTGAAGAAGGCCTCGGCCTCAGCAGGCGTGAGGACCTCGCCGGCGACCAGACGACTCAGAAGGGGGCGGAAGGCCTCAGACACGGGCCCGGGCCGCCAGTTCCAGGAAATTGCGCAGCAGCTTATGGCCGCCCTCGGTCGCGATGGATTCCGGGTGGAACTGGACGCCGTGGATCGGCCGGGTCCGGTGCTGCAGGCCCATGATCTCGCCGTCATCGGTCCAGGCGATCGCCTCCAGCGCGTCCGGCAGGCTGGACTGTTCCACCGCCAGGCTGTGATAGCGCGTGGCTATGAAAGGGTTTGGCAGGTCGGCGAAGACGCCCTTGCCGGCATGGCGGATGGCGCTGGTCTTGCCGTGCATCAAGGCCTTGGCCCGCACCACCCGGCCGCCAAAGGCCTGGCCGATGGACTGGTGGCCCAGGCAGACCCCCAAAATGGGCAGGTCGTCCGGCGCCTTGCGGAGGAGTTCCAGGCAGATCCCGGCCTCATCCGGCGAGCACGGTCCGGGCGAAAGCAGAACCGCGTCCGGCCGCAGGGCGAGGGCCGCCTCGGCGCTCAGGTCGTCATTGCGATGAACGCGGGTCTCCGCCCCCAGTTCGTTCAGGTAGTGAACCAGGTTGTAGGTGAAGCTGTCGTAGTTATCGATCACCAGGATCATGACCCTGTCCCTAGTGAATGCGGGGCCGGAGGGAAAGCCTGATTGTCAACGACCGACGCCGGAGACACGCTGCACCTATGGTTCAGGATGATTCCCGACCCGGAGCGGTCAGCCCCAACGAGATAGCCCGCGCCAAGGCCCTCCTTGAGAGCCCGCGCCGCAACGACGGCGCCTGGGCGGCCCTTGCGGCGGCGGCCTTCGCAGCGGCCACCTCCCTGGCCCTTGCTGCAGCGGTCATCCTCGCCCCGCCCCCGTAACGCGCTGCATCGCTGCTCAGACGAAGCGCCAGGCTTCCTCGGCGGCGCGGCGCAGGGCGCGGGCCTTGTGCAGGGTCTCGTCGTACTCGGCATCGGCGTCGCTGTCGGCCACCACCCCGCCGCCTGCCTGGATGTGCATGATCCCGTCCTTGAAACAGGCGGTGCGCAGGACGATGCAGGTGTCCACCGAGCCATCTGCGCCGAAGTAACCCACGGCCCCGGCGTAGGCGACGCCGCGCTTCTCGAGCTCCAGCTCGTCGATGATCTCCATGGCCCGCACCTTGGGGGCGCCGGACAAGGTTCCAGCCGGCAGGGCGGCCATCAGAACGTCCACCGGATCCAGGCCCTCAGGCGCATCTCCCTCGACGTTGGACACCAGATGCATGACGTGGCTGTAGCGCTCCACAAAGAAGCTGGCCGTGACGCGGACGTGCGGTCCCGCCGCCCGCGTCGATGGCGCATTGGCCCCAGCGGCGTTCAGCATCGCCACCCGGCCCACGTCATTACGGCCCAGGTCCAACAGCATCAGGTGCTCGGCCCGCTCCTTCGGATCGGCCAGAAGTTCGGCCTCAAGGGCGCGGTCCTCCTCGGGATTTGCGCCGCGAGGGCGGGTGCCGGCGATGGGACGGATGGTGATCTTCCCCTCCCGCAGACGAACCAGAATCTCCGGGGAGGAGCCGGCCAGCTGGAAGTCGCCGAAGTTCAGATAGAACAGAAAAGGCGAGGGATTGGTGCGCCTGAGCGACCGATAAAGGGCGAAGGGGTCGTGCGGGAAGGGGGCTCGAAACCTGTGACTCGGCACCACCTGAAAGATGTCTCCCGCCGCGATATAGCCCTTGGCCTGGGCGACCACCCTCCGATAGTCCTCCCGGCTGACCGGGGTGGTGAAGCGGTCGGGTTCCGGGCCCGCGCCCCCTACGGGCGGCGGCGTGGGTGAGGCGAGATCCTGGCGCACAGCCTCCAGGCGCGCGCCTGCTTCGGCCCAAGCCGACTCCGGGGTCTCTCCTGACGGGCGGACCGTGGTCGCAAGAAGGATTTCTTGGGCGATGCCGTCGAACACAGCCACCACGGAGGGGCGGATCATCACGGCGTCTGGCAGCCCCATTGTGTCCGGGTTGACGTTTGGCAGGCGTTCCACCAGCCGGACCATGTCATAGCCGATCGCCCCGAAGACCCCGGCGGTCATGGGGGGTAAGCCCGTTGGCAATTCGAGACGGGAGGCGGCTACAAGATCCCGAAGGGACTCCAGAGCCCCGCCCGGCTGCGGTGTGAACCGGCCCGCCGCAATCTCGTCGCCTTCGGCGATCTCGGCGACGTCGCCCCGGCAGCGCCAGACCAGGTCTGGCTTCAGGGCGATGACGGAGTAGCGTCCCCTCCAGGCCCCTCCCTCCACGCTTTCGAACAGGAAGGCGTAGGGCCGTCCGTTGCCGACCTTCAGATAGGCCGAGACCGGGGTCTCGAGGTCGTCAATCAGCCGGGTCCAAACGACCTGGGCTCGTCCCTCGCCATAATGCTCCGAGAAGGTCTGGAAGCCGGGTTCGAGGGTCACTTTCCCGCGGCCTCTTTTCCGGCTGCGGGGGTCTCGACGCCGAGCGACTGCCTCGCCAGTTCCGGCTCGGTGCGCACCTTCATGACGATCCGGGCGTAGCGCGGCATCTGGGCGCCGATCTCGCTGAAGAGAGTCATTCCGAGTTGCGGTCGAACCTGCTCCACAGTGCGGGCGTTCGGGGCCGCCGGCGGGGGGGAAATGCTCTCCACCTGCCCGATCGTCACTGCAAAGGCCGCGGGATTGGCGGCGAGGAAGACGCCCTTGGACGCCACACCAAAGGCTTGGGCGTATCCCTCCTGCGACAGGGCGTCGCCCTCTGCCGCACCCTGACGGGTCAGGCCCGTCAGGCGCTCGGTACGGGCCCCAATGGAGGCGGCGACGGCGGTCAGGTCTTCACCCTTACGCACCCGCTCCGCCAGGGACTCCGCTTTGGCGCGAAGCCGCTTAGCCATCTCCTGGTTCATCCAGGCCCGGGCCAACGGCTGACGCACCTCGGCCAGGGGCGGAAGGGCGCGTGGGATCACCTTGTCCACCCGCACCACGAAGGATTCGCCCTGGCTCTCTTCCTCGATCTGGCTTTCCCCGCCCTCGGGCAGGCGAAAGGCCGTCTGCACCAGCCTCTCGGAAAGACCCGCAACGGGCCTCCCTGTCTGGTCAAAGCCCTGCTCGGCCACCGGGCCCAGGGACATCACCGGCACGCCCGCCTTGGCTGCGGCCTCGTCCAGGTTGGCGCCGGCCGCGTGGGCGTCATCATAGGCCTGGCTGATCTCATAGACCTTCTCGGCTGCGGCGGTCTTTCGCGCCTCGGCCTCGAGCATGGGCCGGATCTCCTGAAGGGTGACGGTCCGGCCCGGGGTGATCCCGGTCACCTTCACGACGGCCAGGCCCAGGTCGCCCTGGACCGTCCGGACCTCGCCCCGGGACATGCCGAAGGCGGCTTCCCCGACCTTGGCGTCCACCACCGCCGTGCGGGGCTTTTCGGCGTAGAGCACCGGCTCGACCCCCGCCGACCGGGCGACTGCGGCCGGGTCCTCGCCCTTGGCCAGCCGGTCGGCCACGGACCGCGCCGTCCCGGCGTCCCGGGCCGGGACCTGCACGAGGGACCGGGTTTCCGGGCGGTTCATCGCATCCTTCCGGAAGTTGAACTGCTTCAGGATGTCGGCTTCCGAGACCTTCACTCGGTCGGCGACCTGGGCGGAACTGAACTTCACCACGCTCAATATGCGAAACTCCGGTCGCATCAGGCGCTCGGCGTTGGCCTTCATGAACTCGGTCAGCTGGGCGTCGGTCGGCGGCTTGGGCGGCTCCACCGCGCCGGGCCCGACGTTGAAGACGGACAGGTCCCGCGACTCCTGGGCGAACACCACCGCCAACGCGCCATAGGCCCGGGGCGGGCGCAGGCCGTCCACAAGGCCCGTGGCGAGGTGGGACTGGGCGATATCGTCGCGGACACTTTGCTCAAACTGCGTCGTTGTGAGGTTGTTGCGCGCCAGGGCCTCCTCATAGAGGCGCTTGTCGAAGCGGCCCGAGACCTGGTCGAAGAAGGCCGAGATCTTCTGGATCTCCCGGGTAATCAGGGCGTCGGCCGGCCGCAGGCCCATCTTCTCGATCAGCGCGGCCATGGCCTCGCGGTCCGCCAGCATTTCCAGCACGCGGGCGTCGAAGCGGTTCTCCACCGCCAGCTCGTTGCTGATCTGCTGGCCGTTCTGCAGCTCGAGGTTCTGCTTGGCCCGGTCGAACTCGGCGCGGAACTCCGAAGTCGAGACGCTCCGGCTTCCGGCGGCCACCACCTCGTTCGGGACCCGGGTCTTGAAGACGTCACCGACGCCAAAGACGGCGAAACTCACGATTAGCAGGCCGATCAGGACGGCGGCGACCCAGGATTTGGCGAAGGCGCGTATGAGGGCGAGCATGAGATCCTTCCCGGCCCGCAAACCGGGCGTGTTGCAAGGCCGGGTATAGAGGGTGGGCCCACGGGGGGGCAAGCCGCACACGGCGGCCAACCTCAGGATGACAGGTGGACCAGCTTGGCGTATCCGCCAACGCTGGTAGACCGGACCGGGTAAGGGAGGGGCGCATTGAACAAGCTGATCGTGGGCAACTGGAAGATGAATGGCCTGGGCGCCGCCCTGGGCGAGGCGCAGGGTGTGGCCGCCGGCCTCGGCGGTGTGGTCGCCCGGGTCGTTATCTGCCCCCCCGCGACCCTTCTGGAGCGAATGTCCCGAGCCCTGACAGGAACCCCCCTCGCAGTCGGGGGACAGGACTGCCGCGCTGAGGCTTCCGGCGCTTTTACAGGGGACGTTTCCGCAGAAATGCTGGCCGACGCCGGGGCCACTCTCGTCATCCTGGGGCACTCCGAGCGGCGGGCGGGTTTCGGCGAGACGTACGCCCTCGTCGCCGCCAAGACGGAGGCGGCCCTCAGGGCGGGCCTGGAGCCAATTATCTGCGTGGGAGAGACCCTGGCCGAACGCGAGGCGGGCCGGGCCATCTCCATTGTCACCGGGCAGGTCCGGGGGTCTCTTCCGAAGTCCCTCGCTGACCGGACCTTCGCAGTCGCCTATGAGCCAGTCTGGGCCATCGGTACGGGGCTGACCCCCACCACACAGCAGATCGCGGAGATTCACGCGGCCATCCGGGAGGCGCTGGTCGCCCTTCTGGGCCCGACCGGCGGCCGCGCGCCGATCCTCTATGGCGGCTCGGTCAAGCCTGGAAATGCGGCTGAGATCTTGTCCACGGCCGAAGTGGGCGGCGCCCTTGTCGGCGGCGCTTCGCTTTCCGCGGCGGACTTTCTGGGCATAATCGCCGGGGCCTGATCCTGACCCGTCAACTAGGCATCCGCCGCTCCGGACTGGAAACCAGCGACCTCTGATGTTAGATGAGCCGCTTTCCCGGCCGGTCGGCGGCCAGATCCTGCGGTTCACTCATGCTCGGGCTACTGCTCACCCTCCACATTATCGTCAGCGTCTGTCTGGCGGCCGTCGTTCTTGTCCAGCGTTCCGAGGGTGGCGCGCTGGGTATGGGCGGCGGGCCGACTGGCCTCATGACGGCCCGCGGCGCTGGCGACCTCCTGACCCGGCTCACCTGGGGTCTGGGGACAGCCTTTTTCGTACTCAGCCTCGCTCTGACACTCCTCACCGGGCGCGAGCGGGCGGACACCTCTGTGGTCGACAGGGTGCAGGTGGAGGGTCTCTCCCCTGAAGCGCTCAGACAGCAGCAGCCGCAGCAGGCGCCCGCGGCGCCAGCGCCGGACGCAGCCCCGGCGCCTTTCGAGGCGCCCCGGCCCAGCCTCGCCGATCCCCTCGCTGGCGCGCCGTCGCCGTCGGCTCCTCAGTCCCCGCCGGCTTCGGCGCCCTCCGGCGGCAAGTGACGGTCGTCCACAGGTGAGACGCTCTGAGCGTCTGCACGAGCCGGCGAATCGCGGCAAACTGGAGCCCCATGACCCGGTATATCTTCATCACCGGCGGCGTGGTCTCCTCACTGGGTAAAGGTCTCGCCTCCGCCGCCCTCGGTGCGCTCCTCCAAGCGCGCGGCTATCGGGTGCGCCTGCGCAAGCTCGATCCCTATCTCAACGTCGATCCGGGCACGATGAGCCCCTACCAGCACGGCGAGGTCTTCGTGACCGAAGACGGCGCCGAGACCGACCTCGACCTTGGCCATTACGAGCGCTTCACCGGGGTCAACGCCGCCCGGGGCGACAACATCACCACCGGCCAGATCTACAAGACCATCATCGAGAAGGAGCGCCGCGGCGACTATCTCGGCGCGACGGTCCAGGTGATCCCGCACGTCACCGACGAGATCAAGGCGTTCGTCCTGTCCGACCCGGGCGAGGGCGTCGATTTCGTCCTGGTGGAGATCGGCGGCACGGTGGGCGACATTGAGGGCCTGCCCTTCTTCGAGGCCATCCGCCAGCTGGGCCAGGAGCTGCCCCGCGGCATGGCCTGCTACATCCACCTCACCCTTCTGCCCTACGTGAAGACGGCGGGCGAGATGAAGACCAAGCCGACACAGCATTCCGTCAAGGAGCTGCGGTCCATCGGCATCCAGCCCGACATCCTGCTCTGCCGGTGCGAGCAGCCCATTCCGCCGGCCGAGCGCCGCAAGATCGGCCAGTTCTGCAATGTGCGGGAAGGCGCGGTCATCCAGGCGATGGACTCGCCCAACATATACGCCGTGCCGTTGGACTACCACGAGCAGGGCCTGGATCGGGAGGTGCTCGACGTCTTCGGCCTCCTGGGCGCCGCCCCCGAGCCCGACCTGTCCGGCTGGCAACGGGTGTCCCACCGCATGGACCACCCCGACGGCGAGGTCACCATCGCCATCGTCGGCAAGTACACCGCCCTGACGGACGCCTACAAGTCGCTGGTCGAGGCCCTGGTCCACGGCGGCCTGGCCAGCAATGTGCGGGTGCGCCTCGACTGGATCGAGGGCGAGACCTTCGAGCACGACGAGGCCCTGATCGGCGACCGCCTGGCCGGCGTCCACGGCGTGCTCGTCCCCGGCGCCTTCGGCGAGCGCGGCGCCAGCGGGATGATCCGCGCCATCCAGTTCGCCCGTATGCACCAGATTCCGTACTTCGGCATCTGCTTCGGCATGCAGATGGCCATGATCGAGGCGGCCCGGAACCTGGCCGGCCTGACCGAGGCCTCCTCCACCGAGTTCGGCCCCAGCGTCCAGCCGGTGGTGGGTCTGATGACCGAGTGGACCCGCGGCAATGAACGCGAGACCCGAGGGGAGGGCGATGACCTGGGCGGCACCATGCGCCTGGGGGCCTACGAGGCGGTCCTGACGCCGGGCTCCCGCGTGGCGGCCATCTACGGCGCCGAGCACATCAGTGAGCGCCACCGGCACCGCTACGAGGTCAATATCCGCTACCGGGAGGCCATCGAGGCCACGGGCCTGGCCTTCACCGGCCTGTCCCCCGACGGCGTCCTTCCCGAGATCTGCGAGCGGGCCGACCATCCCTGGTTCGTTGGCGTCCAGTTCCACCCGGAACTCAAGAGCCGCCCCTTCGCCCCCCACCCCCTCTTCACCAGCTTCATCGGCGCCGCCAAGGAACGCAGCCGGCTGGTCTGAGCCGGGGCGTCAAGAGACCGGCCGCCCGGACGCCTCCGGTTTCTATCTGTGGGACGCGGGGACCCTAGACGGCGACGACAGGCGTGATGGCCGCAAGATCGTCCCGCGCCAGGATCGCGGCCTTTGACAGGTCATGGGCCGTCTGCAGGTGAATCCAGAATTCAGGCGTGGTCCCGAAAACCTTGCCCAGCCGCAGGGCGGTGTCGGCGGTCACGGACTGCTGTTCCCGCACCAGGCGCTCAATCCGGGTCCGGTCGCGCAGTCCCATCGCGCGGGCGAGCGCTCCGGGCGTCAGGCCATATCCCGGAAGGAAGTCCTCTCGCAGGGCCTCCCCAGGATGAGGGGCCGGAGTCGCGAACTCAGTGTAGTCATAGCCGCCGGTCATGCTGTCCTCCGAGCCTAGTGATAGTCCACGAACTCAACCTCCGCTGGCCCTTCGGGTGTCCAGACGAAGCAGATGCGGAACTTGTCGTTCACGCTGATTGAATGTTGGCCCAACCGGTCTCCGGTCAGGGGATGCAGCCGGTTTCCCGGCGGGGCCTTCAGGTCCTCAAGCCGCAGGGCGGCGTGCAGATAGCCGAGCCTGCGGCGCGTGGCCCGGACGAGATCCGCAGGAAACCCCCTCGGAGCCCGGCCCTCGAACACCTCCCTTGCCTCAGGTGATTTCCAGCTCTGGATCATCCTCTTCTGACGTAGCGTATCGCGCTACAACCTGCAAGATCTGGGCGTACAATCCGCCGTCGGGCGGCGAAACGTGCTGGCGGGTTTCGGGCCTCAGGCGCCTCCGGCTTGAAACCCACCGGCGATTGGGGCATAAGCTCGCACCCCGATGCGCTCCGGAGTCCGGAGCCGTCTGTTCCTTGTCCGCCAGAGAGAGTCTCCCGTGGCCGTTCCGAAGCGAAAAACCTCCCCCTCGCGCCGCAACATGCGTCGCTCGCATCATGCCCTGGGGGCCAACAGCTACGTCGAGGACAAGGAAACCGGCGAGCTGAAGCGTCCGCATCACATCGACCTGAAGACCGGCATGTACAAGGGCCGCCAGGTCATCACGCCCAAGGAAGACTAGGTCTTTCCGAATAGACAGGATTCCAGGGCGCGGCGGCGAAGGGCCCCGCGCCCTTTCTGATTCCTGGATCAACCGAGCCCCGCAGACCCCCTCAGCCGGCTTTGCCGGCAGCTCCCCCTTGGGGGAGCAATGGGCTCAGTCATTCCTCCCCCCAGGGGGAGGTGGCGCGCGCAGCGCGACGTAGGGGGTCAACGGCCTCTCAGCCACCCCCGCCCTGCCTACTGCGTCCGCCCCCGCGCCTGGATGCCGGCGCGGCGGGCCTCCACAGTCTCCGGGGTCACCTGGCGGTTGTGGGCGGTGGAGCGGGACTGCTCTAGCTCCAGGCCCTGGCGCAGGGTGGTCTCATAGCCGTCGTCGATCATCGCCTTATAGGTGACCAGCATGTGGATATCGATGGTCGCCATGTCCGCCGCCAGCTTCAGGGCCGCCGGCACCAGCTCCTCCGGCGCCACCACCCGGTTGACCAGGCCCCAGGCCTCAGCGGTCCGCGCATCCAGGAAGTTGCCGGAGAGCGAGAGCTCCTTAGCCCGATAGGGTCCGATCAGCCGCGAAAGCTTCTGCGACAGGCCCCAGCCGGGGGTGATGCCCACCCGGGCGTGGGTGTCGGCGAACCGGGCGTTGGTGGAGGCGATCAGCACGTCGCAGGCCAGGGCCACCTCGAAGCCGCCGGTAATCGCCACCCCGTTGATCGCCCCGATCACCGGCTTGCGGCAGGCGATCACCGCCCAGGCCGGGTTCTCCGAGGGCTCGGTGGCGTTCGCCGCCCTCAGCCCGTCCGGATCGCTGCCCAGTTCCTTCAGGTCCAGCCCCGCGGTAAAGGCCCGCTCGCCCGCGCCGGTCAGGACGATCACCTTCACCGCCGGATCGGCGTCGAGGCGCTTCAGCGTCTCATGCAGCGCAGCCCGCAGCGCCCGGCTCAGGGCGTTCATGGCGTCCGGCCGGTTCAGGGTGACCAGGGCGACCTGGTCCTTGATGTCCACGAGCAGCATGCGGTTCCTCCCGGCGTCTGGCTTTGGCTGGCAGAGGAGGGGGCCGCCCCGGGGGAAGTCAAGCCGGGGCGTGGACGCGGCGCGACGGAATCCTGCCGCCCCACCGTCGCCTTGCCACTTGACGAAACTACGGGTAAGCCGTAGTCGATGATCGAGTTTGAATGGGATGAGGCGAAGGCCGACGACAATCTCCGCAAACACGGAGTGAGCTTCGAGTTTGCGGCGACTGCGTTTCGGGACCCGTTCGGAATTGAATGGATCGACGAGCGGGAGGCGTACGGTGAAGTCCGCACGATCCTTCTGGGAATGGCGGACGGAACCGTCCTGGTCGTTGTTTACACGGAACGCGAGAGCCGCATCCGCCTGATCTCGGCGCGCAGGGCGACAAGGTATGAGCAAGACCGATACTACCGTGAAAATGGCCGCTGACGGCGCGCTCACCCGCGTTCGCGGCGGCCGCAAGTCCATCGTGAAACCTGCGAGCCCGAAGGCGATGACAGAGGCCGAAGCGCTCGCCGCCGCAAGGGCCGATCCGGACAATCCCCCTCTGACCGCCCAGTCGCTCGCCAGCCTGAAGCCCGTGGCGCGCTTGCGCACCCTGCGCCGCGCACTCTCCCTGACGCAGGAAGAATTCGCCTCGCGCTATCACATCCCCCTCGGCACCCTGAGGGACTGGGAGCAGGGCCGCTCACAACCTGACCAGCCCGCGCGGGCCTATCTGGCGGTGATTGCGCGCGATCCGGAGCATGTGCGGAAGGCGCTGGAGGGAGTGTAGGTCTGGTTTCCCTCCTGACCTTCGCGATAGCCGCCAAGGCAGACCCGGTGAGCTTCCCGCAGTGAAAGCCTGCGCCTCCCGGCTGCGCCTCGTCATCGGTGATCGCGATGAGACCTTTGAGAACAACCGGGACTTCCATCTCTATCTCGGGAGCCTCGGCATCCCCCACGACTGGATCGTCCTGCCCGGCGTCGGCCACGACCCCTTCCAGGTCCTGACCGCCCTCGGCGACCGGCAATGGGCCTTTTACCGCGAGGCGTTCGGGTAGGGGGGCGGCGGTGTGTCCGTTGACAGGTGCGTCATTCCTCCGGTCCTCCGTGAAAACGGGGGCGGCTGACCGGAGCACCGGACCTGTCACCGGCCTCAGGCCTCGAAGAAGGGAGCCAGTGTGGTCCCGATCTGTGATGCGATCCACTTGCCGGCTCTGCCCAGGGCGCCCTGGCGATAGGCCACGCAGAATGTCGCGACGGGCCGGGGCTGCAGCACCTGGAGCGGGATCAATCGGCCCGCCTTGATCTCAGGTTCCGCCAGAAATCGCGGCAGAAAGCCAACGCCAAGGCCGGCGATCTGAGCCGCGAGCTTATCCCTCATGCTCGCCACCGTCAGGACATCCTGCCCCTTGAGCAGGCCGACGCTGCGACCCGGTCGAGCCGATGAAGTGTCCGCAACGCTGATGGCGCGATGCCGCCGGATGGCGTCATCCCTCAGGGGGCCTTCTTGATTGAGCGCCGTCATCGCCAGGGGGTGCCCCGGCGCCACGGCGAACACAAAGGAAAGGCTGCCCAGGGTGTCGATCTGATAGCCGCCCCCGGCGGGAACGCCGCCGGCGCCAAGCCCGGCGACGACCAGGTCCACCCGATCCGTCGCGATGGCGTCCCAGCACCCGCTGACCGCCTCCTCCCGCAGACTGAGGCGGGTTCCCGAATACAGAGCATCGAACGCCGAAATCATCGGATAGAGCGACTGGACCCCGAATATCGTGTCCACGGCGAGGCGGACCTCCGCCTCCCATCCCGTCAGTCGCTGGGCAAGCCTGCGCTCGACATCCCCCGCAACCTCCAAAAGCCAAAGGCCGTCCGCCAGAAAGTCAGAGCCCGCCGCGGTCAGGCGAGTCCGCCGTTCTGACCGGTCAAACAGCACGACGCCCAATCGCTCTTCGAGTTGTGTGACCGTATAGCTCAGCGCCGACGGAACCTTGTTGAGTTCCACCGCAGCGCGGCTGAACGATCCATGCCGGGCTATGGCGTCAACCGCCGCAATGGCCTCGAGAGACAGCTTTCGGGAAGGACGCATCATCAAGAATCTTGAACGGAAGGACCAAGGGAATTCGTTTTCCTCGAAAGGGAAACGTCCATAGATAGCGAGAAGGACTCAAGGTTCAGGCCTTGATCTCACTCCAGAGTGATCAAACCTTTTGATAATAGAGGCGCAGATGCGCAAGTCTCTGACCGCAGCAATCTGTCTCGCCCTGGCCTTATGCGCCTCGGCGGCCACCGCTGCTGAGGATCGGCCAGCCCTGAAGGAAGGGGCGGCCGCCACCGCCTCGAGGACGGTCACCCTGACCTACCTGAAGGCTGCCCCGGGTCGGCTCGCCCACCTGGAGCGCTATGTCCGCGCGAACTGGTTCGCGATGGATGCCGCCGCGGTGAGCCAGGGACTGTTTGTCAGTTACAAATGGCTCGATACCGGTCGCGAGGACGGTCCCTGGAATGCTGTGGTCATCGTGACCTACAATGATGACAAGGGCTTTGCCGGCATCGAGGAGCGGTGGGGACCGATCCGGTCCGCACACAAGGAAGTGCGCCCCGACGGACTGGCCTTTCCAGACGTCGGTCGCGTGATCGAAAGCCAGGATCTTCTTGAGCGCGCGCCCTTCGCTGACGCCCCGCCCGCCTGACCTCGCGGGGGACGGCGATGGTCCCCCTATGGCGGCAAGGTCGTTCTGGCGGCGGTGGACGCCGTCAATGGCGAGATCTTCGACACCGCCGACCAGCGCCGGCTGGACATGCGGATGATCGAGCTGAATGGCTTCGCCAGGCGCTACCGGATGGCGGATCTCACCGTGAAGAAGACCGCGCGGGGCGGCTCCAGGGTGCGCTGGATGAAGCCATAATTGGTAATGGGAAGGGCATCTGAAACCACGACCTCGTCAGTCAGGTTGCGAACGGCGAGGGTGGCGGACACACCCGTCCGGACATGCCCAAGGGTCACCGCCGCGTTCACGAGCGTGCGCCCATCCGACTGAAGAAGGGGGTCATTCGTGTTATCGAAGAAGATCTCGCTTCGATAACTGGCCCCAAGATCGGCTCCGAGGGTCCAGTCGTCACCAAGGGAGCCCTGCCATGACAGGTTCGCAACCGCGGAGAACTCCGGAGACGCGGTCAGCCTGTTCCCCGACCGGTTAACGCCATTGGCGTCAATGAAATCGTTGTAGGTGGCTTCCAGCCAGGACGCGCCCACCCGCAACTTCAGGTCACGGGCCAGAAGGGTCCGAAGCGTGAGGTCCAAACCCCGCATCTCGGCATCGGCGCTGTCGAGCACCTGCCGGGCAGGCGGCGGGGTGGAGCGCAGGGTATAGTCCTGAAGGTTGGAGTAGTCATAGTAGAAGGCGGCCGCGTTGACCGAGAGCCTCTCCGTGATCCCCCATGTGGAGCCCGCTTCCCACGCGGTCACGAACTCCGGCGCCACCGGGCCGATGGTGTCTGTGGGGAACAGGGCCCCTCCATTGAAACTCCCGGACTTGAAGCCGCGGTTGACGCTGACATAGGCGACCCGGCGCTCAGACACTTGATAGCGGGCCGCGAGGCGCCAGGAGATGGCGTCGTTCGTCTGCCGTCCCCGCCGCTCTGGCGACAGCACGGGGTTGGCGGTGACCTCTTCAAACCGGGTCAGGGTCCGGAAGGATGTGCGCTCCTGCGTCGCCCGAGCCCCGGCGGTGAAAAAGAGGCGGTCGGAGGCCTGGAAATCGGTCTCGGCAAACACGGCGACTGACCGAGTGTCGAGCTTGTAGCTCTGGGCTAATCGGAAGGGGCCAAACACAAACAGAGCCGGATCGTCGATGAAGCCTACGCCCGCCCTGCGAAGGACGCCAAGGGTCGAGAACCGGTTGGTCGTGCTGAGGTTCTCGGACAGACCAAAGAGGCCCGCACGCCAGTCAAAGCGGTCTTGCCGTCCACTGAGCAGAAACTCTTGGGTGAAGGCCCGGCTTTCATTGTTGAAATCCAGCGCCACCAGATCGAGCGGGCTTGCGTCGGTATCTTCACGAACATCCCGGTCGGCATACCTAAGAGAAGTGATCGATGTCGCGTCGATGTCGCCGGAACGCTTCAGCGTCAGCACCGCCCCTCCAGTGTCCAGATCTTCGCGGCTAATGCGATCATATCCCTCGGCGAAGGGGTCAGCAGAGTACTTGTACCCAAGGAGGTTGAGGCACTCACCCGCGAGGGTTCGTTTCGGGGCGCACGGGATCAAAACGGGGCCCGCCGGAGGGGGCGTGGCGAAGCCTTCCGGGGCGAACAGTCCCAGCCCCTCATGGGCCGTCATCCCGGAGCGGTCATTGGCATAATCAAGAAGCAGGCTTGCGGACCAAGGGCCCTCGGAGTCTGAATCTGCTCGCAGACGTATGGCGAAGGTATCGACGCCGTTCTCTTTGCCGCCTGTCAGGGTGTTCGATGTGTAGCCGTCCGACTTCCGATAGGTTGCAGCGACCCGGGCGCGGAACGGTCCCAGCCGGCCTGTATCCACCGCCACGTCATAGGCCTGGAGTCCAAAAGTCCCGGCGCCGGCGCTGAAATCGAGCCCAGGTTCCGCGCCCGGTGAGTTGGTTTTGAAGATCAGGGCGCCGCCCGTTGCATTGCGACCAAAAAGGGTGCCCTGCGGTCCCTTCAGAACTTCAGCCCCGGACAGGTCGAACAGCGCGACGTTCTGGGCGAGCGGTGAAGAGATAAAGGCCTGGTCGAGATAGACGGCGACACCTGGATTGGCGCTTGGATTCACATCATTCGAGCCGATGCCGCGGATGAAGAACTGCGGCGCGGAGGAGCCAAAAATGGAGCGCTCTGTCAGGCTGGCGGAAAGGCCTGCGAGATCCGAGGCCCTGAAAAGTCCGGGTTGGTTCACCGTTGCCCTGTCCAGAGCCTCAACACTCCCGGGAACCTCCTCCACTGGCGTTTCCGCACGACGCGCCGTAACGATCACTTCATCCAGCATCCGAGCCTGTTCGACAGGAACGAACGGCTTCGCCTCAATCACGGGCGCCTGCAGGAGAAGAGCAATAATCATTTCTATACTTCCATTTATGCTTTTCGAGAAGTTATCAGGATCGGCCTTTCGTCAATAAACATACTGAAAACGGGTGGCGATTAGCCACCCGTTCCCAGAATCTAGGCCGTAATTCGCCAATCTAGGCGGCGTCCGACCCGATATTCTTGGCTCGCCACTCGTGGCTCTTGGCCGAAGCGATCATGAAGATCAGCACGCCGAAGCCCGCCTTTGCGACGATATCTGCGATCGTGTAGCCGACCTGAACGATCATGGCGGCGCTACCGCTCATCGTTGCGATGTTTGCATTCCCGGCGCCGAAGAGAAGCGGCGCAAAGAAGACGATGGGGTAGAAGCTCCAGGACAGAACAGTGACCCAGATCGCCAGCCGGACAAGGCCACGCGCTTCCTCAGGTTGGCTGGAGATCGATCCCCGCAGCCCGACGAACAGTTCGTACAGGATGAACAGGAAGGGGATCATGGAAAGTCCGCCCCACAACAGACGGCTGTTCATGTCCGTGGCGATCTCGCCCGGGTAACCCAAGGCGACCATGAGGGCCGCAAGCGCGCCCAAACGGACGCCCTTCGAAATCGTCTCCGCTCGCGTCAGTCCCATGACCAGGATGAGTTCGACCAGCAGCAGGGGAACCGTGAGGAGCCAGTCGACATAACGATAGGCGTCATTGAACTTCTGACCGGAGAGCTCCACGGTGCCGGCGCCCGCGTTAACAACAAATGCGTCAGACCAGCTACCGAAGATCCTCCAATAGTGATAGGCCGCAATAAAAGTCACAAGACCGGAGATAACCAGGGCTGCTCTGTACTTGGGTGCTACACTATCCCGGCTAAGCCAGAAAAATAAAGTAGCCGCCGCCATTGTCGCTATACCGAATGATAGCGCATTATAGATGAACTCGTATTGTCCTAAAGTCAGGGATTCCATCCGCGTTTCCTCAGATTTTGACTATGTCACTTTTAGACGACAGGGAGGGTGAAGTGACCCGTACCTCCAGTCGAGTGATTTTTACCACACCTTCGTTCGATCCCAAATTGTGATTTGTGGCAAGATCGTTCAGCCAGGTGCACTTGGGGGCCCGCGCTGTGGGTTTGTCTTGACGCCGCTTGGGTTCCCCCCCCAAACAAGTTGGGTTCCCCCCTCAGATGGGCTAAGCCTCCGCCGCAATTTCCGCAGCCAGCCGGGGCCTTCGCCATGACCGAGATCGTCGACATCCTTGCCCGCCAGATCCTCGACAGCCGGGGCAACCCGACGGTGGAGGTGGATGTCGTCCTGGAGGACGGGTCCCTCGGCCGGGCGGCCGTGCCTTCGGGCGCCTCCACGGGCGCGCATGAGGCTGTCGAGAAGCGGGATGGCGATGCGTCCCGTTACGGCGGCAAGGGCGTGCTGGCGGCGGTGGACGCCGTCAATGGCGAGATTTTCGACGCCCTGGCGGGCTTCGACGCCGCCGACCAGCGCCGGCTGGACATGCGGATGATCGAGCTGGACGGCACGGCCAACAAGTCGCGCCTGGGCGCCAACGCCATCCTGGGCGTCAGCCTGGCCGCCGCCCGCGCCTCGGCCACCTCGGCGGACCAGCCCCTCTACAAGTATGTGGGCGGGGTCGGCGCCCGCGTCCTGCCGGTGCCGATGATGAACATCATCAATGGCGGCGCGCACGCCGACAACCCGATCGACATCCAGGAGTTCATGATCCTGCCCACCGGCGTGGACAGCTTCGCCGAGGCCCTGCGTATGGGCGCCGAGATCTTCGCGGCCCTGAAGTCGGGGCTGAAGGCCGCTGGCCACAACACCAATGTCGGCGACGAGGGCGGCTTCGCCCCCAACATCGCCTCGGCCGAAGAGGCCCTGGCCTTCATCGTCCGCTCGGGCGAAGCGGCCGGATATGCGGCGGGCAAGGACTTCCACCTGGGCCTGGACGTGGCCTCCACCGAGTTCTTCCAGGACGGCGCCTACCACCTGCATGGCGAGGGTAAGCGCTTCGATCCGGCCGGCATGGTCGGCTACCTGGAGGACCTGGTGGCCAAGTTCCCCATCGTCTCCATCGAGGACGGCTGCGCCGAGGATGACTTCGACGGCTGGAAGCTCCTGACCGACCGGCTGGGCGGCAAGGTCCAGCTGGTGGGCGACGACCTCTTCGTCACCAACCCGGCCCGCCTGGCCGACGGCATCCGCCGCGGCCTGGCCAACTCCATCCTGGTCAAGGTCAACCAGATCGGCACCCTGTCCGAGACCCTCGACGCCGTCGATATGGCCCACCGGGCCGGCTACACTTCGGTGATGAGCCACCGCTCGGGCGAGACCGAGGACTCCACCATCGCCGACCTGGCCGTGGCGGTGAACTCCGGCCAGATCAAGACCGGCTCCCTGGCCCGCTCCGACCGCACCGCCAAGTACAACCAGCTCCTCCGCATCGAGCAGGAACTGGGCGACCAGGCCATCTACCCCGGCCGCGCGGCCCTGAAGGCGCTTCGCTAATTCCTCCCCCCAGGGGGAGGTGGCGCGCGAAGCGCGACGGAGGGGGTCAACGGCCCCTCAGCAGACCCCCTCAGCCGGCGTCGCCGTCAGCTCCTCCTTGGGGGAGCAATTGCCGCCTCATTCCTCCCCCCAGGGGGAGGTGGCGCGCCCCGCGCGCCGGAGGGGGTCAGCGGCGGTCCCGCCTTCGCCTTCCGGAAACGCAAAGTTAATCCGGCTCGGGCACTTAAGGGGCGTAGATCAACCTGCGAGTCGCGCGAACCGGTGTTACAGACCCTGCGCACCTACTGGACGACGGCGGCGCTCTGCCTGCTGATCCTCTATTTCGGCTTCCACGCCCTGACGGGCGACCGGGGCATCCTGTCCACCGGCGAGCGGGACCAGGCCCTGATGGACCGCCAGGCCGAGCTGGCGACCCTGACCCGCAAGCGCACGGAGCTCGAAACCCGGGCGCGGCTGCTTAGGGATGAGTCGATTTCGGCCGATCTTCTCGATGAGAGGGCCCGGGCCCTGCTGGGATTTGCCGACCCGAGGGACTATGTGATCCGCGTCGGGCCTTGAACGGGGTCCTTCGTCCGGTCCGCCCGGACGGTTCAGGGGAGTAGCGAATGGCGCGTCCAGCCACCGGACGGAAGACGCGGAAGGCGGCGGGCGAGGCCGCGGGCGTATCGGACACGGTCGGGCGCGACCCGCTCCTGGCCTGGTACCGCGAAATGCTGCTGATCCGACGCTTCGAGGAGCGGGCGGGCCAGCTTTACGGCATGGGCCTGATCGGCGGTTTCTGCCACCTCTACATCGGCCAGGAGGCCATCGCCGTCGGCATCCAGGCCGTGCGCCGGCCGGGCGACCAGGTCATCACCGGCTATCGCGACCACGGCCACATGCTGGTCTGCGGCATGGACCCGCGCGAGGTCATGGCCGAGCTGACCGGTCGGGCAGGGGGCTCCTCCCGCGGCAAGGGCGGCTCCATGCACATGTTCTCCACCGAGGCGGACTTCTACGGCGGCCACGGCATTGTTGGCGCGCAGGTCAGCCTGGGCACGGGGCTGGCCCTCGCCAACAGCTATCGCGGCAACGACAACGTCGCCTTCGCCTTCTTCGGCGACGGGGCGGCCAACCAGGGCCAGGTCTATGAGAGCTTCAATATGGCCGAGCTCTGGAGCCTGCCGGTCGTCTACGTGATCGAGAACAACCAGTACGCCATGGGCACCTCCATTGAGCGGTCCTCCTCCGAGACCCACCTGTACCGGCGCGGCGCCTCCTTCCGGATCCCCGGCGAGGAGGTGGACGGCATGGATGTAGTCGCCGTGCGCGACGCGGCGGCCCGCGCCGCCGAGCATGCCCGGTCGGGGCAGGGCCCCTACATCCTGGAGATGAAGACCTACCGCTATCGCGGCCACTCCATGAGCGATCCGGCCAAGTACCGGACCCGCGAGGAGGTGGAGGAGGTCCGCCGCAACCGCGACCCCATTGATCACGTCCAGGAAATCCTGATCGAGAAGGGCTGGGCGGACGAGGCGGCGCTGAAGGCCCTCGACGCCGAGGTCCGCGCCATCGTCGCCGACGCCGCCGAGTTCGCCCGCATCTCGCCCGAGCCCGACCCGGCCGAGCTCTTCACGGACATCTATGTGGAGGCGGGGCGGTGACCGACATCCTGATGCCCGCCCTCTCGCCCACCATGGAGGAGGGGACCCTCGCCAAGTGGCACGTGAAGGCCGGCGACACCGTCCGGTCCGGAGACGTCATCGCCGAGATCGAGACCGACAAGGCGACCATGGAGGTCGAGGCGGTCGACGAAGGGGTCATCGAGGCCATCCTGGTTCCGGAGGGGACCGAGGAGGTCAAGGTCAACACGCCGATCGCCCGGCTGGGCGCCGCGCAGGGGGCGCCGCCGCCCGGCCCGGCGCCGGCCCCTG
>VYLA01000008.1_pt1 | contig 173774 bp, 165 predicted proteins | sample 5114381 | NCBI WGS metagenome assembly VYLA01 (sample SAMN12291789, study PRJNA351875) | freshwater metagenome | isolation source: freshwater lake | place: USA: Michigan, Gull Lake | collected 2011-08-08 | reverse complement strand
ACCATCCCTCCCCACGGGGTGATTTCCTTGTCTGTATAGCCAATTTCAAACTCCATAACACTAAAATAGCTATTGCTACGCATTAGAAAATCCTATTGCGTAATTTGGGTTTAAGATCGAATGCACCTCGTTCCATCATTTGGGATGGCAAACATTAGAGGACTAAGCAGCTTTTCTGAAAGCCAAAGAAATGAATGGCATCGTAGTTACCAAGGATGAGGATTTCATTGGCCTGTTAGAAAAACACTCAGCACCACCTAAAGTAATTTGGCTGACTTGCGGCAACACTTCCAATCAACGGTTAAAGCAAATATTAACTGCTAACTTAAGTGATGCCATTGATTTACTATCAATCAATGATTTGGTAGAGATAAGCGATTCGGCCGCTACTTAAAAATATCGTAACAACGCTCTTTTAGATACCCGGCTGCATCATCCTGACCGGCCTTGAACGCGCGTGCCAAAAGTCGACAGCCCTCCTTCTCGTTCTTCAACTCAACCAAAACCATGCCTTTGTAAAACATGGCATTCGCATTTTCAGGATTTACAAGCAAGGCAAGATTGAGGTACTCAAGACTCTTAGCATATTTCTCAGTTTCCAGGCAGAAGGATCCGCCATACAGGTAGGCAGGTTCATAAGTGGCATCCAACTCAATCGACTTATTAATGGCAATGAGTGCACTGTCTATATCATCCAATGAATAGTAAGCCAAGGCGAGGTTGGTCTCCAATTCAGGATCATCCGACTGACCTTTCACCACCAAAAAATCTGCCTTCGCCAATTGGTACTCGTTTTTCTGAAGGAACAATGAACCCCTCCACTTGACAAGCTCCAAATTATCCGGCTGCAGTTCAATGGCTTTTTGAATACTCGCCAACTGTCCATCTGCATTATCCAACTCACGACAAATAAATGCGCGGAGCACAAAGGCTTGTGCCACCTGAGGGAATTCTGGAAGAAATACATCAAGGTCTTTCAAAGCCTTATCAAATTCACCAGTGTAGTAGTAGGAAAACGCACGCTTAAATAGCGTTCGGTAATCGTCTCGTTCTTTGAGCCCGCGTGTTGTAATTACTTTTGAATAGAGTTTTGACGCTTCTTCAAACTGCTGCCGGTTCATCAATGTGTCTGCCTCAGTTTCCCATTGGGCATATTGTGCAGGTGCGGCAGTATGGAGCAAAAACAAAATGACCAAACTCAAATAGAGTCTGGTCATTTTAAGGTTACCGATAAAAAGAGCCACTGAAGACACTTTATACAAATAAGGTTAAGCCGTCACCGTTGCCTTATTGGCATACCGTTTACGGTCTGTTTCGTTCAAATAAATTTTTCTCAAGCGGATCGACTTTGGTGTTACTTCCACGTATTCGTCTCCTTGAATATATTCGAGTGCTTCCTCCAATGAAAACTTAGTAGCTGGGCGAATCGTCATTTTTTCTTCCGATCCCGTGGCACGCATATTCGTCAGTTTCTTTGTTTTGGTGATGTTAATCACTAAATCACCACTGCGATTGTTCTCACCTACGACCTGTCCTTCGTAGACTGAATCACTTGGATCAACGAAAAACTTTCCGCGATCTTGCAAATTGTGCAAGCTGTACGGAATGGCTTCTCCCATTTCCATACAAATCAACGAACCGTTTATCCTGCCTGGAATCTCTCCACGGTAAGGCTGGTATTCTTTGAAACGATGGGTAACCACGGCCTCGCCAGCAGTTACGTTTAATAAGTAGTTTCTTAATCCAATGATACCGCGGGCAGGCATAATAAATTTCAGAATCATCCGATCGCCTTTGGGATCCATGTTGGTCATCTCTCCTTTGCGCTGCGATACGGTCTCAATGGCTTTACCTGCAACCGACTCGGGTAAGTCAATCGTTAACTCCTCCATGGGTTCGCACTTCACGCCATCAATCTCTTTAAAAATAACTTGCGGCTGCCCGATTTGTAACTCGTAGCCTTCTCTTCTCATTGTCTCGATCAACACGGATAAGTGAAGAACCCCTCTACCGAAAACCAAGAAGCTATCAGCCGAGCCAGTATCACCTACTTTCAATGCCAAATTTTTCTCCAACTCTTTATCCAAACGATCTTTGATATGGCGAGAGGTAACGAACTTACCTTCCTTGCCATAAAATGGGGAGTTATTAATCGTGAAGAGCATACTCATGGTCGGCTCATCAATTTTGATTGACTTTAATGCTTCCGGTTTTTCCAAATCAGAAACGGTATCTCCAATTTCAAAACCTTCCAAACCCACTAATGCGCAAATATCTCCCGCAATTACTTCATCTGCTTTCTTCTTGTCGAAACCTTCAAAAACATATACTTCTTTGATACGTGTTTTGACGATAGCTCCCGTATCGCGTTTTACTAACGCTACGAACTGCCCTGCTTTCACGCTTCCACGTTGAATACGGCCAATGGCAACTCTCCCGATATAAGAAGAATATTCTAGTGACGTAATCATTAATTGAGTAGGACCAACATCAACTTTTGGAGCTGGAATATACTTGATAACGCCTTCAATAAGGGCGGTGATATCAGTGGTTGGTTTCTTCCAATCATCACTCATCCAACCTTGCTTAGCTGAACCATAGAAGGTAGGAAAATTAAGCTGCTCTTCTGTCGCGTCTAGCGCAAACATCAAATCAAATACAGACTCATGAACTTCATCAGGTGTGCAGTTTTTCTTATCTACTTTATTGACCACCACAATTGGTTTTAAACCTAATTGAAGTGCTTTTTGTAACACAAAGCGAGTTTGTGGCATAGGCCCTTCAAAAGCATCTACCAGCAACAAACAGCCATCAGCCATGTTCAATACACGCTCTACTTCACCACCAAAATCGCTGTGGCCGGGTGTATCGATTACGTTGATCTTATAATCTTTGTAGCGAACGGAAACGTTCTTTGCGAGAATAGTAATGCCGCGCTCACGCTCCAAATCATTGCTATCCATGATCAATTCCCCTGGATTCTCATGATCCTTGAAAATGTGGCCTGCATGAAGCAGTTTATCAACTAAAGTTGTTTTTCCGTGGTCAACGTGGGCGATAATCGCAATATTCCTGATTTTTTCAACATCCATAAATGGCCTATTCTAGTGGTTTTTCTGAATTAAGGCCGCAAAGATAGGCTTATTTACTCAAAAACCGGGTACGAGTTCAACCAATTCATTGTTACCATTTAGTTGATGGAATCAGCTTTTTTAGGATTTACCCTATATTTGCAACGTGAGTACGCAAGAAAAAGAAATGCGGTATCGTGAAGCTGCTCGATATATTGAGAACGCAACCGATATCTTGAAAACCAAAGGAAACAAAGAAGGTGGCTACTACCAAGATACGAAATACGTGAAGATGGCCTGTGGCACAGCTTACAACGGTGTTCTCATGGCCGTTGACACCTATCTTGAAATAAAAGGCTCTCCAATAAAAGAGAAAAAAAGCAGTCGCAAAACCGTGAAAGATTATATAGCCAAGCTTTCTCAGTTAGATAAAAAATTGTTGCAAGAGTTCAATGCCGCCTACAATATTTTGCACTTGTCTGGATACTACGATGGCAATAACAAATACAATGTAATCCGGGAAGGCCTTGACTCCGCCATAACTATACTCAATAAAATCAAACCTGTTGGCGTAGAAGTATTGAGATTAGTCAAGTAATTTTTGGTCATCTTTTAAATCTCAAAAACGTACCCATCGGCAAATCATTGCCCTTTTTGGGATGCAAAACAAACTCTCCAAACTCAGGATCGATGTTTTTAAAATTGCTTTTGGCTACGTTAAGGCCTACGACCGATGACAGTCCTACCGCATACATCGACAATATAAAAAACGAATTCTTCTCCTCGAGCAATTCACTGCTTAACGAAACCAGCTCATTTAGTTTTTCTTCCAATGTCCATTTCTCTCCATCTGGTCCACGTCCATAAGGTGGCGGATCCATAATGATTCCATTGTATTTTTTCCCACGCTTGGCTTCACGTTTTACAAACTTGAGCGCATCTTCATGTACCCAACGAATATTGTCCAAGCTGTTCATCTGCATGTTTTGATTAGCCCAATTCAATCCGGGTCGTGAAGCATCTACATGTGTCACATCTGCCCCTGCTGCTTTGGCTACAACCGAAGCAGCCCCAGTATAAGCAAACAAATTCAATACTCTAGGACTCGCTAAACTCCAGCTTGAAATGGCATCGTAAATAAAATTCCAATTAGCTCCTTGTTCCGGAAAAAGCCCCACATGCCCAAAGTTTGTCAACGCCAAGCGAAGTGAAAGTGAAAGCTTGTCGTAACCATATTTTATCTCCCAACTATCGGACATGGTCTTATACTTCTTCCATCCACCTTTTATATCGTCTCCAAAGCGAAAGTTATCCTTTTGTTCACGATTAAAATGGGCGGTTGCCAATCGCTTCCATTCGTCTTGCGAAAGAGAAGTATTCCAAATAGCTTGAGGTTCTGGCCGAATAAGGTGATAAGCACCAAAGCGCTCTAACTTTTCAAAATTGCCTGAGTCAATCAGTTCGTAATCAATCCAGGAAGAAGGGCTTATGATGTTCATGGCGTAAATATAGTTACCTGTTATCAGTTTCTGGTTGCTGGTTTGCCAGTTCCAGTTTGTAAACATTAAAAATTAGCGTAGAAGTTTGAATCTAAGACTTTAGGGCTGCGACCTTTGGTGTAAAACAGTCAGGAGTTTAATTATCGAAGCCCGAAAACTGGAAACCGGAAACCCGCAACGTGCATCACTTTCGATTTGAATGTCTAATTTTGAATCACCATGCATTTCAAAATCACCAGCACCCAAAATCCGAAAGTAAAGAGCTTGCTCGCTCTGGAGAAGCCGCGAGAGCGAAGGAAACAGCAACTCTTTATCATTGAAGGCAAAAGAGAAATTGAATTGGCACTGGAGGCCGGATATAAAATTGGCAATCTTTTTTTCTGCGATGATATCGTGAGCGAGAAAGAATTGGCTGAACTTCCGTTAGACGACAAACTACTCATACCCGTTTCAAAGGAAGTGTTTGATAAAATAGCCATTCGTGAAAGCACGGGTGGAATTTTAGCGGTAGCAGAACAGAAGACCCATCGACTTGCCGAAATAAAATTGAGTAAGAATCCATTGGTTTTGATATTGGAAGGCGTAGAAAAACCAGGTAACTTAGGTGCCGTTCTAAGAACTGCAGACGCTGCGGCCGTAGATGCGGTCATTATCTGCGATCCGCAAACAGATTTTTATAATCCTAATGTGATTCGATCCAGTATAGGTTGTGTTTTTACCAATCAACTCGCTGCAGCTTCTTCAGAAGAAACCATTGAGTGGCTACACAAAAACAATATCTCTATTTTTTGTACCTACCTGAAAGCCTCTAAGCTCTATCATCAAACTGATTTCACTCAACCTTCCGCCATTGTCATGGGAACCGAAGCCACTGGCTTATCAGATGTTTGGGTAAAAAATTCAAAAGCAAACATAATCATCCCGATGCTGGGCAAAATTGATAGTATGAATGTTTCAAATGCTGCTGCGGTCGTGGTGTACGAAGCGATGAGACAAAGAGAATTTAGAAAAAGTTGAAAATTCAAAGCTTAAAGTTGAAAGCTCATAGTGAGCGACACATCAAACTTTCAACTTTAAATTAATTTACTTCTTCACCCCAGGCTCGCGCTTTAGGAATTCATTGTATAATTCAGTCTGGCGGCTTACCATCGGCATACTCCAGCCATCAATAAATACATGCGATACTTGCGTCTTCGTTTCAAACGGATCGCCATTGCAAATGAATAGCGTGGCGCTCTTACCAACTTCTATGGATCCCAATTTGTTGGCCACTCCAAATAATTCTGCAGGAATAATTGTAATGGCTTTCAACGCATCTTCTTTATTCATACCATACGCTACTGCAAAGCCGGCATGGTAGGGTAAGTTGCGATAGTTGTTGTTGTTGCTCTCAGACTTGATAGCGACTTTCACTCCTGCTTTCTTTAGTAAACCCGGATTGGCATACGCTTTATCATAGCGATCATAGTCACGTGTAGGTAATTCTAAAACTCCACCCGTTATTACCGGAATGCCGGACTTAGCGATTTGATCAGCCACTCTCCAACCTTCAGCAACGCCCGTTAAAATTGATTTCTTCACTTTCTTTTCTTTCAACCATTTCAAAGCAGCCTGAATATCTTTAGATGCATTTACTTCCACCAACAATGTTTGCTCTCCACGAATCACCGGAATCAACGCTTGGAGTTCTGGATAATAACCCGCTTTCCCTTTTGTTGCTGAATCCTGTTTATGATACTGCGTTGCTTTCTCCCAAACATCGTTGAGGCTAGCGAGTGCCTTGTCAGAAGCCTTCTTAATTTCTTCATCTGTTCTTCGGTCAAAAAAACCTCTCCGCCCAGTGTTTGGAAAATTCAAAACAATACCCTCAAACCCGGCAAACATTTGGTCGGGTGTATAACCATGTAGATTGATCAAAGCGGCAGTTCCTGACAACATCCCACCAGTGGGAATAGACAGTGCTGTAGTTACACCACTCACCCTCGTAACAGGAATAGCGCTTGCATTTGGGTTCACCGCAGTCAACGCTTTCATCTGCGGAATCACTTCTCCAATTTCATTGAAGTCGGTGGTCCGAGCGACAGAACTGATTTCGCTCATGCCAAGATTTGTTCCCGCATCAATCATACCAGGGTAGATGAATTGCCCCTTGCAGTCAATAACTTCTGTTCCTGTGGGTATAGACACATTACTGCCAACTGCGGTAATTTTTCCATCTGTTATTAGCACAGTCCCATTTTGAATAGTGCCTTTCGTAACTGTTTCAATTGTTGCATTAGTCAATGCCACATTTCCATATTTACCTTTAGGGCTTTGCGCCTCAACGCGCAACACTACAATACAGACGATCGCTGTTAGTAAACCCATTATTGTTTGTAATCCTTTCATCTTATTTCTTGTTGGCATTAAATAAATCTGAATCCAAAATAAACTCTGCACCTTCCATGCAATGATCTTGATCGGAAAGTTTGTCTCTGAAAGTAGCCGTTTCAATGGCTTGTTTGGGATCTACCATTAGCCTCATGTCATCGGGGTCTTTCTCGCGATCAAAGCGTATGATACCATCTACAATCGTAAACATGGGCACACCGTAAATCGATAATGGATGATTCTTAAAGATCGCTATATCAGCTTCTTTTCCTACCTCCAAAGAGCCAACTCTGTTATCTATACCTAATTGTTTAGCTGGATTGATGGTGATCAAAGCCAACGCTTCTTCATCGCTCAATCCACCATATTTTTGCGTTTTGCCCGCTTCATGATACAAATGGCGCATCATTTCGCCATCGTCTGAATTGATCGAGGTAACTACCCCATTTTTTGCAAGTATCGCAGCATTATAGGCCGTAGAATAATACACCTCGAATTTATAAGCCCACCAGTCAGAAAATACGGAAGCCATGGCTCCTTGTGCCGCTAGCTCAGGTGCTACTTTGAATCCTTCATTCACGTGTTGAAATACAATGCGCTTGATGCCAAAGTCTTTGCACACTTTTAACATCATATAAATCTCATCTGCACGGTAGCTGTGGCAATGAACGATGATTTTATCGTTCAGGATATCAGACAACACTTCATGTCTGTAGCTATAAGTTGGAGGTGCTCCCCGAAAGCCCTTTACTAATTTAGCTTTGTTGTATTGGTTCCATTTCTCGGAATATTCCTTTGCTTCCGTAAAAGCCTGACGTATCACAAACTCCACCCCCATTCGCGTGCGGGGCACAATGCCACTCCCTTCTCCATGACTACGAGTAGGGTTTTCACCTAGCGCAAATTTTATGGTGCGAGGTGCTCCGTCCATTTTCAATACTTCTGGATCAAACGTTCCATAGCGTAGCTTAATCGTCTCGCATTGGCCACCAATTGCGTTGGCTGATCCATGCATGGCGTGCACTGTGGTGATCCCGCCACCCAACGCACGATAGATTCCAATTTGGAATGGGTTGATAACATCACTCTCGTTTACCTCGGGCGTGATAGGATTTGTACCTTCATTGATTCCATCCAAAGCAATGTGCGAGTGCGCATCTATAATTCCGGGCATTACAAAATGGCCGGACGCATCTACTATTTTGATGCCTGCCGGTGCAGTTATATTTTTCCCTATCTGGGCAATCTTTCCATCTTTAATCAGCACATCGGTTTGTTCCAAATTGCCTTTAGTGATGGTGATGACTGTTCCATTTTTAATCAACAAATTTCCTTTATCCACTTGCGCCATTGCGCCAAGCAGAATAAAACTTGAAAAGAGCAGTACGAATAACTTCTTCATATCAATTTTTTTAAGTCTTAGTTTTTAGGATTTTTTGTTCCTTCAATAGAGAAACTTCCACGAGGCCCAATGCTTGCATTCCCCTTGAACGAATCACCTTCTACCGTTGCCTCCACTTCTACCTTAATCGAGTTGCCACCAAAACTAAGTGAGTAAGAGTAGGATAATTTATTTCCTTCCAAGGTGACGGAAGTCAAATCTGCCGGGGCAGGCATTCTACCCCCGGAAATAGTTCCCTTGTACCCGCTTCCGTCCTTTTTAAACGTCACTTTTCCATCGTTGCTGCCTTGTGGAGTTTGAGTAACAGTAGACCAGCTTCCCTCGATCTCTACTTTTGCGTTGGGGTCAGCTTTCCCTGCCTGTCCGGCAGGCAGGTTTTCCTCTTTCACTTCTAGTTTGTACATCACACCATCAACAAAAACGTAGCGCACTTTCGCTTTCTCGTTGAAATACGATTTATCTGAAATAACGAGGTTAGCCATTTTACCATTTTCTACTGTTCCCATTCGATCAGACAAACCGAGCAATTGTGCCGGTGCCGTGGTCAACGCAGCTAAGGCCGCATCTTCCGATAAACCTGCCGCAATCATTCTTCGAAGATTGGCAGGAATGTCTTTTGGCTTGGCGCTCAATGACGAAAAGCCAAACGAAACACCCGCTTTATTAAAGACACTTGCCTGAGTTGTATAATTAGCAATTGCTTCAGATTTTCTTTTTTCCAACGCATCTCTCTCAAGATCTGCTGCTGTCTTAGGCTTAGCTACTTCTTTGGCTTTGGTAGAGTCTGCCTTTTTATCTGATTTGCCTCCACTCTTCTTATCATCTTTTTTTGCTTCTTCGGGCAAATCAAGTGATAAGAAAACCTTGGCGCCAGAAACTTTGATCTTGCTTAGTACTGGCCAGCCTTCTTTTACATCGGCCAGCATCAGCGAAAAACCTAAATCATTTTTTAATGTGATAATGCGATGCGCATCCAACATTTTTTCAGATTTAAACAACACAGGAATTCTTTGATCGATCACGGGATAAAAAGCTTCCAACACGCGATCACTACCCGGTCTTTCTAACCCAACCCTATTAGATGCATACAAACTCTGATACGATTTTGCTTGAGAGGCCTGCCGATACAATTCCCTCCACTTGGCCATTACGGCCATTGTAGTGTTCGGATATACACCATTGGCACCCGACAATTCGGAATACAACGATGAATTACTGACCAATACCATTTGATCTGCCGACTTACCACCCAACAAAACGATGCTGCTTTGCCCGGGTAATAAGTTTCCGTAGGGGACAACCTGTGCCACTGTGAATCCTACATTTCGAAGGTCTTCGATTGATTTATCGGAAGCGTTTAAAGAATTACGAACATCATTTTGAGGAGTGATACCTGCCCGTTCCGGAGTAGGGTTCCCTGGATCTTTGACACGCTCACGCCCAACTTCTTCTTTTGGCTTCGTTATGCCCGCTCTCGACAACCCGTCAATAAACCCTGCATACACATACATCGAATCTGCCTTGATGACTATTGCCTCGGCAGGGATAGCGATCCCTTTACCTACTGCTGTGATCAAACCATCTTTGATCAATATGGTGGCCATATCTATTTTTTTTCCGGGAGTCGGCACGACATTAACATTTGTAATGGCATAGGTTCGGGTTACAGGCTTGAGCTCCTTTTCGTCTTGTGCAAAAAGAGAGAAGCTACAAACCAGCAGTGCCAAAACTCCCCCTGTAATTCGTTGAATAAATCTTCTTTCGACCATAAAATTAAACTTGAGCCGAAAAGGTAAGAAGTTTTGACTAAGTTTCGGGCGGCCTTACAGGAGTGGTTTTTATGATGGCCAAGTGGGCACAAACTCTAAACCTTGGCCGGTAGAGAAAAAGTAAAAGTTGAGCCCTCGCCCAATTTACTTGTTACGTGAATCGTTCCATTATTAAGTTCAACGAATTCTTTGACCAGCAAGAGCCCCAGGCCAATTCCTTTTTCGTTTTTGGTACCCGGCTTTGAAAAATTAACTCCCGCCCGAAAAAGTTTTTCTGTATCAGCTACATCAATTCCTACACCTTTATCAGTGACAGAAATTTCAACTTGATCCTTCTTCTTTATAGCTCGGATGATAACCACACCGCCCTCGTTACTAAACTTGATTGCATTACTGACGAGGTTTCTGACTATCAATCCAAGTTGATTTTTATCGGCTCGCACCCGCAAGTCTTGACCAACCTCCACGTTAATGGTTATGGCTTTGACCGAACTACTCTCAGTCAAAAGTTGAACTTTCTCAATAATCACATCATACAAGCCAAGCTCCTCAACGGCAGACTTTAATCCCTTTTGCTGTGATTGCGCCCAACTCAACAGATTGTCGAGGTCAGCATAAACGTAGTCTACGTTCGTTTTGATTTTTTTTGAGAATGCAACAAATTCGTCTTGCGTTAAAATAGACTTGTTCAACAAATCCATCATGCCCCTTAGGCTATTCAACGGGCTGCGTAGATCATGCCCAATGATCGAAAAGAGTTTGTCCTTTGTGGAATTTAATGCCTCCAACTGCTGCGTTTGTTCATTGATAAAGATATTCTTCTCGGCCAATATTTTATTAATGGAATGGCTCCTTCTATTTGTTCTCATTAACATCAGCACCAGAGCGGACAATAGAAGCATGCCCCCTATCCCAACATACTTTAATGTCCGTTGTAATCTTAGTTCATTCTCTTTGAGTAATGCATCTTTGGTCAATAATTCTATTTGCGAATTTTTTATATCAGATTCAAATTGAGCTTGAGCAATAGCCATTTGTTCACCATTTCGCTGCTCGCTCAACGAATCATGTAATGCGAGATATTGATTTTTGAATTGATAAGCCTTTTTGAAATCGCTTTTGATTACATAAATCTCTGCCAATAAATTAAACGCATCTTCTAATTCTCGTGTATAGTTATTCATCTTTGATATTGGCAAAGATTGATTTAAGTAAACCAATGCTTGCTCCGTTTTTCCCAGCTTCAGGTGAATTTTACCTAGTCGAATAAGGGTGGAAGAGATAAGATAATTGTTGTTTGATTGGATTGACGACTTTAAGCAGTTTTGCCATTTCTCTAAAGCTGCTTTGTAATTACTTTCCTCAAAAAAAATATCACCTAACGTTCTTTTTGAAAATGCCGTCCTGAAGTCATCGTTAACATTTTCATCAATAGCCCGTAGTGCGTAGTGCCGCGCGGAGTCTAACTGACGAGTTCTTAAAAAAGCAAAAGAGATATTGTTTAGACTTCGACTTTTGATTGCAGTCACGTTAAGCTTGACCCCTAGTTGATAGGCTTTTTTATAATTTGCTATTGCTGCATCATAAAGCTTGTGTTCAACGTTTACTGCCCCAATATTGTTGAGGCAGTTAGCAATTTCCTTTTCATCACCAATTTCCTGATTCATCAGAAGCGCTTCCGATGAGACTTTCAAAGATTTGGCATACTTCCCCTGACGGTAATACATCCATCCAATGTTAGCTTGCACCTTTGCCAAACCTTTTTTGTATTGCAGTTTTGTTGCTAAATCTCTTGCTTGTTCAGCAAATTGAAGTGCCCGGTTGTTATCCGCCTCTCGAAGCGAGGTGGCAACATCATTAAGTAACAATACTCTTGTGGTGTCCATTGGTGCTGCTAATGCTTTACCCAATAGGCTGTCGCTGGCAGGGGATTGCGAAAAGGCAGTATTTGCAAAAAAAATTAGCAAAGAGAACTGTAAACAAAACCTGCTCATTTGTACAAAACGGTTCAAATCCAATCTTAAATGTAGCTTTTGCAGGTACTGTAAAAGCTAGAAAAACACATCAAACCTTACATACAAGAGCTTTTCAGTCGATTCCAATTAATTCTCGCAGTGTTCCAAATCAGAATCGCCAATCGGCATGCCGGGCGGTGCAGGTAAAAGTTCATCGCCCTTAAACTCTTCTGGATTTTGCTGCATAAAATTGATCTGACGGCCTATAAAAGCATAGTGCGAACGCCATTCTTCATCAATGGCCGTTTTGGTTAGCAACCAACCTTTGAGTTGTTCGAGTTTCAATAACACAATTGCTTTTGTCTCTGCTGACGCATTTTTCGCCAGGGCCAGCTTTGCCAAGTTGGTGAACAAAACATGATTAGTTGACATCTGAATAACTCCCTCTAGTCCTGGTTTGGTGGCAGACTTAAAAGTTGCACTTACTAATCTATCGATCACTGTCGGCAAGCCGGCTAATTTAGGATCCCTAGCGTGATGCTCTATCAATCTGTTTGCCCTTGCTGAGTGAAGAATCAAACTGAACGTAAGATCAGCGGCACTTTCCGCAGCCGATATCGGGTCAAATGTTAATTCTGTTTTTATCTTTATCAACTCGCGATGACGGTTGTATCCGATGGGCCGAGGAGGAATGATTTTTAATAGACTTTCAGGTAAAGTTAACGCAGCGGGGTCAACGGTTTTAATAAGCGCATCCAACGCTTTTGCTTCTTGCTGAGGAGAAAGAAGCTCCGTAACGGGCTGGCCGTCTCCACGCAGCGCATAACGATAATTTAATCCGCCTATCACTTTGACAGCGGCCTCTGCCTGATAGCGATGGGCGAAATACAAGGGCACCAGCACTTCTTCCAGTGTTGCCATTGGTGCGCCCATTTTTATATTCTTCTCTCCAAAGTTTTTCAAAGCCACTGCTCTGACTTCCATCACTCTATTCAATTCATCGACCGGATCTTTGCCGTTGTCCCATAAGTGCGTGTAGGGATGCGCTCCGCCAACAGGGCGAGCATCTTGATCGGATAAAAATGTAAGGCCGGCCTTCAACGAATTCTGAATGATTGCATCCAGTGCCTTTTCTTCATCCGTTCCCTGTGGAAAATCCTGATACCCAAATGTAATTGATACTTTATCGAACGCACCAATCTTTGTATCATAGGCCTCACTCAAATCAATTTTTCCATTGCTCAATTTTGCGATGGGGTGCGGATAATCCATCACTGAAGAAAGGTTCTCCGCACTCGAAGAGTAAGCGTGCGCTAGCCCCAAAGTGTGTCCTACTTCATGGGCCGCCAATTGCCTCAACCGAGCCAAAGCCATTTGTTCCATTTCTTTTATAACCGGCTTGCCTTCTTCATACGGAGCAAGCAGTCCTTCTGCAATCAAATAATCTTGTCGCACACGGAGCGAACCTAATACGACATGCCCCTTGATGATTTCTCCCGTTCGCGGGTCTGTCACCCCTCCGCCATACGACCAGCCCCGCGTGGAGCGATGTACCCAGTTGATCATATTGTAGCGCACATCCATCGGGTCAGCATCCTCGGGTAAAAGTTCGACTCGAAAAGCATCTTTATAGCCAGCCGCTTCATAGGCTTGATTCCACCAACGAGCGCCATCCATTAAAGCTGAACGAATAGGTTCAGGTGCACCTGGATCCATATAATAAATGATGGGCTTCACTGGTTCACTCAATGCTGCTGTTGGATCTTTCTTTATTAAACGATGACGGGTAATGAATCTCTTTTCCAACGGTTCGCTGATGGGAGTAGCATAATCATAAAACGAAGTAGAATAATAGCCTGCACGCGGATCAAACTTCCTCACCTTAAAGTTGTCATCCGGTAATTGTACAAATGAATGATGCTCACGTACCGTTACGATTGAAGAGGTGGGTGTAACACTTCTAATATATCCGCCTGTTGGTTGCCCGGTGAACGTAAGCGTAACTTCAAATTCAGAATTTTGTGGGAAATTTTTTGTGCGTGGCAAATAAAAAGCGGAGCGGGATTTATCTAAAGAATACGATCCTTGCTTGGTTTCCTTCAATGTGCCAATTACATCATGCGCATCTTGCAATAAAAAGTCGGTCGCATCTACCAATACTTTTCCTCCCTCTTCCACTTCGACTTTAAACCCCCACAACACCGATTGTGCAAATGACTCCGTTACTGCTTTACGTTCGGCTGCATTGGTGCTAATCGCGCGATAAAAATAATTGGGCTGCGTCATTAAAACCTTGGGACCTTTACGCTCAAACTTTACAATACGCTCGCCTCCTAATTGATTGCGATCAATCCCAATATCATTAGACCCTACGCCAGCGGTAACAGATTCCACATAAATAAACTCCGCATCCCATTTATCGATCACCAAGAAAATCTTGTCTTGCTTCTCGTCATAGTAAAAATCAAAGAAGCCTGGGTACTTCTTCATACCACTAACTTTGCCTTCTATTGCAGAAGGTGTTGGGGTTGAAGATGCCAGTGACAGTTCCTGCTTTTTCTTTTGAGCGAAAAGGTTGGTCGAAAATAAAACTAATAGAAGTAGGAGTAGTCTAGTCATAGGAAAAGGAATTTGATGGTAAGATAAAAAATATTCAATAAGAAGATTGAGAAAATTGATGAAAGGCAAAATCTCAATCAGGCTACTTCTAATAGGTTAACAGTTACAGCTCTTACTACGTTTCCTGCTAAAAACTGCTTATGTACTGGCTTCTAGCCACCAAAAAAAACGCCCGACTCGTTCACGAATCAGGCGGTTTCATTTTAAGTGTTGATGGTGTTACAGCTTAGCCAACTCTTGCACCAGGTCAATGAGTTTGTTGGAGTAGCCCCACTCATTGTCGTACCAAGCTACCACTTTTACGAATCTATCGTTAAGTGCGATACCCGCTTTGGCATCGAAGATAGAAGTGCGTGCATCACCCAAAAAATCTTGTGATACTACATCGTCTTCGGTATAGCCCAGGATTCCTTTCAATTCACCTTCAGAAGCTTCCTTCATCGCTGCCTTCACTTGCTCGTAGGTGGCAGGGTTTTCTAAACGCACGGTTAAATCAACTACCGATACGTCAGCAACCGGAACACGGAACGACATGCCAGTCAATTTTCCTTTCAATTCAGGCAAGACTAAACCTACTGCTTTTGCAGCTCCGGTAGAAGAGGGAATAATGTTTGAAAAACCACCGCGACCACCTCTCCAATCTTTGTTGGAAGGACTATCAACAGTCTTTTGTGTTGCAGTGACCGCATGTACCGTACTCATCAATCCTTCGAGGATGCCGAATTTATCGTTCAAAACTTTGGCGATGGGCGCCAAGCAATTGGTAGTGCACGATGCATTGGACACAATTGTATGCGCAGCTGTTAGTTTTTTATGATTTACACCCATTACAAATGTTGGTGTATCGTCTTTGGCCGGTGCCGACATGACTACTTTTTTTGCACCCGCAGTGATGTGCTTTTGCGCATCGGCAATGGTGAGGAACAAGCCAGTCGATTCGATGATGATTTCCGCTCCAACTTCTCCCCATTTCAAATTAGATGGGTCTTTCTCGGCTGTTACGCGAATGGTTTTTCCGTTTACCACCAGGTGTTTATCCTTCACTTCTACGGTGCCGTCAAATCGACCATGAGTGGAATCATACTTAAGCATATAGGCCATATAATCCGGCTCTACCAAATCATTGATGCCGACCACTTCAATGTCTTTGCGCTCCATCGCAGTGCGGAACGCCAGGCGACCGATGCGCCCAAACCCGTTGATTCCAATTTTTGTCATGATGAGATTTTTTTAAAATTTATGAGGTAAAATTATACTACTTGGAGGCGAAAACCAATGTAAAGAGTTCAGATGAGTAACTTTTTTAATGCGAGGGTTTGTAAATCTACCGTAGGAATCTATCTTTGCGCCTCTTTACAGAAAGACGGTCCGTTCGTCTAGGGGTTAGGACACCAGATTTTCATTCTGGTAACACGGGTTCGATTCCCGTACGGACTACATATAGCAAGATAAAGCCCTGACTAACAGGGCTTTATTTTTTTGAGGTAACAAATAAGGTCACGTGAACAAAAGGGTAAAGCGCATTTGGCTCTCTCCTAATGGTTAGCCCGCCTTCGTGCACTTTATCCAAAAAACTCGCACGCTTTCTCTCCAGGGAAGAATCCTTCAATTCGTATTTGATGATTTTGAGTTTCACATGGCTGATGGCTAAGGAATTGAAACTCTCTTCCAGATAAGCCATCAGTCTATTCTCGTTCATCAACTCGGTTTGATAAAGTTTTGCGTACATCCCAGATATTGAAAGATATAAATCCTGAGAGAATGATTAATCTAGAACAGTTCGTTCAATCTGGTTTAGCGAGGCCATATTTCTTGAAGGTGGCGTTTAGCTCAATCTCAAGGAGAGGATGTTCATTTGTGAATGAATTTGACCCAAGTCCTTTGGTATTGCGAATGATGGAGGCATCATGGACGAGTTCAAGGGAAAAATCACGCAACTCCTTCAAATCGCGTTTGATAAATTCGAGTTGCACGTGGCTGATGGCTATGGTATTAAACTCTTATTGGACTCCCAATCTAGCGTTCTCGTAATTGTTTTTTCTCTGTCCTCCCTAGCTTGCAACTTCTCTTTTAGAAATTCGAATTCGTTAGGGCTCAGCAACGAGGTTGTAAGAATCGGGAAGGTGCTATCCTCATCGCAATTATTCACAAAAACTCCTTTCATTCGAAGCAACTGTCTTCGTTCCCTGTCCTTAATGGAATCATGCTGCAAAATTGCTCTTAATGAATCACCGCAAGGCAAAAACCTGTTGATGTTATCAGCTATTTTTTCCATCAGTTTCTAAAGTTTGAGATGAAATTTTCAACAACAAGGGTATTAGTGAATGAACTTTCTTCTACTGTTAACTTGGTACTGTCCACCAGCTGTTCATATTGCAAACGGTTATAATCCGGAAAAGCAATGACGGTACTTGATTGCATATTGGCTGTAATATTTTTGGCCAAGCCTATGAGCTTTATCAATTCATCATCCTCGAAATTTTCTCTCGAGCAGAGTATGAGTGAACTTTTTTCGGAATCTATTTGAACTCTCATTGGCAATACACTTGATGCTAAGTATTGGACAGGCATTATGCTACCATTTTTTGGTGATCCATTGTCGTTGTTCAATCCGGTACTGAAATAAGTAAACTGAATATCCTTACCAGGGTATTTTCTTTTTGCGAATTCAATTGCCTTAAAGAGAAATTCAATTTTTTTGTGATCAACTAGGAAGATTCCATCATGGTAAAAGTCCTTTGGCGCCTCAAGTTTTGAAAGTTTCGGCAAAACATCTTCAGCATCATCATCGACATTATTTAACCAAAAAATTACACCTCTGTCAAAAGTCATTTCAAAGTCGGAGCGACTGTTGAGTGTCTTTGCCCTCATTTCAGATTTCTTGAAGGATTCAATAGCTATTCCTAAATCGCAGTAATATGATTTAAATTTCTCAACAGGCGCATTGGATATTTGTCCCTGGTGTATTTAACTGATATTGAGGGCATCTCAAAAAACCCATGCTAAATCTACAATAATTGGTTAACGGTTCTATCTTGGGAAAAAAGAGAAAGAAATGGGTCACGCAACGCGCGGATTATTTGATGAGCAGTTTCGGTTAGAAAAGATAAGCAAGCAAAACGATCCGATTGAAAAACTGCGGGCCCATATAGATTTTTAGTTTTTCCGTAGGCCGTTGGAAGATTATTTAAAGAAGGATATAGTGAAGGGTGAGAACAAAGGAGGCAGGCCACCTTACGATTACGCACTGATGTTTAAGATCGTCATCCTTCAGCGTTTTTATAACCTAAGTGATGACAGTACCGAGTACGCCACTTTGGACCGGTTGTCGTTCATGCGCTTTTTAGGGTTGACCCTTTCCCATTCCGTGCCGGATGCCAAGACGATCTGGAATTTTAAGAATGAGTTGGCCAAAGGGGACATGGTAAATAAACTGTTTAAAAAACTGGACAACCGATTAGATAAAGAAGGGGTGATTATCCATGAGGCAAGATGGCCGATGCCACCATTGTAGAGACACCCCGCCAGCGGAACAGCAGGGAAGAGAATGAGCAGATCAAAGCTGGTGAAGTGCCAGAGGATTGGAAAGAAAACCCGAACAAACTGCGCCAGAAAGATGTTGATGCCGCCCCGCTTAAAAAAAACGGGGAGACATTTTACGGCCACAAAGATCACATCAAAGCCGACACTAAGACCAAACTGATCACCGAGTATGAAGTGACATCGGTCAGTGTACATGATTGCGAGGCAATGAAAAACTTGTTGAACAAAAAAGAAGACCAAAGCCAGCCCATCTATGCCGATAGTGCCAATCGCAGTGAAGCGATAGAGCAGAGTTTAAAAAAGAAAAACATTGGGTCACAAATCCATGAGAAGGGTTATCGCAATAATCCCTTAACCAAAAGGCAGCAGCAACGCAATAGAAAAAAATCAAAAATACGTGCGCGTGTTGAACACATATTTGCCTTTATGGAAAACAGCATGCAGGGTGTGTACCTTCATTGCCGAAGCCTTGTACGGGCCAAGGCTGCTATCGGATTGATGAACATAACCTACAACTTATTCCGCTTAACACAACTCAAGGTATGTCTATCAAGGGCGTAGTGGCTCCAATCGGAGCCAAGGATGCCTCGCCAAGAGGCAAAACCCCTGATGAAGAGACTGCCATAAGAAAAAATTGAAGAAAACTTGTCAAAAAAAACAGAGTCGAAAATTCACTTCGCAAAAATCAAGTTATCAGAGACCCCCTAAATACAAAATCAAAAGACGGGGGACATAAAAACGACCGACACTCTATATATGGACTTGTGCTTCCCACCGTGCGGCAAACGGTTCAATTTTCGGCCACGCTTTTGGAACACGCCATTGCCATACCACCCACATCCAAAGCGGTGGCAAGAGCCAAACCCACTCGCTAGCTTTGATTGGAAAAAACCACCCAAAAGATTACAATTAGTTTAAAATTATTACATGCAATAGCAAGTTTGGGTTTAAATTTTTAACTACGCGAAAACTACAACCAAATTTCCAACCTATGAAAACATTTTGGATTAATCTTATTGTGACATGCGCTTTACACTTCACAATATCATCTTTCGGTCAGGAGCAACCCGCATTCGAAAAGAAGTATTTCCAGGAAGCGGACGGGAAAATTTATTGGAACTTAAAAATCCCGGTTTACCTCAGTATGGCCTCAACGCCAGAAATGAAAGAAGCCGTAACCCTGAAGGAAGTAAGAAACGAAGAGATGAAGAAGTATGCACTCCCCTTTTATTTTGATGGCCCTGGCGAGCACTATATAAGACACCTTGACAACGACAGCCCCATCCCGGAACATGAAGTGGCTTTTCGTGTTTACGTGGATGGAATCAATCCCGCTACCACGACTCAATACAGTAATGCCCCAAAATTTGTTAGCAAAGGCATCACTTATTATGGCCAAGGTTTAACCATTAAACTACTTTCGAAAGATGAAATGTCGGGCGTGAAAGAAACCTATCACTCTACCAATGGAGCAGGTTTCAATCTTTATACTTCAGACCAAAGCTTCAATGAAGAAAAAGCAGTTGTTTACAAATACTTCTCTGTCGATCGTACAGGAAATGCAGAAGCAACAAGAGAAGTGGGTTTTACAGTTGACCTCACCGCTCCAAAAACCACGCACAGCGTGGCTAAAGATTTTTTCGATAATATTCTTTCACCCCGATCCAGAATTACATTGACCAGCACTGACAACTCTTCGGGTGTTAAATCGGTGGCCTACAGTTTTGATGGCAACTCAAACGTAAATTATTATACGCCACTTCCTCTATATGGATTAGGAGATGGCGACCACAAGCTCGTTTACAATGGCAAGGACAATGTGAACAACATGGAAACAATAATTGAGTTTCCATTCTATCTTGACAAAACCCCCCCAATGGTAACTTCTTCATTTGAAGGTGAGTCGTATAAAACAGCAACCAAAGTTTTTGTTGCATCTGCTACTAAAATCACTTTAAGTGCCACCGACAATAAAGCAGGCGTAAAATCTATTCAATACATTCTGGATGGCCGACAGCCTGTTACCTATGATCAACCTTTCCTATTGGGCGCCAACGGAAACCACTTTTTAATGGTGCGGGGAATTGATAACGTTCAAAACGAAGGCTCGTTCAAATCAAATGACGACCTGAATAAACTTTATGTGGACAACAATCCGCCTGACATTACCTATAATTATGATGGCCAAAAAGTGCTGGCTCGCGATACTAATTTCGTCACTTCTACAACGAAAGTAAAACTCTCGGCAAAAGATTATGAATCGGGCGTGGCCACTATTAACTACAACCTTGATGCAACCACTTCTCAGGTTTATAATAATCCATTCACAGCTGACCGTGAAGGATTACACCGTGTGGAGTATTCCGCATCAGATAATGTAAAAAATTCCAAAACAGCTAATTTCTTTTTCGTTATCGACAATACAGGGCCGGAGATTTTCTATCACATGAGCCTACAGAATATTGGCACTCAAAGATTACAAGGGAAATCCGTTGAGATTCCTGTTTATGCGGCTGGCACCAGTGTATATCTCGCGGCAACGGACAAACTTGTTGGGACAAAGGCAGTTTATTACTCACTCAACAATCTGCCGGAAGTTATTTATGGAACTACCTTTAAGCTCCTCAACAAAGGTTCATATACGCTGAAAATTCGGGCGGTGGATTTATTAGGAAACGAAACAAAGTCCGATGTCTTTGAATTTGTGGTTCAGTGATTTAAACAAAACCATAGTGGCAACAATAATTGTAAAATACAGGTTAGCTGACTATGGCAAATGGAAAATTTTTTCTGAAGATTTAAAAACTTGCAATCATTCTTATGGCTGGATTGGATACAGAGTGTTTCTTGATCCAGCTGATCATAGTACTGTTGTAATGGTAAACAGGTTTAAGGAAACTGAAAATGCAAAAGCTCTCACGCAAACCCTTGAATTACAGGAAGCGATGCTGAAAGCTGGCGTGAACAAAGCTCCAGAAGTTCTTTTTTTTTCAAAAAATCCACGTAATTAAACAAATTCAAATCGCATATTCTCTCCGCACTAAAAGGGACAAGTCAGGAGGCCGAGAAAAAAGACTTGTCTTCGACTACTGTCTCCTTCGCCTATTGACTGGCTAGCAAAGCGTGATCAATATCTGCTATAATATCATTTATGTTTTCGAGCCCTACGGATACTCGTATCAGCCCCGGGGTGATCCCTACAGCGAGACGCTCGGCCTCTGATAATTTTGAATGGGTAGTAGAGGCAGGATGGGTGGCGATCGTTCTCGTATCTCCTAAGTTCGCAGAGTGAGATAACATCTTCAACGAATTCAAAAATTTTCGACCCCGCTCAATTCCACCCTTCACTTCAAAGGTCACCACTCCCCCACCTAATCTCATTTGTTTTTTGGCTAATTCGAATTGAGGGTGCGAAAGAAGAAACGGGTACTTGACATACTCCAGTTGAGAATGGCTCTGTAAATGTTTAGCAACGCTATTGGCATTCTCGCAATGTCTGTCCATACGAACGGCCAACGTTTCAAGGCTTTTGGAAAGTACCCACGCGTTGAACGGAGACATCGATGGACCCGTGTGCCTAGCGAAGAAACGAATCTCCTTGATGAGATCTTTTTTGCCTAAGATAGCTCCCCCAATTACTCGTCCTTGCCCATCAATAAATTTTGTAGCCGAGTGAGTTACTAAATGCGCACCCCACTTGGCCGGGTTCTGTAAGTAAGGAGTCGCAAAGCAATTGTCGACATTCAAAATCAGTTTATGCTTGTTTGCCAATTTCCCCAACCACTCCAAGTCGATAATATCCAACGCAGGGTTGGAAGGAGTTTCAACAAAAATCATTTTTGTATTTGGCAGAATCTTACTCTCCCAAGTCGATGGGTCATTCAAATCGACATAGGTGTGCGAAATATTGAAACGAGGGAAAAGCGTATTGAGTATTTGGTGGGTAGAACCAAATACCGAACGGGACGCCAGCAAGTGATCTCCTGCCTTAAGCAGCGCGGCCATGCTACAATACATGGCGGCCATACCCGAGGCAGTGGCAATTCCATCCTCAGTACCCTCTAACAAGCACAGCTTGTTTATGAGCTCCGAATTATTCGGGTTTGAAAATCGAGTGTAGATGTTTCCCGGAACTTCATCGGCAAATAAAGCACGTGCCTGTTCGGCATCTTCAAAAACAAAACTGGATGTTAGATACAAAGACACCGAGTGCTCACGAAAATTGGTTCGTTCGGTTTGCTCACGAATGGCATCTGTTTCAAAATTTCGTTTGTCTTCCATTTTGTCAATTGTTGTTTATTACCTCAACGCTAAATGTGACTCTCGCAGTCTTCTCTAACGTTTTGGCCACCGAACAATACTTTCCGACCGACAGAGCAACGGCCTTGTTTGCTTTCTCTAAATCAATATCACCATAAAGTCTAAAATGGGCATGTACCTCTGTATAGGGAGATGGGACAGCCCCCTTTTCCCGTTCGCCAGTTACGGTGATCTTAATATCCTTTAGCTCCACGCGTTGCTTCCTTAAAATAGTGACCACATCTACTGCGCTGCACCCGCCCATCGCAGCCAAAAGCATTTGCATGGGTCGAAAGCCGCTATCATGCCCACCATCAGCGGGAGAGCCATCCATGACAACCGTGTGTCCTAGGTCATTTACGGCCTCCATCCGCAGGTCGCTGTCCGTTCTATGCAATTCAATTTTCGTCATACAAATTCTTTAGTCTTCAAAAATAAGCTACCGCCAATCATGGCCAAAAAACTGACCAATGTAGCTGGTAGTAAAGCCGGCCAACCAACATCGTAAAACGAAAAGAACGCCAGCGTGAGGGTTCCGAGCACCATGGCAAGTAATGCCCCGCTGCCGTTCGCTCTTTTCCAATACAAACCCAATACGAGTGGCGCAAGCAACGAAACCAAACTCAAAATCGAGGATTCGCCAACAAGCTCGTAAATATTGGTTCGCAGGCAAGCCATCACCGTAGCTACTCCTGCAAAACCTAAAACGCATAGTCGTGTAATGATCAATAACTGTTTGTCTTTTAGTTTACCTTTTGATAGCGGCTTAATAAGGTTCTCAGAAAAAATAGCTGCTGGGGCGAGTATTGCGGAACTGGTTGTGCTCATAATAGCCGACAACAATGAACCAAAAAATAAAATCTGGATGGGCAGGCTCGCATGGGCAAGCACCATGTTAGGCAATGCCAACTGAGCATCTACCGAGGTGGTTTGGGGATAAAGATGCTTGGCACACAAGCCAATGAAAAGAGGTAACATCGCAACAGTAAGGTAAAGACCCGCAGCTATAAAGCACGAACGAACAGCAATCTTCTGCGAACCTGATGACATTACCCGCTGAAAAATATCTTGTGAGGGCAGCGAACCAAGACCCAAAACGGACCAAGCCGCTAGATAGAGCATAATCTCTTTTAAATCCCACTTAGGCAGAAATCGAAACGTAGAAGGATGCACCCCTTGTAGTACCGCAGTCACTCCACCCGCCTTGTTTGCCAATATGATGGCTAACGCCAACAACCCAACTACGATGACGATGCTCTGAAAAAAATCAGTTATGGAGATCGCCCACATGCCTCCGATGTAGGTATAGAAAGTGACCACAAAGGCGGAAATAACAACGCCTTGCCACACTTCTAAACCCGTCACCACATTGATGATTAAACCCATGGCAACCAATTGTGCTGCGATATAACCCACGTAGGGTGGCGCCAGAAAAAAACTAGCTACCAACTCGGTGCGATTGCCAAAACGAACTTTAAAAAAATCCCCGAGCGTAAGCAAATTCATATTGTACAATTTGCGCGCAAAAAACAATCCGAAAAGCAGCAGGCATAAGGCAGCACCAAAAGGATCTTCAATCACCGAGTACAGGCCACCCTTTAAAAACTCAGAAGAAGCACCAAAAACTGTTTCAGATCCGAACCAAGTAGCAAACAATGCCGAGGCGCTGAGAAAAATAGGCAAGCTTCGGCCCGCCAACATAAAATCACCAGAAGTTTTTACTTTCCTTGAGGCCCAGTATCCGATGAGAATCGTGAGCAGCAAATAGGCAACAATGGAAGCGAGCAGCAAGTGGAGGTTCTATAAAAACCTAAAGCTAAATAACCGGAAGATTATATCAACAACAGCAGGTCGCTATTTCCTTCTTTTCAACTGGAAAGTACGCGTTACATTGAACCCGAGGTGGATATCTCCCGCAAAAAAATCGCCCGTTGTCTCCCCAATAAAAGCACGCTCGGTGATCCCCTGCGCATTGGTTAGCACCAATTGAAAGACGTGACCTCCGGTTTCGATATCAATACCTACCCCCAGGGAATTACGGAATTGATTAGCATCCTTCAAGTTCATTCGGTAGTAATACTCAGATGTGAGGGCAATGCTTCTGGTTACTTTTAATCGACCCCCAACTCCAAGTGCAATAAGGTCATTGTCTTCTTTTGTTTTATCGACCGCATTGCGGTGGATAATCGTTGGCATCAGTTGAAGTGATAATCCGGGAGAAAATTTTCTAGCTATCAACAGTTGACCGGTATACGATAACCTGTCGGAATAAATTTGACCAACAGGTAACTCCTCAGGCGAAGTCTTAATTGCTCCATTGACGAATGCGGTAACTGTAACCGGCATATTTCGTGCTCCTGAACTTTGGCGCAAAAAACGATAGCGTAAATAACCATCCATCGTCTTGTCTACCGAGTTTCGTCCAAAACCAACTCCCAAATGATCGGTAATTCCATACTCTAAACCCAAACGGACATAGGCCTGATCCAACCCAAAAAGATTGTAAGAACCACTATTGATGGCGCCAAATCGATGAGAGAAGATAAACTCCAGTTCTCCTTTTCCTTTTGCTTCTACAGTTTGTCCATTCACCAGACGCGAACCCTTGAAAGTGGAAGACGTGTATTCAACCTTTGGTTTTTCGCTTTGTTCCAGTTCCTTTAGTAAATCATCTTGAGAAAACAGAGGCAAGGAGAATGCCATCAGAGCCAACCATAAACTTTGCTTCATCTGTTACTAATTTTTAGTTAATTAAGGAGCCTTATATACAAAATCAATTTTCACCTCCACTTCTTCAGCAATGTTCTTCCAAAGCAGTCGAGGTATCTTCACCTCATAGTCGGCCAGTTTAATTTTAAACACAGCTTTTACTACAAGCCGCCCACCTTCCATCGTGATCACTCCTGGCACTTCAATTTCACGAGATACGCCATGAATAGTCATCTTGCCCTTTGCCGTTGCGGCCTGCTCAACACTGGTTTCTTTTGAAAATCCACTCACTTTCCCTGCGAATGTCGCCTTCGGAAATTTCTCAGACTCCAAATACTTCTCGTTAAAATGCTCTTTCATCAACGGTTTGTCAAATTCGAATTCTTTGATAGGAATGGAAAACACAATGTCCATTGTCTCGCTGTTAAAGATACTCATGGCTTTGGTGTTCTCTCCTTTGATATCTTCAATAGAAGCCTTTGAAAAGAAAGAAACAAAAGTTCTTTCAGCCGTCAATTTCTGTGCAGCGCACCACGACCCTGATAAAACAAAAAGAAGAATTGCGACAAATTTCATGTGGGCTGATTTTAAAACTAGTTATTAAGAGCACCATCATCTACCCAACACCCAATCAAATCAATTTGAGCCTGTGTCAATTGAGAGGAGCCGCTGGGAGGCATTGATTTATTTGCGGTCCTTGATTTTACACTGGCCGCTCGATTCTTTACATTTTGAAAATCGGTCAAATCTCGCGATCCTGTTCCCACTCCGTGGCAAGAGGACAAGTTGCAATTTGCGTCCAAAATAGGTTTTACTGTATTCAAGTAGCTTGTATTTGTGTTCTCCCGCGGTACGGTTACAGCAATGATTTTCTGGCAATCCGTAGCATCTTTCACGATTAGATTATATGTTCCTTGTTTAACGTTGTTAAACACATTGCTACTAGTAAACCCAGCCGTTCCAATTTGAAAGGAATAAGGCGTGTTACCGCCAGATGCTGTAACAGTTATCGAGCCATTTGGATTCGTACATTGATTATTTCTAACCGCAACAGCGGTCGCATTTAAATTAGAGTCGGGTGCACTGATGTCTATAACTACCGAAGTTACTTTGCACTCATTTGCGTCCGTTACTATGACACTATAAATACCTGCCCCTAAATTCAAAAAATCTCCGCCCGTTTGACCAACACCTCCATTCAAACTAAAACTATAAGGTTGCTTACCTCCCTTGGCACCTACTGAAATTTTTCCGTTAACGGAATTACAACTGGTTGTATTGGTTTTACTTGCTAACTCAATGGTGAGATCGGAAGTTGAACAATCAAACTTCTTATTGATATCATTGTTTGTACAACCTACCGCCAGCACGATGAATAAAAGACAAATAATACGCGTCATTTGGGTTGAGTTATGTTTGGTCTTATACAAAAATGGAGAAATGCTTTGAGTTTACTACTATAACGCTTGTGAGTTTTTTGGCGCTGAATCCGCATACGGACTTGGTTAGAAAACTGTCCAAAAAAGAAGATCCCCCAGAGTCCTTGACCCCAGGGGATAATCCTGTCTATAGTTGGCTTTAATCTGATGTAAACATAAAAGGGGCGCGCAGAAAAGAAAACTAGCTTACGCCTAATTGGCTTTCTTTTGGACGAATTGCATTTAATAGCGTTGAACAGCCTTGGATGTATCTGACTTGAGCGAATCTGACCTAGAATACTGCTTTTTAAGTCTTTCTTTTAGCTGCGACTTGGAGCCCGGAAAAGTAGTTTTAGAGCTGATATCGTAACTGAAGTATGCCAAGCCTGCAAAAAACAAGACACCTATAACAATAAAAGTTTTTTTGGATCGCGACACAGGGCAAATTTACCAAGATTTAAAAAACTGAGCTAGGCTATGCAAAATTACTAACTGTCAAATCTCCTCTGGAAAGATCTCCGCCAAATTGATCGACAATTCGGGTAAGCTAATTGGGGAAATCCGATCCGTTCGAACATAAGGGGTCAAAACTCCCTCGTACTTTCCTTTTTCATTAAGTACATAAACCAACACGGTTTGTTCTTGCGGGTGTACCACCCAATATTCCCTCACGCCACTCTCCTCATACACGTCAAATTTCTCGCGTAAGTCCTTTGATGAGGTACGGGGCGAAAGCACTTCAATCATCAAATCGGGTGCGCCTAGACAGCCTCGTTCATCGATTTTCGCGGGATCGCAAACCACGCACACATCGGGCTGCACCACCGTTGTGATGTCTCGGTCTTCCTTCTTTTGGGGTGATAGGGGCAGCCGAACATCAAATGGTGCAACAAACGCCTGACACTTTTTACCTTCTAAAAAGTTGCCAATCTTTAGGAATAGCTTTCCTACCACTTTTTGGTGAACCGTGCGGGGTGCAGGCGACATATTGTAAATCTTACCCCGAATCAATTCCCTCATCTCGGTCCACGACCAAGTCATATAGTCTTCGTACGTATAGCTTCCAGAGATATCGGGCTCTTCAATTTTCATTCAATCAAATATAAACCAGCCCACTCTGAATTACAATTATTCTAATGACCCCTCCAAAACAAAAAAGCCGCCTCAACTTGTTGAGACGGCCTTTTTCTTAACCTTTACGAGTCTATTTCAACTTCTTTACCACTGCCTCAAATGCAGTTGGGTGATTCATTGCTAGATCGGCCAATACCTTGCGGTTTAAATCGATGCTGGATTTCTTTGCCTTACCCATGAATTCTGAGTAGGACATTCCGTGAAGACGGGCGCCAGCATTAATACGGGCAATCCACAAAGAACGGAACTCTCTCTTTTTTGCTTTGCGATCGCGGTAGGCATACACCAAGCCTTTTTCAATCGCATTTTTGGCTACTGTCCAAACATTCCTCTTACGGCCAAAGTAACCTTTGGCTAACTCCATGAATCTCTTGCGCCTTGCGCGGGATGCTACACTGTTTACTGAACGTGGCATTGTTTTTTACTTTATGGCCGTTGGCGATCCGCCTGAGGCGGATACTTAGCTGCCAAAAACCGGTGAAACATTAAACTAAACTATCCGCCTGAGGCGGAATATCATTATAACAAATAAGGAAGCATGGCACTGATATTATTAGTATCAGCTTTGCTCACGATTGACTTTTTTGTCAATCTTCTTTTTTGCTTGGTAGTCTTCTTTGTCAAGATATGGTTTTTGAAAGCGCTCTTGCGCTTGATCTTTCCACTTCCGGTTATTTTAAACCTCTTCTTGGCACCCGATTTTGTTTTTACTTTTGGCATTTTACTCTCAGTTAAACTTTATTACTTCTTGCCCTTTGGGGCCATTAACAAATACATTCTCTTTCCTTCCAATTTCGGCATCTGCTCCACTTTTCCAAGCTCCTCAAGAGCTGTCGCAAATTTGAGCAGTAAGATCTCGCCACGTTCCTTGTACACAATTGACCGTCCTGCGAAATGTACGTAGGCTTTTACCTTTGCACCTTCTTTCAAGAAATTCTCGGCATGCTTCACTTTAAAATTGAAATCATGCTCATCTGTGTTAGGCCCAAAACGAATTTCCTTTAAAACCGTCTTTTGTGCGTGAGCCTTAATTTCCTTCTGTTTTTTCTTTTGCTCGTACTTAAACTTAGAGTAGTCGACCACTTTACAAACTGGAGGATCTGCGTTGGGTGAAATTTCCACCAGATCCAAACCTTGCTCTTGGGCAAGCTTGATTGCTACCGAAGTCGGGTAAACATCTACCTTGATGTTCTCACCTACCACTCTTACTTTTTGTGCCAGAATCCGCTCGTTTACACGATAAGGTTCTTCCACGACACGCCTTGCACCTCTTACAAAAGGTTTGTTACCGGGGCGACTACCACCTTGAAATATTGCCACTCTTTGGGTTTAAGTTCTTGATTTAAATGAAAACAGCCTGTCTGGTTCGCAGACAGGGGTGCAAATATCGCTCTTTTTTACTCTTTTCAAAATACTTATTGACTCAAGATTCAAAATCGCACCTTCAAAATTGAGCCGAGATCGAGCTTAAAACTTGATCTTTAAGTTTTGAATTACAAGCTTGGAAGGCCAAATTCCTTTGAAAAAGAAGAAACAAAGTCCGTCAGGAGCATTGACCCCTTATCTTCTCCCCCATGCCTTCTCACTGAGATTTTTCCCTCCATCGCCTCTTTCTCGCCAACGATCAGCATAAATGGCACTTTCTTCACCTCCGAGTCTCGTATTTTTCTGCCTACTTTCTCGTCCCTATCGTCCAAGAAACCTCGGATGTCACTTTCCTTTAATGTATCTACCACCTTCTGAGCGTAGTCGTTGAACTTTTCTGAAATCGGCAATACAGAAAATTGCTCAGGTGCCAACCAAAGCGGGAAATTGCCTGCGCAATGCTCTATCAAAACCGCCACAAAACGCTCCAAAGAACCAAATGGTGCGCGGTGTATCATTACCGGTCTGTGCTTTTGATTATCTGCTCCCACATACTCCAACTCAAAACGCTGAGGTAATTGATAGTCAACCTGAATGGTGCCAAGTTGCCAACTTCTGCCAAGCGCATCCTTTACCATGAAGTCAAGCTTGGGACCGTAAAAAGCAGCTTCACCCCTTACAGCTACTGTTTTCAAACCACGCTCATCAGCAGCTTCCTGAATTTCGCGCTCTGCCTTATCCCACAATTCATCGTCACCAATATACTTTGCTTTGTTTTCCGGATCGCGCAATGAAACTTGTGCGGTATAGTTTTCAAAGCCCAACGACTTGAAAACAAAAAGAACCAAGTCAATTACTTTCACAAACTCTTGCTTGACCTGATCGGGTCGGCAGAAAATATGCGCATCATCTTGTGTAAACCCACGAACACGTGTCAAGCCATGCAGCTCTCCGCTTTGTTCGTATCTATACACCGTTCCAAATTCCGCATAACGAATCGGCAAATCCTTGTACGAGCGTGGCTTGGTCTTATAAATTTCGCAGTGATGCGGACAGTTCATTGGTTTCAACAAGAACTCTTCACTTTCGTCAGGCGTACGAATAGGCTGGAAAGAATCCTTCCCATATTTTTCATAGTGACCAGATGTGACGTACAGTTGCTTGCTGCCAATGTGTGGAGTAACAACCGGATCATATCCAGCCTTGACCTGCGCTCTGCGCATGAACTGCTCCAGGCGTTCGCGTAATACGGTTCCTTTCGGCAGCCACAACGGCAAACCCATTCCTACCTTCTCTGAGAAAGCAAACAACTCTAGTTCCTTTCCTAACTTTCTGTGGTCACGCTTTTTGGCTTCCTCTAACATGAAAAGATATTCTTCTAATTCTTTTTGTTTGGGGAATGTAATGCCATAAATGCGCTTGAGCATTTTATTTTTCTCATCGCCACGCCAATACGCTCCGGCCACACTTAGTAACTTGATCGCTTTGATGGGCCCTGTAGTTGGAATATGCGGCCCACGGCACAAGTCCACAAAATTGCCTTGCTGATAAAAGGTGATGGATCCGTCTTGCAAGCCATCGATCAATTCTAATTTATAAGGATCTCCTTTTTGTGTAAAATAGGCAAGGGCTTCCTTCTTCGAAACATCCCTTCGCGTAAAAGCATTGTTGACCTTCGCCAACTCGATCATTTTTTTCTCTACTGCCAATAACTCCTCATCTCCAAAAGGTGTGTCACCTAGATCGACATCGTAATAAAATCCATTCTCGATCGGTGGACCAATGCCGAACTTAACTCCGGGGTAAAGTACTTCCAACGCTTCAGCAAATAAGTGGGCTGAAGAATGCCAAAAAGCATACTTACCTCCTTTGTCGTTCCACGTAAATATTTTGATAGCCGCATCGGCTGTGATAGATCTGTTCAGATCCCAAATCTCACCATTCACTTCAATGGATAGTGCATTACGCATCAAGCCTTCGCTAATGCTCTTCGCTATCCCCATACCCGTTACCCCGGCAGGGAATTCCTTGACGGAACCATCGGGCAACGTAATTTTTAAATTACTCATTCGAATTTAATTTTTTCGGATTGCAAATATGCGGTTTTTAACAAGAGCAGGAAAGTGGTGGCTTTAAAATTGTAACTGCCACGACCGCTCGGCATTGAGCTTGTCCCCACCAACTGATAAACGATACTACAGTTTTAATTGAATTGTAAACAATACACCAAAGCTTCTGGGATTGTTGGGCAAATCCAAATAGCTAAGACGATGTATAAAATCCACTCGCAAGAATTTATAAATATTCTCTACACCATAACCCAGCTCAATATAGGGTTTCTCTGGGTCTAGCGCGAAAGTTCTAAACTTGTTATACTCCGTTAATTCCCTTTCAGATAGTGAAGGTGAAGGCGGAACAATAACGTCTTGATTGGACTGCTTAAGGCCCCCCACCAATACATTTGCGGTAGCCAAAAGTCTCCATTTCAATTTTTGAAGCATTGGGATATTATTTAAAAACAATCCTTCAAAATTCTGACGATACTGCAACGCTATGTATTGATCCGTAGCAAATTCACCGAATCTCAACAAGTTAAAGTTAACAGGTGAATAGACGGGGGATTGATTACCTAACGGCATATTCAATAAAGGGTAAGGTAATCGTCCAAAAATTTGTTCTCCCGTTAAATTGATATAGCCATTGCCAAGCGGCCCCATCTTTACTCTCTTATTTATATTCAGTCGAATCTTATCGTAGTTAAAATCACCGAAACTACTTCTGAAACCGTGAGTATAACGCAACGTGAAAACGGGCCACCTTTTAGATTCTAAACCAATACGGTTATTTCCATTCTGAATAAAAACTTGGTCTCTGGCATATCTTGATTCAAAGAAAACTTCAGACGCTTGAAATGTACTAGAGGTTGGCGATGTGGCAATATCGGACGGTTTGGTATAGTATTCAAAATTATAGATCGGATCGAAGTTAAATTGGCGCAACGCCACACGCTGAGTAAAGCCTTTAAACAATTCTCTTTCAAATGTGGCGCGGTATTCATGATAATAAAAACTCTTGTTGTATTGACCCCACCTGCTGGCAAATAAAAACACAGGAAAATCAGTAATCAAGTCTTCATCCAACCCAAGGCGATTGAGATCATATCTTGCACGAAGTGTAAATGTACTCCATCGCTTTCGATCCAGAATTTTGGTCACAAAGGCCTGATATTTAAACTGCTGATCATGAAAACCATAAGCCAATCGACCACCCAAGACCCACTTACGGCTAAATTTTATATTCGTCCTAAAACCGGCTTGTAACCTAAACCCCTCATGATTATTCCATGCAATGGCTGCCAAATAAGGGCCCCAATCTAATTTGCCGGACGTGTAATATCCGTTAACAACGAGCCTTATTGCATCAATGTATGACCTAACGATGGGAATGTTTTTTATGGTATCAATCATTTGGTAAACATTCTGTTCGGTTTTTGTCAATGGTTCATGACGAAGAGTATCCCAGACCTTTTCTTCTTCTTCTAAGTTTGCATCTTCAGCCTTTTCGATCGCAGTATCAAAAAAAGAGGTTGGTTTGGGCTTATTGACAACAAAATTTCTATTGCTCGTGTAAAACTTTGCTAGTAAACCTGCGGAATTGCTCGTCAATTCACCGACATCGATCAATACACGGCTTTTTGAAGGAAGCCAAGCCCCCCCCGCAACCTTCTCATACTCATGCTGGATTTTTATCTTCTCGATAAAGTTAATGTTTGCAGTACTTCCCATTGTTGCGTCTATCTGCTTGATCGCATACTCATCTTTGGTGATCCACATCGTGCCAGAGAATGCCAAAGCTTGCTCGCTCTTTGGGAAAAAATCTAAGCGATAGCAAAAATGGCCACCGAGCTCAGCACTATCCAAGAGTTCGTAGTCATAATAAGCTCGCCAACCGTCTGCAATTGGAGAAACAAATGCCTTTTGTCCAAAATTTAACCAGTTAGAATAGAAATTATAGTCCTGCATCGATGGGCCGATCACTTGCGATAGTAGATCGCTGTACCCCTCGCCCATTACACCATTCACTTTATTCTTTTGTATTAACTCCTTCTTCAAACTTGGATTGTCACGATAGTAAATTTTTGAAACACTTTCAGAAATGTAGAGCGGTAAAATTGGTTTGCCATCTTCCCCTGCAATCCGATCCAAGCTATCAAGCACCTGCGCAATTTTCTTCATGACCTTCTTCTCGCGAAGTTTTTCGGAAATGTTGTCTGCATCAATCTCCATTTTTGAGTACGTATCATGCTCATAGCCAGAAAGCCTTCGCTTGTCATTGATACTCTTGTTATCAATGATTTTTCGCATGATAGGAAACGCTGGATTCTCTCCTGATTTGATTACCACCTCTTGCAAATTGGTTACATCTTCCTGTAGTTGGAAGTTGATCACCTGGGTAACTCCCCTTTTGAACTTTTTAGACCGGGGCTTATAGCCAATGTATGATGCGACTATAGAATCACTTTTCAACAATGACAACGACTTTATTTTGAATTTACCATCAAAATCTGTGGTCATTCCCACTGACGTGCCCTTAAATACCACGTTGACAAAAGGAATCGGGTCGCCAGAGGCCGCGTCTGTTACTTTGCCAGTGATAATGGTCTCTTGCCCAAAGGTGAACACATGAAAAGTGAGGCAAAAAACAAAAGAAAGAAAACCCGTTTTTATCACAATAGAACCTTCAAAACAAATAAATGACCACAAACATAAATAAATTCTCTGAGCTTCGACCCTGCCTTTCAACGGGATTTTAATTTTTTTGTTTCATATTTATTTCAGCAGAACTGGTCTACCCAAGTGATGTGGTGGGGTATTAAAAATGTATAAATCGGCAACGGCTTTCGCACGGGCAAACCATTCTCTGATAGTTATTTTCAACGACTCATGTGGATCTGCGGGAGAGTCCAATAGGGTTACCGCATCGATGCCATAAAACTTGCTAATGAACAATGCTCTATAACAGTGAAAAGACTGGGTAACGATCAAAATTTTGGTCTGCCCAAATATCTCTTTGCTTCTCACAATCGAATCGAGGGTTCGCAAGCCTGCATAGTCAAGTGTAATCAAGCTGTCTGGTACGCCTAGTCTGACTAATGCTTTTTGCATTTCTATCGGTTCATTATAATACTTTGATCGATTGTCGCCACTAAGAATAAATTGGGAAATCTTACCGTGTCGATACAGATCAGCGGCCAACTGAATCCGTTCAAAAAAGTAGGGGTTCGGAGAACCGTCAGTAAGTTTGTTACTCGTACCTAGCACCAACGCCACACTTTTTTCAGGAAGCTCACTCACTGCATCGAGTATCCTGCTTTTCGTGCTGGTGACCACCCAAATATTGGAAACAACCACAAAAACAGAAAGCAAAAGTATTACCCAAACGAAGGCGCACACGAGCCTCTTCCACAAGTATCTCATCCCAACAGTATTAAAGCCGCACAAATCTACTGAATCGAGCGAAGAAACTCGTCCTCCAACAAATCAGACCTACGTACCATCTTGCGAAGCCATTCAAGCCTTAGTTGTTCCACTTCCGATTTTTCCAATTGCCAAGCTACATCCGAATGGCGAAGCTTGGAAACAAGTGTGTGAAGGCATACGGCCGCACTGACTGATATGTTAAAGCTCTCCGTAAATCCAAACATGGGAATGTTTACTTTCTGATCGGCATTTTTCAAGGCAACGTCTGAAATCCCTTCCAGTTCATTTCCCATGACCAGAGCGATTTTTTGATCGATAGGCACTTCAGTGATCGGAATTCCGTCTGGCGATGGATCTGTAACCAGAATTTTGTAGCCTGCAGCGCGTAGTCGCTGATAGCACAGCAACGTATTATCTTGGTTTTTTTCTTTGTACTTCACAATAGTCATCCACTTATTGGAACCCTTCAACACCTTCTTATTGACAGAATAACTACTTTGCTTTTCGATCACATGAAGGTCTTGGATACCCAAACACTCACAGGTTCTTACGGCTGCACTCGCGTTTTGGGATTGATAGATATCTTCTAAGACTAACGTGATGTGGCGGGTTCGTTGGCTTAGCACATGTTCCATTACCGATCGCCTTCTATCAGTTACGAATTGAAGAAGATGATCAACGACTAATTGATTCTGCTCGGTTTGATCCATTTTGTGGGTTCAAAAGTAAATAAGAAGTATTCAAAATCAATTGATTGCCTATTTTTGAAGGCAATTTAGAAAAATGCAATACGTCTTTCCCTCAGACTTCCTATTCGGCACCAGCACTGCGGCTGCGCAGATAGAGACTGCTTTTGAACATGACTGGCAGGGGGTGAAGTCAAGAGACGGTTTTGTTCTCGACCGAACGACCGATCACGAGACACGCTGGCGCGAAGACGTTGAAATCATTTCATCGCTTGCCCCCAATTATAGGATGGGCATGATGTGGAGCAAACTGCAACGTCAGCCGATGGATGGGCTTCATGCAGAAACCGTACACCACTATTTTGGTTTGTTAGAAGAGCTACAACAGCGAGGTGTTAAGATCATGATGGTTCTCCATCACTTTACGAATCCTGTTTGGTTTGCTAAAATGGGCGGTTGGGAAAAAGAAGCAAACATTCACTATTGGGTGGACTTCGCCAAAAAGGTGGTTGATCAATTTGGCGATTACGTGAGCTACTGGAATACGTTTAACGAACCAAATGTATATGCCAGCTTCGGTTGGATCACAGGCGGCTTTCCTCCTTTTAAAACAAATCCGGTTCTTGCTGCCACGGCCGTAAAAAACATGGGCAAGGCACATGATTTAGTGTACGACTACATCAATGAACGATTTCCGGATCAACCCGTTGGTATTTCAAACAACACAACAATCTTCTCCGCAGAAAATACCTTGGGTTGGTTTACCTCTAAACTTAGTGATTGGTGGTTTATGGAGTGGGTGCCCGACCGTTTTACAAAGGTAGATTTCTTTGGCATGAGCTATTATGCGCGCATCCCACATGACCCCATGCCCATTACTTATTTGGAAACGCCTGATAAAATGAAAAAATTGGGCGTAATCCATGATGATATGTGGGAGTATCACCCCGAAGGAATGAGAACTTGTATCGATCGGTTTTGGAAAAAGTATCGAAAGCCAATCATCATCACGGAAAACGGGATTTGTCAGCAGACCGATGAACTTAGACAACAATCGATTGGTGACTACGCCAAGATTTTACATCAGGCGTTGCAAGATGGGGTGGACATCAGGGGATATTTTCACTGGAGTACCTGGGATAATTTTGAATGGAATCTAGGGCCTACCAAACGATTTGGGCTTTACGAGTGTAATCTGGACACAAAAGAAAGGACTCCTCGACCCAGCGCTGAAATTTTTAGAAAACTTGCCTACTTCAAAATATTTGAAGAGGTTGAATCAGAAGAAGTTGCTATGGTAACAAACTAGAATGATTACAACGATGCTAAAAGATTGTCGGTGGAATCTAATCGTTTAGCACCCGCATCTCTACACGCCTATTGAGTGCTTTTGCTTGTTCTGTTCCTTCGGTTGATAGTGGCCGTGTTCCGCCAAAGGCTTTTGTCTTTACCCGGTCCTTTGAAACTCCTTTAGAAGTTAAATACTTTTTTACAGCCTCCACACGATCTCTGGATAACTCCATATTCTTTTCTGCATTTCCAATATTATCGGTGTGACCTTCTAACTGGATAACTACTTTCGTATTCTCTTTCATCATTGCTACCACCTCATCCAAACTTGTATAAGATTTAGGGTTTATGACAGCTCTCCCCACTTCAAAAATAAGGTATTCCAACCGAATAGCTCGACCAGTGGACGTTAAAGAAATATCTCTATCAATAACGTTGCTCACGGCTTCTTTTGGATCAACAATTATAGTTTGTGGGATATAACCTTCCGCGTCAGCAGTAACCTGATATTTGGACGAACCAAAGATTGTAAATGAAAAAGTGCTGTCACTGGATCTTCCGGATATCCCGCCAGTAGGGTAGCTTTTATGACGGATGGTTGACTTAATGTGTTTTCTCGTCAATGCATCGATCACATCTCCTTGCACAGTTATCTCTTGGCCGGATGCAGCTATCGCTAACATTGAAAAAAATACAGTTGTCAACAATTTCATTTTGCCCGTTTAAAAATCTAGTTCAACGGTTTGTCCAGGGGTATACCCCTTTTCGTCATCATCCTTTTTTACTTCCTTTTTTTGACTTTGATTTTCCTCGAAGAGGTTTGCTTGCTCGGCTGTTGGCTTTTTTTCCTTTGGCTTTGGGGGCTGGCCGTTGACGAGCGGCTGGCTTTGATTTGCTTGGGACTGACTTTCCTCGAAGAGGCTTGCTTGCTCTCCCTCCTCTGGTTCTTCCCACCTGTTGCCCGGAGCGGTTGCGTAGGGGAATTTTTTTTTTGACGGTTGAGAACTTTTTGAGGTTTCAACAGTCGCCACATCGTTATCCGAGTCGCCCTCTTCAAAGCCAGTTTCATCGGGATCTTCCAGTGACTTGATTTTAGTCACCTTGTATTGTGATAATCGATTTCCCAATGCCTTCCAACCTTTCACATCGACAATCTCATCCAGACTTACCACTTCCGCCTCTTTATCCTTCCCTTTCCCTTTAACCACGTCCATCTCAATCTCTGGCGAATCCGAAGTACTGGCATAATCCAACCGTGAGCCAATGCCTTCGGAAATAAAAGCAAATTCTTTATCTAATGTATTAGTCTCGATTAAGAATCGTTTGACAAAATACTGTTTGCTTTCGCCATCCAAATAAACAGCTGTAACCACTTTTTTAGGATTGTACTTCTGCACTAGAATGGTTTTTTCCGGTTCGTAGCGATTCGTCAATTCATAGCTGGTAATTTTGTACGCACCACTTTTCGTAATAGCAATGATCTGATCATCTCCGTCAAATTTCCCAACATATTTACCACGCTTATCTTTATTCAATCGACCGCTTGCCTCATCAAACCACAAATCCAATCCGCTTAATGTCGAACCTCGCGATTCTTTAAAATCTACTTTACGCACAGGATATTTAGTAATCATATTACCACGTACGCCTCTCCCCTTCACCTCCAATTCTGAAAAATCAAAATCAAATATTTTCTTCCGTGCCGAACTTGCCGGTGTTAATTTTACTTCAACCACTTCTGCTTCGCCATTTGGATTGGCACTGAGGTAATGCACCTTGCTATTGGGATTTCCCATATCAAGATTATACTCTTTGTCACGCGTAATCGCAGGCATCGCAAAACGTTTCGCATATGTAATTCCGCCCTTGCCGTCACTGTACACGAGGTTGTAGACCATTCGCTCATCACCTTTACGCCAAATGCCCACGTGCAAAATGTCCTTGCCCATAAACACTTTTTCGTTGATACGACTTACTTTCGCTTTGCCATCCCTACGGATGACGATCACATCATCTAATTCAGAACAATCAGCAATAAACTCGTCCTTTTTTAAGCTCCAGCCAATAAAACCATCTTCACGGTTTACATATAGTTTTTGATTGTTGGCAATTACTTCGGTAGCGGCAACTGAGGTGAAGCTCTTAATCTCTGTTTTTCGCTCACGCCCTTTACCATATTTATCCAACAGATTTTGATAATAAGCAATCGCGTAGTCAGTTAAGTGTTTGAGATGATGTAGTGTTTCTTTCAGTTCTTTCTCCAAATCACGCATCAACTCATCCGCTTTAAACGAATCGTATTTAGAAATGCGTTTGATCCGAATCTCCAGCAAGCGCAAGATGTCATCGCGAGTAATCTCCCGATAGAATTGTTTTTTATAGGGTCTCAGTCCTTTGTCAACAGTTGTAATTACCTCTTCAAAAGTTTCGACATCTTCAATGTTCCTATAAATTCTTTTCTCAATGAAAATCTTTTCCAATGAAGAGAATAATATCTTCTCCATTAGCTCGGCTTTTCGGATCTCCAGTTCTTGTTTTAAAAGCTTTACCGTCAACTCGGTGTTATACTTCAAAATCTCATTCACTTTCATGAACTGCGGCTTATCGGCTACAATAACACAAGCGTTGGGAGAGATAGAAACTTCGCAATCGGTAAATGCATAAAGCGCATCAATGGCAATCTCTGGCGAAATACCAGCCTGCAAGCTCACGGAAATTTCAACGTCCTTAGCAGTGTTGTCCACTACCTGCTTCACCTTGATCTTACCCTTTTCGCTGGCCTTTACAATAGACTCCATCAGCGAAGCAGTTGTGGTGCCAAAAGGAATTTCTTTGATCAGCAGTGTCTTCTTATCTTCTATTTCAATTTTTGCCCTCACCTTTATTTTTCCTCCACGGAAACCCTGTTCGTATTCAGAGAAATCACCAATGCCACCAGTAGGAAAATCAGGATAAATTTTCGGGTTCTTTCCTTTCAACACATCGATGGACGCTTTAATCAGCTCGCAAAAATTATGTGGTAAAATTTTGGTCGATAGCCCTACTGCAATCCCCTCAACCCCCTGTGCTAACAGCAACGGGAATTTTACCGGAAGTGTGACAGGTTCTTTTTTTCTACCATCATAGGAAAGCTGCCACTCCGTTGTCTGTGGATTGTAGACTACGTCCAACGCAAACTTTGAAAGGCGCGCTTCGATGTAACGAGGCGCTGCGGCACTATCCCCCGTACGAACGTCACCCCAGTTACCTTGTGTGTCAAGTAATAAATCTTTCTGGCCTATATTCACAATTGCCTCACCAATAGCAGCATCTCCATGGGGGTGATACTGCATGGTACTACCAATAACATTTGCCACTTTATTGAACCGGCCATCGTCCATTTCCTTGATGGCGTGTGCAATTCTCCGTTGCACCGGTTTTAAACCATCTTCAATTCGTGGAACGGCACGCTCCAGAATCACATACGAAGCATAGTCTAGAAACCAATTTTCGTACATACCATCAATAGCAATTGAATGAACGTTTCCGTCTTTGTCTGTGGTCTCGTTAGGTATTTGCTTTTTAGCCATTCTTCCAGTCAATTAAAAATCAAACTACTATTCGGCCGTTTCAATCTCAGCCTCTACTTCTTTTATTTCCACTTTATCCAATTCAATCCTCAAGTTCTCTATAATAAATTCCTGACGATCAGGTGTATTTTTGCCCATGTAGAACTCCAGTAATTTAGCCAAGTGACTTTCTTTGTTTAACAGCACCGGCTGCAAGCGAATGCTTTCGCCAATAAATTTGCCAAACTCATCGGGAGAAATTTCGCCCAAGCCTTTGAAGCGGGTGATTTCCGGTTTATTACCCAACTTAGCTACCGCACCTTGCTTCTCTTCTTCGCTGTAGCAATAAATGGTTTCCTTTTTATTCCGAACTCTAAACAGGGGCGTCTCCAACACATAGACGTGATTTGCTTTCACCAAATCAGGAAAGAATTGTAAAAAGAAGGTCATCAACAAAAGTCGAATGTGCATCCCGTCCACATCGGCATCAGTGGCGATAATCACTTTATTATAGCGTAGCCCATCCAACCCATCTTCAATATTGAGTGCATGTTGAAGTAGATTGAACTCTTCGTTTTCGTATACCACTTTTTTAGTCAGGCCGTAGCAATTCAATGGCTTTCCTCGCAAACTGAAGACAGCCTGCGTTTCCACGTTGCGGGATTTGGTGATCGACCCGCTGGCAGAATCTCCCTCTGTAATAAAGACCACCGAATCCATCCCCTTCTCCCCTTTTTCATCATCAAAATGGAAACGGCAATCTCTTAACTTCTTGTTATGGAGATTTGCTTTTTTCGCGCGTTCATTGGCTAATTTTTTAATACCGGCAATTTCCTTTCTCTCGCGCTCTGATTGCAAAATTCTCTTTTGCAAAGCATCTGCCGAAGTGGGATTCTTGTGGAGATAAATTTCTAATTCTTTGGCCACAAAATCACCGACAAAGTTCTTTACGCTTTGTCCGCCTTCCGGTGCCATGTTAATGGAACCCAACTTGGTTTTGGTTTGTGATTCAAAAACAGGTTCTTGTACACGCACGGCTACCGCACCCACAATACTTGCGCGTATATCTGCCGCATCAAAATCTTTTTTGTAAAAGTCACGAATACCCCTCACCACCCCCTCACGAAAAGCGGCCAGGTGAGTGCCTCCCTGGGTTGTATTTTGACCGTTTACGAATGAGTAATACTCTTCTCCATATTGATTTCCGTGAGTCAATGCAAACTCAATATCATCACCCTTGCAATGAATAATTGGATAACGTATTTCCTCGGCATCGGCTTTTTGCTTCAGCAAATCAAGTAGACCATCTTTTGAAAAGAATTTTCTACCGTTATAGTTGATCGTCAGACCGGCATTCAGGAATGCATAGTTCCACATCAAATCGTCCATATATTCCGGAATGAAATGATAATTTTTGAACATGGTATTATCCGGTTCAAATTCTACCAGTGTTCCATTCTTCTCATCACTCTTTCCCACTTTAGGATCGGCCGTAAGTACACCCTTCTTGAACTCTGCCAGTTTTGTTTGGCCTTCGCGGAAAGCTTGTACTTTAAAAAAATTTGACAGCGCGTTGACAGCCTTTGTACCAACGCCATTTAGTCCAACAGACTTTTGAAAAGCGCCTGAGTCGTACTTGGCGCCTGTATTTATTTTCGAAACCACATCCACCACCTTGCCGAGCGGTATTCCACGGCCGTAGTCGCGCACCATCACGTGTTGATCGGTAATTTTTACATCGATGGTTTTGCCATAACCCATCATGTGCTCATCGATACAGTTGTCGATAACTTCCTTTACTAACACATAAATGCCATCGTCTTTGGCAGAGCCATCGCCCAACTTACCAATATACATTCCCGGCCTGAGTCGAATATGCTCCCTCCAATCGAGGGACCGGATACTGGATTCATCGTATTCACTTGTTTCCTTCGCCATAGCAGTTCAAAACTTAAGAGTTTAATCGCCCGCCCTCCATAACGCTTTAGGAAGGCGGGCGCAAAGATGAAAAATTTATCGGGTCTGACTTAAAAATTCTACGGGCAAACGCCAATGTCTAGTTCGAAGAAAATATTTTTCTGCGAGAATTCCTCGTGGAGTAGAATGGGGATTACAGCAAAAAAAATCAAGGACAGCCGAACTAATTGGCTGATTTACAACTGGTAAAAAGAATTGATTAAAACTGATTATTTAGAAAAAAGTTTTCTGGCCACTGCATATAGGGGCCAACTAATAGCCCAACCCACCACAAGCACAATGCCGCCATAGATAATAGGTCCAATCGCCTGATAGTCAAATTTTTCCGCACTATTGTAGAGGGCTACAAAATTGACACCGATGATCAAAAAGATATTGAGTGAAATAACCAAGCCGTAGAACCAAGCTCTAAAACCCAATTGAACGGCAAACAATTTGTTAATGACAAATACAAACAGGTTAAAAATTGCTGCAATCGCCAAAACGCAGTAGAATAAAGCATCACGCGTAAGCGAAAATGGCGTTTCGGACTCTAAAACCGTAATTGTCTCGGGCAAAGAGGCGTAGTTGTACATAAACACACCTAAAAAAATAACCAACGAAAGAAACCAGATCGCTTTAAATACCTTTAGTGTCATGTAACTACATTTGTGGTGCAAATTAAATGCAAATACATTGAACTATCGGTGCCTTTTCTTCTTTACTATTTTGTTATTGTTGTTACCGGGTTGTTCCAAACCGCTGCCGACCTTCGAAAAACTAGACCTTACAAAATGGAAGGATGACAAATGGGGCTGCCTGAAAGATCGGCTCGCAGCACTGCCTGAGTTGGTTGAACAAAAAGAAAAGTTAAAAGGGCTTTCGCAAGACGACATCGTCAAGCTTTTGGGTAGACCTGATAAAAACGAACTTTATAAGCGCAACCAAAAGTTTTTCTATTACTACTTAACACCTGGAAAGAATTGCGGGAGAGACACAACCACACAACGACTTTCGCTCAGATTTAATGCGATGGGGTTTGCGAAAGAAGTCCTCGTTGAATAATTCAAAGTTCAAGATTCAAAGTTCAAGATCCAAAGTTTAAAGTTTCGAGCTCGAAGTTCAATTTTGAGTTTTGAATATTGAATTTAGCTATGGAGTGCGTTTCTTTGAAAATGCTGTTTTTTACTTTTAGCCTTTTCAATATTTGCCCAAAGTACGTCCACTAATGCTTCCTTCTTTTTGTGGTTGAAAGGATACAAAAGGGACGGCTTAAAGTAAAATTTGTTACCAAATAGCTCCGTGGCGTACAAGTCAACTTTGTACACCCCTTCGATTGACGCTAAGTTAACGTCTTTAATATTCTCGAGAGGGATAAGCAAATCTTGGTCTTTCTGTTTCAAATACATAAACTCTTGATCAAACTCAACATGAAAAACTTTTCTATTTACCCGCCACCAGAGGTAAAAAAGATAAGCCCAATAAAACGGGAAATACCAACTGCTAAAACTACCCTTGGCAAACAATGTTTCTCTGTAGTAAAATAGAATGCCTGAAAAAATGATTAATATCACTACTATCAATCCGTATTTATAAAACCCAAGATACCTAGTAGACAAATTTCTAATTCTTGATTTTTCTGGCACCATTGAAACTCTATCTTTACAGCGAACAAAATTACTCAACTCAATGAACAAAATAGCGGTTATCGGTTCGGGAACCATGGGCAACGGTATTGCGCATGTATTTGCTCAACACGGATTCAAGGTTTCCATCATAGACATTTCTGAAGATGCCTTAAAAAAAGCGATCTCTACCATTGACAAAAACCTTACCCGGCAGGTAGAAAAGGGAACGATAACTGCCGATGCCAAGCAGCTAACTTTGTCGAATCTTTCTACCACCACATTTATAAAAGAAGGGCTTCAAGATGTAGAATTGGTGGTAGAGGCGGCTACTGAAAACCTGGAATTAAAACTAAAAATTTTTAAAGACCTCGATGAAGTTACCAAGCCTGGTACTATTCTCGCCTCCAACACTTCTTCTATCTCGATTACGAAAATAGCTTCCGTTACCAAAAGTCCGGGGAATGTGATTGGTATGCATTTTATGAACCCTGTGCCAATAATGAAACTGGTTGAGGTCATCAGGGGCTACAGCACCACCAACGAGACGACCCAGACGATCATGGAGCTTTCCAAAAAATTGGGGAAAATTCCTGTAGAAGTAAACGACTACCCCGGCTTTGTGGCCAACCGGATTTTGATGCCCATGATCAACGAGGCGATTTACTCCCTATACGAAGGAGTAGCTGGCGTTGAAGAAATTGATAATGTGATGAAATTAGGAATGGCTCACCCTATGGGCCCTCTCCAACTGGCCGATTTTATTGGGCTAGATATATGCCTTTCTATTTTACGTGTATTAAACGATGGATTTGGAAACCCAAAGTATGCACCCTGTCCACTGCTTGTTAACATGGTGCAAGCCGGAAACAAAGGCGTAAAGTCTGGCAGCGGATTTTACCAGTACATGACAGGAAACAAAGAACTTATTGTAGCAGAAAAGTTCAAGTAGTCTTAAGTATCAAAAAAATCCTGTGAGGTCTATCACCGGATTTTTTTGAATTTCTATTTTTTCAGTAGGTCTCGTATCTCAGTCAATAAAACTACATCAGCGGGAGGTGCAGGTGCTGATTCTTCCTTTTTCTTAGTCGCTGCATTCATCCCCTTGACGACTAAAAAAAGGACAAAGGAAATCACCAGGAAAGAAATCACGGAAGAAATGAACTTGCCGAGAAGCATGCCACCCGGCTTCCAAGACGCAATATCGGCTGCACCGGCTGCTTCCAGCGCAGGTTGAAGGATTATTGGGGTGATTACATCTGCCACCAGCGAATTCACGATAGCGCCAAACGCCCCGCCAATAATTACGCCAACAGCCAGATCAACCACATTGCCGCGCATCACGAATGACTTAAATTCTTTTAACATAATGTAAGGGATTAGGTAATGTTTGCCCGAAAATACAACTTTTCTAAAACGATTTAAAAACTAGATTTACTGTTCGAAACAGATTTATGCCTAGCCCTTTTTTATCTACTGCTATTGAAAACTCAACTGGGGTAATTGCCTTTTCGTTAGATCGACACTATCGCTATACTTCCTTTACAAACTCCCATTACCAGACCATGAAAAAAATCTGGAATGTGGAAATTGCCATTGGCGTAAACCTTCTTGATCTGTTAGAGAAGTTGAATAGGGGCGATTATCTTAAAGCGAAAGAAAATTTTGACAGGGCATTGGCGGGTGAGCATTTCACGAAAACAGAAGACTATGGAGATGGAATCCAACGCCTCTTTTGGGAGGATCGGTACGACCCTATTTACGATGAGGATAAAAACATTATTGGATTGGTTGTGATTGTAGTCGAGGTAACTGATCGGATTGAACTCATTAAAAAAAATGCCATTTCGAGTGAACGACTCAACCTTGCCTTAAATGCAGGAAACATTGGAATATGGGAGTGGAACATAATCACCAATGACGTTTTCTGGTCAGACGAGATTTTAAGAATGTATGGCCTGGATCAAGCATTCCGCACCTTTACATTTGACGACTACCTGACGTATGTCCATAGGGAAGACATTGACAAATTGAAGCGGGACATCGATACGTGCCTACAAACAAACGGCCAATACAAGACAGAACACAGAGTCATTCCACCCGATGGCATTATGCGGTGGATTTCGGGAACAGGAAAAGTGTTCATGAAAAATGGAGTTCCATCCAAGATGACCGGAACAATCATTGACATCACTCAACAAAAAGCAGACGCAAAGGCATTACTCGAAAGTCAAGAAGTTTACCGGACTCTCACAAACAATATGCACGATATGGTGGCGCAAGCCGACATCAATGGCAATTTTATTTATGTCAGCCCCTCTCACAAAAGAATTCTCGGCTTTGATTCGGAAAATCTATTTGGGCGATCGATTTTTGAAATTATACATCCCCAAGATTTGCCTTTAGTTACAGCAAAGTTTGAAGTTTCAATCAAAAACAAGAATCCGCAAAAAGCCGAGTTTCGATATAAGACTGCAAATGGGGAGTATGTTTGGATAGAAACACAGGGAAACCCGGTATTAAATTCAGAAGGCGAAGTAGAAACAATCATCCTCTCAAGCCGCGATATTTCTGAAAGAAAGGCCAACGAAGAAGCATTACGTCACCGTGACGCCATGGTTTCGGCATTGGCAGAAGCAACGAGTTACCTCGCTGTAGAGACTGATATTTGGATCGGGCTACAAAAAGCCATCGGTGTATTGGGCGAAAAAACGGGAGCCGATCGTTTACTTATTTTTCAAAACGATCCGAACACAGATGCAGCCGCGTGTACATTAAAATTGAAATGGGCTTCAAAAGAAATGGAAGGTAAATTTGAGTATGCAGGAACAGCAACGTTTCCCTTTCGACTTGCTCCCTCTTTGGAACAAAGGCTTTCTTCTAAAAAAACGTTTTTGAGCCATGTTGCAGACATTCAAGATGAAGCCTACCGAACTGAATTGACAGCACTGCACGTAAAATCAGTGATTAATGTGCCTATTCAGGTCTATGGTAAGTTTTGGGGATTTTTAGGGGTTGATGAATGTAAAGCTGAGCGGCAAATTACTGATTCAGAATTCGCGATTTTGAAGTCGTTCGTTGCCACTGTAGGCACGGTATTAGAGCGAAAGGAAATTGAGCGGGCGAACAAAGAGTGGCAGACTCGGTACGAAATTATTGCTGCGTCTTCCGGGCAAGTGATTTATGATTATGACGTGCCCTCCGGCCAGATTGTTTGGAGTGGCAATAGCAAAGATGTGCTCGGGCTTGAGACGAGCGAGATGGGAAACGTGAATGAGTGGGAAAAACGAATCCACGCAGAAGACAGAGAACGTGTCACCGCAGAGTTAGAGGCCTGCCGGCTAGAAGGAAGTAGCTTTCAGGTGGAATATCGTTTCCAGACAAAATCAGGTGTGTTCACTCAACTTTTTGACCGGGGGTTTTTTCTGAGAGATGCAGAGGGGCTCGCGTACCGGATGTTGGGCATTATGACCGACATCTCGCAACAAAAAAAGGCCGAGTTTGAGCTCAAAGAAAGTGAAAATAGATTCCGCACATTGCAGGAAGCTTCTTTTGGAGGCATCGTCCTCCATTATCAAGGAGAAATATTGGACGCCAACAAAGGACTAAGCGACATCACCGGATTTAGTTATGATGAGTTGCTTGGCATGAATGGTGTGAACCTTATCGCGCCCGAATCTCAATCAGTTGTGAGGGCGAAAATAAACGTAGGCGATGAAAAACCGTATGATGTCATCGGGATTCGCAAGGACGGCACTCGCTATAATTTAGAACTTCACAGCAGAAATATTCCCTATCAAGGAAAAACAATTCGTGTAACCGAATTCAGAGACATCACCGAAAGGAAACAGAACGAGGAGAAAATTATTGATCAAAATAACAAGCTGTCGCTCTTTGCTGAGGATTTAGAAAGAAAGAATGAACAGCTTGAAGAGTTTACTCAAATTGTTTCGCACAACTTGCGTTCACCAGTATCGAATATTCTGAGCTTACTTGATTTTTACGAAAAAACGGAAGATCCTGCAGAAAAGAAGATGTTTATCAAAATGCTCCATGACTCTGGAAGCAAAATTCTTACAAGCCTACAGGAATTAAATGAAGTCTTAAAAATCAAACAGGACAAGGATATTGCCAGACAGGATCTGTTATTTGAAAATGTACTTGAGGGAGTAAGAAAACAACTAAGCTCCCAAATTGCCGAGACAAAAGCAGTGGTTACTACAGATTTTGAAAGCGTGCCAAAAGTGAGATACCCAAATATTTATCTGGAAAGTGTTTTGATTAATCTGCTGAGCAATGCGCTCAAATACAGGCATCCTGACAGAACCCCGGAAATTAGCTTAAAAAGTACAGTTGAGAATGAGAGAATAGTACTAACAGTGACTGATAACGGACTTGGAATTGATCTAAAACGGCACGGACACCACATATTTAAATTGAGAAAAACATTCCACAAACACCCAGAAAGCCGTGGAATAGGGCTGTTTATGATAAAAAGCCAAATTGAAGCATTGGGAGGAGAGATATCCGTTTCTAGTGAGCCAAACATTGGAACCATTTTTATTGTTAAATTTTAAATACGTTTAAATTCTTACGCAATGGCAATTATTGCTTTAGTAGATGATGATTCAATCTTTCAGTTCACGGCTACACGATTGCTTGAATCATCCAAATTGGCTCAGAATATATTGCATTTCGAAAATGGTGCCGAGGCGCTGACTTTTTTAAGAGAAAAGGCCTTGCAGAAAGAACTTCTACCCGACTATCTGTTTCTAGACATCAATATGCCATTTGTAGATGGCTGGATGTTCTTAGAGGATTTTACAACACTAAAATCTTCCCTAGCCAAAGATATTTCCATCTATATGGTCACTTCCTCGATAGATCAAAGAGATTTAAATCGCGCCAAGGGTTTTTCTGAGGTTACCGATTTTATTATTAAGCCGATTTCGTTAGAACGTTTCCAAGAGCTCCTAAAGTCAGTTTAGGCTATTGAATAATTTTTAACTGATTTTTCAGGCCTCTAAAACTGACCATCTCGGTGCCGGCATGGCCGACAAACATTTTGGCGTCCACTTTAACGGGTATCTGATTAGCATCTGCGGAAATCCATGCCGTTACCGAATTCTCTCCACGAAAAAGCGAGTTGCTGGGCATAATTGGCACCAACTTGTGGCAAAGAATTTTTCCTAAATCTGTCTTTACAACCTCTTTTCCAAAGTAAAGAATTTTGAAGCTATAGGCTTTGTCTTCAAAAAATCCAGAGACAGTAAGTGTATCCTTGACTTTGTAATTCGAAAAATCAATGACCCGCAAATACATAAAACCGGTGACCACATCGCGGACATTGTCTGGTGTACTATACTCTTTTGGGTCATTGAACTTGCCGGTGGCTTTATCTGCAATTTGAACAAATGCTTTATCCTGTGTATGATCGTACTTGATAAGCTCGTTTAATCTATACTTTCCTTCCTTTAATTTTCGATACGACTCGTGGGTGATAATTTCGGATGAATCGATATACGCGCCCCAATTGTCATTAACATTAGAAACCCAGGTAGCCATACCGAGGGTCTCCATATAAGCATCAACCTTAAAACAGGTTCGGTTATTCTTTGTATGAAATTTCTTGTCCACCTCAGCCGCCCCTTTTCCTATGGTAATGCCCCACAAGTACATTTCATAGTCGACTCTCTCACCGACTCCGAATGAGGCCTTAGTCCTGGAAACCATACTGGATTCCTGAATAAACCCAAACCCAGCAATGGCCATCAATAAAAGTACAAACGAACGCATATGCAAATTTATCGTATATGTCCTTCCTAGACAAAGCCTATGCCACTCTACACCGACACACCATTTTCGCGAAGCGCATCGTTCAATGAAGTCTTTTTGTCGGTGCTTTCCTTTCTGGTTCCAATAATGAGTGCGCATGGAACTTGAAACGTTCCGGCCGCAAATGCTTTTGGAATTGTGCCGGGTATAACCACTGACCGCGGGGGCACAAATCCTTTATGCTCGACCGGCTGTGCGCCTGTTACATCAATGATCTTAGAACTGCCTGTCAAGACTACATTGGCACCCAACACCGCCTCGCGCCCAATTCTGATGCCTTCGACAACAATACAACGAGAGCCAATGAAAGCATTGTCTTCAATAATAACCGGAGCCGCTTGTACAGGTTCCAGAACACCACCAATTCCAACCCCTCCGCTCAAATGAACATTCTTTCCAATTTGAGCGCAACTACCTACCGTTGCCCATGTATCTACCATAGTGCCCTCATCTACATAGGCGCCAATGTTTACATAAGATGGCATCATGATAACACCTTTGCTTAAGTAAGCCCCATGCCGCGCAATGGCATGCGGAACCACACGAACACCGAGTTCCTTATAGTTTTTCTTCAGGGCAATTTTATCGTGAAATTCAAACGGACCTACCTCGATGGTCTCCATTTGTTGGATGGGGAAATAGAGAATAACGGCCTTCTTCACCCACTCATTTACTTTCCATATATCGCCATCCGGCTCGGCCACGCGCAGTTTGCCCTTATCCAGTTGTTCCACTACTTCGCGGATCGCAGACTGGGTTTCTGGTTGCCTCAATAGTTCGCGATTGGCCCAGGCATTTTCTATTAGTTCTTTGAGTTGCATTTATGTCCTAATTTTAAATCGGATTGCAATATAGAAAGGTCAACTTGAAATTGACCCGTTGGTGCTAAAATGGAGTCAAAACCTGTCGTTGGTAAAAAGCGAATTCTGCTCGCATCGGTGCTAAAGCCGATCGATGATACGCGCATGTTCGAGAAGCTAGGAAAGTCACTTTCTGCTACAGGAATTTATGATGTCTTCATTATTGGTTTTCCGGCTAAAAAGAACCCTACTAACACGACCAATATTCACTTTCTACCACTCCAGCATTTTAAGCGACTGAGCTTTCGAAGACTTTGGGCACCGCTCACTGTGTTGAAAAAGATACTTAAAGTAAAACCAGATGTATTGATAGTTAATACCCATGAATTACTGCTAGTTGCCACTCTAAACAGAATATTATTTGGCACTAAGATCGTGTACGACATCCAGGAAAATTACTGGCGGAATATTCTCTACACAGACGCTTTTCCCAAACCACTTCGACCTGCTTTTGCTTTTTGGGTTAGATCGAAAGAGGTGATCACATCGCCTCTCTTTCACTGGAACTTACTGGCAGAAAAAGGCTATGAAAAAGAGATGTCGTTCTTCGGTGGCAAGGCTACCACTTTAGAGAATAAGGTTAGCATTCCAAGAGGTTTTTTTCGCAATGCAAGCAAGACCCAATTCAGGCTATTGTTTAGTGGCACGCTGGCCGAGGCTACCGGGGTTTTTGAGAGCATTGAACTCGCCAAAAAACTTAAGGCTTTGGAACCCACTGTTCAACTTTTGTTAATCGGCTATTGCGCAAAAGGAATCACGCTCGAAAGAATTCGTAAAGAAATAGAAAGCTTTCCGTTCATTACCTTGGTTGGCGGTGATGTCCTTGTTCCGCATGCCGAAATCTTTCAGGCCATTTCCACATGTAACTTTGGATTGATTTATTACCCACCTTCACCCCACACTGAAAACTCAATCCCGACAAAACTATATGAATACCTTGGTTGTCGACTACCGATTCTTTTACATGATTACGAGCCTTGGTCAAGTGTAACGGCTCCGTTTAACGCCTCCATTAATCTCAATTTTGCAAACCCAAATGTGGAGGCCATCCTAGATCAAATTCGGACAACTACTTTTTATGAGACGGCCCCATCGAATGTCACTTGGGAAAGTGAAGAGCAAAAGCTCCTCGAAATCATTGGAAGGTTACTGCCAACCCAGACAAAATAATTGGCCTAAATATTATTTTAGACAAGCCTAAAATAATATCTTTGCTGCAATTGCATCTTCATGATAAGCCTTGCAGAAGAAAACTATCTCAAATCAATCTATCACCTTTCGCAGGCTGGCAGCAAATCAGTGTTGACGAATGAACTGGCCGAGGCCATGAACACCAAGGCTGCTTCAGTTACCGATATGATCAAAAAGCTTTCAACCAAAGAATTCATATCGTATGAGAAATATTATGGGGTTAATTTAACTGCGAAAGGAAAAACAGTGGCTCTCTCTGTCATTCGAAAACATCGACTATGGGAAACTTTTTTAGTCGAGAAGTTGGCATTCTCTTGGGATGAAGTACATGAAGTAGCCGAACAATTGGAACATATTCAGTCAAAACGGCTCATTGAAAAACTAGATGAGTACCTCGGGTTTCCGAAGGTTGACCCCCATGGCGACCCGATCCCCGACACAAAGGGCAAGATCAAAGCACTTCAGCAAGTGATGCTAGCCACGCTAAAGCCGGGTGCCGACAGTATCATCGTAGCAGTTAAAGACTCTGACTCACAATTGTTAAAATACCTCGATAAAATTGGTGCTCGCCCCGGCAAAATAATTAAGGTAATTGAGAGAGAAGAGTACGATGGCTCGATGGAAGTGAGCATCAATAATCAGCGCTTCTTCCTTTCGAAAGAAGTATCGGAGAATATTTTAGTAAACGCATGATCAGCATAAAAAAAGAATTCGTCAATTCCTATGAGTGATTCTACTACCGCACGAAAATCACTAAGCGAGGTAAATGCCTCAGTTGATGCTACCAACCGAAGAGGTTGGAGAAAGCTTTTAGCCTTTCTAGGACCTGCATATTTGGTAAGCGTAGGGTATATGGATCCCGGCAATTGGGCTACTGATATCGCTGGCGGCAGCAAGTTCGGTTATTCGCTGTTGTGGGTGCTACTAATGAGCAACCTGATGGCGCTATTGCTGCAGAGCCTGAGCGCACGGTTGGGTGTAGTTCGTCAGCTTGATCTCGCCCAAGCATCCAGAAGTTCTTATCACCCAGTGGTCAATTTTTGCTTGTGGATTTTGGCGGAAATTGCCATTGCGGCTTGTGATCTGGCGGAAGTATTGGGTATGGCTATTGGGTTACAGTTGCTCTTTGGGCTACCCTTGATCTGGGGTGTTTCACTCACTGTGCTAGATACATTACTGTTGCTCGTGTTGCAAAGTTATGGAATGCGAAAAATAGAAGCATTCATTATTGCTTTGGTTGCCATTATCGGAATCTCCTTTTTAATGGAAATGATCTGGGCCAAACCCGAGGTTGGGCAATTAATGAAAGGATTCATCCCCTCCCTACCCTCTGACGAAGCCTTGTACATTGCCATTGGAATCATTGGGGCTACAGTGATGCCCCACAATCTATACCTGCACTCTTCTTTAGTTCAGACACGGAGGATCGACAGTAGTGAAAAAGGAATTTGGTCAGCCATCAAATACAATTTTATTGACTCTGCGATTGCACTGAATGCCGCCTTCTTTGTCAACTCAGCCATTCTAATTTTGGCCGCGTCTACTTTCTTCCGTGCGGGGATGTTTGAGGTTTCCGACATACAAGACTCTTACAAATTTCTAGCGCCATTGACGGGCACAGAATGGGCCTCAATACTTTTTGGTGTTGCATTGGTAGCTGCCGGACAAAGTTCCACCATTACTGGAACGCTTGCGGGTCAAGTAGTGATGGAAGGTTATCTTAATCTGCGCATCGCCCCCTGGCTACGGAGATTAATCACCCGATTGATCGCGATTATTCCTGCTTATGTAGTGATCTTAAGTTATGGAGAAGGCAAAACCGGAGAGCTATTGGTTTTCAGCCAGGTGATATTAAGTCTTCAACTTGGTTTCGCGGTCATCCCACTAATCCATTTTACAAGTGACAAACAAAAGATGGGGGTTTTTGCCATTAAGCCCTGGGTGAAAATAGCGGCCTGGACAATTGCGTTCATTATTGTCTCCCTGAATGTGAAATTGGTGATTCAAGAAATAACAGGATGGCTGAATGATGCCGGAGAAAACGCCTGGATCATTTGGTTGGTCGTGATACCACTTTGCGTGGCTACAGGTATACTCCTGTTTTATATTACCTTCAAGCCGTTGTTTGACCGAAGACGGCAAGAAAAGAATGCACGTCCACCGCACGGTTCTGCGTCATTGTTGGAAAACTTAGAAAAACCGATTTATAAAAAGATTGCCATTACGATTGACTTTAGCTCTGTAGATTCTATATGCATTCAAAGCGCCATGGCACAGGGTGGAAAAAACGCATCGTACTTGTTGGTTCATGTTGTAGAAACGGCAGGCGCCATCTGGTATGGAAGTGAAATTGCCGATAGTGAATCCAGCGTTGATACCGCGTCACTTCAAGACTATTTGGATCAGTTGAAACAGCAAGGCTACCAGGTTGAAATGCAAATCGGCTATGGCAATCCCAAGCAGATCATTCCCGAGCTCGTTACTAAATTTGATGCAGATCTTTTAGTAATGGGTGCACATGGACACAAGTGGGCAAAGGATTTGATTTTTGGAACCACAGTCGATACGGTGCGGCACCGAGTGGCTATTCCAGTACTTATTGTTCGTTAATTTTCAACCGTAATTTTTTTTGAGCCCAACAGACGACACTATTATCGCACTAGCAACGCCTCCGGGTGTTAGCGCACTTGGCATCATCCGGCTGTCCGGGAAAAACGCCATCGAGTTGACGCAAGCCGTCTTTAAAGGTAAAAACCTCGAGCAACAACCATCTCACACTGTTCACTTGGGCACCATCGGTGATGGCAGGGCGATAGACGAAGTTATGGTATCGCTCTTCAAAGAACCCAACTCGTTCACTAAAGAGAACTCGGTTGAAATTTCGTGCCATGGATCGCCTGTGATCATCAAAGAAATAATCAAGCTTTTTTTAAAACGTGGTGTAAGGTTAGCCGAGCCTGGAGAATTTACGAAGCGCGCATTTCTGAACGGTCGTTTTGATTTAGCACAAGCAGAAGCAGTGGCTGATTTGATCCACGCAGAAACCGATAACGCGAGGCAGGCCGCGCTCAACCAAATGCGAGGAGGGTTTTCTAAGGAAATTCGAAAACTGAGAGAGGAACTTATTCACTTTGCTTCATTGATTGAATTAGAGCTAGACTTTGGAGAAGAGGATGTGGAATTTGCCAAACGAGATGATTTGAAAAAATTGATTCTTCAAATTCAATCCTATCTCACCTCATTAATACAATCGTTCGATCAAGGCAATGTGATTAAGAATGGCATACCTACGGTGATTGCAGGTAAACCCAATGCCGGAAAGTCAACACTACTAAACGCTTTACTCAATGAGGAGAAAGCGATCGTCTCTGAAATACCGGGCACTACGCGTGACGTGATCGAAGATGAAATGATTGTGGGAGGTATTGCTTTTCGATTTATGGATACAGCCGGGCTGCGCGAAACCACGGATGTAGTAGAATCGATTGGCGTAGAAAGAACCCGCGACCGCATGAAAAAGGCTTCGCTCATTCTATATCTCTTTGATCTAGCCAACACAACGTTGGAAGAGATTCAAACTGAAGAAGTGGAATTGAAAAAGTTAGGCATCCCCTACCTGAAAATTGGGAATAAGATAGATAAAGCTAGCATGGCTTTCATCGAGCTACTGAAGACAGAAGATTTTCTTTTTGTTTCAGCATCTGCCAAAACAAACATCCAAGCATTGAAAGAAAAGATTGTGAGTCAATTTCAAATCAAAGAAATCAAGCAAGGCGATGTGGTGGTGACCAATCTGCGGCACTACCAAAACCTTGTACAGACTCATTTGTCATTGGAGCGAGTGCTTGCCGGAATGGAAGAGGGAACCACAGGAGATTTCTTAGCCATGGACATTCGTCAGGCCTTGCACTATCTTGGCGAGATCACCGGGACGATCACATCAGACGATCTATTAGCAAACATCTTCGGGAAATTCTGTATCGGGAAATAGTATTCATTTTATTTTTGAGTGGTGAGAAAAATTATCTTACTAATAAAATTTGCGCTTGCCTCTAACGTGCTGGGGGCGCAAGATGGGTTAGGCAGCTGGAACATCTTCAGCGCAAAAACTTCTGTTTCGGAAAAATGGGGGTTCTTCCTAGAAGGCCAGGTTCGTTCCCTACAGTTTTACAACAACTTTCACTACCATGAGATAAAGGGCGGAATGACGTACGCCATCGATAAAAATTTCTCGTTTGCGGTGTCGGGCGGCAAATATGATACTTACCAAGAGGGGGGAGACTTCCTTACGCCAAAGGCTAGTGATGAAGTAAGGCTTTTCGAGCAAATGAGTATGAGTCAATATCTGCACCGCATCAAATTTGAGCACCGCTACCGGGCAGAACAGCGCTTTACAAAAAATGGATATCGAAACCGATTCAGGTATCGAATGCAAGCCATAATCCCATTGAATGGGCTTAAAATTGAGCCCAAGGTTTGGTATTTTTCGGGAAGCGGTGAGCTATTCTTCACTGATACGCCTGCTTACTTTGAGCGGATTCGCACGTACGTGGGGTTCGGCTATCAGCTTTCAAAAAACATTGGATTGCAAGCAGGCTACCTACACCAATTCGACTATAAACTGGTGGACGAAACGGGAAAAGACTTCCTTCAAGTTTCACTACTATGGGACATGCGGCTCCATAGAAAGGAGCAGGAGAAAATTCCATCGCAAGTAGATTAACAAAACATTTATAATTTGTTTCTAAACTTCTTGTTTATCGACTCAAACTTTCTTTAACTTTAAGAGGCTAATGAATGTAGCCTTGTAAACCAGAAAATAAAACCCACTCTAAACTCATTGTGCTATGGCAAAAAACGCAAAGAAGGCAGCAAAAAAGAAGGCAAAACCAGCCAAGAAATCAGCTAAAAAAGCGGTGAAGAAAGTAGTAAAACAAGCGGCCAAAAAATCCGCGAAAAAAGCAGCCAAGAAGGTTGTGAAGAAAGTAGCTCCTAAAAAAGCGGCTCCTAAAAAACCAGCAGCCAAGAAAAAATCTGCACCTAAGCCAAAACCTGCTACCGCTCCCAAGCCAGTAGTTGTTGCAGCTGTACCTGCGCCACCACCTGCCCCTGCACCAGAAATCAATGGTGGCGATATGGAAATGGGCGGCTCAAACTAGAAAGTCTCATTTGAAATAGAAGAAGCGATACGTTGAGTATCGCTTTTTTTATGACCTTGAGCCATTGGTAGTAATGAATTTCGCATACCGTGAGAATCACTGTAATTCGCATGACCAATCCGCCACCAAAAAGATATACTTTTGAGTAAACTACTGCCATGCCTTTTTTTAGTTTGAAAAGCTTCCTCTCGCGTAAAGATCTACCACGAGAGAAAACCAAGGACTACCGCAGGATTGTGCTGATTCAAGTCGTAATTGTATCATTTGGATTAGTTCTGTCAGAGCCGCTGTTAGCCGACTCAAAGAGTGACGCCTCTAAGCTGATCATTTCAATATTTTCGCTTTTTGCAGCGGTCTATGCTTTTTTACAATGGGATTTGCTTCGGAATTTCACAGACAACCGGATTGTATTAAATGCCATTCTTATCGCGTTGATATTGGTGATAGTAACCGGCATCCTGGTTGAATTTCCTTACTATCAAATCATACAGGTACCTAACCGCCAAGCCTATTTGCTAACCCTACGCGGTGTTCTCTTCCCCATCGAAGTGACCGTAATCAGCTTTGCAATACATGATCTGTTTTCTGGAAGTCACATGACACCCGACAAGCTTTGGGGTGCGGCCTGCATATTCTTGATGATAGGGATATCCTTTGGCAGTTTATTCGACCTGATATCTGTCGCCAAACCCGGGAGCCTGGGTGTCGCTATAGAATTAGGCGTTCCAAATTACGCTGAATGTGTAACTTACAGCTTTAGCATTTTAGGGGGCGTAGACTCCGGATTGCAACCCAGCCGACTAATGCGAAATATTAGCATTCTGGAAGCAGTTTGGGGCGGTCTTTATGGTATGCTGATCATCGGAAAACTACTTGGACTGCCACGAGACGAAAACAAAACAGAAAATAAATAACTAACAACCAACTACCATGAATAACAGTAAACTTCCATTTATCATCGTGGGCATCATTGCCTTTTTTGTATTACTGGCATTGTCTTCAAGCCTATTTTACAATGTAGCCGCCACCGAGCGGGCGATCATCTTTTACCCATTTGGCAAAGGTCTTGATAAAACAGATGTAATTGGGCCTGGAACCCATCTAAAAATGCCCTGGAACGAAGTATCTACCTATAAAGTAAACGAAACTTCTTCCGATGAAAATATGGATGTGCTGGACAAGAATGGTCTGTCAATCCATGTGGATATTACCGTTCGTTTCTATCCGGTTCCCAATAAAATTGGCTTTATTCATGAGCAATTCACCAAAGACTATGTGAACGTGTTAGTTATCCCGGAGGTTCGTTCAACAGTTCGCCAAGTAATGGGTAGATATACTGCGGAGGAAATTTACTCTACCAAAAGGGCGGAAGTTGAGACCGCCATCACTACGGAAACCGAAAATATTTTACACACCAATAACGTAAAAGCTACTGCGGTTCTGATTCGTTCCATTACTTTGCCAGAACAAATCAAGGCAGCCATAGAAAATAAGCTACAACAACAACAAGAATCACTGGCCTACCAATACCGACTCGACAAAGAAAAGAGTGAGGCGGAGCGTAAGCGGATTGCTGCAGAAGGTGAATCAAGGGCAAACAACATTATCAACAACAGCTTAACTGACAAACTACTAAAAATGAGGGGGATAGAAGCGACTTTAGAGCTTTCTAAATCACCCAACTCAAAGGTGATTGTAGTGGGTTCAGGCAAAGACGGCATGCCGCTAATCTTGGGCAATAACTAAATATCAAAGACTATTTTTTTCTACTAACTCTTCCCTTTATCTTTAAAACCGAAGCATAAACAATATTCTTATGGCGAAAACAGCTGAGTTGATTATTAATGGTAAGTCGTACAAGTTCCCCATCGTTGAAGGAACGGAGAACGAAATAGCAGTAGATATCAGTACCTTGTTAGAAGATTCTGGTGCCATAACCCTGGATCTAGGTTACAAAAACACAGGCGCTACTAAAAGTGCTATCACTTTTTTGGATGGCGATAAAGGTATCCTTCGTCATCGCGGTTATTCAATCGAAGAACTGGCATCGATGTCCAGCTTTTTGGAAGTTTCATACCTATTAATTTTTGGGGAACTACCCAACAAAGACCAGTTAGATAAGTTTTCAGATGATATCAAACGACACACAATGGTGCATGAGGATATCAAAAAGATATTGGATGGATTCCCGTCTTCATCCCACCCAATGGGCGTTTTGGCTTCTATGTTTTGTGCACAAACGGCTTTCTATCCTGAATCACTAGATCCCAACCGATCTGCTGAGGGCGTTTATCTGAGTATTGTTCGGTCGCTGGCCAAGATGCCAACGTTTGCTGCATGGGCCTATAAAAACGCAATGGGACACCCCGTAAATTATCCTGACAATTCGCTTAACTATTGCTCCCGTTTTCTAAAAATGTTGTATGCCTTGCCGGCTGAACATTATGAGGTGGATCCCATCGTGGCAAGCGCACTCGACAAACTATTGATTCTACATGCCGATCACGAGCAAAACTGTTCAACTTCTACAGTTCGCATCGTGGGCTCTTCCAAAGCTAGTATCTACTCCTCTATTTCCGCAGGTATCAACGCGCTTTGGGGACCTTTACATGGAGGCGCCAACCAGGAAGTTATTCTCATGCTAGAAGCCATTAAAAAAGATGGCGGAGATGTCGAAAAATGGATTAATAAAGCCAAAGACAAAAACAGCGGCTTCCGCCTGATGGGTTTTGGTCATCGTGTCTATAAAAACTTCGACCCACGCGCGAAGATCATCAAACAAACCGCAGACGAGGTATTGGGTAAACTAGGCGTGAATGATCCCGTATTGGATATTGCGCTAAAACTCGAGGAAGTAGCTTTAAGAGATCCTTACTTTATTGAACGCAAATTGTATCCAAACGTAGATTTCTACTCGGGTATCATTTACCGCGCATTGGGAATTCCTGTGGATATGTTCACCGTCATGTTTGCCATGGGTCGCCTTCCTGGATGGATAGCCCAATGGAAAGAACTACGTGAAAACAAAGAACCAATTGGTCGTCCCCGCCAGATATATACTGGCCAGAATCTGAGGACTTACGTACCTATCGGAAAAAGATAATTTCTCAACGTCCATGGTCGATTGTCAATTGACCATGGACTTTTTTATTTACAAAATTATGGCGCTCATAGATGACTTTAACGCAGCAGTTTCAAAATCAAAAGACTTAACCAAGAGACCTTCGAATGAAGAACTTTTGGATTTGTACGCACTCTTCAAGCAGGCAACTGATGGCGATGTGAGTGGTGATCGTCCGGGAGGTTTTGACTTTAAGGCAATCGCAAAATTTGACGCATGGGCCGACAAAAAAGGACTTTCCAAAGATCAGGCGATGACCGAATATATTTCGCTCATGAACCGGCTGCAAGCAGCTTACTCGTAGGCTGAAGAAGGCTTACTATTTAGCCGTGAATCTATTTTTTCAACCAGCGGTTTCAGAAGGAGTCAATCACCTGACCGCTGAGGAATCGTACCATGCTTTTCGCGTTTTGAGACTGTCGGTAGGTGACGAGATTAAAATTACCGATGGCAAAGGTGTTTTATATCAGGCCACGATTACTTCCATTGATTCGAAAAAGTGTGGATTCAAAATCAATACCGAAAAAAAAATTCCAAAGAAGAGCTACTACATCCACATCGCTATTGCTCCTACCAAAAATACAGATCGGATAGAATGGTTTGTCGAGAAGGCCGTAGAAATTGGCATTCACGAAATCAGTTTTATCCTTTGCAAAAACTCAGAACGAAAGGTGCTCAACATAGAACGCATCGAAAAGATCGCAGTAAGCGCGATGAAACAATCCCAGCAACCGTGGATACCTACACTCCATCCATTACAGCCGCTTAACGATATTCTAAAGCAACAGGCTGATCAGAAATTTATTGGTCATGTGGACTCTTCCAACCCAGTTCACCTCAAGGCGATCGCTAAACCGAACAAGAGTTATTTGGTTTTGATTGGGCCTGAAGGCGATTTCTCTAATGAAGAATTGAATACTGCACTTCAAGCGGGTTTTGAAAAAGTAAGCCTTGGAGAAAATCGGCTACGAACAGAAACGGCAGGACTAACGGCTTGCCAAACACTCCAATTTGTAAACTGACAACTGGAACTCTACCTTCGTAACAAATACTTTATTAATGTCTTCCACAGAAGCTAAAAAGCATATAGAAGAATTGGTAAATCAGATTAACTACCACAACAACCTGTATTACCAAAAAAATAAATCCGAAATTTCAGATTATGAGTTCGATCAATTATTAAAAAAACTAGACGATCTAGAAAACGAATTTCCGGAACTAGAGCAGCCCGACTCGCCCACCCAACGAGTAGGAGGCACCATCACCAAAGAATTTGAAAACGTAGTTCATCAATATCCCATGCTTTCGTTGGGAAATACCTACTCCAAAGAAGAGCTGGAAAAATTTGACGTTCGCGTTGCCAAGGGCTTAGAAGGAGAACCCTACGACTATTTCTGTGAACTGAAATTTGATGGAGTTTCAATTAGCTTGGTCTATGAGAATGGTATCCTGATCAAAGCGATCACGCGTGGCGATGGCGTGCGTGGTGATAATGTGATCGCCAATGCAAAGACAATTCGAAGCCTGCCACTAAAAATCAAATTAGAACCAATCCCCTCCAGGTTTGAAGTACGAGGTGAGGTTTTCCTGTCCAAAGAGGTATTTAAAAAATTAAATCAAGAGCAAGAAGACATTGGAGAAGAAACCTATGCCAATGCACGTAACACAGCCTCTGGGACATTAAAAATGCAGGACAGCGCTGAGGTCGCAAAACGTAAACTGGATTGCTATCTCTACTACTTATTAGGAGAAGAGCTAAACGTTAGCTCACATGAAGAAGCCATTCAAAAAATTGAACAGTGGGGTTTCAACGTATCTTCTACTTATCAAAAGTGCAAGAACATTCAAGAGGTGATGGATTATATAGTTCATTGGGAGAAAAAGCGTGGTGAATTGCCACTAGAAACCGATGGTGTGGTCATCAAGGTAAATAGTCTTGATCAACAACAGCGACTGGGAGCAACGGCCAAAGTTCCAAGGTGGGCTATTTCATTTAAATACAAAGCAGAAAGCATCAGCACGCGCCTTAATGGCATCACCTATCAGGTAGGTCGTACAGGAGCTGTAACTCCTGTCGCAGAGTTAGAGCCGGTACAATTAGCTGGCACCACGGTAAAACGTGCCTCTCTGCACAATGCCAACGAAATTACCCGGCTTGATTTGCGAATAGGAGATAGCGTATTTGTAGAGAAAGGTGGCGAGATCATTCCAAAGGTCACTGGCGTTGATTTGACGCAACGAAAAAATACAACGACATCTGTTGTCTACATTTCTGAGTGTCCGGAATGCGGAACCTCACTGATTCGAAAAGAAGGTGAAGCGAATCACTATTGCCCTAATGAAAGTGGATGTCCTCCGCAAATCAAGGGACGAATTGAACATTTTATCCAACGCAAAGCAATGGATATTGATTCGTTGGGAGAGCAAACGATAAAGCAACTTTTTGATCTGGGCCTCGTGAATTCACCGGCAGATCTCTACGATCTAAAAAAAGAAGACTTGCTAAGGCTCGAAAAGGTCAAAGATAAATCAGCCGAAAATATGCTGGCGGGTATAGAAGCTTCAAAGAATACTCCTTTCCAATCGGTATTGTTTGCTGTTGGGATACGCTTTGTAGGAAAGACAGTGGCAGAAAAATTAGCCTACTATTTCAAGTCAATGGACAAGCTTGCTGCGGCTTCCTTTGAAGAACTGCTGAAGGCGCCAGAAGTGGGTGAGAAAATCGCGCAGAGTGTTGTTCAATTCTTTAACCAACCGCAACACCTGAACGAAATCGCTCGATTGAAAAAAGCTGGGCTGCAAATGGAATCGACTGATGTTGAGCCACAACTGATCAGTCAAAAACTCGAAGGCAAATCTTTTGTGATCTCAGGTACATTTGAAAACTACGAACGAGATCAACTCAAAGAAATGGTACTGGCGAATGGAGGACGAATCCTTTCCGGAGTTTCGGCAAAACTTGACTATTTGTTGGCAGGAGAAAATATGGGTCCGGCAAAACTAGAGAAAGCACGGAAGTTGGGCGTAACGTTAATTACTATTGGCGACTTCGAAAAGATGCTGATGGGTTAAACAAAAATGTTGAATGTTGAATTTTAAATGTTGAATTTGCAACATGTTTAAGATGAATTTTCTAAAAATGCGTACACGCTCTGCTTTGCGAAAAAACCAGAGCCTGCGTTCCAGCATTCCTTATAAACAAACAAAATCAGTGGGCATTGTTTTTTCAGTTGAAGACAAACAAATACGTCAAGATGTAAAGGAATTCATCCGCACTTTGGAGCTAGACGGAAAGCAAGTAAAAGTATTGGAGTTCTTACCAAATAAAAAAGAAAACTATGAGATTCTATTTGACTTTTTTTCAATTGAGGATTTAACATTTTGGGGAAATATCAATTCTGAACATGCTAACAATTTTTCGAAAACTAGTTTCGATCTTTTATTTTATGTTGATTTAAATTCTAATCCACTGGTACTTGATCTACTGGCACGCTCAAAAGCACATTGCAGAATTGGCCGCTATTGCAAAGAAGAAAGCCCTTACTTTGAGTTGATGATCAAGCAAGAAGGCACTCCAAAAGGATTGATAGAAACAATGTATAAATACGCTAAACAATTACGATAAGCTTTCATGATTTCGAAAAAACTACACGGGACGGGGGTTGCGTTGGTGACTCCATTTGACAACCAGGGAGAAATTGATTTTCTAGCATTAAAAAAGCTATTGCGTCATACGTCACAAGGAGTCGATTACTATGTTGTCATGGGCACTACGGGAGAATCGGCAACACTTTCCAAAGAAGAAAAAAAAGAGGTGTTACAATTTGTTATCGCCAACAATATCAAGAAACTTCCCATCGTCTACGGAATTGGGGGTAATCATACACAAGGTGTTGTGGACGAAATTCGATCAACGAACCTAACCAGTGTTGATGCTCTTTTGTCGGTTAGTCCCTATTACAATAAGCCATCCCAAGAAGGAATATATCAGCACTTCGTTGCGGTAGCAAATGCAAGCCCTATTCCAATTATACTTTACAATGTTCCGGGACGGACTGCCTCAAACCTGACTGCAGAAACGTCTTTGCGACTTGCCAAACACAAAAACATCATCGGAATCAAAGAGGCTTCTGGAAATTTGGAGCAATGTATGAAGATTGCGAAAGAAAAGTCGGTTGATTTTCTGCTCATCTCCGGAGATGATATGCTTACTCTTTCCCTATACGCCATTGGCGGTGAGGGCGTAATTTCAGTGCTTGCCAATGCCTATCCCGTGACATTCAAAAAGATAAAAGAGTACATGCGTACAGGCAAATTGAACCGAGCGCAGCAAGAGCAATTCAAATTATTGGAGATAAATGCTCCTATGTACGAGGAGGGAAATCCTGTAGGCCTGAAGCACTTGCTAAAAACCATGAACATAGGCAACGGTGACGTTCGGCTTCCATTAGTTGCCGCGTCAAGCGCGCTGCAGAAAAAAATCGAAACATTAGTTAAGAAGAAGTAGCCTTTCAACACCACTGGTGACCCTTCTACTTTTTGGGAAAGAATATCCAACTATCCAAGCAGAGAACCAGAATGGCTGCAGTATTATTGTCCGATCAGATTAACCAATTCAACCAGCACCTTTCCATTTCCGCACGTTTGCCAAAAGATATTGAAATCCTCAATCCATTTAAGGATCCTATTACATCCTATCTAAGTCAACGCTTTTACAAGAAATACTATAACGACACTAAAACGCGAACAATGATCTTAGGGATCAACCCAGGTCGATTTGGATCCGGGTTAACGGGTGTACCATTTACTGATCCGATTAACTTAGAGAAATATTGCGGCATCGAAAACAAACTCCCCAAGAAACACGAGATCTCCTCAGAGTTTATTTATTCAATGATTGATTCTTTTGGAGGGTGTGACCGATTCTATCAAAATTTTTACTTTAGTTCTATATCGCCTTTGGGGTTTGTAAAAGAGGGTAAGAATCTTAACTACTATGACATAAAGGGTCTATCTGAAAAATTAACGGACTTTATTCTTTCTAGCCTTAGTCAACAACTCAGTTGGGGAATGAATAGAGAAGTTGTCTTCTGCCTCGGTGAAGGAAAGAATTTCGCTTTCCTGGAAGAACTAAATGCAAAGCACAAATTCTTTAACAGAGTTGTCCCTCTCTCGCACCCTCGCTTCATTATGCAGTACAAAAGAAAACGAGTGAAGGAGTATGTGGATGAATATGTTAAGAAGTTGGCGGTTAGAGGTTAGAAGTTAAAATACAGAAGTCAGAAGTCAGAAGATAAAAGGTAAAAGTTAAAAAAATTGGAATCTTCTAAAGTGCAACTCCGCAAAACACTTGGCCTTCTGCAATTGGAACGTCAGGCTGACTTAGAACAATATCGGCAAAAAGTATTAATGCGGCCTTTGCATGCTCGCGTAAAAGAAGGCATGACCTGGTACCCTGTTCGGCTGGCGAAGGAGTATATAGGAACTGGTGAGCGAATCATTATTGAAGTAGAACGCACGACCCAAAAAGATCAACCTCACGCCTTTCAAAGTGGAAAGATGGTAAGTGTCTTTTCAAATGCCTCCGGCAAATCTGAAAAGCAACATCAAAATGGTGTGATTAATTATGTGCGAGATAATCTGATGGTAATCACGCTAAATGGGGACGATTTACCAGAATGGATTGACAGCGGTTCATTGGGCGTAGATGTGATGTTCGATGAGATGAGTTATCGTGAGATGGAGTATACGTTAAAAAAAGTAATTGAAGCAGAGGACGATAGAGTAGCGGACTTTCGAGAGCTGCTGCTGGGAGAGGGGGTTGCCGGTTACTGGTTGCCAGTGAATAGTGAACAGGGAACCAGGAACTGGCAATTGGCAACCATTTTAAATGAAAGTCAACTCAAAGCAGCCTACAAAATAATTGAAAGTAAAGACATCGCCTTCATTCACGGCCCACCAGGAACCGGTAAAACAACTACTCTTGTTCAGGTAATTAAGTATACAGTAAAAGAAGAAGGTCAAGTACTTGTATGCGCACCAAGTAACGCAGCCATTGATCTGTTGGTTGAAAAATTAAGTGATCAGGGTTTGAACGTAATCCGAATTGGTCATCCGGCACGCGTCACCGAGCAATCGCTCAGTAAAACAATGGATGCGCGCATTGCGGAACATCCCAACTTTGACGAGTTACGTTTGTTGCGTAAAAAAATGGAGCAGACGAAACAAAAGGCCAATAAATACAAACGCAGCTTTGGACATTTTGAAAAAGCTGAGCGCAGAATGCTGCGTGAGGAAGCCCGGCAACTAAAATCAGATGCCGACACGTTGGAATTCTATATTACCAACGACCTACTTCAAAAAAGCGAAGTGATTTGCGCTACTCTCGTTGGCGCATCTCACCCTACCTTAAAAGGCAGAAGGTACAAGACTGCATTTATTGATGAGGCCGGACAAGCATTGGAACCAGCCAGCTGGATCCCATTTCTACGTGCGCAACGTGTCATTCTCGCGGGTGATCATATGCAGCTGCCACCTACCGTAAAATCAAACGAGGCTGCCAAGTTGGGATTGGCAGAAACGCTTTTTGAAAAAGGAATTTTAAAGCACCCCTCACAGGCATCGATGCTTCAAGTGCAATACAGAATGCACGAATCTATCATGAAGTTCTCATCAAGTTATTTTTACGATGATGAACTGATCGCCCACGAATCTGTTCGTTCAGAATTGCTACGTCCAAATCAACCACCTGTTGAATTTATTGATACGGCCGGTGCCGGATTTACCGAGGAGCAAGATCCGGAAACTTTAAGTCGATTGAACAAAGAAGAAGCAGCACTTCTCATTCGCGTAGTAGAAAAATTAGTCGAAGAAATAGGATTAGAAGATTGGATTACTCAAAACATCACGATGGGAATCATCACTCCATATCGAGCACAGGTTGACTATCTACATCATTTGGCCGAAAGTTCTGCGTTCCTGGAACGACTTCACAAATTAGTTACCATCAACACCGTAGATGCTTTTCAAGGACAGGAGCGTGACGTGATTGCTATAAGTTTCGTGCGTAGCAATACGAAAGGCGAAGTTGGTTTTCTGGCAGACATCCGCAGAACCAATGTAGCCATGACCCGAGCCAAGAAAAAACTAATCATGATTGGCGATAGTGCTACGTTGGGTACACATCCTTTTTATGTCAAATTATTAGAGTATGTGCAAGCCAATGATTTCTATAAAAGCTATTTTGAAATTAGCTACTAGTGTACGTCTTCCTCCGGATTTTATTGAAGATAGAAATTTGACTATTCAACTTGTTTGCCAATGGCTTTCGACTACCCTTTTTTTCGGATAGCCCCCCTAACAGCCTCTGCCGTCCAGGGGTCTTCCGGCCAGTAATGGCGGGGATAACGTCTCTTCAATTCATTTCTGACTTCATGGTAAATGGTATGCCAAAAGCTCTTCAGGTCTTGAGTTACTTGTACGGGTTTGTAACCCGGAGAGAGCAAGTGCAACACAATCTTGATTCTGCCGTCATTAATCGTTGGAGTTTCTAAAAGACCAAACATTTCTTGAAGTCTTACCTCCATTGTGGGGAGCTGCCCATCTTTATAATATGTAAGTTTGACCATTGACCCACTCGGAACTTGTAATTTGGCTGGAGCTAATTTATCGAGCTTGGCACTTAGCTCCCACGGAAGCAGGCTTGTTAAAATAGCTTGCAAATCCAATCGCTGAAAATCAATTCGCTTCGAAACCTGACTTAGAAAAGGCCCGAGCCATTCTTCTGCACAGGCTAACAGGTTTTTTTCACTAACATCTGGCCATCCTTCTTCGGGTCGCCAACTTCGTAAGCACATCAAGCGCGTTTGCCATTCCGTGTGCTCATCCTGCCAATTCAGCAAACTAAATCCTTCTCCTCGCAGCGCGTCACATAAAACACGTATTCTTATTTCTCCAGAAATCTTTTGCAGGGGCCGCGTGGAGACCACCACATTTCCTATTCGCTTCTCTATTACCGCTACAAGCATCCCCCTTTCTTTGTCCCATCGCACAGCTTCCTTTTCTTCTGCTCGTTCCATCAAATCATCCAGATGTACAGGCGCTGCCAAGAATATTTTTCCTTCACCTTTAGTGCCAGCATCCAATTGAGCAACACACAACCAGGATTCACGCAAAAGTGAATCATGATCTGGCAGTCGTAGCACTCGGCCATTTGCTAGCTTATAACGTTCCTTTTGCTTATCAATTTGTTGGGCAATCCGCTCAGGGTAAGCTTCTGATAACCACTTTCCAACATCCGTATCTGCAACGATAGAGTTATCCAATTCTAATTTGAAAATCTTTCGCCAAGATGAGGCCAAACGTTCAACACGCTGTAATACGTTTTTATCTGCATCTACTCGTTCTCCTTTACGCCACTTTCTCAAAACTTCTACTCGCAAACTTAAGTCGGCTCCTGAATCTTTAGACAGCGGGTCACGCTCTTCCAATAAAGCGGCCACATCGGTCGCCAACACAATACCCTTTGCATCAGATTCCTTTGCCGATAGAAGCATATGTGCTATTCGTGGGTGGGTAGGAAGTTTTAACATGGCTCTACCCCGCTCTGTAATCAAATCTCCCACAAGGGCGCCAAGCTCTTGCAACAATTGTTTTGCCTGACTTACAGTACCCGTTGGAGGCAAAGTAATCCATTGCAACTCGTTCATATCTTTGATTCCCCAGTTGCACAACTCAAGGAGAAGTGGCGATAAATCTGCCTCCAAAATTTCAGGCTGTCGCATCGGCAGCAAATGGCTGTGGGTATTCTCGGCCCAAAGCCGATAACAAACTCCGGGTCCCAGTCGCCCGGCACGACCGGCACGTTGATCAGCTGCATCTCTTGTGACACGTATCGTTTCGAGCTTAGTCATACCGCTACGTGGATCAAATCGAGGAACACGTGAATAGCCCGAATCGATAACCGTAGTTATGCCCTCGATGGTCAATGATGTTTCGGCAATAGAGGTAGCCAACACTATTTTGCGTAGCCCTTGGGGATGAGGCAAGATGGCTTGCTGTTGTTCCTTCAATGGCAAGTCTCCATAGAGTGGCTGAACGACTACAGAACTTTCATCGCTACTCAAAGCTTCCAAAGCTTTGCGAATTTCGCCTGTACCCGGTAAGAACACCAGCAAATCTCCTGACTGTTCTTTCAACGCTTTGCGTATAACACGAGTTGCTGCGAGTGCTACTGAGTCTTCCTTGTCAGCAGCCTGATACTTGATGGTAACTGGGAACTGCTTCCCAATACTTGTAACGATAGGCGCATTGCCTAGCAACGTTGAAATTTTCTCGCTATCCAAGGTGGCCGACATGATCAGCAATTTTAGATCGTCCCTAAGCACTTGCTGACTTTGGTAACACAATGCCAAGGCTAAATCAGCTTGTAAACTGCGCTCATGGAATTCATCGAAAATCACCAAGCCCACGCCCTCCAGTGAATTATCAGATTGAATCATACGAGTGAGTATCCCCTCGGTAACTACCTCGATGCGGGTATTAGTGCTTACTACTGTTTCAAAACGAATTCGAAAACCAATGGTCTGCCCTACTTCTTCGTTCAACAAACTCGCCATGCGTGCAGCAACAGACCTAGCCGCCAATCTTCGTGGCTCCAGTAGAATTATTTTGTTCCCATTGAGCCACGCTACATCCAACAAATTCAAAGGCAACGCAGTTGATTTTCCTGCGCCAGGTGGTGCTTGAAGGATAACAATCGGATGCTGCGTGAGGCTGTCAATAAGCTTGGGCAGTACCTCAAGAACGGGGTAAAACATCAGAGGGGCACAAGAATGTAAATAATACTGACACAGAAGATTAGAACACTATAAATATATCGAAATAAAAAGAAATCAAACAACATGCTTTGCAAACAAGGTAATTCTTCATAAATCGGAAGGCAAACCAGATTCATTCTGTGTCAACCTAACGTATGAAAAATCGAAGACTCTTCATCATCATAATATTAATTGGAGTTGTATTACTTATCCCGCTCATCAGTATGCAAATTACTGAAGAAGTAAATTGGACGTTCTTCGATTTTATTGTAATGGGCATTCTATTATTTTTTACTGGAACAGCGCTTGAGTTTGTACTGAGAAAAGTTACACAAACAAAGCATCGGATACTTCTTTGTGGGTTTGTTCTTGGAGTATGTTTATTGGTTTGGGCAGAACTGGCCGTTGGAATTTTGGGGACACCTTTTGCAGGTCAGTAAGCTATTTAAGTCAATGAATTGAAATCCCTCTCATAGCAGCAATGACTAAATCATTTGCAACAAATCCATAGGATGAAAACGTACTCTTTTAGTGTTTTAGCCATGGCGCTCTTTTACGTTGCAGCCGGCCTTAATCATTTTATTAATCCTGCCTTTTATCTCCCGCTCATTCCGCCCTATTTTCCATATCACACACTTATCAATGTGAGTAGTGGTGCGATTGAAGTTATAGTGGGTGTTCTCGTGATTCCTACCTTCTCTAGAAAATGGGCAGCCTATGGAATTATCGCTTTGCTCATTGCATTTATACCTTCACATGTCTACTTTATTGAAGTTAACAGCTGTGCTGGGGATCTTTGCGTTCCCACCTGGGTAGGATGGTTCAGGCTAGTCGTTATTCATCCGTTACTTGTCTATTGGGCGTGGATTAACCGAACTTCCTAGGCGCACCTTGCGAGTCCTTTCAACAACCTACCTATAAAGGCAGTTAATTAACCGTGATGGTAACATTAGGTCGGTGTTTAAAGAATAGAGGTAAGACGTAAGACGTAAGACTTAAGACATAAGAAATTTTCTTATCAAAGTAAATCAATGTGATACACATCAGTTTCGTTGCGCTTGATATTCTTGATATGAAATCCCCCGGGTTGCGCGATCTCTTCAATCATATCAAACACTAAACAGCTTTTTGGAAGGCCCCCAAAAACAAGCAGAAAAGTAAAATCCCCCTTTCGGGGAATGATCGTCCACTGTGGGGCATAGGAAATATTTTCCGCGTGAATTAGCTGTGACCTTGCTGCGGAATCACGGTCGATTAAAAATGTAGTAGACCAGATACGAATCAACATATCATCAGACGTATTGTTGAAATGGCAATGAACATAAACAAACGAATCTTCCAGGGTAAAGGGATCAATCGAAGCCAGTGTTTCCACATCCACTTTGGGTTTCACCAAAGGTTCTTTTATCTCAATAGCAGATCGAATCTCATTCATACGTCACTTCTTAGGAAACCAAGGGAAAAATGAAGGTGTTCTTCGAACGTACTCCTCGTATTCCGGTTTGTTTTTTTTCAATGCCTTTTCCAGTAAAGCTACACCCGATACTTTTAACAGAAGAAACGTTATGAGTACAGAACTTAGAATGGGCCAGTAACTTCCAGCCGCTACCGCGAACAACGCAAAGCCCCACCATAAACAAGCATCGCCAAAATAATTTGGGTGGCGCGTATATTTCCAAAAACCGGTATTCAACACTTTGCCTTTGTTGGATACATCTGATTTAAATTTCGACAGTTGATAGTCACCACCGGCCTCGAATGAGAAGCCGATGATCCAAAGTGTGAGTCCTAAAACATCCAACATCCCAAAAGGGCGATCTGACCCTTGCTGGGCAACCAGCAATGGCGATGAAATTAGCCATAACAAAATTCCTTGTAACAAAAAGACTTGAAAAAAACTGAACCACCAATATCGCTCCGGTCCATACTGCTTTCTAAATTGAGCATATCGGTAGTCCTCAGGCTTACCCGCATTTCGCCAAATGAGGTACACGAATAAACGAAGTCCCCAGACAACTGCCAACAACAAAACGACCACTTTTCGGGTTGCATCACCTTCCGAACTGAAGTAGTAGTAAATCGCAAGAAGCACAAATCCCAATCCCCAAAAGGGATCGACTATACTGGCATTTGTCAACTTCACACTCACTATCCATACCGCAGTGAGCATCGCCATCACCACGCCAAATCCCAACAGGTAAACTGACCAAAATTCTGACTGCATCGATCAAAATTCAAGATTTAGGCTATAATTGCCAAATGGATTTAACTATTGCTGGGGATGATTTCATACTTTAGTGTCCATAACTTACTACCCATGAGTCAACTCGTCATCAGCAGTCACGAAGAATTTCAATCCTACTTGGGAAAAGAGTTGGGTGTTTCCGAGTATACGACAATCACTCAAGACCAAATAAATCGGTTTGCTGACGCGACACTTGATCACCAATGGATTCATACGAACCCAGAACGAGCAGCTACGGAAACAACTTTCAAAAGCACCATCGCTCATGGGTATTTAACATTATCTCTCGTTCCTCACCTTTGGGATCAGATTGCCGAATTCAGAAACATCAAGATGATGATCAACTATGGTATCGAAAAACTAAAGTTCAATCAACCGGTATTAGTCAATCAGGAAGTTCGTCTACGCGCAAAACTTCATTCCATCCTTAACCTTCGCGGGATCACTAAATTTGAAGTGGAAGTTACGCTCGAAATCAAAGACAACGCCAAGCCCGCGTTTAATGGAATCTTAGTATTCCTCTATCATTTTAATAACTCATGAATTTGCCGCAAGCCACATGCTGCACGCCTCACGCTTGTGGCCTGTAACTTACGGCCTGTGGCCTAAATCTGCTCTAAAAAATGAAAGACTTCAAAAAATATTTTACGATCCCCGCACAGCCTGACGATGTTTATCTGGCGCTCACCAATCCGAATACCATTCATCTATGGTCTGGCGAAGAGGCTGAAATGAGTACGGAAGCCGGGAGTGAGTTTTCGCTATGGGAAGGCAGTATAGCCGGAAAAAATCTGGAGTTCGAAACCAATAAAAAAATAGTGCAACAGTGGTATTTTGGGGATCAAATCGAACCCTCCATTGTCACCATCAAACTCCATGAAGATAAAGCAGGAACCTCCGTAGAACTTCGACATACTAATATTCCTGATCAAGATTACGATGATATTGTTGAAGGATGGATCAACGCATACTTTGGGTCGATCGAAGAGTTTTATGCCGAGTAGCCAATGGCACTGTTGGAGAAAAGTCTTGTCATAAAAAAATCAAATCTTCCACAAGCGGGGAAAGGCCTTTTTACTAAAATAGAAATTAGCAAGGGCACGCGCATCTTGGAGTACAAAGGCAAGAAAAGGAAATGGAAAGACGTAAAGCATCTGGATGGCTACAATGGATACCTGATGTACATTACCCGAAATGCGGTGATTGATGCACTACACTACAAAAAAACCTTAGGCCGATATGCCAATGATGCACGAGGATTCGGCAGGATACCTAAACTTAGAAATAATTGCGAATATGTAAGTGAAGGTGACCGATGTTACCTTGAAGCAAAACGCTCAATAAAAAAGGGGGAAGAATTGTTGGTGGGTTATGGAAAGGAGTTCTGGCAATTGCAGCGGAAAATTAGGAAGACTAAAATTCAAGAATAAAAATAGTACTTCGAATAGAGTAATATTACTTATTGACAAAAACCAAACAAGAAAGAATCGTTGTTTTCACTCGACCCAAGTATTTAGGTATTTCTCCAGGATAGTTTTGAATGCCGCTCAAGTCATCTCGGTTCGTTAAATGTATCAAGCGAGTAGCGTCTGTAACATCTCTGGAAATTTGTTCACCTTGAACTGCAGCTAACTTCAATAGTTCAACTTTGATTTCCCGAACTGTTTTTTCATAAAAAGGAATCGACTTGATGTCATATCGGAACGATTCTTCACTTTGCATTTCCAATGCATAGTTCATGTTCAAGTACCCAAAAAATCTAAAAGGTATGAAAGGTTTTATTCGCTCATTAGCTCGCGGGCATTTTCTAGAGCGAGCCTGGAGGGGTTTGCCCCTGCAATCATTTTGGCGATCTCATCGATCCGTTCATCCGGTGAAAGTTGTTTCACCAAACTTATTGTCTTGGATGCCTTATTGTCTTTGTAGACAAAATAATGCGCATCCCCTTTTGCGGCAATTTGTGGTAAATGGGTAATCGTGATCAACTGGTGGCGAGTGGCCATTTCCTTCATCATTTTACCCAGCTGAATAGCGATTTCGCCAGAAATGCCGTTATCTATCTCGTCTAATACTAACGTAGGCAATGCCGTTTTCGCAGCCATCACGTACTTGATGCTGAACATAAGTCGCGAGAATTCTCCCCCTGAAGCAACCTGAGCCAAGGGTTTGGGTGCGATTCCCTTATTCGCGCTAAAAAGAAGCTCCACATAATCTTGCCCGGAAACTGTCGGTTCAACCACCTGATGTTCAATTTTTAAAACAGCATTGGGTATTCCCAAATCAAGTAGTAATTGGGTGACCTGCTTGCACAGCGGTGAAAAAACTTTCTCGCGAGATTTCGTCAGATCCTGAGCCATTCGCTTTAGTTCAATGCCCAAACTTTCTAAAATCCTTTTTGCTGAGAGAAGCGTCTCATCCAGATTAGCCGTTTTGTCAAATTTTAATTGCAATGATTCTTGGAGAGCCAGTAGTTCGTTGACATCTTTCATGCGATGCTTCTGCATCAGCTGGTATATCAAACTTAGCCGATCTTTTGTTTTTGCTGTACGTTTTGGATCAAACTCAACTCGCTCCTCTTCTCGTTCTACTTCGTCTAGTATATCATCAAGTTCTAGCCGCACACTTTCCAAGCGATCATATAGTTTCTGGTAGTCTGGTGAATAGGCTGAAATAGAGTGCAGCATATTTCGGACGGCACTTAGCACCGGACTGACCGCAAATTCTGATTGGCCCAATTGGGCTACAATTGTATTTAGTTGAATTTTGATCTCCTCCGCATGCTCCATCACCTTCAACTCTGACTCCAACCTTTCCTGCTCATCAGATTGTAGCTCTGCTTTAGTCAATTCTTCCAGTTGGAATTTTACAAAATCACTTTCTTGCTTCAACAGTGTTGCCTCTTTCTGCAAGCTCTCAAAATTCGTCTTCGCAACAACAAAATTTTTCCATGCTTCTTTGTACTTGTCTTTCAGTGACAAATTCGAAGCATAAGAGTCTATAAAATCCAATTGAAAAATCCGACTGCCCAGTTCAAGTGTCTCGTGCTGCGAGTGCACATCCATCAATCGACCACCAATGCTGCGCATGATTTCCAGCGTTACCGGAGTGTCGTTAATAAATGCCCGGCTCTTACCACCGGGACTGATCTCCCTTCGAATAACAGCTTGTTGCTCGTAGTCAAGATTGGCCGATTCAAATGCAGATTGTAACTTATAAGAAGAAATATCGAAGACACCTTCGACAATGCATTTTTCGTTTTCATCCCACAGTGCTTTACCGTCTGCACGATTGCCCAAAAGCAGCCCGATAGCTCCAAGCATAATTGACTTACCCGCACCGGTTTCCCCAGTCACCACATTCAAATGCGGAGATGGGTGGATTTCCAACTCGCGAATGAGTGCATAGTTTTTAATTACAAGGCCGATCAGCATAGCGAAACAAAAATACCATTTGTGAGGAAAATGAAGCGACTAAATTTACAACAAAAAAAAGGGTCGACTTATTGGTAGTTATTTGGCGATGATGCTCTGGTAGACATCTCGTTTGGGATCTACAGTCGTCAAAATGTCGTAAGCCTCCCTTCGAACATTTAGCGAACCATCGGAAAATAGTTTAGCCAATTCATTTGACTTGGCATCAAAGAAAGAGATCAACGCAATCGCATTTGGATAAATACCCCAAATCCGTTTAATATTCTTTAACACTTCCAGAATCTTCTCGCGGCTTTGATCAGGAGTTTTGTCAAACGTATCCAACGCAATCCGGTGATATTGGTAGGTATTTTTTCGCAAGTCGACCATCTGGGGGTTGTTCATATTTTCTACCAGTGCATAGCGATTGCGCGTACTACCCTGAGCTGCCCACCCCGGTTTGCCTGTCGATTGCGCATTGGTCACGGTAATCAACGCTCTTTGTACGAATGGGCTACCACCGAGTTCGGCAAAAGAATCATAGTCCATGGCCAAAATAGTGTATGCATAGAAGGCCAATATAGAGGTGAGATTGTTGATATAGGTATTATCGTTATACTCCATCGGTTGAGATTCGAGGTATTCAAATTCCCAATCGCGATCGGCAAAATTCAACAGAACCGTTTCATAATTAGAGTTGTACACGGGGCGTGCAACGGTAATTTGGGCGCTTGCCGTAAAAACTCCAATAGCCGGCATTTTACTGATGTTCAAAAATATGCCGCAGTTTATCCGCTCGTGTGTTTTATAGGAGTCGGCAGTCCACTTGCGTGTATTCATAAAATTGGCAATGGCACGCTCCAGGTCCTTGAAAACAGATCGATCAGATGTTTGGATCTGTTCTGCATTGATCGTCACTTTGCAATTGAGTTCTTGCGCTGATACGGGAAAGCAAAACAAACTCAGCAAAATAACAAGGCTGATGACTTTGACGAAATCAGCGATACAACGTTTTATTACTGGCAGTGCTAGCATTTGGCTTACTACTTGATTGCACCAACAATGGCGTTTGCAATATCTTTAGCGACCTCCAACTTTGATTTCAGTGGAAATTCCATTTTACTACCGGTCTTGTCGATTAGTGTGACCTTATTCGTATCGTGCCCAAAACCTGCTCCCTGATCGTTAAGTGAATTGAGAACGATCAAATCGAAATTCTTGGCCATTATTTTTTTCTCCGCATTGGCAGTTTCATTTTCCGTCTCGAGAGCAAATCCCACTACGAATTGGTTTGCCTTCTTTTGCTTTCCCAGCTCAGCCGCAATGTCTCTTGTCTTGGTCAGTTCAATCGTCATTGAGCTTTCGCTCTTCTTTATTTTCTGATCTGCTTTATGGATTGGTCGATAATCAGCTACTGCGGCTGAAAGAACGGCAATATCAGAGGAAGGAAAATGAGAAACACAGGCATTGTACATGTCTTCAGCAGAGGTAACGCGGGTGATTTTCACATTGGCTGACTTAGTAGATAGATGAGTTGGGCCCACCACCAATTCCACATCTGCCCCCATATTGGCTAATTCTTCAGCAATAGCAAAACCCATTTTTCCGCTTGAGTTGTTTCCAATAAAACGAACAGGATCCAATGCTTCGTGTGTTGGGCCAGCGGTCACCAGTGCTTTTTTTCCTTGTAGTCCTTTGTCGGTTGAAAAAAATCGGCTCAATACACCTATTATTTCTTCTGGTTCGGCCATTCTTCCGGTGCCAACCAACCCACTGGCGAGTTCGCCAAAGGCGGGCATTATCTGATGATTTCCAAAAGAAATCAGTCGATCAATATTTGATTTCGTAGAGGGGTGTTGCAGCATGTCCAAGTCCATGGCCGGGGCAAAAAAGACGGGACACCTGGCGGATAGATAAACCGCTGAAAGCAAATTATCACAAATACCATTCGCCATTTTTGCCAGTGTATTGGCGCTGGCAGGGGCAATGACCATCGCATCTGCCCAAAGACCTAGTTCTACATGATTATTCCACCAGCCTTGATCATCTTTTGTGAAATCAATCAAAACGGGATTCTTCGAAAGAGTCGCTAGTGTAAGGGGCGTTATAAAGTCTTTCGCAGCCAAGGTCATCACGACCTTTACTTCTACGCCTTCCTTCGCTAACAACCGAACCAATAGTGCTGATTTGTAAGCCGCAATACTGCCACTTACACCGACAATTATTTTTTTGCCGGCTAGCATTTTAAATTAGTCAGCCTTTACTTCTTCGACACCAGCATCGCGCATTCTGTGACGAAGCTTTCCGTCCAAAAACTCCTCAATCGCAGTCGATGTCGGCTTTGGCATACGCTCGTAGAACTTTGAAATCTCGATCTGCTCGCGATTTTCAAATACTTCTTCCAAATTGTCAACCGTTGTAGCGAAATCAGCTAGTTTGTGATTCAATTCTTCCTTGATGTCAACGGCAATCTGGCGTGCACGTTTTGAAATCACAACAACTGATTCGTACAAATTTCCAGTAGGGTTGTAAATCTTGTCTACATCGCGGGTGATGATGGATGGTTGTGTGGCCATAGTTTGTCTTTTTATGATTTATTGTTTTTTAACTTATTTAATTGATCGAGGCTTCCCGTATAGTAACGCTCAGCCTCTTTTAGAAATTCACTTTTCGGGTAATTATCTACTAACTCCTTATAATATTCAACGGTGGCAGAAAAGCGTTCCTTTTGTTTTGAGCTAATACTTTGTTGCGCAAGTTTGTACTGGGCTTCAATTTTCAAGAACGTCAGCTCCTCCATAAATTTCGAGTCAGGGAAGTTCTTTTTAAAATTATCAAATGATACGACCGCTGCCTGATAGTACTTCAATTTTAAGTAAAGCTTGGCGTTCTCAAAGCCTTTGGTTTCCAGTTTTATCTGCGATGCCGCAATGACTTCGTTGGCCTTGTCGGCAAACTTGCTATCTGGAAATTGGTTGACATACGCTTGCATAGCACCCATCGCTTCAATGCTACTCTTTTGATCCAGATTCTCAGCTGGGGAAGCAACATATAATGAATAAGCATACATATAGTAAGCCTCTTCCGCTAATTGACTGCGACCATAGTTCTCAAAAAATGTCTTGAACTGATTGGAGGCCAATAAGTAGGTCTTCTCGTAAAACTGACAATAGGCCAGGTAAAACTCTACCTTTTCGCCCTCTGGCAAGCCGCGAACAATGGGTAAAATTTGCTCAAATAAGATTGCCGTCCGGTAATAATCCTTCTTTTCGTAATATTTCAAGCCCGCCTGGTACTTCAGTTTCCAATCGTCACTCTTTTCAATCTTCCTGAATTTGCTACATGAAGCAGCAAAAAGAAAGAAAAAGGCCACGGAGAAAAGTGCCAAAGCCTTACCAAACCTATTAGAGACGCTAAAAGAGTACAAAATCAAGTTTTACAATTAGAAATAGCCTGCAAATATAAGACAGTGGCCGAAATTTTCAATGTTATGCTTAGGATGCAGGAAAACGGAAAAAAGTGGCAGTTATTTCCTTACAATTAACTTCCGGGTAAGAACGCCACTATTATCAATGTAAACAGTATAGAAATAGACTCCCGAAGCAAGTTCATCTGCTTGAATTTTTACCCGGGTTTCTGAGGCCGGCAAGTCGTAATCCCCCATGATTTTGCCTAAGATATTATGCAACGTGAGTCTGGCCTTAACAGACTCTGAATGAAGTTTGTAATCAATGGAAGCCTGGGTCTGAACTGGATTTGGATAGACATCTTGAATCGAGATATCCTTCGACTGAAAAATGAACGAGCGACCCGGTTTTTCGTCTACTGATATAGCCACCGAACGATCTACTATATCATGAGCACTTCCTTTTTGAAAAATCTCGAATCGAAGTGTCGTTTGCATGGCCTGAATGCCACTTTCTATAACAAAATACAATTCTTGCACGGTTTCGCCTGGCTCCACCTTCTTTGAAAATTCAGAAATGGTGGCATCTAAGCAATTATTGCTAAGACAAAAGTACCCCTTTTGCGTATCACCCAACTCTCCTTTTACTTTACGAATAACAAAAAACTGGGCTTTCTCTCCATTGTTCTTTATTCGGATCGGAATTCGTAATTGCTGGTTAAAGGTGGTTTGATAGGCCTCTTGAATTTCCAGGATTTCAAATTGCTGAGCCAGGCCTGACCAGGAGAAGAGGAACAAAACAGACAGTAAAACCAACTGTTTCAGCATGACAAACCAATTGCAAGTGAAAACTAGTCAAAAAAAAGTTCACTTTGCTAGGATGGTGAAAAAAAAGTGGATGGTGACACAATTTGACACATTAATAAATCGTTAAGTCCTTCTTTTCGCGACTACCTGATCTTTGGTAGGCTTTTCTTTTCTTCGCCAGGCAAACCCCTTCAGCGTTCTATCCTCATTTTTTAATTCATGAATTGGAATGAGCTGGGCATCTGGCTTTATGTAAAAACTAACGTTATTAACCCGCCCTTTTATGAAATTGATTTTCATGTTGCTGCAGATCATCTTATTCATCCCCATCGTGATCATCAATTTCAGAATCATACTATCCGTTTTGATCAATTCCTTTTCCTCTAAGGCATAGTAAAGACTTTCGCCATTTCCTTGTACCGAAACGTGATCAATATTCTTCCGGTCAAAATAGGCCGTCATTTTTCGACCTTTTATTTGATTGAAGTTGCCGATAGAATCTTGCGAAATGACAAACGAATTGTTAACCATATAGATCCGGTCAATCTTTTTATTCTTCAACAAAATCCGAATCGAGTCTGCCGTCATCTGGTTGTCGTCCGACCACAGAATCGGTTGGTGATACAAATGGAGCGTTGAGTCCGCTGCCACATAAGCGAGCGAATCGGCCGAACCCTGCATATTGGTTTTAAAAATCTTCACCTTGTTGTAAGCCAATAATCTCTTCTTCTTTGGATTGGTACTTTCAATAGAGACAAGCGTATCCGCAGAGAGGAAAAGAGTATCTCCCTGATCATCAATCTTGGTGACATAGGCGTTGCCATATACTTTTGAAATGCCCCTTTTCTTGTCATAAAATCCATCATCACCAAAAATGGTGAGCTTTTCCTCTTTGGAAACCATCGACACACGCCCTTTTGACGTATAATACTTTTTTACATCATCCAAAAAGTTCTGATCACCTTTCATTCGATAAGAGGTAGTTTCAAACTCCCCTTGTTCCAATAGCGAAAGCTTTTGAACGGTATTATATGTGCCGTTTTTGTAGAGTGCCTTTTTACCATCCTTTCCCTTGACAAGAGTGGTGTCTCGAAAATAAATGACACGCGTCTTTGAGTTATATTGTAGGGTGTCGGAGGTAAGTGTGTAGTCGGGGTTGACCCCTACCACTTCTGACTTAAAAGACGCGAGATTAACCGGAATGTCGTAGTAGCCTTTCCTACTGGTCAATGTATTGGTAGTATCCACCAGCTTGCCTCCGTTGAAATAACGGGCTTCGTTTTTGATCCGATAATAGTCGAGGAAATCTGTGTAGAGTCTTGCAATCCCAAGCTTAACAAAAACTACTTTCTTGCGCAGTTTGGCAATTTTTTTATTCCCATCATAGGAAAGGCCCAAAGCGGTGATATCTACCGAGTCGCCCTCAGTAATATGCACTCGACCAAATGCATCCAACTGATTTTTGGAACGAAAAAAATGAGCAGAATCGCAGTATATCGTGGTTGTATTCTGTTCAAAAATCACATTCCCAACGAGCCGATCGAAGCGCTCACCATTGCGAATACTGCCAAATGCATTGTCGGCTTGTTTTAATTTCACTTTTCGCTGCGCAAACGCCTCGCCAGGTATCATCAGAGCCAGGACCGATAAAAAGAAAAATGATTTTGAAGCGAATTTTGACTGCCTTTGACTCATCTCATTCTACATTTGTGTCGTGCTTCGCCCATTTCTTACTCATATTGAAAAGCTGTGCAAAACTACCGATAAAATTCTTTTGGCCGTAAGTGGCGGAATGGATTCGATGGTGATGCTCCATTTGTTTCATCAGGCTGGTTTCTCCATTGCAGTGGCTCATTGCAATTTTCAACTCCGTGGCGAGGAATCGGATGAAGATGAGATTTTCGTAGCGGCCAAATGCAAAAAATGGGGTATTCCGTTTCATAGTATCCGGTTCGATACCAACAACTATGCCATCCAGCACGGGCTATCCGTACAAATGGCGGCACGAGAGCTACGCTACAATTGGTTTCACCAAGTGAAGGAAAAAGAAAACATAGACTGGATTGCTACTGCCCATCATTTAAGTGACTCCGTTGAAACCGTTTTATTAAATCTTACAAGAGGAACCGGTTTTGATGGCCTGGTAGGAATCGCTGAAAAAAATGGCTTTGTGATTCGGCCATTGCTATTTGCTACTCACAACGAAATAACCAATTACGCTGCCGAAACCGGGGTTGTTTGGCGTGAGGATCGAAGTAATGAAACGGATGATTACCAACGCAATTTTATACGCCATCAGATTATTCCAAAGCTCGAGCAGATAAACCCAGCCCTAGAGCAATCTATTGCAAAGATGGTTGAGCGATTGTCGGGAGATGGCGCCATTTTAACACAGGCCATCGAAGTTTGGAAAAAGCAGTTTCAGAAAAACGAAAACGACAAAGTTATTCTGGCAAAGAAGGGTTTCGAGCCAAATTTGGACGACTCCTACAACTCGGCTCTGCTGTGGAGACTTGTGCGCGGGTTCGGCTTTCATTTCGATCAGTGCAAAAAAATAGTGCACGCACTAAATGGCCAGTCCGGCAAAAAATTCCTTTCCACCAGCCATCAATTAGTGGTAGATCGCGAACTCTTGATTTTAGCGCCTCTTTCGCCTGAGTTAGCTGAAGTGACTATTGACGAGGATCAAGTTAATGCATACTTTGGAAACAAGCAGCTCACCTTTTTGACTACCATTAACGGCAGTTCCTTAAATAGTGAAGAGACTGCGACCATGGTGGATAGAGCCTCCCTTCGTTTTCCGCTAACTTGGCGAAAGTGGAAAGCGGGAGATTCATTTTTTCCTTTGGGAATGACTGGGCGGAAGAAAATCAGTGACTTTCTGATCGACCAGAAGGTGTCACTAGTAGACAAAGGAGCTGTCTCTGTATTGGAATCGGCAGGGGAAATTGCCTGGGTGGTAGGCTACCGCATTGACGACCGGTTCAAAGTAAAAACGACTACCGAACATGTCTTGCTTATGACGCTAGCATAACTAAGTTAATCGGCTTCAAAATTTTGTCAATTGTTTTTCTTATTGAGCCATCGATTAATAACTTCGCGCCCTGATTTCACCAACTTAATACACCCCATATGAAAATTACTGTTGTAGGTGCCGGAAACGTAGGAGCCACTTGTGCTGATGTGCTGGCTTATAAAGAAATTGCAAACGAGATTGTATTAGTAGACATCCGGGAAGGGTTTGCCGAAGGGAAGGCACTTGACATCTGGCAAAAGGCCCCCATCGATTTGTATGATAGTCGCACGATCGGCTCCACCAATGATTACACCAAAACAGCTGGTTCAGATGTGGTGGTGATTACTTCAGGCTTACCCCGGAAACCGGGCATGACACGCGATGACTTGATTGGCACGAATGCTGGTATTGTTAAGTCGGTTACTGAAAACGTGGTGAAACACTCACCCAACGCAATAATTATCGTGGTATCAAATCCACTAGATGTCATGACCTATCAGGCACACTTGACGTCACAACTGCCTCGTACGAGAGTAATTGGCATGGCAGGTATTTTAGATACTGCTCGTTATAGAGCATTTTTAGCGGAGGCTTTAAATGTTTCTCCAAAAGATATTCAAGCCATGCTACTCGGTGGACATGGTGATACGATGGTGCCGCTACCACGTTACACAACGGTAGGTGGAATACCCGTAACTGAACTAATTGCGAAGGATAAATTGAACGCAATCATTGAGCGTACAAAAGTGGGTGGTGGTGAATTAGTGAAACTAATGGGCACCTCGGCTTGGTACGCACCCGGTTCAGCTGCCGCGCAAATGGTAGAGGCAATCGTGCGAGACCAGCGCAGGGTATTGCCTGTGTGTATGCAGTTGGATGGCGAGTATGGAATTAAAAATTGCTACTTAGGTGTTCCCGTAATTTTAGGAAAGAACGGAGTAGAAAAAGTAATTGAGTTGGATTTGAACAGCGATGAAAAAGCGTTGCTAGAAACCAGCCGCCAACACGTGAAAGAAGTAATGGAGGTGTTAGATAAGTTGCCAAAATAGTTTTAAGATTTTTAACTCAAAGGCATAAAGACACTATGTTTTTGTGCCTTTGCTTTTTTAGGGTGATACGTAACCAACAAGAAAGAACTATCCAATTGAATCATGCATCTATAAAAAAAAGTAAGATGCTCAAAGCCGCGCTAACTGTTCTACTTAGCATTCAAATTGGATATTCTCAAGTCATCATCCGGGGAAAAGTAATTGACCAATCGGACAGGAAACCGATTGCCTTTGCTAACATCGGGATTGTAAACACCGGTATTGGTACCATTTCCAATGAAGACGGATCATTTTCATTAAGAGTACCAACACCCAATTTGAAAGATACGCTGCGTCTCTCTGGGATTGGTTTTATCAGCAAGAATATTCCTATTCAGTCTTTCCTCACCCAAGAAGTAGTCGTTTATCTAAAGGAGCATGTGACCCTCCTGAAGGGAGTCACTGTGATCTCAAAAAAAGAAGATAACAAAACATTTAAATTGGGGAACAGGAAATCAAGAGGGGGGACACTTGAAACCGATACGATTTATGCGGGTTCTGCAACGGCCCTTCTGATTGAAAACAAAAACCCTTTTCAAGAAGAACTTTTGTTTCCAGTCTATTTACAAAGCGCAAGCATCCGGATTTTCAGGAATAATTTGCCTTCCTTTAAAATACGTGTTCGTCTTTACTCGGTTGATAGCGTGACAAACGGACCTGGTGAAGACCTTTTGAACAAAAGCGTGGTGCTTGAATCTACAATGCGAAATGGTTGGTTGACTTTTGACCTTTCTGAATTCAAATATTTAATCGACAAACCATTCTATGTCGCTTTTGAACGTATTCTCACCAAAACAGATAGAGACCAAATTGCTAAAGGCTACCATGATTTTATTAAAAAGCACCCCAAGAGATTACGAATTGACACAATTTTTTTTGAGGGTAAAAAACAGGTGCGCCAGCAACTTGGTTATGGCGGCATTGATTTGCCCGGTACTTTTATTGGTGAAGCGCCCGGTGAATCGGCAAGCAAGTTGTTTAGCTGCTATACCCGAAAAACAAGTTTCGACAAGTGGGAAAAAGTAAGGGGAATTTTAGCTGCTACGGTAGCGGTAAGCAATCAGCCTCCAACGCCTCAGACCAATCCTGCCATAGCAACAGAAAAACCATGTTCAGAAAGCAGTGCAGTATGTGTCGCCATACAGGCTTGCAACGATTTTCTGGATGAATCAAATGTCAATGGGTTACAACTTTGTGTTAGCGTAAAGGGCGAAATAAAATTATCGAAAGGGTTTGGATTTGCCGACATCGAAAACAATCTGGCGGTAACTCCTGACACACGCTTTCGCATCAACAGCGTCTCGAAGTCAATAACTTCTGCTGCATTGATAAAACTAGCATCTGAAAATAAGCTGGATCTAGATGCGCCTATTCAAAAATATGTTGTTTCGTTTCCGGATAAGAAATATTCGTTTTCAACGCGCCAATTGGCAGGCCACTTGGCAGGAGTTCGAGACTACCACGAAAATGACTTGAGCGATTTAGTTCGAAACCAACATTACCAAACGGCTACACAGTCCATCCAAATTTTTGAAAGGGATAGCTTATTATTTAAGCCAGGCTCTCAATTTCACTACTCCACTTTCGGGTGGAATTTAATTGGCGCTGTGATTGAAAGTGCAAGCGGGCAAAGCTATCTGGATTATATGCAGGAGCAAATTTGGAAACCAATGCAGATGATGAGTACTTGTGGAGATGATAACACTAAAAGTATTTCAGGCAGAAGTAAGTTCTATGATATCAACGGAGAAAAGAATGACTATGGTGATTTTAGCTACAAATACCCCGGTGGCGGACTTTTGTCGACCGCAGAAGATTTGGTAAAATTTGGAAACGAATTGTTGCACGGTAATGCACTTAATCCTGCACTGACCAAAAAATTATTTGAAACGCAATTTACTACTTCTAACCAGGCAACCGGCTACGGCATGGGTTGGTTCATTGGCCAAGGTAAAAACGGCCACCGCATTTGGTACCATGCGGGCGATATGCTCAGCAGCAGTTCCAGTTTAATAATTTATCCTGACGATGATATTGTTATTGCTTTCCTTGCCAATTCGCAAGAGGGAGTTTTGTTCGATGTGGAGAAGATTGGGGAGATGTTTTTTAAGAAGTAGTACATCGGTTGTATCTTCTCAATTTTTACTATTATCTTCAATCATTACTTTCATACAATAAGTAGTTTTAACTTGAATTTTATGAAAAAGCTATTGGTATTCGTTTTTCTGGCAATATCATTGGTTGCAAATGGTCAAAACTATCGAAAAGTTTTTCTCGCTATCGATGGGGGCGCACCGTTGGGAAAGAACAGTGGGATTGGCTCTATTTCCCTCGAACCTAGTTACCGCATAAACGATAAAATGAGTACGGGTTTTAGAATAGAACATAACGGCATACTCTCGATGACTGGTGGTAGTAATCCGTTTGTAGGATCCCTTGGTGTCAGCTATCAATATTATCTATCTTTTAAGCCCCGCGTTTTTGTTGGAGGTGGCTTTGCCATTTTTAATTCTAGCAATAATTTTTTGATTAGCAATACAGACACACAGAACGAACGAAATCGATTAGGCTTCTTTCCAAGAGTGGGTGTAGATCTTGGTCATTTTCGACTGATCGTGGAGTATAATTTCGTTGGTAACATGACTGACTATGTTTTTTCCTATAGAGGCTCACCAGCTCCTACTGGGCAATTTGAATCGATCAACAAAAACTATCTGAATTTGAAGATTGGCTTTTTCTTTGGCGGAGGTAAGAAATAGTCCATGTTATTGGTCTTTCCTGCCAACATATAATACTTCGTTGCTCTCAATTCCAAAATAGGTTGCTTTCGTTGCCGTGAAATCGGAGGCAAACATGTTCGCATCAGATTGAAGGCCTGCCGATGCAATCCGCTTTGAATAGTCTTTTCCAAACATTCGCACGTGATCATCTTGGCCAAAAATCTTTTCGCGCTCGCGTGGATCAGTAATAGAATTGTCTTCGAAGGTTATATCAGGCACAGGCGAAAAGAAGGGGACTTGTAAAATTGCCCAACCACCTGGTTTTAAAACTCGTTTGATCTCGCTCATGGCTTTGATATCGTCTTGCACATGCTCGAGTACATGATTACACAACACCACGTCAAAATGATTTTCCCCGAAGGGAATTTCATGAATGTCCATTTTTACTTTGGCTAAGGGAGACTCAATGTCTGCGGTGATGTAGCCTTCACCATGTTGCACTTCAAAAGGCTTCATGAAGCAATGTTCGGGGGCTATGTGCAACACCCTTAATTTTTGTTGGAAGAAATTCGTTTTTTGCTGAAGGTAAAGCCATATCAAACGGTGTCGTTCGAGGCTCAAGCAGCCAGGGCAAAGTGCGTTAGGACGTGGGTTGATTCTGCCGTAGGGTAAAAACTTTCGGTAATAATTTTTGCAAATCGGGCACTCCACCTTGTTACCCATGTAGAAAATGCCGAGTGCTTTGAGGCCCACTCCGCTAAAAAGCTGCAGGTATTTGCGGGGAACAAACCGAATAAGTAGAGAAATCAATTTTTTCATTGGGCGCAAAGATAAGTTTCTGGCTGCAGGTTTCAAGTTACCAAGTGACCTAAGGGCAGGCATCGGCCAGGGATAGTAGCGGAAATCCCATCCCCGATGACTATCGGGGTGGATTGCAGCGGATAGCCCGGTGGCCGACTGCGCCTCGCACGGCCAGGCCGCAAACCTCCGGTTACACGCCTTTCGTACTAGGATGCTGGAGCCTGCAATTTGAAACCTGAAATTCGTATTTTTGCACCCTTAACCTTATCAATTATGCCTGGATCTGAACTGTTTGGAATAGAAGAGCGCAAAGAGGTAAATGATGTCATGGAAACGGGCATCCTCTTCCGCTATAACCACGATGCACAACGCAATAATATTTGGAAAGCCCGCGAGTTTGAGGAAGAAGTAAAAAACGTAACAGGCGCAAAGTTTGCCCATGCCGTATCGAGTGGCTCTACAGCCGTTTCGTGTGCATTGGCGGCCGCAGGCATAGGTGCCGGGGACGAGGTAATCGTGCCTCCATTTACCTACATCGCTTCGGTAGAGGCGGTTTTGTTTGCTGGCGGGTTGCCGGTGTTTGCCGAGATTGACGAGTCGCTTTGCTTAAGTCCAGAAGGAATTCGTGCGGCTATCACTCCAAAAACGAAAGCGATCATGCTCGTGCATATGTGCGGTGGCATGGCCAAGCTGGATGAGATCTTGAAAATTTGCAAAGAACATAATCTCACGTTGATTGAAGATGCCGGTCAGGCGTTTGGCGCTTCTTACAAAGGCACTTCGGTAGGCTTGTTTGGAAAAACCGGCTGCTACTCGTTCGACTTTTTTAAAATTGCTACGTGTGGTGAAGGCGGTGTGATGGTGACCAACGATGAGCAAGCCTATCTCCATGCCGATAGTTTTTCAGATCACGGGCACGACCACGTAGGCAATAACCGCGGAATGGAAAATCACCCGATCGTGGGCTTCAATTATCGCATTGGCGAAATCAATGCAGCCATTGGATTGGCGCAGACGCGCAAGGTGCCGTTTATCCGCGAGAAGAATCGTGAACACAAAGCGATACTGACAAAAGAATTATCTAAAATTGAAGGAGTGAGTTTCAGTACGTTGGCAGATTCTGCCGGTGACTCGGCCACGTTCCTAAATATTCTGATGCCCGATACTGAAGCCGCTAAGCGCACAGTAGATGAATTCAACAAAGCGGGTGTTGGTGGTTTTAATTATTGGTTTACGAACATGTATCATTTCATTAACCAATGGAATCATTTACGCGATTTAAAAACGGCAGCTAAACTTCCGATTCATATTCTTGGTGCTCCTCAAGACTATAACAAACTGCAGCTTCCGAAATCACAAGAAACCGTGGGCCGATTGATTTCGTTTGGCATTCGTTGTACATGGAAAGAAGAAGAGGTGAACGCGTTGGCGAAGAAAATTGGGGGATGTATTGAGAGGGCGATGATTCAAGTACACGCTTAGTTTGCGTTTTATAAAGGCACAAGGATATGTTATCTCAAATTGTGATGACAAACAATGTCATTAGCCATTTTTGTAAGTTTCCAATAATTTCGTTCACATGCAATTGCAGAACATTGAGGGCAAAATCCATGACGTAAGAAAGCAAAGGGTCATGCTTGATTTTGATTTGGCTGGAATGTACGAGGTTGAGAACAGGGCCTTGAAACAAGCTGTTAAAAGAAATCTTGATCGCTTTCCTTTGGATTTCATGTTTCAGCTTACAAAAAAAGAGTGGCAAGAGGTTATCACAAATTGTGATAACCTACCCGAAGGCATAAAATTTAGTCCAGCCACGCCTTTTGCGTTTACAGAGCAGGGTGTATCGATGCTTTCAAGTGTGCTAAAAAGCAAAAAATCTATCCAAGTCAACATTGCAATAATGAGAGCCTTTGTTGTAGTGAGGCAATTTGCCATATCGAATAAAGATTTAAAAAGTAAACTTCAAGAACTAGAAACAAAATACAATAAACAATTCAAAGATGTCTATGATGCAATCAATTATCTATTGCAAAAAGACAAACAAGAAATAGCTTTCAAAGACCGGAAGCAGATTGGATTTAAGACAAAAGAGAAAGATTAAATATTTACACAAATGCACAAAAACTTTAAAGGAATTGAAAAGACCGTATTTGGTCGTGGTAGTTTTAACCAGCTTGGTGAAATTGTAGAAACACAGCGTCATCAGAACGATGGGTTTATGCTTTACCTTGTCGATAACTATTTCAAAGGAAAAGAACTAGCGAATCGTATCCCGATGAAAGCGGGTGATACAATCATGTATATTGATGTAGATCAATTTGAACCCACCACCCAACAAATAGATTCAATCCGCGATTCAGTAAAAAAAACCAGAGGGATTCCTGCGGCTGCCATTGGCATTGGAGGTGGATCGATTATGGATATTGCCAAGGCGGTGTCTTTGATGTTCACCAATGAGGGTTCTTCGCAATTGTATCAGGGACTAAACTTGATCAAGAAGCCAGGCATCTATCACGTAGGTGTGCCAACGATCTCTGGCACTGGAGCCGAAGTATCCATGACTGCTGTGCTGACTGGCCCCGAAAAAAAACTAGGATTGAAATGCGAATGGACTGTATTCAATCAAGTAATACTAGATCCAGATTTGATTGCAAGTGTGCCCCGCAATTGGTGGTTCTACACCGGCATGGACACTTACATCCATTGCATCGAATCTGAAAACGGAACGCTGAATAATGCATACAGCCACGCCTATGCTGAACAAAGTTTAAAGCTTTGCAGAGAAATATATTTGGGCGACCAAAGCGGACAGACAGCCGACAACGATGATAAATTAATGGTAGCGTCACTCATGGGTGGATTGAGTTTAACCTACTCTGAAGTAGGGGTTTGTCATGCGTTATCGTATGGACTTTCGAAAATACTTGGCACACGTCATTGCTATGCAAATTGCATTGCCTTCAATCACCTGGAAGATTTTTATCCAGAAGGGGTGAAAGAATTTAAGACGATGATCGCCAAACACAAAATAGATTTACCGCAAGGTTTATCCAAAGACTGGACAGATGACCAGATCACCAAGATGGCGCATGTATCCTACAACCTCAGCCACATGTGGAATCACGCGATCGGAACAGATTGGAAAGAGAAGGTGACGATAGAAAGTATTGAGAAACTTTTTAGGAGACTTTAATTTCACGCTAAGGCGCAAAGACGCAATGTAAATCGTATGAACGAAAATGAATTGTCTAAAATCATCGTTCATTCCTGCTTTAAAATACATTCTGAACTTGGGCCAGGGTTACTGGAGTCAGTTTATGAAGAACTACTTTCGTATGAGCTTAAGAAACAAAATTTAAATTTTTCTAGACAGCAAGGAATTCCAGTAGTTTATGAAAATGTCAAACTAGACCTTGGCTTTAGATCTGATATTATTGTAGAGAACAAAGTAATCGTGGAGATCAAATCAGTTGAGTTAATTGCGCCTGTGCATCAAAAACAACTATTAACCTACTTGCGAATTACTGGAATTAAGTTAGGATTGCTGGTTAACTTCAATGAAGCACTGATCAAGGATGGAATTCAAAGAATTGTCAATGGGCTATAAAACAATTCTTGACAATATCATGAGCTTTGCGACTTAGCGCCTTTGCGTGAACCATGTTTCGCTTCAAACAATTTTCTATCGAGGACGATCGCTGCGCGATGAAAGTCGGTACCGATGCCGTCTTGTTGGGAGCGTGGGTTAACGTTTCAAAAGCAAAAAGAATTTTAGATGTTGGAACGGGTTGTGGCATCATTGCGCTCATGCTTGCACAACGCACAGAAGAAGAGGTAAACATAGAAGGGATTGAGATTGATCAGCAAAGTGCTCAACAAGCCCAAGAAAATTTAGAAAAAACTCTTTGGTGCAATCGGGTTTTGTTTCACCATTTGTCGCTGCAAAATTTTAATTCACCTTATAAATACGATTTGATTGTTAGTAATCCACCGTATTTTAATCATAGTCAATTGCCACCAAAAGCTCATCGCGCGAAAGCGAGGCATACGCAAGCATTATGTTACGAAGAATTGATTTCTCACACTATGCTCCTGCTCAAAAAAAAAGGAAGATTGGCGGTGATTCTTCCTTACACAGAAGGAAATGATTTTGTAAATATTGCCTCTTTGAGTGGATTGATTTGTATACGTCAGCTAGCTTTTTATTCCCGTGAGGGCAAGCCTCAGGAACGCTGGCTGTTTGAATTTTCTTTGAACCCTGCTCCATTGAAAAAAGAGAAGTTGGTGCTACACGGAGTGGGTGAATCTTGGTCACCTGACTACCAATCGCTCACCAAAGCCTTTTATTTAAAGCTCTAGCTATTACTAGGCCGCCCATAAAAATTCTACACCTTGGGTTCTCAAAAACAACTATCATTGCAAAATTTTTGCAGTATGAATCGTTTGGTCGTTTTCCTTTTGTTGTGCTCTTCGCAGCTATGGGCGCAGTCTCCCGGGCTAAACATTAAGAAAACAACAGAGCGTATCGTATTGGATGCCGAAATGAACGAGGCGGTTTGGAGAGATGCCGAAGTAGCCAACCACTTCAAACAATTTTTTCCTTTTGACTCGTCTTACGCACAAGCCCAAACAGAAGTTCGCATGACGTACGATGATAACTTCATTTATTTGTATGCCATCATGCACAGTAAAAGCGCAAGCACCTATGTGACGCCCTCTCTTCGTAGAGATTTTCGCGGGGAGGCTAACGATTCATTTGTCGTGCAGTTCGACACATTTAAAGACAATACTAATTCATTTCAGTTTGGCATTAATCCCTTTGGCGTTCAACGGGAAGGATTGGTTGCCAATGGCGGAAGTACCAACGCGTCCGATCTTTCGCTTAATTGGGATAACAAATGGTATTCTGAAGCAAAAATACTTGACAGTAGTTGGGTTTGTGAATTTGCGATCCCCTTTAAATCACTGCGGTATAAACACGGACTGAGTTCTTGGAACCTTAACTTTTACCGCATCAATAGTGCTAATGCCGAGCGTTCCACCTGGACGCCCATCCCAAGGAATTTCCCCTTGATTGCTCTTGCGTTTACCCGTCCATTGATTTGGGACAAACCCCTCGATAAGCCCGGCTCCAATGTATCACTCATTCCATTTGTTGCCACACGTGTTAACCAAAATTTTGAAAAAGGCGAATCGCAGCAACAAGACTACTCCATCGGTGGAGATGCAAAAGTGGCGATCGGTCCAGCGTTAAATTTAGATTTAACAATAAATCCTGATTTCTCCCAGGTAGAAGTAGATCAGCAAGTGACAAACTTAGATCGGTTCGAAATTTTCTTTCCCGAGCGCAGACAATTCTTCTTAGAAAATGCAGATCTGTTTTCCGATTTTGGTGGAGACGGGATGAGACCATTTTTTTCTAGGCGAATAGGGGTAAGTACAGATAAAAACACGGGGCAAAATATTGAAAACCCAATCTACTTTGGAGCCCGACTAAGCGGTAAAGTCAATAACAACTTACGCGTGGGTCTGCTAAGCATGCAAGCCGGAGAGGACAAAGCCAACAACTTACCTTCCATTAACTATACCGTAGCAACCTTTCAGCGAAAGATCTTTGCGCGCTCCAACATAGGAATGATTTTCATCAACAAACAAGCATTTCAAGATTCGGTAGGCGCTGATTTGCTGGTTAGCCCACAAAAGTTCAATCGAGTGATTGGCCTGGACTATAACTTGGCCAGCAAAAACAACAGGTGGAACGGAAAATTTTATTACCACCGTTCGTTTAGCAACAGCCAGACGGATTCTGCCTTTGCTATGTCTGCGCGTCTGGCTTACAACACCTTGCGTTGGGAAATATCCGGCACGGCAATGAATATTGGCGCTAACTACAATCCCGAAGTAGGCTTTGCCCGAAGGAAAGATTATTTGAGAGTCGCGCCTACGGCTTGGTATAACTTCTATCCACAGTCCCGAATTATCAACAGCCACGGGCCCGGTTTGGATTTTGATGTGATCGGTAACAAAAAATACGGCATCACCGATTATGATTTCAATTTCATGTATCGAGTCCGCTTTCAAAGCACCGCACAGTTTAATATTCGCTTGCGGCAGGAGTACGTCTATCTTTTTAGTGCCTTTGACCCAACCAACACTGGAGGGCTTCGGCTAGCAATAGGAACAGAATATACGAACAAACTAGTCGTGGCGAGTTACTTTTCGGATGCCAGAAAGAAGTTCTTCTATGATATATCCACTCGTTCGGGCGAGTATTTTAGTGGGCATCGGATAAATTTTTCCGGAACTGTCAATTACAGGGCACAACCCTACGCAGTTCTGTCTCTTAACTACAGCTACAATCAAATCAATCTTCCAGCACCGTATAAGAGTGCTGAACTGATTCTTATCGGCCCCCGTTTTGATATCACCTTCTCTCGAAAAGTCTTCTGGACCACCTTTGTTCAATACAACAACCAGATTAACAATCTGAATATTAATTCGCGCCTGCAATGGCGGTTTCGCCCCGTTTCAGATCTCTTTCTCGCCTATACCGACAACTATTTTGCGGAGGCTGGCAGAGACGGGAATTTCCTTTATTTAGGTCAGCCAAAGCTTCGTGCAATCGTTCTGAAATTTACGTATTGGCTGAATTTGTAGAAATATTTCTCCCTGCCTGTCAACTAGTTACAATAAATAAAATACATGTTTAAACATATATTTAAGAAGTTCCGTTATACTTGCGCAAAACAAACAAAACCATGAAAAAATTTAACACATTATTTCTTGCACTTTTAGTAGCCGGAACAGTATCTGCCCAAAATTGGACACTGGACAAATCTCACGCAAAAGTTGGATTTGCTATTACACACTTAATGATCTCTGACGTAGAAGGAGCATTCAACTCTTTCGATGCAAAACTAACTTCTTCAAAAGAAGACTTCAGTGATGCAGTTGTAGAATTTACAGCCGATGTAAATAGCATCAACACAAATAGCGAAGGCCGTGACAAACATTTGAAGAATGAAGACTTCTTCGATGCTCCTAAATTTGGAACTCTTACTTTCAAAGGTAAGTCTTTGACTAAAGTTGAAGGGAAGAAATACAAGTTAGCAGGTGACCTTACTATGCATGGCATAACTAAACCAGTAACATTGGATGTAATTGTAAATGGTCCTGTGGCTCACCCCTTCAATAAAAAGACTGTAGCTGGCTTTAAAGTATCAGGAATAGTGAAGAGAGCTGATTTCAATATTGGCACAAAATATCCGAATGCAGTTCTGAGCGAGGATGTGATCATCACTGCGAACGCTGAATTCGCGAAAGACTAGTTCAAAAAATATTGAAGAAAATCCACGGCTTTGAAGAGGGTCGTGGATTTTTTTTAAATATCAACGATGAAAATCGAAGAAGAAATACAGCAATCAAAATTTCGCAACGTGCACCACAAGGTAGCTGTTAACCTGCTCTACACAGCCGCGTGGCTAGATGATCGAAATAAAAACTTCTTCAAAGAATACGGAATCACCAACCAACAATTTAACATACTCCGCATTCTGCGTGGGCAGCTTCCCAACAAAATATCAGGTGCTGAAATCAAAAATAGAATGCTTGACAAGAATTCTGATGTGTCCCGGCTTTTGGATCGCCTCGTCTTAAAAAAACTAGTTACCAAAAATCAGTGCCCCAAGGACAAACGTGCTGTAGACGTACTGATTACAGAGCCAGGTCTTGCGTTGCTGAAAAAGATAGATGGTAAAATGGACAAAAACGATTTAGCCGTCTTTCACCTGACAAAAACGGAAGCAACGCAGTTAAGTGATTTATTAGATAAGTGCAGAGGGTAGAGTAACCAGAACTGATTTTAGAATTATTCTTTACCTTTGGTTATGGCATTACCTAAATACAGCATGAAAGCTCAATTTATTACTAATACCGAAGGAAAAAAGGTGGGCGTACTCCTCACTTTAAAGGATTACAATAAGTTATTGGACAGCCTCGAGGAGTTAGACGATATACGCGCTTTTGACAAAGCGCGCAAAGAGGATGATGGAAGTCGAATTTCGTTATTAGACTACCAGAAAAAACGCAAATTGAGAAATGAGAAAGTACACCGTCACCTTAACTAAGGGTGCTGCCAAACAACTCGACAAGCTTTCTGATGCCATTTCCACTCCGATTCTGAAATCAATTGAGTCACTAGCTTTCAATCCTAGACCTCTCGGCTGTAAGAAGCTAAAGGGAAGAGAAGGCTTTCGAATCAGAATTGGCGACTATAGAGTAATCTACACAATCTTCGATAAAGTCCTCCTTGTAGAAGTTATAGATGTTGGCAATCGAAAGGACATCTATTTATGATTGAATCTTACCCAATTCTCTTCTCACAAAATCCATCAACTCTTTAATGTACTTTTTGCTAAAATCAAATTTGATACCTGCAGCTTGATAAATCTCAGGTATTGATTTTGTGTACCCCAATTTCAAGGCATTCATGTAGCCTTGTAGACCTTTTTGCTTATCCAATTTATAATTTCTCCATACAGCAATCGCACCCAACTGAGCCATGCCATACTCAATATAATAGAATGGGACTTCATATAAATGCAACTGCTTCTGCCACAAATAATCTTTCGCTTCTTGTAACCCAGCCCAATCCGTGACAGTATCTGCAAACTGATCAAAGGTGTTGTTCCAGTTCCGTTTTCTGTCTTCCAGCGAATGTGTAGGATTCTCATAAATCCAATGTTGGAATTTGTCGATCGTGGCTACCCAGGGTAATGTCTCAATAATATCTTCCAACTGCTCTCGTTTGGCTCGCTTCAAATCTTGTTCATTCGGAAAAAAGATGTACCACTGATCCATCGATATCAACTCCATCGCCATTGAAGCCAACTCGGCCACTTCCATCGGAGGCGATTTAAAATCATTTAGCTCCAAGTCTTTGGTAAGAAAATTATGAACGGCATGGCCGCCTTCATGCATGATAGTCGTCATGTCGCGCATGGTACTGGTGGCGTTCATAAAAATAAATGGCACCCCGATTTCAGCCAACGGATAATTGTAACCACCCGGAGCCTTTCCTTTCCTCGATTCCAAATCCAGATGCCCCATCTCCTTCATGATAGACAAACATTGACCCAAATAAGGATCTAATTTGGTAAAGCAATCAATCGATCGCTCAGTGAGTTCTTTCCCATCTTTAAAAGCTTTCAACGCTTCACGGCCTTCGGCATCTACTGCCTTGTCCCACGGGCGAAGCTGTGGTACTCCCAACAACTCTTTCCGCACTTTCGATAACTCATTCAAGATGGGCACCACTTCCGATTCAATTGCTTCATGAAAATCAAAACAGTCTTTGGGCGTGTAGTCAAAGCGACCGTAGGCTTTGAACATGTAATCTCTAAAGTTGGCAAAATCCGCATTCAAAGAAACCTGGTGGCGTAGCCCAACTAATTTAGAGAACAATTCATTCAACGTGTCTTTGTCTTGCAGCCTGCGCGCAGAAATTTTGTGGTAGACATCTTCGCGTTGAGTCCGATTTGTAGACATCAAAATCACGGCCGCTTGCTGCAACGTCATCTCCTGCCCGTTTAGTTCTACCATCATAGCCCCGGAAATAGATGCATACTTTTGCGCCTCCGTGGTAATCTCCGTCATCAAGGGTATATTCTCTTCACGGTATAATTCTACTTCCTTTTTCAAGTTTCGAATCATCATGTCATAGCCAGGCTCTTTTTCAAGTTGGCTCAACCAAGGAGATTCCAACGCTTTTTTATTTAACAAATCCGAATAAGGCGCAGCTTGTGGTTGAATATGCTGAACAAAATCCTGATAACTCTTACTATATTCTTCGTTTTCTGTAAAGCACGTCATACGGATGTAACGCCAGCCCAGATCTTCGCTTAATACAGACTCCAGTTCACTTCTATGCTGGAGCCATTTTTTCAAATCGGCAGCTGTGTTGAGCTTTTGTTCCACCAATTTATCCAAATAGGGCTTTAATGCTTCCCAAGTCGATACTTTAAAGTCTTCAGGTAAAAAGTTACGCGTTGGCCTTACTGGCACTTCTATCACATTGTTCATCGATCCATCTATTTATCTCCAAATAAACTTTAAATTTATCAATTCATAAAACTTAAAAATTAACATCACTCAATGAAGATTTATTACGCCTGTATCCTTGCAGCTTTGCTAGTCAACTGTAGCCCCAAGAAAGAAGTTCAACAAACAAGCTTGACGATTTCTTTCGAGCGTGTTAGTCCTTCGCTCGATGCGGTCATGTCCAATGAAGTAACGGTTTCGGTGATCGCCCAAGGTTATGAATGGAGCGAAGGCCCACTTTGGTTGGACGATAAACAAATGCTCTTGTTTTCCGATGTGCCAGCTAATACCATCTACCAGTGGACAGAAAAAGAAGGAGCAACAAAATACTTGCACCCCTCGGGGTTCACAGCACAAATAGCGCATGGGGGCGAATCCTGTTCCAACGGACTCGCATTAGATGATAAAGGGAATCTGATACTTTGTCAACATGGCGATCGCAGAATAGCGTTGATGAACTCACCCATCGACCAACCAAAAGCGGAATTCATAACGATTGCTGATAAATATAACGGCAAGCGATTCAACAGCCCAAACGATGTTGTGTTCTACAACGACAATTTTTTCTTTACCGATCCTCCTTATGGATTAGTGAAAAACATGGCAGATTCCTCCAAAGAAATTGCGTTCCAGGGGGTTTACTGCGCAAAAGCAAATGGTCAGGTGCGGCTGTTGATCGATTCACTGACTCGGCCCAATGGCATCGCCTTTTCACCCGATCATAAAAAACTATATGTTGCCAACTCCGATCCCGAAAAAGCCAGATGGTATGAATATCAACTAAACGATTCGCTCGAAATCGTTTCAGGTAAGATTCTATACGATGCCACTAATATAGGATCAACAGAAAAAGGCCTGCCCGATGGAATGAAAGTGGATGCACTGGGTAACATTTTTGCTACTGGCCCTGGAGGGGTTTGGATATTTAGTGGGAGCGGTGAATTGTTAGGAAAAATAAAAGTAGAAGAAGCCACATCCAATTGTGCACTCACTGCTGATTGCAAAACGCTCTTCGTCACCAACGACATGAACATTTTGCGAATTCAATTAAGAAAATAATGGAAATACTAATTAGCAGTTTGGGATGGGTTGGTTCTTTGCTTGTCATAGGGGCTTATGGACTGAATAGCTATCAAAAAATAAAATCCGATTCTCTCATTTTTCAATTGATGAATTTAGTCGGTGGCATTCTGCTCATCATTAATAGTATGTACAAAGAAGCATATCCGTTTACGTTTATTAATACCGTGTGGGTACTTATTGCCATACTCGCTATATTCCGTATTGTAAGCAAGAAACAAATTGTTGAAACATAATAACTGGCTTAGTTACATTTACACAGCTTGAATTGAAAATTATATGAAAAAGCTCCTCACCTGCATTTCTTTCTGTTTAATAAACTATTCTGCTTGGGCACAACCACCCATTGCTCAACTAAAAGAATTCGATGCGTATGTAGAAAAATCACGACTAGAGTGGCAAGTACCAGGCATGGCCGTAGCTGTGGTTAAAGACGGCAAAGTGATTTTCGCTAAAGGGTATGGTGTTCGAACACTAGGAATTAAAGATATGGTAGACACACAAACGCTTTTTGCGTGTGCCTCTACCACCAAAGCGATGACTGCTGCTTGTATGGGCATTTTAGTAGATGAGGGAAAAGTAAAGTGGGACGATGCTGTAATTAAATACTTGCCAGAATTTCATTTGGCAGATCCTTATGTTACAAGGGAACTAAAAATCCGTGATCTTTTTACACACAACAGCGGTGTAGGTAATGCAGATTTTCTGTGGAGTGTAATGAACATACCTTCCGATGAAGTCTTGCGCAAAATGCAACAAGTTGAACCCAGCTACTCCCTACGATCAAGTTTCATCTACCAAAACATTTTTTACTTAGCAGCCGGCAAAGTGATTGAAAAGTTATCGGGTCAAAAATGGGAAGATTTTATTCAAGCCAGAATTTTTCAACCCCTCAAAATGGCAAGAACTTTTTCAACCCTAAAGAAAGCGGAAGACCCCAACCACTCTAAACCCCACTTTATGGTAAATGGGTCGATAAAAACAATCGAAGCCTATAGCGCAGATGTGATTGGACCGGCAGGAAGTGTGCATTCTTCTATTGAAGACATGGGAAAGTGGATGGCCTGTATGCTTGATAGCAGCAAGTATGAAGGCGGCCGACTTTTGAAAGCAAACTCCTGGAAGGAATTGTTCAAACCACAGGTGATAGTGCCGGCAAATGAATTCTATCCCACCATGCAATTGATTAAACCCAACTGGACCACGTATGGATTAGGTTGGTTTCAACACGACTATAAAGGAAAGAAAATCAATTATCACACCGGAAGTTTGGACGGTGAGGTAGCCATTCATGCCCAGTTACCGGATTCCCAATTAGGTGTTTATGTGTTTGGTAATTATGATCACGCTGAAGTAAGGCATGCGTTGGTCTATAAAACATTTGATCTTTTTGCGCTGGGGGGCAACAGAGATTGGAGCACTGAATTTTTAAAATTGTATACCGGACTCAAACAGCAAGGTGAAAAGGAAGAGAAAGATTTTGAAGCCAAGCGAGTGACCAACACCAATCCAACAAAACCGCTCGCGGAATATGCTGGCAAATACACCGATCCCTTGTATGGTGAACTGGAGATTACGGTGACCAATAGCGCGCTGATGTTTTCAGCCAACAACTTTTTAAAAGCCACGTTGTCGCACTGGCACTACGACACGTTTAGGGGCATGTATGAAAAAGATTGGTATGGGAGTGCCCTCGCCAACTTTAGTTTAGATACATCAGGGAAAATTGAGAAGGTGGATTTTGAAGGGATGGTGTTTAAGAAAGAAAAGAAATAGTTTCCTTTTTGGGAACTGTTTATTACTTTTGTCCTTGTATATGAAAAGGGTTCTTGCTAAAAGTACGCTCCGAGATTTTTGGGGAAAGCATAAAGATTCGGAGCAATACCTCAAGACGTGGTACAAAACAGCAATGGATTCTGATTGGAATTCACCAAGGGACATAAAAATAGCTTACTCCAGTGCCAGTTTTTTACCTAACGATAGAGTCGTGTTCAACATAAAAGGAAATCATTACCGGCTTATCGTTAGGTTTAACTACAAAAGAAGTTGGGCTTTCATTCGTTTTATTGGTACCCATGCTGAATACGATCGAATAGACGCTAAGACAATTTGAAATGGCAAAAACCTATTTTAATCAAACACTAAGCATGTTGTACTAAATCTGAAGAAAAATAAAATTTATAAACGATGAAAATAAAAACGATAAAATCAAAAAAGGAATACCAAGCTGCCTTGAAAAGATTGGATGAAATTTTTGATGCGCCCGCTAACACTAATGAGGGTGATGAAGCTGAACTACTTACGCTCGTAATAGATGTTTATGAGAATGAAAATTTCCCAATTGAAGCACCTGATCCAATTGAGGCGATAAAAATTAGAATGGAGGAAATGGGCTTAAAACAAACTGACTTGATAGGAATTATTGGTGAAAAAGGAAAGGTGTCGGAGGTATTAAACAGGAGAAGAAAGCTCAATCTAAACATGATTCGAAGGATCAACAAACGGCTCCACATTCCTCCATCAGTATTGATACAAGAATACAAACTAAGCGCTTAGCCAATCTCAATCACCACATCATCCGTGAGTGGGTGGCCAACACAAGTAAGCACGTACCCCTCGGCACGTTCACTCTTTGATAGTCCCTCCTCTTCGTCCAATTTAACCTGGCCTGACAAAGCCTTGCCGCGGCAAGCGGTGCACAGCCCACTTTGACAAGAATAGGGAAGATCAATTCCTTTGTCCAAGGCGGTTTCTAAAATTGTACGGTTGTGGTCAACCATTATTTTGTACTCGTTGCCATCGTAACGGATGGTCACCTCTCTCGACTTCTTTTCACCGTTAGGCTTGGCCGACTCTTCTTTCTTTGGTTTGTCGATAACACCAGTAACGAAGCTTTCCTTGAAAATCTTGTCCGCAGGAATTTTATGTTCGGCTAATAAATTGTCCACGTTTTTCATCATACCCTCTGGACCACACATCAGGTATGTTGTTTTGTCTAAGCCCCAAGCTGGGATGCGCTCGAAAAGTTTGATTAACATTTCCTTGTTCAAAAGGCCGGAATACCCTTGCCAATTCATGGGAGCATTGTCCAACACGTGTATTACATGCAAGCGACCTTCATAAGTGGTTTGAAGTTGATCGAGGTGATTTTTGAAAATGATACTGTCAATGTCGCGGTTGCAATAAATCAACGAGCAAATACTATCAGGCTCTTGGTTCAATAAAGATTTGATGATCGACATCATAGGAGTAATACCCGAACCACCTGCAAACAATACCAGATGTCTCTTATTCTCTTTCTTAAACTCTGTCGTGAATTGCCCCATTGGGTCCATCACCTTAATTTTATCGCCTGCCTTCAGATTATCGGGCAGCCAGTTTGACATGATCCCCTTGTCGACTCGCTTAACGCTGACAACTAAATCTGTATCAACAAAAGGAGAACTGCATAGTGAATAGGCTCTTCTCACTTCCTTGCCTTGCACCGTGGTAATCAACGTTAAAAATTGCCCAGACTTGTATGCTATGTTTCCGGTAGCTGGCTGTTGAAAAGCAATGGAAATGGCGTCTTTTGTTTCAGCAATGATCTCTTTTACTGTCAGATCGTGGTAGTGAGGGCCTGCGGGTGTCTCTACTTTTTTCTCGCTTTTCTTGAATAATCCAAATGCCATAAAAACTTTTTAGAAGAACACAAATTTACAGATAAGGTTTTAAGTAACTACCTAGTTTATAGATTCTGATTTATTCGTCTATTCTGCAGCAGGGATGGAACGGCCTGTTTGAGCCCGAAATGGAAAGTGAGCAGGGTGGCGAGTAGTGACAGCCCGACCCCGTTTCGGGGGCTGCCCAAAGACGCTAAAGATTTAACCAGTAGGTAAACTTCACCACCAATGCCTGGATATTGGTGCGAGCGTCTGAAGGATATCCACTGACCACATGATTATAGACGATAAAGAAATCAGAAGCTGGTTTAAAGCGCCATTGTAAGCGCGCATTGAGATTGGCACTTTCAAATCTTGTGTTGTATTGAAACACCCCGGTAAAAAATAATTTTGACGTAAATGTAAAATCCAATCTGGGCCTAAGAAGTAAAAATTCTGTGTCTCCGTAGGGTTCTCCTAGTTGCAGGTTATTGTAGTCTGCAGTGAATGATAGGCTACCATACGGTTGATATCGGAAATTGAGTGTGCCTCTATAGCTTTGCCGGGTGCCTGAGTAAAATTGACCTGCTGTTGATTCGATAGAATAATTGACAACTTTTCTTGTGTTGGAGTTATACTGAACGTTGAACTCAGTCCATTCAAACTGCTCACCAACGAGATAAGTTCCGTTACCTCGTGGATAAAGTGGGTTAAATTTTTCAGGTAATTTTTGAAAGATACGACTGCCCGAAACACTAAAAGATGAAGTATTCAGAAAATTGATATTGTAATCTAACGTAAACGTTCGGTCGGTCAATACGCCTCCCGGTATATAGGTATAGTTGAACTCGCCACCGAGATTTTTCTGTGCAACGGAAGATTGGGTAGGGTAAAAATTTCCTTGCACCCTTGCAAAGCCACTCAAATAGCCGGGATAGACGCTCAGTGACGGGACGAATCCGGTCTCTGCAACATAATTTCTTCCGACAAAATTATTGGCAAAAAAAACATTTAGGTGGCGTGTGTTGTATCCCAGAAAATTTCCAGCTGAATAGTTCTCATTAGAATGAAACGCATCGATAGATCGATGGTAGTAAAAGTCGCCACTCCACTTATTACTTTTTGTTATCAAATTAAAGTCTACACCCACAACTCGATTGTAGGTATTGAGTACAGTATCCTGACCCACTCGCTTTACCAAATCGCGCTGATAGAATTTTCCTCGCTGGTAGGTGCCTAGGCCAAGCGATTGTTTGTCGACAACAAAAACACTGATATTTGATCGCGAGAATACTTGCCGTTGCACAATGGCCATGGAATACAATTGAGCGGGCAAACCCAGCGACTCCTTTTCTTGGGTACGCATATTCAATACTCCTATACGCCAGTCCTTCCCCACTTTGCCACTCAACCGGACACCATATTGAATCGGCACTTGCTGCGCTGAACCAGTAGAATCTATTGCCAATCCAATTCGTCTACTAAAAAACGGACGCGTATCCGGAAAACCGGGAGTGGAAAACAAATCACTATTTTCTAAAAAGAATTGTCTACGCTCAGGGAACTGAAATTCAAACCTTGTAAGATTAATCACTTGCTGGTCTACCTCTACGTTTGAAAAATCGGGATTAACGGTTAAATCCAAATTCAGCGATGGGCTCACTGCTATCTTAGCGTCCACGCCAATGGCAGATGAACTAACGGTTGGCTCATTCTTTTCGTGATCGCGCGAGGCGCTGCCAGCCAAGTAAGGGATAACGGAAATATTTGCTCCAGCGTGGGGTGCCGAAGTCTCCCATTGCAGTTTACCCGTATAAGCAAACGAAGCCGGAATATATTGTATAGGCGTGGCAATCCAACTGGATACTTGATTGCGCTTTACATCATTCCGCAAAAAGGTAACATTCCACTCTTTTACTTTATGATTGTAACGAAATGACTTAAATGGAATAGCTAGTTCGGCCACCCATCGATCTTGATAACGCGTGGCATGAGAATACCATTTATTGTCCCAACTATTGCTAAATGAGCCATCTCCATCCTGGCCTCCATTGGAAATAATCCCCTCTGACTGTACACCGTACGGGGTAATCGTAAAGAAAAATCCATTGGTATAGTCATTAAATGGATCTAAATAAATACCGATGTTATCATTCCTATCCCAGTCGATATCGCGCCTTAGAGATTGCACGATATCCGGCTTGTTGTCATCGTAACACACGAATGACACGTATAGAAAATGATCATCAAAAGTCATCCGTGCCTCGGATTGAAAGGTGGGGGGTAGCGAATCTACCGGATAGTTCAAGTAGAAATTTTTTGCAACATGAGCCGCGAGCCATTCCGGTTCATCGAGCTTGCCATCTAATACAATTGGTTTACTGACTTTTGCAATCGGTAGTCCAGTACCCGGTTTATTTTTGGGTTGGGCAATTGACGACAGTGGAAACAATGCGACTTCCAGAAAAATAACTAAAAAGAAAGTTTTATTGCTTCGCATAAAAAAGGCCACAAATCTAATTAATCAAATCGATGCTTTTTTAACCGTTGGTGTAAACGGCCTTTTTTACCGCGGAGTTGTGGCCTCCTTGTTAAGAACCTGTTAACGACTAATGGAAAATCAATTATAAAAGGCTTGTACTTTCTGAGCGAGTGCCAGTAAGGAATTATCAGAAGAAAAAGTACTCGTAAAATAAAATGCCAATAAGGTATCAATCCAGGCAATCGTTTTTACCTGACCTAAAAATTGTTCCCCTCCAGGATACACCCGTGTGTTTCCTTGTAGGGATATTTCACCTGAGGGAAGTATGCGAGATGTTTGCCATTGCACACTACACCCAACGGACTTTCTCAATTTTTCATATATCGGCTCTTGTGCTGAAAGGATACCCAATAACGCCAGCGCCAGCCTTATGGAAACACCATTGTAGCTGCTGTCAAAACCTCCACCTTCCGTATAAAATCCAGCTGCATTTTGTTGTGCCAACGCTAACTCGATAAATTCAACGCCTATTGCTTTTGCTTGCGCATCGTTTAGATAACTACCCAACGAATAAAATGCCACTGCATCAAAAAGCAGCCGATTAGGCGCTTCGGCATCGTACTGCTTTAAGATTTCTACTTGTGTTTTTAGAAAGGTCAGCCCAAGTTGAAATTTCGCTGTAAGATTATTTAGCCTAGTTGTGAGCTGGTCGACAGGCCGATTTTTGTACCAACTTGACTGCTGCAACAGAACTAACGACTGCCCAAGAGCAGCCGTGAAAAAAGAAATACCGCTTGATAAGTCGCCATTAGTTGGTTGGCCGAGATAGGCTAGACGGGATTACTAATTCGAAATCACCTGCCTGCTTCTGCCGTGCAAACGAATATTCAGCAGCTAAAATAAATTTAGCAAGTGCTGCAACGCTGTTCGAGCGGACTGCATACGAACCGAGAAATGCGATGTCCAGTTGAAAGCGCACGTGAAAATAGCCGTCTCTGTTTCTACCCAGTGCGCCTTCGGCAGTAGGTTCTTTGGTCAGGCCATCGATAACATCGACCGGCAATTGCTTTATTAATGTTTCATAAGAAGAGGCCTTTGATAAGGGGTTCTCATTGCAGTTGGCTGAGGTCATAGAGTTTTGGCAGCTTACTACTGCCAAAACAGTGACGATCAATGCTATTTTTGTCATTTGCTAACAACTAATTCTTAGTTGGCACATAGAATCGCTGAGCTTGTAATCATCCCTTTGGGTGTAGAGCATCTTAATGGCGATTGCGTGGGTAATAAATGTATTCTTGTAAACCCTTTCGACCATTTAAAGTTCGCGAGGTTTAACAGAACGCAGTTCCTATTTTATTCCATTAGTTTACTTCTGCAAAATACATATTCTTGGCCGTCATTGTGAGCTGGTTGGCAGGTCGATTTTGTAACCAACTCGAAATCGCCTCCTGCCTGCCGAGCATCGGCATATTTTGGAGCTAAAACAAAATTAGCTAACGAGGAAAAATGTTTTCAACTACCACTCTTTACTATTATGACCAGTTGAAATTCGAACCTCTCCCCAAGAAACATCGGGATTGAAAAAGAGTCAATCATCATACCCTACGTCACTGAGCAGTCCCTCTCGCAAAGCCAACTGTATTTTTGACCGTTATGACTTCGTCAATATGACTAATCTCTTGATAACCAAAAAATAAAGAATAGAGGATAAACCAATAAAAATAAATTTGGAAGCCACCACTGCAACTGAAAATCTCCTGTGATTGTCCAATAAGAAATAGCCATGAGGCCAGATACGCTTGTCATCACCAATGAAATCAGCGCCCAGAATCTCCAGAACTCTTTTTTCTTGCCTCTTAAGAAAAGACTATAAAACCCCGACCCCGAGATGGCCATATCGAGAGGAAAAAAACTCCAGTTCCAAGCTACCAATATTGGGTTGGTGTAATCGTTATACAAATAGGCTTCGTCTATCAAGTGAAATGCAGTGATCAGCCAATAAACAATAAACCCCAAATCGACCACAAGAAAAAATTTAGGCAAGTGCTTCATCGGGTTAATCTTTATCGTGGCTACTTCTTTTCCAGGTCTCAGTTATGCCAAACATTGGTAAACCCACATAGCCAGTTAGCTCCAAGGTATTTTCGTTTACCAACTTTATCTGACTTTTGTAGGTTTTGCCACTCTCAGGATCATAGATAGTACCTTTCCATTTTCCATCCGCATACGCAAGACCAGAAATGATTTCGAGGCCTTTTAACTTTCTGTTGCGCTTGGCCAGATCCGGATTTTCGGTATCCGTCAGGGGCTTTCCATTCTCGTCCACGTCAGGCGTAAGCCAAATCATTTTGCCAAAATAGTGGGATTCCTTTTGATAGATTTCAATTTTTGCTTCCTTATTGGAAGTAAGCCACACTCCTATGATGCGATTTGGTTGGGCGTTGACTTGCCCTAGAGAAATAAAGATGCAGATGCCCATTATCCTTTTCATATCCTTTTTTAACAAAGATGAAACAGCCTAGTTTTTTAGAGGGAAAGAAAATTACTGAAGCGTAGAAAATGCGTACTGAAGCGAACGTCCGTCACTTCAATTCCCCAACCAGGTCTTAAACTCAGTGGCGCGCTCGCGACTTACCAAGATTTCTTCTTTGGTTGGTAAGGTCAGCAGCACTTTAATCTTGCCATTGAAATGTTGGTGGTTACTTTTTATGGAGCTGAAAGAAATAATGAATTGCCTGTTGGCCCTGAAAAAAACCTGCGGGTTGAGCTGAGCTTCCAGCTCTTCCATGTTTTGATCTAAAATGAACATTTCGCCCGCCTTTGTATAGAGGTGCGAAGTTTTGTTCTCGCTATGTATAAATGCAATGTTGTCCGTGGAAATACTTTTTAACTCATCGCGAAAATGAACTAGCAACCTTGCACGATATACTTTTTCCTGACCTGCAATTTGCTTTATCAACTTTTCGACATCCAATGTGGGCTGGGTGTTGCCGCTGAAAAGAGTTCGGTATTTTTCAATCGCTTTACTGAGCTCCTCCGCTTTCACCGGCTTTAGTAGATAGTCGATGCCATTTACTTTAAATGCCTCGATGGCATACTGATCAAATGCCGTGGTAAAAATAATTGGTTTAGTCATTTTCACCTGCCGAAAAATAGCTAAGCTTAGTCCATCTGAGAGCTGAATATCGCTGATAACTAAATCATAATCCGTATTGGATTGAAACCAGTCGATGGCACTTTCTACCGCATCGAAATGCGCCACTATCGCTGCGTGTGGGGCAACCTGTTCGATCATCCGCATCAAATGCCGAAGCGCAGGTTGTTCATCTTCTAATAAAACAAGTTTCATAAGTCTAGCAGGGGTAAAGTAACACGAAAGAGTTGGCCTTTATTCTCCACTTTGATTGATTTCTTACTCAATAACTTATACCGATCCTGAATATTTTTTAGTCCAACTTTGTTGCTATTTTCCGCATGGAGCTTAGGCTGAAAAGTATTTTCAACAGTCAGCAAATCTTTATTGGCGCGAATGGTAATCAGCAACGGGTGTTGGGCATTGATGATATTATGCTTTACCGCATTCTCTACTAAATTTTGTAAGGCCAACACCGGAAGTGATAACCTCTGTTGCGGTAATGCAATGTCAATAGCAACTTGCAGGTGCTCTCCAAATCGCTCTTTTAGCAAATGGGTGTAGGCCTCAATCATTTCCAACTCTTCTTTTAACGTTACTACCTTCTGGTCGCGATTCAATAAAACGTATCGGTAAACGTCACTCATTTTTGCCAAAAACTGGTTGGCGCTTTTCGGATTTTCCTCAATTAAAGATGAAAGTGTGTTAAAATTATTAAATAGAAAATGGGGGTCTAATTGCTGCGTTAAAATCTGAATTTGATTTTCCAGATTAGCCTGCTTCAATTGTTCTGCCTCCAATTGAGTAGCTTGCCAGCGTTGAAAGAATAAAACCCCAACGTTTACGCCCATCACCAAAAGGCTGATCAAACCTGCAATGATGGCCGTAGGAATAAAAATAATTGTTAAATCATGCTCTGTCCATTGCTCTAGATGAAACACGTAGATGTACGATGTCAAACAGCCAAACAACATCAGAATAGTCAGCACAAGTTGTAAGCTGCTTTGAGTGAGAAAACGCCAGAAAGGTTTGGTTGTCCAAGGCAGCACTTTATCAAGCGCGTCACTTACAATAAAACTGATCTCGAGGTTAATGGCCGACCAAGCGATGGCGATAATCACATCGTAAATATATGCCCATGCTCCAAAACTGATATAGTATTCTTCAAAGCTTTCATCAGACACCAGAAAGAATGCTACTATGTACAGAATAATCCCAAACAGAGGCGATCCAAAATAGCGCATCCAGGCGCGAAGTGAAAATGAAAAGACCTTCATTCGTTGACTTGTGTTTTTGTAGTGCTCACAAGGCGTAAAATTAGAAAATCATTTTAACTCAAAAGTAGTGTTTCCACTACTCAAAGTGGTGTCTTGATCCCCGCTTGCAAACTGATACCATTCAATGCCTGCCTCTGGAGCGGGCTTGTATCTGGAATGGATAAAAATTGGCCCTCTAAATAGACGATGAAATTTTTAGTGATTTCAAAATCAAGACCTGCCCCCGTACGAAATGCAAATGTTTGAATAGACGGTTTATCAATTTGAACGCGGTTACCCACGGCCGTGGTAACCTGCGGTAAGCTTACCAAAGCAAGACCCACCCCCGCGTAGGCATAAGGCGAAACCCTACCAATCAGCCATGTATAACCAAAGTCGCCACCCAAATTTATCGCCTGCACCCGATCATTGAATGCAAGCACAATCCCTTGGGTAGTCAGCTCATTCTTGTAACCAATGTCGTACGAATCAACAAAGAGCCGTGTAAAAAAATGGTCTTTGTAGTTGACTTGAAATTGAAAGGAAAACGTGTTGCCTGCATAGTCAGACTCTTTTGGTCCGTTGGTAGGATTATAAATCCCTACTGCACCGTTGAAATAATATTCAAAACGGGAAGGCTTTTTGTCTTGAGCTACACTTTGAATGCTTAACCAGCAGCCAGCAAGCGTTATGAGTATCTTCTTCATTTGCTAGGATTAATTTTTTCAAGTTCAATAAAAGTACTGTTGAGTTGCATCTGAATACTTGCAATACCAAATTGCGCCTGAGTTAACACCAATTCAGAATCTTTCACTTCCAACCACTTTACTAAACCTTTTTTGTACCGATCGGCTTGTGAAGCAAGAGCGCGTTGTGCCGATTCAACCACATGTTTTTGAACAGCTAATTTTCGCTGCAGCTCTTCATACTTGTTCAGTTGCTGTTCATACTCGAGCAACGACCTGTTAATGGCATCTTGGTATAGCAACGTGCTTTGCTGTATATCCACATTGGCCTGCTGTGTTCTTGCTTCGCGTCTAAAGCCATTGAACAATGGAATAGTGATGCTCGCGCCTACGTAGGAACTTTGGGGGAATTTCCAGGTCGCAAGATTTAATCGTTCATCTTGCCCTTGCAGTTGCCAGTTGCCCGTGAGTGAAAGGATGGGCAAGCTGGCAGATTGGGCCACGCGCAAACTCTGCTTAGCCAACGTAATTTGAGATTGGTACACAGCCAAGTCTGCCCGATTTACAAAGTTCGGGTCGCGCTTCTCTTCACTTACGTCATACGAGAAATCTTCATCGGTTAACTTGATTAACGTTTTGGCTTTCAAACCCAATTGATAGCGGAGCAGGTTCAATAAATTATCTTCTGCATAGCGAAGCTGAATCAAATCCAATTCTTGTACTTGCCTATCCGTAAAAACGCGAAGGGTATCGTTGGGGATGGCAAAGCCATTTGACAACATGCCCCGTTGAAACGCAAGCGCCAAGGCGTATCTTGTCATCGACTCTTCTACCACCTTGCGCTGCGATTTAATAAACAAGATATCGTTATATGTTTTCTTAATCTCATAAGCGACTTGTTGCTCGGAAGCTCTCACCTTCTTTTGGGCAATTTCTCTGCTGATCGCTGCTTGCTTAATGTTTGAAGAGGTTTGTAAATTGATCAGGTCAAAAGATGCATTCACCCCTGCGGTGATGGCATGGTTGCTCCCCGCTTTAATGGCTTGCACGGGGCCAAAGATCAATTCACCTGTTGCCGGATCTGCCGAGAGCGAAGGAAAAAAAACAACCGGAATCTGCGTGGCATGTAGGTAATTCCCAAAGCCATTCAATTGTGGCAGCCGATAACTAAATGCTTCGCGTTGCAAGGCTTGTTGCTTTAACGGCTCCAGTTTTGCTATTCGCACGGCCGTGTTGTTTTCCATGCCCATTGCCAAGGCACTTTTTACAGAAAGCTGCAACGTGTCTTGTGCTTGCACAGACGATGGAAGGAAGTTGAAAAATAGAATGACAACAACTGCCGCTGCCTTCAACAGTACTCCTCTATTATTATTGAACCTCGTTGTTAAGTTTTGAATGATGGCATACACCACCGGCACAATCACCAGCGTAAGAAACATACTGCTGGTGAGCCCGCCCATAATCGCCCAGGCCAATCCGTTTTTTACTTCCGCTCCGTTGCCCTTCGCAATGGCAATCGGTAACATACCCAGCACCATGGCGATGGTAGTCATCATGATAGGTCGCAGTCTCGTCTTGCCACTTTCCTCGATGGCGTTCGCAAGCGTTTCCCCTGATGCTAAATTTTGGTTGATGCGATCGACCAATAAAATACCGTTCTTCGCCACCAGCCCCGTCATCATGATCATTCCGAAGATGGAAAAAATGTTGATGCTCTCGCCCGTAAGGCCCAAAGCGAGCAATGCTCCAATCACCGCGAGTGGAATAGAAAACAATACGACAAAAGGATCGATCCATGAATTGTACAAGGCCACCATGATAAAATACATGAGCAAAATGCCCGCGCCAAAGGCAAGCCCGAGTGGGCCAAAGCTGTCATCTTGATTCGCCAAATCGCCTTGAAAATCTAACGATACACCTTGTACATCTTTGAGTTGTGCAATGACGATTTTTATGTCCTCACCTACATCACCAACAGGCCGGCCTGCCACTCCACAAAAAATCGTTACCGATCCATTCTTGTTGGTGCGCTCCAGCATAGCCGGTGTGCTTAATGGTTCAATCCTTGCTACTTGTCCTAACTCAACGAGTTGACCAGATGAACTGTACACTTCTAATTGCGTTAACGTATTGATGTCTTGTTTTGCAGCAGGATTCAGCGTGATGCGAATAGGAACGCTCTCGGTCTTCTCTTCTATCTTCAATTCATCATAACCTACCATGGCAATGCGAACAGCGGTGCCGAGGTCGGTAGCATTTACGCCAAACCGTGCCATTTTATCCTTGTCAGGAATAATCTGCACATCGTATTTTCGTGCTGTGCCGCTGATGCGGATGTCGTAGGTGCCTTCAATGGAACGCATAGCAGAAGCCAACTCCTGGGAAATCTTACTCACTTTTTCGCGATCTGTTCCGCTTACTAATAATTGAACCGGTGCCTCATCGGCTGTGCCGAATAAGCCAATCATGGCTATCTTCACTTTTGTGCCGGGAGACGATAAAATACTTCGCTGGATTTCCCTACCCAATTGTTGAATAGACTTAGTACGCTTCTCTTTGCTTTGAAAGTTGAGGCTGAATTCGAAGTTCCGTTCTTCGGGTGCTCCCCATGCTTCGGCTGCTACTCCGTGGTTTACCATAATGCGGGTAATTTCAGGAAACTGCTTCGTTAAGTTGGTCTCTATTTTTTTGCTAAACGATTCCGTTTCCAACAACGTAGTTCCAGTAGGCAACTGAACGGTCACGGCCATTTCACCGCGGTCGATGCGTGGCGCAAACTCACTGCCAACATAACCCAGTATGGGTAATAACAGAGAGGCCACAAACAAGGCAAATGCCAATGCAACTACTTTCATTTTGTTCTGAAGAGACCATTGCAATAGTTTGCCATATCCCTCTTCCAATGCTTTAAAATGTTTTTCAAACCACAAGCCAAAGCGCCCCGCCCAAGTAGCAGCTGATAAATGCTCGAGCTGACCAAAGCGACTGGCTAACATGGGTGTGATGGTAAAACAAACGATCAAACTAAACAGCGTGCTGATTACAATCACCATGGCAAACTCGCGCACAATATCACCCACCAATCCGCCCGTCAATGCCAGTGGAAGAAAGACAACCACATCGACTAGCGTAATCGCGAAAGCGGTAAATCCAATTTCTTCGCGCCCGTCAATAGTAGCCTTGATTTTATCTTTTCCCATCTCTAGGTGGCGGTAAATATTTTCCAACACCACAATCGAATCATCCACCAATATGCCCACCACCAAACTCATGGCCAACAACGTCATCAGGTTTAAGGTATATCCCAAAAAATACATGAAGATGATTGTACTCAACAATGAGGCGGGCAACGAAACAAGTACAATCATCGAACTCCGCATGCTGTGAAGAAAAACCAACATCACCAGCGCCACCAAGCCGATGGCCAACAACAAATCAACTTTTACGGCCGTAGCGGAGGCAGTAGTGAATACCGAACCGTCTTGTGCAATGGCAAACGTTAGCTTCTTATCGGCATAGGTTTGCTCCAACTCTTTTAACTTATCTTGAATTTGCGCACTCATCTCCACCGCATTGGCATTGTTTTGCTTAAATAAAATAAGTCCGACAATGCTTTTTCCATCTAAGCGACTGGTAGTTTCCTTTTTCTTGGCATAGCGCACAATTTCTGCAACATCCGCTAACCTAATATCACTTTTTTCGCCTGTAGCTATAAGTGTGTTTTTCAATTCTTCGATACTAGTTACTTTGCCCGTGACACGAATACCTTGTTGATAACCATTGGAGGTGACGTTGCCGGCAGGCACGTTGATTTCTGCTTGCTCTAGGGATGCTACAATTTGTGAGACAGAAATGCGGTAATGCTTTATTTTTTCCGGACTAATCTGCACGATGTATTCCTTCTCTTCCAATCCGATAAAATCAATTTTGCCCATCCCCTTCAACCGCGCGAGTTGTGGTTTGATTTGGTTCTTTAGCAATGCGGACAATTCCTCGTTGCCCATGGCGGCCGAAGCGGCTGCCTTGATCACTGGAACTTCGTTGATATTGAATTTGCTCACCACCGGCTTCTTTGCTTGCGAGGGAAGCCTGTCCACTACTTCGTTCACTTTGCGTTGTACCTCCTGAAATGACTGCTCAACTTCAGCTCCATAAATAAACTCGATGTTGATCAGTGAAAAATCAGGGTTGCTGCTGCTGGTGATCCGCTTTACCTTTTCTACACTGGCAACAGCCTCCTCTAGCGGTTTGGTAATCGATTGCTCAATCTCTGCCGGAGATGCCCCCGGGTACAGTGTGCCAATGCTGACATAAGCGATGTTAAACTTTGGCAAAAGTTCGTAGTTCAATTTTTGGTAGGCGAATATTCCACCCAACCCTAAGATGATGAAGATGACCACTACAATAAGTGGGCGCTTAATTGATATCTCTACTATTGACATAAACGGGATTATTTATTTGAATTGGTTGTGTTGGCAATTGTTAGAATCATTCCCTCAATCACATTCTCAACACCTCTGGCTACTATTGTCGTGTTGGCTGCAATACCTTGCGTTACTTCCACTTGATTTTCGCGGGAGTTACCCAGGGTTACAGGTTGAAGACGTGCTTTGTTTCCTTCCAAAACAAAAACGGCAGGAGTTACACTATTCAGTACCAGCGCGCTTTTAGGAATCAATAACACATCGGTTGTACTCTCTTCTTGAAAGAAAGCGCGTAGGGTCATTCCCGCCTTGGCGTTCATGGTGTTATTAAACTCAACGTGCACTTGAAACTTTCCCGACTCATTGGCTTTGGGGTTCACAAAAATTACTTTCCCTGAAATCAAAACATCGCGCATGGCATCAAGTCGTATTCTCACTTGATTGCCAATCTTAATCGAAGCAATCGCTTTTTCATCCAACCATAGCAGCGCCTTTAACTTTTCAATATTGATGAGGTTAACTACGGGTGTGCCAACTTGGAGATAACCACCAACGTCCGCCAGTTTTTCAACAATCATTCCCGTGAAGGGTGCATGAACTGAACTTTCTTTGATTTGTTGCTCGAGTGATTTTACGTTGTATCCCCACTGCATCATTTGTAAATGGGCATTTTCCACTTCTGCCGTTGATGTATTATTGGCAGCTTGTAATCGTAAATATTTTTCGTAATCATTCTTTGCTTTATCGTGTTGCACTTTGGCCGATTTCAATTCAATTTCTTTCAGCGTAGCGTCTACCTTACAAAGTATAGCGCCCACCTTCACTACATCACCTTGCTTAACATATAATTGAGAAATCTTGCCAGTGGCCTCGCTGGCTACCACCACTTCTTGAAAGGGCTGGGTGATACCCTGAACTGAAAACCCACTCGATATTGTTTGAGGAAGTAGTTGAAGTGACTCTACCGTAGTAGGTATGGGTGCCTGTGCCTCCTGTGCCTCACGAAGCTTAGTGTTTTGACTATTCCTTAACTGCCAGGCTAAAACACCTGCTGCTAAACCGATAACAACAACTGCAATAATGATTTTGACGGACTGTTTCATAAATTTTTCTCTTTTGTTGCTCAAAAGTGAAAAGAATTGGAAAGCTGGGTAGGCAGAAAATAACCGAAGCGTAGAAATGGGGTACTGAATTGGTGTCGACTAGTAACTTTCAAGTGAGCAGCGTAAATTTGATCTAAGCCATACAGCTGTGAGGCGATCACAAACTAGCTTACCTTTGATTGCAGTAAACGATTCTTTTGCTCTACCCAAAGCACGGTCAGGATTGAGCGCGTTTAAACGCACCCAATTTTTGGCTTTCGTTTGCCGTTGTTGACGGCATAAATGTTCTGGGTGGATCAACCGTTTAAAATGGAGGATACACGCAAATTCATGGACGATTTTCGTGGCCAGAAGTGAGACTATTTTACGAGACGCTTCTCTCATCGCAATCTTAAATCCTTTGTGTATTTTTACAGTCTAAAATCAACATTGTGCTGCAATCTTCTCTTTTTTGTGTGTCGCCTATTGATGGCCGCTACGCACAGGCAACTGAATCACTACGTACTTATTTTTCTGAGTTTGGATTGATTCGGTATCGGGTGCTCGTAGAAGTCGAATATTTTATTGCGCTGAGCGAGATTCCACTTCCTCAACTCGCCTCTTTTCCGTCCGACAAAGCAATTGCGCTGCGCTCTATCTATTTGAACTTTTCTGAAGCCCAAGCAAAACAAATAAAGGGCATTGAAAAAACGACCAACCATGATGTAAAGGCAGTTGAATATTTTCTCAAAAATGAATTTGATCAAATGGGTCTCTCAGCCTTCAAAGAGTTCATTCATTTTGGGCTTACCTCTCAGGATATAAATAATACCGCTACTCCGCTATTGTTGAAAGAGTTTTTGGAAAAAGAGTTTTTACCCCTGTTGAATAAAATTGTGTCGCTCTTGGAACAACAGGCAACACAATGGAAAGATATCGCCATGCTGGCGCGCACACATGGGCAGCCCGCCTCCCCTACCAGACTGGGAAAAGAAATTCACGTATTTATTGAGCGAATCAGAAAGCAGCAAATGCTGCTGCATACCATTCCACACTCTGCTAAACTGGGAGGAGCAACGGGTAATTTCAATGCGCACCATATTACGTTCCCCAAAGTTGACTGGAATGGGTTTGCCAATAACTTCACCCACCAAAAGTTGGGACTTCAGCGCAGCAACCCCACGACACAAATAGAGCATTATGATAATATGGCTGCTTTGTTTGACAATCTAAAACGGATCAATACCATCTTGATCGACTACAGCCGAGATATATGGCAATATGTGGCCATGAACTACTTCAAACAAAAAATTAAAGAAGGTGAAGTGGGATCTTCGGCCATGCCTCATAAAGTGAACCCTATTGATTTTGAAAATGCAGAAGGCAACTTAGGAATTGCCAACGCATTGTTCGAACATCTTTCCGCTAAACTTCCAATCTCTAGATTGCAACGCGACCTGACTGACTCAACTGTGCTGCGAAATATTGGTGTACCGCTGGCGCATACATTCATTGCGTTGAAATCGTTGGAAAAAGGAATCAATAAATTAGAATTGAACCAATCAGCTATTGATAAAGACCTGGATGATAACTGGGCAGTAGTGGCGGAAGCCATCCAAACTATTTTAAGGAGAGAAGGTTACCCAAATCCTTATGAAGCGTTGAAAGCACTCACGCGGAAGAATGAAAAAATTACGCAAGAAAAGCTAGTGGATTTTATTAATTCCCTCGCGGTTAATGAACTACTCAAATCAGAATTGAAAAAAATTACACCGTTTAACTACACTGGGCTATAATCAGTTGTCAGGCGTGTAGAGCAGAGTTCCGGTAGCAAAATCGAAAAGCGTAAGCCTTCTAAGATTGAAATAAGAAGACCAGTAGGTGCGTAAAGCCTCTAAATAGCTTCGCTTCGCATTGTCCTTTTCGGTAAGTGCAATGTTTAAATTTGTGATATCGATCTTGCCAATCAAATAACGATTCTGTGCGACATTGTATCGTTCCCGGGCTACTTGGTCTGACTTCTTCGTTATTTCAATCTGAAGTCGAAGTAGCTCAAATTGACGCACCTGAGTAATAATCTCCTGTTCGGCATTCACCTCATCTTGTGCAATGGTATAGTCATTCAGTTTCTTATTTGCATAGGCTGTTTGCATGGTTGCTTTATTTCTTCCCCAGTTGAGTACAGGAATGTTGAAGCCCACATTGAATTGTTGTTGTTGCTGCGGGTTGTTGTACAAATCGCCCACGACCAGCCCAGCATTATTGAGCCCATAAGAAGCAACCAAGGTAGTTGCGAGACGACTGCCTTTGGCTCTTGCCACTTCACTCTCCGCTTCCAGTCGCCTTCGCTCAAATGAAACGTAAGCCGCCCGATTGAGCTTTGCATATCTAAGTGCTTCGTCCAAATTAGGTTCGAGTAAGGGAACTGTTTCTGGAAGTACGAGTTCAAATTCTTCGTCATTTTTGAGACCCAAATAAATGCGCAGAAGGAGGCTAGCATTTTGCTTGTTGATTCGGGCTGCAGCTACATCTTGTTTCGATTTAAGCAGCTGCAATTCCACTTGCAACAATTTATCTTGCGAGGTAGTGCCAATGTTATAGCGACCTTGCTCAATTTTAAAAATGGTATCGTTGTTCGCTAAATTAAATCGTGCAATTTGTTCATCAATCTGGGCGGCAATCACCCGAAAAAAAAGATCCGAGGCGTTTTGAGAAATAAACTCTAACTGCTCGACAAATTCTCTCTTTGACTCCTCGTACTTCAACGGCAAAGTCAGCCGATCCCATTTAAAACTATTGTAAGCGTAAATGGGCTGGTCCAATCTAATATTAAAAACATTTCCACTCCACAGTTTAGAGTCCCTCGCGATGTCTGTAAAGTAATTGAAATTTGTATTTGCGGAAATAGTACCACCGGTCCACCGAAGCGGCTGCTGTAAACCCACGTTCACTAACGAATTCGTTTGGTTAATAGGTTGAAACAATCTTGAGCCATCTTGTTGAACAACCTGCACATAACTCAAGCTATAAGAAGGTGCATTCCCACTAATTGCTAACTGGGGGTTATAGCGTGCCCTAAAAGTACGGTACTCCCAATACCTCGTTTCCTTTGCTGTTTCTGTTCTTTTAGAAGAAGGAGACTGAGCGCGCGCACGCGCTATCACATCTTCGATTGTAAGTTTATTTTGCGCGTGAACCGTTAGGGAGCCTGCCAACAAAAAAAGAAAAATAATTTTATTCATAACGCAATGAAGCTATTGGATCTTGTTGGGCTGCTCTGCGCGCTGGCGCAATTCCAAAAATCAAGCCTACTGTGGCCGCCACGCCAAATGATAAAACGATGGATGAAAAACTGATAATCGTGGGAATATTAGCGATTGAGGAAACAAGGAATGCAAAAGTAACGCCCAAGACAACTCCAATGATGCCTCCGCTTACACTGATCATTACAGCTTCAAATAAAAACTGTTGAACGACATCACTCTTTTTGGCGCCTATGGCCAACCGTAAACCAATTTCTTTGATGCGCTCCAACACGGAGGCCAGCATGATATTCATAATACCTATTCCCCCCACTAACAAGGAAATACCAGCAATTGCGCCCAGCACATAATTAAAGATGTCATTAGTACGCTGTTGTTGTTTTAGAAGCAACTCAGGAATTTCAATTTCATAATCTACGACCTCATAGTGCCTTCTTTTTAACATCCGTGAAATAATTTCAGCGGTTGCCTGAAGTTTCTCAGTTTGATCTATTTGCAACACCAATCGATCTAACTGATGGTAATTTTTCTTCTCTTGCTCGGCTTCTGCACTTGTGTTTTGAGCGTTGCCATTTGAATTGCCTTGACTTCTCATAGCAGCTAACCGAATGCCTTCCGTTGTTATCAAATCACGATTGCGGTAGCGAATCAACACACTTTGTAGCGGAGCATACACATCCATATTGAAATCACGAATGCCCAACTTACTGATACTTGCTTGAGAAATCGATCGCTCTTTTAATACTCCGATAATCGTCAACCAGTGTGTGCCTACTTTTATTGTTTTGCCAATAGGATTTTCTTTCGGAAAAAACCGACTCTTCAGCGCATAGCCGATGATACAAACAGGGGAGCCAATTTCTTGTTGCCTTGTATTAAATAGCGTACCATCCGATAGCTCGAAATCATAAATTTTGAAGTAGGCCGGGTCAACGCCTACCAACTTGGCCGATCGCCTAAAACCACTACGAATCACGTAGGTATCTAAAATGATTTCTGGGCTCACCTGACTGAGAGTCGGAATGGTCTCTTTAATGCTTTCCACATCACGCACTGTCAATCCGGGTGAGAATTTCTTCTTCTCCTTTTTGCCTACTTTTTCGTTTACCTTCTCGTCCTTCTGTTCAATGATAGGCTTGATTACGATATTGTTTACACCCACTAATTTGATCTGATTAAGAATTTCCTGTTGCGCACCATTGCCGATGGCAAGCATGGCAATCACTGCTGTCACACCAAAAATAATTCCAAGTGCGGTTAACAGCGATCGCAACCGATTGGCGATCACTGCGTCAATGGCAATGTAAAGGTTTGCCAGCAAGCGGGGGCTTAGACTATTTTTAAGCTTCACGAATCAGCTATTTAACATTCAAAAAAAGACTAATTGGATTTGCTAATAACCTTCGCAGTTTCAGCCGCAGGCTTAGCTTGGGCGTTTTCGCTGTCCTCTTTCTTTCTCCGCTTGCCATTTAGCTCCGGCAGCAAACTTATCTTGTCATTCTCCATTCCCGTTGGGAATGACAAAAGCACTTTTTCATCGGCTTGCAATCCTGTTTTTACAACCGCCTCGTTGGCGTTGGTTTCTCCCACGATCACTTCTTGTTTACTAACGCTGGCTCCGTCTTTTTTGAAAACATAGGTAATTGAATCATACTGAACGTGCAGTGATTCCAAGGGAATGAAAACAACATCGGTCAACACCTCGGCAACTATCTTGTTGCTCGTGGTCATCGAGGGGCGTAGCGTGGGATCAGTTCCATCGATCTCAATCAACACTTCAAAAACCTTGGCATCTGAATTAGGTTTCTGCTCGCCAACGTTGGCCACTTTGGTCACTACTCCTTTCAACCGCTTGTCAGGATCAGAATCTAACCCAATCAGAACTTTTTGATTTGGCTTTACTTTACGAACGTCCACTTCATTTACAAAGGTCTTCGATTGCATTTTCGTAAGATCAGGAAGCGTTGCGACAGTTGGCTCCCACATACCAATTCGCGACCCTTCCTTCACAGGCTTTCCATCCCAACCCTTCGTATAAATGACCATTCCATCTTCCGGTGCGAGCACGTTGAAAGATTCCAGAATTTTATTCATGCCGTCAAAATCTCCTTGCACTTTGCGCAGCTCTGCACCCACCTCTCGCATTTTTTCAATATTTTGATTCTTCTTGATTTTATTGTTTTCCACCGCTTGCTGGTACGCGCGTTGCGCTTTCTCTAAATTAATCTCTGCCTGCTTGATCGTGGCGGGCGGTTCAAACTTGGACTGTTGCAAAATAATCTCCTTTTCTTCGGCACCATATTTCAAGTTGATCAGCTCATCGCGCGATTGCCGCATGAGCAGCGTAGTATCTAACTGAGTCTGAACAAATTTAGATTGTGCCTTTTCATAGTCGATTTTTTTCTGATTGTATTTCGTCTGGAATTCAGACCGATCTAACGTGGCAACCCAGTCACCCTTTTTTACGACAGTGCCCTCTTCTACAATTTTCTGCAGCGTAACCTCCCAAATTTGAAACTGAATGACCCCGGTGGGGCCGATAATTTTTACAGAATTCTTCGCCTCAAGCTCGCCCGTAGTCTCCACTTCCACTCGGAACTCCCCCTTTTTTACAGAAGCTATTATTTCAGACGAATCACTGGCTTTTGATCCTCTGAAAATAAAAAAGCCGAACACTATTACAAAAGCGGCTGTGGCTGCGACAATGTAGTTTCGCTTCATGGGTAGGAATTTGGTTAAGTTAAGTACTGCTTTGGAGACCAAAAGGTTACATACCGCTCCGCTTATTTACAGCTTAAATCTAATTGCTGTAGGAGGCAAGCTTCGCGGCACTCGCTAAAACAATCAGGGCAGCGATTTATTTCTTAACCACTGCCCTGATTACCAACTTCACGAAGGTATGATGGATGCTTTCTATAAATAGTTTTATCGGATCTCCTCTCCAGGTCTTGTTTTCCATCTTTCATGCATCCACACCCATTGCGCTGGATGTTCACGCACGATCTTCTCTGTAAAATCGGTAAACAATTGGGTATTTACCACTAGATCGGTCTCTTCATCGCCTGTAACCACTAGAGGAATTTCAGGAAGAATATGCATTTGTTGCATGCCTTTTTCATCGAGAAATATGTAAGTCGGCACCACGGCACAACCAGTTCGCAAGGCCAAAATAGTAGCACCAATAGGCGTAGATGCTTTCATTCCAAAGAAATCAACAAAACGGCTTTTTACTTTCGTATCCTGATCAATCAAAATGGCTATAGATCCTCCAGATTTCAACACCTTAAAAAGTCGGACGCTTTCCTTTCCACGTTCGATGGCAATGGCACCAAATGCATTTCTGTACTCCCAAAGCAAGGCGTTTAGTCGTTCGTCTTTCAGAGCTGTGCCGACAATATTTGGATTCAGTCCGCGGAGCGCCATGTTGGTAATCTGCAAATCAAAAGCCCCCAGGTGTGAAGTGAGAAACATCACACCTTTGCCCTTGGCAAATGCTCTTTCATAATTTTCTAATCCGTGCGTGGTTACAAATTTTTCCAAATCGGTCAGCGTTTTCACTTTCAGCGATCGTAAAATATCGCCTGCATTCTTTCCCAACATCACAAACATTTCCGTGCTTAAGGCAATGATCTCGCGAGTGGATTTCTCGCGGCTAAACGCCATTCCTAAATGATAAATGGCACGTTCTCTGGGTTGTGGAGAAAACAGATACGCGATACGTCCTAAGAAGCCGCAAAACGCTAACCATAGTTTACGTGGCAACAAATTGGACGCGAAAATCAAAAAACGGATAAAATAGTAGAGACTCGTGTACTTAATCTCTTTTCTGAGCGGACGCTTTTCCATGAAACACAAAGATACGAGCAGGATTTGTTAAATTTAGGTGTGAAAAAACTTTATCTCATTCGCCATGCGAAATCCAGTTGGGACAACCCAGAGATCGATGACTTCAACCGGCCGTTGAACTCCCGAGGGGAAAAAGATGTTCCGAAAATGGGCAGGCGATTAAAAGAAAAAAGGCTTACACCAGACATCGTTGTCTCAAGTCCGGCAGTAAGAGCTTTAGACACATGTAAAATAATTTGCGAAGTGTTGGGTTTTAATACAACGAAAATCATCGAGAACAAATCTCTTTATCACGCGAGTGAAGAAGAAATTCTAAAAGTCGTTCGCGGCTTGAAAGACCGGCCAGCTGATGAAGAAGAAAATGTGTTGTTGTTCGGACACAACCCGGGGCTCACCGATTTCGCGAATCGCTTATTGGGCGAGCAAATTTTGAATATCCCTACTGCTGGAATTATCTGTGCCGAATTAGCTGTCAGAAAATGGGAGGATGCAGATTGGGGATGTGGAAAAATGTTGTTTTTTGATTTTCCGAAAAATAAGGGTGACTAAATGTTTTTAAAAATAGTGTCGCCAGTTAAAGAGAACACGAGCAGTTATGTGCCAAACCGATTGTAACTCGATAGGTGCCCGACCGACCGGAGCAACAGTGCGAACTTGATAGGGAACGTCTACACCAAACGAAAACTGCACTTTTAAAATAGAACTTTGGTCTTGCGAAAAAGAACGCACCGGCCGGTACTCAAAAACCGGAAAATCAATTTTAGCTGACTTATAAGACAAAATGTAAAGATCGCCAGCAGCATCTGGCACGAACAACGCATCTGTAGTACTTCCTATTCCATACAACGATACTCCGAACTCTCTCCCTAAAATAAACTGAAACCGTCCGATGCCTGTGCGAATGCCTGATTGCCACGGAATAGCGCCTCCATTAACAGCTCCGACAGCCATGCGTTGCAAAGTCTTTGGTGACACGAGCGCGAGTATTGGGCCCGCCACCAGCAAGTCGCCAGGCAAAAGCCAAAAAGGAAGGCGCAGCCGAATGTTGTAAGCAGAGCGCCCCGGAATAACAGACGTAATCGAGGTGGCCGGAGAAGTCGGATCTTGATTAATAAACTGATGTGATGATGGCGCGTCCTGTCGCCAACCAACCTGAAGAAAAATCAATCCATCGCCAGACTGATTCAACACACCATCTAACCCGTACCCGATCATTGCATTGGCCTCCAAGCCACCGATGCCGCCTCCTTTATTCTGCACCGTTCCAAAGCCACCTGAAACCGAGGATCCATTCAATGACGTAGAGACACCTGCAAACAAACCAAGCTCCGCGCGAAAACGGGGAAGTTCACCTTCTCCCGTGGCCAAACCGGGTAAGGGTGTTTTTAATAGCACTTCCCTAACTAAGTCGCGGTTCAGTTTTCGGGACGGTAAAAAATTATTTTTGCAAACATCCATCGTATCAGGCCCAATAGCCGAGTCTAGAAAAAATTCTTCCGGCTCAATCGGCAACTTTCCATTGGCGGCAGCAATGAGCTGCATTAAACTTCTTTGAACAGCAGCGGCAACTACCTCTGCATCTTGAGTGCGCAAATAGGCATCACCTTTTACTACCATTTTTTTTCCTTCCCATGTCTCTATTTCTACACCTTTTTCGTTGTAGCGATCGTGTGTGCCTTTGCGTAGCGCGGCAGTCCCCCAAGTGCCTACAATGTGCCCGGCCGCAAAAGCGTCTTCCAAAAAATGGAGCGCAAATGCTTCGTCTGCAAGGCTAGCTAAAATAACTTCGGATCTCTGTGCGCTTGACAAATTCCCGTCTGAGTATCGTTGGGCTTTGGCCAAAGCTGAATGATGAAACCAGGTATAAGCTGCCACGGCATTCAAGGGCGCGCCTTTCATCAAGCAGTCAGCCATGTATTTTTCAAGTGCTAGCTCAACCTCGTGTCGCGCTAACAAAAAGTGCACGTTGTTTGAACCTGCCCGTGTTGCGTAGTCGACATCTGAGCGTTGCAGTCGGATGTCAGAATCACGAATGGCGTTTGTATACCAGCTAACATTTTTCGACTTTTTTAAATTGACTTCCAAACGTGCTGCTACGTCCGCCACCTTCAAAATCCACTTTGTATGTAGCACAGATTTGAGCATCTCGCTGGGGGAGCAACTATGGTCACCAGCTATGGCCGGCCAAGCGGCAAAATCAAGTTGGGTAGGGGCAAGCGATTGAGTTGTATCAATCACCGAAAGCGTGAGGCGACCTTCGTATCCTCTTCTTGCTTCCGCCCATAATTGATCAAAGAGCGCCCGTTGCTCAGCATTTAGCTTTTGAATTGCCAGTAGCGCAATTTTCCGGTGCTCCGGATACACCCATGCGACCGCGTCATTAGAAACACTGATCAGAAAAAGCAGAACCAGTGCCAGTATAGTTACCTTTTTCATCTTTTAGCCCTTTTACAAACGACCCAATACAAATGTTGAGCTTTGAAACTAGCTAATTAATTTCTAATTTCAAGGCCACAAAAAACTAAAAAAAGTTATGAAATGGCCATTGAGCTGTATACACCCAACGGTATGATAATTCTGGCCATTCCATGCCTGCGTGCCGAAATGCCACTACGGCATGCAGGCATGTGACATTTAAAAACTAAATATTAACATATGAAACCATTGGCGACAACATTTCTTAGTATCTTAATCGTTAGCTCTCTCTTTGCCCAAAAAACAGAAATTACCTTTGAAGTCAGTTTTAAAGGAAAGAAAATTGGTGTCGTCAAGGCCATTGAAGAAAAAAAAGGAACCAAGTCGATCAAAAATCTCAAAACTGAAACAGATACAAAAGTAGTGGTTGTGTCGGTTCACGTTGAATCAGAAGTGAAGGTGATCAAAGAAAACAATGTCCTCATTGAGGGCACGGCTTATCGGCACGCTAACCGCGGGTCGGAAGACGTACACGCGCATGTAAAAAAAATCGGCAGCAAGAGTTACCAACGCGAACGAAACGGGGAAAAGACTAAGATCGAAAACCAAGACATTACGATTTGCATGGTCGATTTGTATTTCAATGAGCCCAAGGGCATCACCTCTGTATTTTCTAATATGTATGCCGAAAAACTAGAATTGAAAGCAATGGGGGCCGGCAAATACCAGTTGATTACGCCCGACAAGAAAAACTCTTACTACACCTATCAAAATGGAAAGCTGATAACTGTGGAAGCCGATACGCCAGTAGGCAAAGTATTATCTAAAAGGGTATAATTTAACATGGAAAGTAGCCTAAAAAAGTACACAACCTTTCTTTTGTTTGTGACCTTACTGATCACTGGCCTGATCGTGGGTGAGCAACTGATGGTTCCTTTTGCGTGGTCCTTTTTGTTTGCATTTGTTATGCATCCATTGTGCGCATTTTTAGAGCACAAGAAGTTTTCACGCGCTAGTGCTGCGGTGTTTTCAACTTTAGTTTTTTGCGTGGTGGGCGGTGCCATCTTTTTTTTTCTCGTGTATGAGGCTGTGAATATCATTAAAGAAGAGGCAACACTCTACGAAAAAGTGAAGATTGGGATCGATCAACTGACTAACTCAGTAGAACGAACCTTCGGGCTTTCCATTCAGGCTTTGGGCATTGCCCCTTCCGGCACATCGAATATGGGTGGCATTATTGGATGGGTAGCGGGGCAGATCAGCAAATTAAGCCAGAACATCGTCACGCTGACACTTATTCCTATGTATCTGTTTTTTGTCCTAAACTACCGGGCACTGGCAAGGCGTTTTATGCTACACAAATTTTCGGGCGAGCGACTAGAGCAGGCGCAAAGCTTTTTCGCAAATGCCCAACGCTCGATCAAAAGTTATTTGGCAGGCACGCTTTTGCTCACTGGTATTTGCGCGATGATGAGTTTTGTTATTCTGCTTCTTTTTGGCGTACGCTATGCTTTCTTTTTTGGTGTTTTCATTGCCGTACTTAACCTGATCCCCTACATCGGCAACTTGATCGCATTTATTGTGATCCTGTTGTTCATGTGGATCACCAAAGACTCCGGCTGGGCAGTGCTTTTTGCAGGCATTTCGCTCTATGCATCTAATCTGGTGCAAGAAAATTTTTTGCGCCCAAAATTGATTGGTAACAAAATGGAGATGAATGCGATGATGGTATTCACCGCAGTAATAGTGGGAGGTATGGTGTGGGGGTTCTCGGGGAGGGTGTTTATTCCAATGGTTGGCATTTTGCAAGCGCTTGTCAATAGCCATCCCGATTGGAAAGGATATGCGATTCTTTTTGAAGAACCAAACAAAAGTGAAGACTAACCGGAACCGTACGTGCAGGGCTTTTATAAGTAACAATGATTCTGCAGAGGGTAGAAAAGATGCTCATGCTGCGATTTAGCAACTAAGTTTACAAAAAAGGGATAGCTAGTAGGAAATTGACTCAGGCTGCTCGGCCAAAAAATCCTCGACTACCTTTCTGTTCCTTAGTTGGGCAATCCCTAAAATACCGAAAACCAAAGGACTTGCAGCTAGGACAATACACACAAGATTCTCTATAATTTTGCTGCCCTCGTGAGGATTTGTCGCGGACATAAAGACTGAGAAATCCCAGAGCCAATGAATAGCAATTGCTAAAACAATACTTTTAGTCCTCACCCGAATGGCTAGAAAAATAAATCCAGAGAAAGTTGCCAGAATGGCTTGCACAAACGCCTCGAAAAATAGTCCGGTAATGAAGCCATTCAAGACATGGACCATTCCAAACATCAATGAAAGAATAATGGCGGCTCTCCAAAATTTATAAATCCTTACTAGGCTGCTCAACAAGACTCCCCTGAACATTAACTCCTCCGAAATTCCAACAAACAAACAGTTTACCAATGGCCATCCATACGAGGAAAAATCATTGAATTTGCCCAGATAAGTGGAAGCTAGCAGTGAGCAAAGAATTGCAATCAACGGGTAAATCAAAATCGAATGCGCAAGCCGAGCAGGACGATAAAGCCCTAAAACCATTTTTAGGTTTCGGGCGAGCGTGTAAGCGACCAATACAAAACCAGCAATGAAAACTGGAAAGGCGAAGCCATTACTGATGAGTTGCAATAATGTAACCTCTTCGCCTTTCGTGGTAAACTTGATACCAAAAACGGTGATCAATGTCCACAACACAAATAAAGTCAGCGCATGAGAAAACGGGATCACCGACTTTATGCCAGGCTTTTGCATATAAAATTTCTCTAAACCATACGAAAAATCAGAATTTCATTGCTATGCCAAGCCCTTTTGAATCAATTTGTAAGTTAAAACTCACTCTTGACGCTTGCTTGTATCCGCTGTTATAGTAATCTATTGCCGACTTTGCCCGTTTGCTGAATCCATTTTGAAATGGAATTGCTACCAAATAACAGGCGGCTCCTATGTAGGCGAGATTCCAATTTGGATTATCTCTGTAAATAGCTTCTGTTAAAGGCCAAAAAATCAATATGCCACCGGCTGCTTTCAAAATTGCTTCACCCGCATAATTGAGCGCCAATGGCTTCACAAATTGAGTCATCTTAGGATCGTCTTTGAAAACCTGCATCAATTGAGTAGGGGTCATCTCGATGCCGCATTTTTTATAGGCCTCGTCTTTAAAAAAACGTTTAGGAACTAACTCAATTTGTTCGTTGGTGTTTTGGGCAAAACAAGTTTGGTGGCCAAAAGCCACTAGCGCAATTATGAAAAATTTTTTCATGCAATAGTTAGGTTATTTTGTTTAGATTATTTGTGGTGAAGAGGAGTGCGTTTGATTAAATATTTCAACGTGATTTCGTACGCGTTTTCGTTAGGCCAAAAGGAATTATGCGACTGCGCAAACACATTCTGACCTTGATCTGTATATATTTTCATATCTACGTTTGTATTAAAATTAGCCGTTGAGCTGGAAGAGCCCAAACCAAATCCGGAGGTTCGGTTGCCATTGTTTTTTGCATTGAAGTAGTTGGTCCCTGTAGTGGTCGACCCTCGTTGATTGATGGTAACCGTGCAATAGATGACGTATTCCGCCCCAAGTAGTTGGGCCAGATCGTTGGGCGTAAACCCTACAATATTAGATTCGTTTATCCCTCCTTTAACCAACAGCGCATTCGTGATAATGGGATCTTGCACAATCAATTGAGACGCTTCCTTCTTAAGGATATTGAAACAATCTCCTTGCGCCTTCACTGACATTTTCTCATCGCGACTTCCGCCACTGCCGATGTAAGAAAATGGTAGTATCGCAACCACATTATGGTGATCTTGCATGCCCGTACTCAAAGAATCCTTGCCCTCTTTAGGTGACTGGGTGAAAAACTCAATCCGGCCGCTGGCAAACTGAATCTTGTTGATGTCCGATTTTTTAAACGAATAGTTTAACGTCTCTCCCTTATGAATGAATTTGATAAACGTGTCGCCTATCTCGGTGACTTGGCCTATTTTTTCTTCACCACTCAACATAATTAATTTATCTGTAGCCGCTGTTTGGGCTATGCTAAGCTGAGCAATTGAGGTTATTATTGTGATTGCAAAGGATGTAAAATAAAGAGATTTGTTTTTCATGGTACAAGTATTGCATTAAAATTAAAACATTTTTGAAAACATTTCTAATTTTTTATAATGGTACAATAGTAGGAAGTTCATTGTTTTACAATCATGTTAAAGTCAAGATCATTATTCATCAAAAATTGATGCGGAGGTAACATCATGGAATTGAAAATCCTGAACCTAATAGTCTGGTCTCTAAATGATACCGATACGATTTAGTTGCAAAGGTTTTACACAAGACTTTAAACAATTATTCCAGTTTGCGTTTCAATATTTTGAATGTCCTTTGTGTGCATTTACCAATTTAGCAATAAAAATTGCTGGAAACAGCTGGCCAATCAATGTTTCGAAAATCACTAAGGTTCTTGCTAAGGGCCCAATGGCCGTAACATCCCCGTAACCTGTGGTGGAAAGGGTAATAAAACTAAAGTAGGAAAGATGTGCCATTGCATCTTCAGCGATAGGCTTCCCTCCCAGCAAAAAAGAGTTCGGGTCTATTAAGTCCACTGCCATATAGAGCGCAGTCCACATTTGCGCCAGCAATAAATAGGCGGCAACACCTCCAATGATCTTGTTCGGTGTCATTCTGTTACCATCGAAGATAGTTACAACGATGACAATCAGAATAATGATCAGGTAAACCGCTGTTGCCAAAAGGTACACGACTTGAAAGGTTCGGCTAGAGAAAACCGCGAGTGCAATAGCGAGCAAAAATAAAATAGCCGCCACCCCATATCCTACCCTCCTTAGGGTGAGTGAAAGTGTGGAAGCGGCTATCCCGATGACCATGACAAAATAAAAGCCTGTTCTGATGAAGAGTACATGAACTGTTGACCCGCCAGAAAACTGAGTGGCAACAATAACTGCCGCGACAATAACCAGCAGCCAGATGAAGCCATATTCTTTAACCCAAAACAAATTTTTCGATGGCATCGATTAGGAGTAAAAAGCCTGTATACTTTATATTGTAAAATAAATCAATTTTTGAATTAAATGTTAAGACACTTCATTTGTTAAAAATTAGTTGCGGCAAATCTCCTACTCTCCATTTCAAAAAACCTCGCTCTTTAAAACGATAACCAACTAATAGCTTAACTGTGGCGCTTGAACTAGTAAAAACAATGTCTTCAAACCGAATATTTCTAGACTGCTGTACAAAGCTGGTACCTGCAAAGAAACGTCTGCTGTTGTACCCAATGCCCACTCTAAAATCGGCAAATGTATTCAGTGTCTGATTGTCTGTTTTTCCATTGACGCCTTGATACGAAATCCAATGTTGTGCGGGCCCTACCGAAAAAGATGAGTTGATAAAAAACCGCTTCCCTAAAATCAGATTGTAGGAATATCCTAGGGCTACGCTTAAGGTCGTGCTAGTGATCTCCGAAAAATTTCCCTTGGCACCAAAAATAGCTTCATAGAAAGAACCATACACCGCTGAGTCTGCCTTTAGATCAAAAAAATTGAGCGTTCCGGACAACAAGAAAGAGCCACTACTTCGCAATTGCCGCTCAGAAAAATTATAAGACGAACGCAAGGAAAACTTACTCTTATTAAATGCATAGATACCGTTAATACCCGTATTGCCTATCCGGATATCTGGGCGCTGCGGAAAAGGCATATCTGCCGGCACGCCTCGCTTGGCATCTTCTCTATAAAAACCTCGGTACGTTTGTGTGAAAAGATCTACACCCCAATTTTTGCCCAACACATTCAATTGTAAATCATTTGCCTTTGACTCACCATACAGACTTTTCTTTTTCTCATCAATCGGCACTGCAAAAACCAACTCAAACCCGATTTCAAATACATACATCCCGAAGCCCATCCCAACTGAGTTGTTTGGGCGATAGGTTAACTTCTCGTTTCCCCCGGGTCTATTCCTGATTTCAAATGTACTGGTTCGCGTCTTGGCAATCGGCCAAATAAAAAAATGATCAGGAAATCTTTCTATATAGATGGAACGAAGCGAGTCCTTCTTTTGCGCCAGCGCGGGCAATGAGAGTAGTATTACTAATAGGTAAACTAATTGTTTCTTCATTGTTAATCGAAGAAAACAAGTTACAAAATATACTCACTCAAGTCTTTATTTTTGATCAATCCACTTAGTTTTTGTTTCACCATTTCTCTGGTCACGACAATTTCTGAGGGCGGTTTTATTTTATCCGGTACATCGAACAAGAACTCATTCAAGAGTTTACTCATCACTGTTTGCAATCTGCGCGCGCCAATGTTTTCGATTTCGGCATTAACGTCAAATGCAGTTTGTGCTATCTCATCAATGGCTTCCTCGTCAAAAGTGACAGTGATTCCTTCGGTAGAGAAAAGTGCTTCGTATTGTTTTGTCAATGCGTTCTTTGGTTCCGTTAATATTCGAATGAAATCGCTTTTGTTCAAACTATTCAGTTCTACACGGATGGGGAATCGTCCTTGCAGTTCGGGTATCAAATCAGAAGGTTTTGAAATGTGAAATGCACCGGCTGCAATAAATAACACATGATCCGTCTTAATCACACCGTGTTTTGTATTCACGGTACTTCCCTCCACGATAGGCAAAAGATCGCGTTGCACCCCTTCCCTACTTACATCCGGGCCACTGCCTCCCTTACGACCACCGCCTGAGGCGATCTTGTCAATCTCATCGATGAATATAATCCCAGCATTTTCGGCTTTTCGAATGGCTTCTTCTTTCACTTCATCCATGTCGATTAGTTTAGAAGCTTCTTCTTCAAATAAAATCTTGCGTGCCTCAGAAACGGTGACCTTTCTCTTTCTTGCTTTTTTGGGCATCATGCCATTAATCATTTCCTGTATATTCATCATTGATGCCTCATCCATCATGCCTGCACCTATCATGCCCACTCCCGATGCACCGCTTTGCTTGATATCAATTTCTATTTTACGATCCTCTAATTCTCCGTTCTTAATTTTCTCGCGAAACAAATTACGGGTGCGTTCATTGAGTTCGACATCCGATGAAGGAACTTCTTCGGTATCACCATTAGGCATTTGAAAGCCTGCCGACTTTCGCATGGGCGGAATAAGTGCATCTAAAATTATCTCTTCCACAGTAGCCGCGGCTTTTTCTTTTACTTCTTCCTTCTTTCGCGTCTTTACCATGTTCACAGACTGCTCTACTAAATCGCGCACCATGCTTTCTACATCGCGACCCACATATCCTACTTCGGTAAATTTCGATGCCTCCACTTTTACAAAGGGGGCGTCTGCTATTTTTGCTAACCTACGAGCAATTTCCGTTTTGCCCACTCCGGTAGCTCCAATCATCAAGATATTATTGGGGATAATATCATCTTTGATATCAGATTTCACATTCATTCGCCTCCAGCGGTTACGCAGCGCAATGGCTACATTCCGTTTGGCGTCATGCTGACCAATGATATACTTATCTAATTCTTTAACAATCTCCTGCGGGGTCAATCCTCCAATTTTTTCCATTTTTCTAATTGCTGATAAGTTGTAAAGGTATAATGTCTCGTATTAATGGAAAAATTAATTCGAACTTGATTTAGAAGGCCGCTAACCATTAAATTTTATACCTTAGTATCATTCGGATAGAAAATGGAATAGATTAAGTAGCAGCAAAATATCTGTATCTGAATTAGTACAAATATGACATTCGAATGATTGATTTGTACCATTTAATAGAGCTTTTCTAAGTATAAAAGCCTATTTTTACAGAAACACAAAATATTTCCGTCAAGTAACGTGGCTTTTGCCAATGTAAAATGATATCCCGAAACGCTGAAAAATGGTTACGCCTATTGGCAAAAGAGTTTCGCTCTGTGGCAGTGGTAGGCCCACGCCAAAGCGGCAAAACTACGATGGCTAAAAATGTATTTCCTAAGAAGCCTTATGTATCATTAGAAGACCCAGACGAGCGCCTACAAGTAGAAAATGACCCCCGTGCTTTCTTGGCTCGGTTCAAAGATGGAGCTATTATAGACGAGGCGCAACGTGTACCTTCTTTGTTTAGTTACTTACAAAAGATCTTAGATAGCACAAAAAAAGATGGCCTATTCATACTAACTGGCAGCAATAATTTTTTATTGCAAGAGTCCATATCACAAACACTCGCAGGTCGCATTGGCTATATCGACCTATTGCCTTTTTGTTACAGCGAGTTGGAGAAATTAAATTTAAAAAATATTCCCACCAATCAATTGCTGTGGAGAGGTTGCTACCCAGAAATCTACGACCGCAACCGCAATCCTTCCATGTGGTATCCTGCCTACGTCCGCACGTATGTGGAGCGCGATGTGCGGCAATTGAAAAATATTACGGACACGATTGCATTCACACGTTTTTTGAAATTGTGCGCAGGGCGAATAGGGCAGCAGCTAAATACAGCCTCGCTGGCCAATGAGTGTGGAATAGATGTGCGTACAGTAAATAATTGGTTGAGCATTTTAGAAAGTAGCTACGTTGTCTTTTTCCTGAAACCCCATCATAAAAACTTTAATAAGCGATTGGTGAAAACGCCCAAACTCTATTTTTACGATACAGGCTTAGCTTGCTCTCTATTGGGCATCAAAAACGAAAACGAAGTAGTGAACTCACACTTTCGTGGGGCATTGTTTGAAAATCATGTAATTGCAGAATGTTTTAAGGATAAATTCAACTCAGGTAGCCAAGTGAATTATTATTATTGGAGAGACAACAAAGGGGTTGAAATCGATTTGTTGATAGAGAGTGGAAAGAAACTATTGCCGGTAGAAATAAAATCAGCACAAACCTACCGAGAAGATTTTCTGACCAACATGCACAAGTGGAACGACTATGCAGGGCAAAAAGGAGGGCTACTTTTATATGATGGTCCACAAAGCTTTACGCGCAGCGATAGAATATCGGTGGCAAATTGGAGAGAGATTGGTTCGCTGAAACGCTTAACGAAATAGATAGAATCTGTTATATAAAAACATTTGTCAAGTACTTGTTCCGAATATCGCGATAGACATAAAAATCCGAATCAATGCTGGCAATTTTTGAGATTCCTTTGGCTTCAGAAGCCACTATCAATGTTGCATCTGCCAGATCCATGGGCACATCGGTAAATTTCTCACTGAGCTCAATCATTCGGATCAAGTGATAAAATTCCAAATCAAAAATTTGAAGACCTCCGCGGTTAATCCATTTTAGAAAATTGATTTGAGTTTTCGTGCTAAAATCAAGCATTTGCGAAACTTCCGTAATCACGGGCCATGTGGTAATCAAAAATCCTTGGCTTTGTTTAAGAAAAGATACGGCTCGCGTGTGGTAGCTATCGCTCTTGTCAAATAACGCGATGAGAGGACCCGCGTCAACGAGCGTACTTTGCATGCAGCTTTTTTTTCAATTTTTTCTTGTAGGAAACAGAGCCATCTGTGGTACCGCTCCCTTCTTGCCCAAATAGATCAGCACCTGCCTCGAAAGCACTTCGAGTCTTTTTCCTCTGGGCGATGTAAGCCGCTATTGCCTCTTTTACCACTGTGGACTTAGAAACGCCCTCGTCATGGCAATATCTTGCAAGCTCTTTTTCTGCATCACCTGAAAGCCTGACGTTTAGCATATAAATTCAATTTGTAATACAAATGTATTACAATACAGATAAAATGCAATGTTTGGCGAAATTTATTTTTAAGGTCTTAGATACCTCAAAAATCAAAACTTGAAATTGTCTCGCACATTGACATAGGAAAGAGCCAAACTGTTGGTTTGTCTTTTACCAATCCTGAAACAGTCACTGATCTTACCTGACTTTAGACACTAAATGTCAAGATTACAAAAGAGAACGTTACAGCAAAGTGTTTGAACACAAAAACTGATTAAGGTGCTTTTTGATTTTCAAGTATAAAAGTCATTGGCTTCTCTACTTTATCTTTCAAAAGTGCAATCTTCAAAACTTCATCTACTGAATCTACATAATGAAAGGTCAATCCTTTGATGTAGTGTTTTTCAATTTCAGAGATATCGCGTTTGTTTTTCGTGCTAAGAACAATCTCCTTGATGCCGCTTCGCTTGGCAGCCAGGATTTTTTCTTTGATTCCACCAACAGGCAACACTTTTCCGCGCAGGGTAATCTCGCCAGTCATTGCCAGATTAGATTTCACTTTGCGCTGTGTAAAAATAGAAGCCAACGAAGTAAGCATGGTGATACCTGCCGATGGACCATCTTTTGGCACAGCACCGGCTGGCACGTGAATATGTAAATCGTACTGCTGAAATACCCGATGATCAATTCCTAATGACTCTGCGTTTGACTTTAAATAAGAAAGTGCAGCCATTGCTGACTCTTTCATCACATCCCCTAACTGGCCAGATATTGTTAGGGCTCCCTTTCCTCTACTCAAGCTGGATTCAATAAACAAAATATCGCCTCCTACTTGCGTCCAGGCTAAACCGGTCACTACTCCTGCAATTTCATTGCCTTGATACAGTTCCTCATCAAATATTTCTGCTCCTAGCGTCTTTACAACATAAGCAGGAGTGATTACCTTTTCAAAAACTTCATCCATCGCCTTGGACTTGGCAATGCTCCGAACCACTGATCCAATCTTACGCTCTAAACTCCTAACGCCCGACTCGCGTGTATAGCTTTCAATTACTTTCAATAAAGCTTCCTTTTCAAATTTGGCTTCACTTACTCCAAGCCCATGTTCTTTCAATTGCTTGGGTACTAAATGTCTTATCGCTATCTGCAATTTCTCTTCAACAGTATAGCCTGTCAACTCAATAATCTCCATGCGATCGCGCAACGCGGGCTGAATAGTATCTAATGAATTTGCCGTTGCAATAAAAAGTACTTTTGACAAATCGTATTCAACCTCCAAATAATTGTCACCAAATGCGTTGTTCTGTTCTGGATCTAAGACTTCCAATAATGCTGAAGAAGGATCACCTCGAAATTCAGAACGGACTTTATCAATTTCATCTAATACAAAAACCGGGTTAGACGATTTTGCCTTTTTCAAATTTGCCAATACTTTCCCTGGCATAGCACCAATATATGTTTTGCGATGCCCTCGAATTTCTGCCTCATCGTGAACACCGCCTAGCGACATGCGGATGTAGTTTCTTCCCAATGCTTTTGCAATAGATTTTCCAAGCGATGTTTTACCAACACCTGGCGGGCCATACAAACACAGAATGGGGCCCCTCATATTTTGTTTCAACTTCAAAACTGCAAGGTATTCAAGAATGCGATTCTTTACTTTTTCTAAGCCAAAGTGATCTTTATCAAGAATCTTCTTGGCATTCTTTAGATCGAAGTTATCAGTGGTGTACTCCTCCCACGGCATATCTAACATGAACTCTGCATAGTTCATCGCTATGGGAAAATCGGGCGCTTGTGGGTTTGTGCGTTGCAGTTTATCAATCTCTTTTGCAAAGTGCTCTGCAGCCGCCTTAGGCCATTTTTTTTCAGCACCTCGCTTGCGTAATTTTTCAATCTCTTTATCGGGTCCATCAAAACCCAATTCGTCTTGCAATACCTTTATTTGTTGGCGCAAAAAATAATCGCGCTGCTGCTGGTCAATATCGGTGTGGACTTTCTTTTGAATCTCATGCTTGATCTCCAGCATCTGGATTTCTTTTAGCATGTGCTGCAACAAAAGTGTGGCGCGTTCAATGAGATTGTTTGTCTCAAGGATTTTCTGCTTGTCTGTAACGTCAACATTTAAATTAGAGGCGAGAAAATGAACCAGAAAGGCCATGCTCTGCATGTTATCTAACGCAATCTGAGCTTCCTGCGGTATTTCGGGATTGAGTTTTAGAATTTTCGAGGCTGCATCCTTCAATGATTGAATCAATGCCTTCACCTCTTTGCTTTCCAAATCCAGCTTCATCTCTTGCTGCAAATCAATTTTTGCTGTAAGAAACGGCTCCTCTTGCACATATTCTTTAATCGCAAAGCGGTTCTTTCCTTGAATGATAATGGTGGTATTTCCATCAGGCAACACAAGCATTTTGATGATGCGCGCCACAGTGCCGAACCGATAAAGATCTTCAATACCCGGCTCCTCTGCTAGCTTATTCTTTTGAGCAATAACACCAATGATGCGATTGCCTTGGTAAGCCTTTTTAATAAGCCGAATCGATTTTTGCCGGGTAACGGTGATGGGAATAACAACTCCCGGAAACAAAACGGTGTTTTTAATAGGAAGAATAGAAAGCTCCTCAGGAAGGTCTTCCGGTTTGATATCCATTTCCTGCTCCGGATTGATCAATTGAATCAACTCCTCAGAATCTTCCTGCGCCTGATGTGATGCTAAACTTCTAAACATAGATTCAATGCCAATATGACATAAAAAACGCCTGTGTGCAACTAAAAGTCAAAGTCGCCATAATAGACAATACCTGTGCCATCGTTTTGGTAATGTGTTAAATTTAACCCAATTTTAGAGGGTGTCAGAACGAACATTTCATGAGTAGATCGATCAATACACGAATTGTGATCATTCTATACCTTTCTATAGGATTCGGATTGATGGTTTCTTTTGGGCAGAAACAAAAAAAACTAAAAAACGGAGGATCCTTCCAGTTGAAAGAAGTCGGCTCTGACGGTCAGAATGACATTTTTGACTTTCCGAACTTAAATAAGATAAGATACTACTCGGACGCTCAAAAGCTCAACAAAATAAAATCACTTGACACACCGGAAACGCAGGAAGGCATGTACAGTGAAGTAAAAGAATATGTTCGAAATTTTGGTGTCGAGAATTTTGCTAAGAGTGTCCCGCTATTATGGAAACTGGCTCAACTGTCAGAAAAATATGGTTCAAAGAATGAAACACTGGCGCTCTACAAGCTCGTGCTAAAACACCACCAGCAGGGCATCGACATCAAACAACTTTACAAAAGATATGACGCAGTAGAAACCGAAAAGAAAGAAAATTATGTACCCCTCGATTTCTACTACAAACTAGTAGACTATCGCAAAGAAATAGACACGCTGAGGCCGCCCCATTCTGTTTTAGTGAATATGGGAGAAGACATCAACTCAAGTAAAGAAGATTATGGACCCTCGATGGGAAATGTTGACTATGTTCTCCTCTTTACCTCAAAAAGAAAGCCTCATGAATCACGAAACTATAATGAAGATCTTTTTTATGCACTAAAAGTGGATGGGTACTGGGCACATACGGAAGAGTTTAAAACCATCAATACCAAATATAACGAAGGCAGTGCTTGTCTTAGTCTTGATGGAAAATTTTTGTACTTCTCTCGTTGTGGAGCGCCCGGGTCATTCGGAAATTGTGATCTTTATTTCGCAAAGCTCGGAAAAGATAGCACCTGGACAGATGTAAAAAATCTAGGTAGTTCCATCAATAGCAGCGGCTGGGATTCGCATCCATCGCTTTCACATAGAGGCGACACTTTGTTTTTTGCCTCGAATCGTTCAGGTGGTTTTGGCCTTTCTGATATTTATTTTTCAGTAAAAGATAAAACGGGCGGCTGGACACAGGCCAGAAACGTAGGTCCGGTGTTGAACACCGTCAATAGTGAGGTCAGCCCGTTTTTTCACCACCGTCATAACACGCTTTACTTTAGTTCAAACGGCCATCCTCTAAATTTTGGCGGCTTTGATATTTACAAAAGCTATCAGCAAAAGAAAGGCTGGACTGAGCCCAAAAACATCGGGCCTTTGGTGAATGGAGGTGGCGATGAATATTATTTTACGATCGATTCTAAATCACATGATCTTTACTATGCACGGTCCAATGAGGACGATAAAAAGAACCTGGATCTTTATTCCTTTCCCGTGCCTATGGAGGCGCAACCAATGGCAAGAACTCATTTAAAAGGTTCTCTAATTGATCAGAATGGAAAACCGTTGGGCGGAATTGTATCCGTCATCGACCTTGACTCTGCTGTAGAGGTGGCACCTCAATATATTCAAGCAGATGGCTCTTTTGGTTTTGATCTGATTAACAAGCGAAAGTACTTATTGGTGATACAAGGAGATGATTTTTTTAGAATTGAAGAAGTGTTTTTTTTAGATGGTGAAACTGAAATAAATCGAATCGCTCAGCCGCTAGAATCAAAAATTGCCTTTCGTTCTGTAGAATTCGAAAACGGAAAAGCAGATATCCTGCCACCGATGTATGGTGATTTAAATAAAATCGGCAACTTTCTTGTTGATCATCCAAAGGTGAAACTTAAAATCTCTGGCCATACTGATTCCGCGGGCAATGAGAACTTGAATCTTAAGCTCTCGCAAGATAGGGCAAATGCTATTAAAACCTATTTGATTCAACAATTCAAAGTGCTGCAAGAACACATTATAGCTACTGGCTATGGTAGCTCGAAACCGATTGTAATGCAAGAAGAGACCGAAGAGCACAAACAATTAAACCGTAGGGTTGAATTCGAAATTGTTAAAGAGTAACCGAGCAAGGTCATGTCGTAAGGTTTCTCTACCTTTGCGCCTCATTTTTCAACTCACATGATCGCAGCTAATAACGTGTCTCTTCGCTTTGGTAAGCGAGTTCTTTTCGATTCCGTCAATCTTAAATTCCTTTCCGGCAACTGTTATGGTGTTATAGGTGCCAACGGAGCGGGTAAATCTACATTCTTGAAAATACTTTCGGGAGATATAGACCCAAATTCAGGGCATGTTTCAATTGATCCTGGAAAGCGGATGGCCGTATTGCGCCAAAATCACTATGAATTTGACGAAGTTCCTGTGCTCGATACGGTTATGATGGGCTATGCCAAGCTGTGGTCAATCATGAAAGAAAAAGATGCGATCTATGAAAAACCTGATTTCTCAGAGGCTGATGGAATAAAGGCTTCCGAACTGGAAGCTGAATTTGCAGAAATGAATGGTTGGAATGCTGAGTCTGATGCTGCCGCTCTCTTAAGTGGCCTGGGTATTGGAGAAGAAGATCACCTGAAGCAGGTAAAAGAACTGAGCGGAAATCAAAAAGTAAGGGTACTGCTGGCGCAAGCTATTTATGGAAATCCCGATATCTTAATCCTCGATGAGCCCACGAACGACTTGGATCTTTTAACCGTAGCATGGCTGGAGGATTTCCTACTTGAGTTTAAAAATACGGTGATTGTTGTTTCGCATGATCGCCACTTTTTAGATACGGTATGTACGCACATTGTAGACGTTGATTTTAGCGCTATTAAACTCTACACCGGAAATTATTCATTCTGGTATCAATCTAGCCAGTTGGCTTCTTCGCAGCGCTCTTCAGCCAATAAAAAAGCAGAAGAAAAGAAAAAAGAATTGCAAGAATTTATCATGCGATTCAGCGCTAATGCCTCTAAATCACGACAGGCAACTAGCAGAAGAAAATTGTTAGAAAAAATAAATATAGATGATATTCAACCTTCGAACCGGAAATATCCCGCCATCATCTTTACTCAAAAACGGACAGCCGGTGATCAGATTCTGCACGTTGAAAATCTAACCTACTCAGTAAATGGCACCACACTTTTCAAAAATCTGGAGTTCTTTGTAAACAAGGGCGACAAAATTGCTTTTCTAAGCAAAGACAGTTTAGCCTTGTCCTCGTTGTTCAGAATCTTGATGAACGAGTTGCATCCCACGTCCGGAAAGTTCACGTTCGGCCAAACAATTACTACCGCGTATTTGCCGGGCAACAACGAAAGTTTTTTTCAGTCAGATGACAATCTCGTTGATTGGCTACGCCAATTTGCAGAAGACGAGAACAAAGACGAAGTGTACATACGTGGCTTTTTAGGTAAGATGCTTTTCTCTGGGGAAGAGGTATTCAAAAAGTGTAGCGTGCTTTCCGGTGGCGAGAAAGTACGATGCATGATATCGCGTATGATGATACCGGGTGCCAACCTGTTAATTTTAGATGAACCTACAAACCATTTGGATCTAGAGTCGATTACCGCATTTAACAATGCATTGAAAGATTTTCCAGGAACAGTTTTGTTTACGTCACATGACCATGAGTTCACCCACACGGTTTCCAATCGAATTATTGAGATCACACCAAAGGGCTTTATTGATAAGCTAATGTCCTACGATGAGTACATCGAAAACGAAAAAGTTGCTGAACAGAAGAAGTTGCTTTACAGTTAAGCATGGGACATGCAACTTTCCGACAGCTTGAAGCGGTCTGACGCATAGATGAGAATCAGTTAGCGCAAAAGAAAAATGAAACTAATTGGTAGCTCTTCACGTAAATGAAGCGACTACCAATCTATCCGTTTCAATGGAAGTTTTACCCAGCAGTATAAACTACTTTGTAAATCCAGATTGACCGGAGGTTCATTTGGTAAAATGAAGTTTGTAAAAAAGAAAGTGAAGTTGAGTATAGTTAGTTTATGAGTTGGACAACCGTATATGTAAAAGGAAATGTAGGCTTTGAAGGCGAAGTGATCAGACATCTTGAAAAATCTGGCTTTTCATTTCTGCCTGGATCAGGGTCGGAAAATGAATTTTCTCTTTTCTGGATCAACGATAGAGCGCAGCTGCGTGAGTTTAAGAAAGCAATTACAGCCAAAACAATATTCAAGTACCGATTGAGGTTTTATCCGGACATGGCGGCAGCACAAGATTCAAATGCTGGAGACTTTACCGCAACTGAAGAGGCGTTGGTAAAAGAAATGCGTGACTGGCAGAAAGCCTATAACCAGGAACTCCGGAATAGCGCCTAAGGGTACATTTAACCTACCTTTTTTACTTTGTATCCTTCTTTGACAAGAAGATCAAAAATTTTTGTGCGCACGTCTCCCTGCACTAAAATGACACCCTCTTTGGCGGAGCCACCCACCCCACATTTTGATTTCAATAATTTGGTCAGCTGTTCCAAGTCAGAGTTTTGCCCGATAAAACCCGACACTAATGTGACTTGCTTACCTGCGCGCCCGCTAGTATCTAACTGAACTTTCAAATTTTGCTGTTGAGGAGGCAACGTGCTTGCTTCCTCTCCTGTATCATATGTAAATTCGTAATCGGATTTGGTGGAGTAAACAACACCCTCGCGATTTTTCCAGTCGTTTTTTTTTGTCATATCGTGTTAGCTAATGAGTAGCATTATGAGATTGAAAATTCCGAGTAACAAATTTACCACGCCTAAATTGAACCGAAATTCTACTCCTTTTTTATAGAACGAACCAAGTGCAGACGTAATAAGCCAGATCGCGGGAAAGAATAAAAAATTTCCATAAATAGAAACGGGAATTCGATTTCGCGCATCTCCGGATTCATTTTCAACTCGTTTCGCCACCGCCAATAGTGGCGATTGACAAATGAAAACCACATCGTCTTGTCTCAATCTACCGGAGGTATTCTTCCCCAATTTATAGATGGATCCATCGGAGGCTTGCAACTGCGTCCCTATTTGTTCATATTGGTTATAGATTCCATAGACGCCCACCACTTTCTCCCTCCTGCGGTTAACAGGCAGAAGAAAATCGAGCACAAGAATAAAAACACAACACAAAGCGATACGCGATAAAACCATTGCATGCGGTAGGTAGCCCTGCATCAAGTTTATCATCTCCTTTTTTTTAGAACTTCGGTTAACTACAAAACCGGGTGGTTTTGGCCTGTAGCGTGTATCTCGATGGTGAGCGGGAGTGGGTTCGGTACAAGGCTGATTATCGCCTTTCAGCAGCCGATCATAGTCTACTTTAGCCTGTGGATCACTTAGAATCTCATACGCCTCGTTCACTTCCCGAAAAATGGTCGCGGCATCTGGTGAAGAATTTCTATCGGGATGAAATTGTAGTGCTAGCTTGCGGTAGGCTCGTTTTATCTCGGCCTCTCGCGCATAAATATTTATGCCTAATATGAAATAGTAATTTTTCACAATGGTTGATCGACAAAAGTATAGATAAAAAGAGAGCCCCACAGTGCGGGGCTCTCGAAGGTGTAGATTCGAAAAAAACTAACGTTTAACAACAAAGGTGAGTACGGGTCGGCTTGCCTTGCTAACTACCTCTTCGGCAATACTGCCCGCCAACACATGCGCAAATCCGGTACGTCCATGAGTAGCCATTGCAATCAAATCGGCATTAATACTATCTGCAAAATATAATATACCAGCTTCCTCAGATATGTCATTGTATATGTTAATCGTAAAGTTTTTTAGCTGTAGCGACTTGGCGAATTTGTTCATATACTCCTTCACTACTTTGTCGCGTTGAAAGTCACCCGGTGTATTTATTCGAACTAAATGAATCGTAGAATCATACAAGCGTTGTGTGGACTTCACTATTCTGGAAAAAACCTCCTCATCCTTTGACATCGTTGTAGCGTACACGATATTTTTGAAATCGACAGAAGTTGGCTTTTTGTGAACAGTTAAGATCGGGCAATGGGAGTGTCGGACAACACGTTCCGTATTCGTACCAATTACCATTGACTCTAAGTTTGTTTTGCCACGAGTTCCCATTACCACTAAGTCAACCTTTTGCTCGGCAATAATTGTATTCATACCATGAAAAGGGTTGCCCAGCCGCAACTCGCCAACTAGCTTAACGTCACTAAATCGAGGATCCATTACCAATTTCTCCAACTGCGCTTTCGCCTTCTCCAGCAACTTAAAGGTGAACAGCCTGTCTTCCCAATTGTCATCTCGCCACTCGCCTGTAATGCTGTACGAATCAGGCGTAGCTTCTTCCACCACATGTAAAACAAAAATGGTACCACCCGCCTTTTTGGCAATTTCAAAAGCTGTTTCTAAGGCAGTAATTGATGTCTTAGAGAAATCAGTTGGAACTAATATTTTTTTCATAGTTTTTAAATTTATTTCGGTGAATCCGAGTGTAGTAAAATTAGAATATTTGGCTTATATAAAAAAGGCTATTTGCACTCAATTATAGCACCCGAATCCGCAGCCCGAAATTGATTCGTTTCCAACCCGTGATTTGATACAAACACCCTGGCAATCAATAAAATCCCCGCAACCAAGAAAACACCTGCGCTGATCATCCGAAACGAAAAATTGAACCTATTCAACAATTCACGGACGAGCCAGGTAAACCCAATCATTACCGGCCATGTGCCCAAACCAAAAAAAAGCATAAATAGGAATCCTTCGCTCGCTGATGGCAACACAAAACAATAGGCCAACGCCATGTAGGTAAGTCCACAAGGCAATAACCCATTCATCGCACCCAAAATCAAAAATGTCCCCGTTCCTTTGCGAGCAAGTTCGCTTCTAAAATGGTTCTTAAACAAAGATGCCGCTCGGCTTCCATACTTATCAAGGAAAGGTATTCGCACACTTTTAAAAATGCCGAAACCCAGCAATAAAAAGACGATTCCCATGAGGAGAGACAGCCCACTTTGTTGCCCTTGAAATGGAATTTGACTGCCTACAGCGCCAGCAAAAGCACCTAACCCAGCATACACCAAAATACGCCCGATGTTGTAAACTATTTTACTTTTTAAAAAGGGATTTTGAGCAGTTACCGCGAGCACCAAAGGACTGCACATGCCCGCACAATGAAGGCTACCAGCTAAACCGATCAACAGGGCTGTCCACCACATAGGCTGATTACATTACAATCAATTTCTCGTAATAATAGTCTTTGCCCTGCATTGACCATTGCATAGATACCCGATAGAGTCCTTTCTCCCAGCGTGCCAGTTTGAAACTTTGCTCGGGCTGATTCATCAACTCAAATCGCTGATCTAACCTTTCATCTGAGGGCCTCGCCACACGAAGCTCACCCCTTTTCATTTTTTCCAAGGATTGAAAAAAAACATCTACTTGTGCATCGGCCATTTTAATTATGGGTCGATCTTTCAAATCGGCCGTATTGCGTTGCTGGTTCATCTTTACCTGATGTACCAGTTCATCTTGGTAGTAGTTAGTGGAGACTAACGCAATATCTTCACGAACACACACAAAAACGAGGGTTCCAATAAATAGTGCAAAGAAGACAAATGATGTGATAACCCATTTCATAAAATTATTTTTTAAATGATTTAATCGGCCCGATAAATTTTGCGCGGGCTGTTCCAATTCTCTCGTTTCCGCGGTAGATCCCTAGTTCAACCACTGTCTTCATTCCTTGCAAGTCCTCTTCTCCGAGCTTGATCATAACCACTCCTTTAAGAATACCTTCTTTTGGCACCACGATTGATGGATCACCGATTTTTGTGAGTGTGGCTGCCGCAGGTGACTCCATTTTTAGTACCAAGGGTATGTCTTCGAACGTCTTGTTCATGAATTCGATGGTGTACAAGTTCGTAATTTTTCCGTCATCGGTCTTTGTGTACAAGGTGCCAGGAGCCTTCAGAATAGTGGTCTCAATGTCTGCACGCGTGAGAATAAAATACGATAAGAGGCTTAATAGAGCCGTCAGAACCACCGTGTAGCCAATGGTTCTTGGCGTCAATAACTTTTGCTTTCCCTGACTAACAGCGTTGAATGATGAATAGCGGATGAGCCCTTTTGGTTTTTCAACCTTGGTCATCACTTCGTCACAAGCATCGATACAAGCGGTGCAGTTAACACATTCCAGCTGAGTACCGTTTCGAATGTCGATACCGGTAGGGCACACGTGGACACACAATTTACAATCAATACAATCCCCCTGCTTATCAGTTATTTTCAGTTCGTCCTTTTTCAGCTTCCCTCTGGGCTCTCCGCGCAGCCAGTCAAACATTACCACAATGGAATCCTTCACTAGCAAGACGCTTTGCAATCGTCCATAAGGGCAAACAACCAAACAAGCTTGCTCCCTAAACCAAGCAAAGACCCCATAGAAAATGCCGGTAAAAACAACCAGACCGATAAAGCCGCTTAAATGTTCTGCCGGTGATTGCGAAACAATTTCCTTCACTTGCTTGATGCCAATCAGGTAGGACATGGCCACATGAGCAATCAGAACAGCAATGCCAATAAAGATAATGTGTTTGCTCGTTTTCTTGACAATCTTGTTGGTCGACCACGGGAGGTTATTTAGCCTGCGTTGCTGGTTGGCATCGCCTTCAATCCAATATTCTACTTTACGGAATACCATTTCCATAAAAAGTGTTTGCGGGCAAGCCCAGCCACACCAGATCCGGCCAAACGCCACTGTGAACAAAATGATGAATACAAAGAACGTGATGGCTGTGATGGCCAATAGAAAAAAATCCTGCGGCCAAAATACATGGCCAAACAGGATAAACTTGCGCTCAAAAATATTCAACAATAAAAACGGTCGATCGTGCCAAGTTAGGAAAGGTCCAATGAAAAAAAGCGTCAATAATACGATAGACACTACCGCTCGCCTGTTGTGAAATACACCGCGCGGCTTTTTCGCATACACCCAAACGCGCTTTCCCTGCGCATCTACTGTTCCTATCGAATTCCTGAATTCTTCGTCAAACTGATAATAATTTTCCCCTGCACCAACGCTCATAACCTTTTCTCATTAATTGGTTCAACTAGTAGTCCAATCCTTCCTTTCTTTTCTTCACCTACAATGAAGCTTGCACTTTTACACTATCCATCTTAACGCTATCCGTTTTCACCCCGCTCTTCTCGAATTCGATCAGATTTCCTTGCGGTTTTTTTGGATTGGCTGGATTTGAGCCGCGCATGGTTAGGATATAACTAGAAACATTGCGCATCTTTTCAGGACTGATTACTCCATCCCAAGCAATCATATTTGTGCCTGCCACTCCATGCTTCACCACTTTGAAGACTTCTGTGATTTTTCCCCCATGTAGCCAATAGTCATCAGTCAGATTAGGGCCAATATCACCCCCCCCATCTTTGCGATGGCATGATGCGCATGTATTCAGGAACGTTACTTTTCCATCGGCCAGTGCCAACGCATCGGTGGTTGCCTCAACAGTATTTTCGTCAATAGACGCTACCGGATTGGAGGCTTGCAACTTTTGTGCTTCTGCTTGTGCGTAAGCTACTTCGTTGTCATACTCCTGCAATTGTGAAGGCAGCGTATCGAACACATGAAAAACGAACAGATAAACCACTGCAAAACCAATGGTGAAATAAAACAACCATTTCCACCAAGGCGGCAAGTGATTATCCAATTCCTTGATTCCGTCATAGTTATGATCGAGCAAAATATCTGCTTCCTTTTCCATTGGCTTCAACGCATTCCAAGAATCCCAAAGCTTCTGCCATGCTGATGGAGTTGGCTTTATTTCAATTCCCAGACGCGCGGCCTTTTCTTGTTCAGCCTGTCGAACCATGATGTTGAGAACTTGCAACATATAGACGGCCACAAGTAGCACGAGGATCGCGATCACAAAAATGAACGCCACCACCAAATAGAATGATAACATAGGATCATCTAAAAAGGAGGCTGACTTTGACGCATCGGCTGTTTGTGAGAAAACACCAGGTGCGATGCCAAGTCCTAAAAAAAGAGTAATCAAAAACTTCTTCATAGTAAATGAGTTAAGTTGTCAGAGGGATTTTTTTCATTGCCATCGCTCAATGGGATTTGGCCCATTTCGTCCACGTATTTTTTGTCTACTTTAATTACCCACCAAAGCAATACGGTGAAGAAGGAAAAGAAAATGACAAACGAAATAGTTGGCCAAATCGCGATGTTATCAATATTCTGCAAAATATTCTTGTACATAACTTTAAGGTTTTTGTTCAGCTACTTCGGTCTTTATTTTGATGTCAGTACCTAGTCGTTGTAGGTAGGCGATCAAAGCCACAATCTCCGCCTCATTCTGGATTTCATAGCCTTCAACCTTCAAGCCCTCCGTAATTTTCTTGGCTTGCGCATCTAAGTCCTCATTCGCAGTCTGCTCGTAACCCTCCTCGTAAGGAACTCCAACCGTTCTTAGTGCGCTAATCTTACCTGGTGTTTGCGTCTTGTCAATGATCTGCTCGTACAGCCAAGGATAAGCTGGCATAATGGACCCAGTACTTACTTCCGTTGGCGCCAACATGTGGCGGAAGTGCCAGCTGTCTGCATACTTGCCACCGGTGCGCTGCAAATCCGGACCGGTGCGTTTTGATCCCCACAAGAATGGATGATCATACACATATTCACCGGCTTTTGAATATTCTCCGCCCTTCGGATCATAGCGTTGTACTTCGCTGCGGAATGGACGAACCATTTGAGAGTGGCAACCTACACATCCTTCGCGGATATAGATATCTCTTCCATGAAGTTCAAGCGGTGTGTAAGGCTTCACGGTTGCAATAGTTGGTATATTTGATTTGATAAGGAAGGTTGGAACCAGTTCGATCACGCCACCAATCAAAATGGCTACCAGTGCAAGTGTCGTAAACAATACGGGTTTACTTTCCAACGCATGGTGCCAGCCGCCCCCTGTATTTGAAGTTTTAATTAGCGGAGCTACTTCCACTTCTTCGTTGGCGATGAATTTTCCTGCATATGCAGTTTTCACCAAGTTATAGGTCATGATAAACACACCTGTCAGGTAGAGGAATCCACCAAATGAACGGAGCATGTACAATGGCAAAATTTTCGTAGTTGTCTCCAGGAAGTTTTGATAGGTCAAAAAACCATCTGGGTTAAACTCCTTCCACATAAGGCTTTGTATCACACCAGCAGTGTACATTGGAAGGGCATAAAAGATAATCCCAAGCGTTCCTAGCCAAAAGTGCACGTTTGCCAATTGAGGCGAGTATAATTTGGTGTTCCACATACGAGGAACCATCCAATAGAAAATTCCAAAGATCAAGAAACCATTCCAGCCCAAACCACCCACGTGTACGTGCGCCACAATCCAATCTGTGAAGTGAGCAATCGCATTGACATTCTTTAACGACAAGAGCGGCCCTTCTAGTGTTGCCATACCATAGGCCGTAACGGCAACTACCATGAACTTCAATACTGCATCTTCGCGAACGCGATCCCATGCACCACGTAGAGTAAGCAAGCCATTCAACATACCTCCCCAACTTGGGGCAATCAGCATGATGGAGAATACAACACCAAGAGATTGAGCCCAACCGGGTAATGCGGTATATAACAAATGGTGAGGACCAGCCCATATATAAATAAAAATCAACGACCAAAAGTGTACGATAGACAAGCGGTACGAATAGACAGGTCTATTAGCCGCTTTTGGCAAAAAGTAATACATCAAACCTAAAAATGGTGTGGTAAGAAAAAACGCAACTGCATTATGGCCATACCACCATTGCACCAACGCGTCTTGAACACCAGCATAAAAGGAATAACTTTTAAAAAGTGTTACCGGCATTTCAAAAGAATTGACAATATGCAATACGGCTACCGTGATGAATGTGGCGATGTAAAACCAAACCGCTACGTACATGTGCTTTTCCCTTCGCTTGACAATGGTGCCGATCATGTTCCAACCGAATACGACCCATACTAGTGCTATGGCAATATCAATTGGCCATTCAAGCTCGGCATACTCTTTTGAGGTGGTGATCCCCAATGGCAACGTGATGGCAGCTGCCAAAATGATCAACTGCCAGCCCCAAAAGTGAACCCAACTCAGGGTATCATTTAACATCCGTGCCTTCAACAGTCTCTGAAGTGAATAGTAGACACCTGCAAACATCGCGTTGCCCACAAATGCGAAAATTACCGCATTGGTGTGAAGTGGCCTTAGCCTTCCATACGAGGTATACTGGAGGTCGAAATTAAAAATGGGGTAGAAAAGCTGAATGGAGATCAGCAACCCCACCGTCATGCCAACAATGCCAAAGATGACCGTGGCAATGATAAAGGCCTTGACAATTTTGTTGTCGTACTGAATCTTTTGTAATTCCATAGATAGGTTGGTCTGTTTATGGCTATAAAAGTAGCCTCCGACTCAACCGACTGGCCATGATAGGTGCCAGTCAACTAGATGACTTTTGTCAGGAATTTGAAAAAAAACGCTATTGCGTGAAATCTCTAAAGCCCTCTATAGTAGCAACGATTTTGGCTAAATCGCCATCCGACTTGATAGTCAGCTTGTTGTCTGAAATGAGTTTTTCCACCGAGTCCTTTTGATCACTCGTTATTATTTCTCGTGTACGCCACCTTTAGATGAATCCTTTTTCTTATCCTCGAACAACATCCTCACAGATGGTCCATAGGTGTCGTCATACTGCCCGCTTTTCATATTCCAGATAAAAGCACCCAAAAAGAAGACTGCAATAGTCAAAGAAATAGCGATTAACAAAATAATGATTTCCATTAGTGATTTTTTAAATTGTTCAATCCACGTGATGCCCAATTAACAGCCAACGTACTAAAACCAACAACACTCACGCTGCTAATGGGCATGAGTATAGCAGCAATCAAAGGTGATAGATTTCCGGTAACAGCAAAGCTCAACGCGATGATGTTGTAGAAGAAAGAAATTCCAAAGGCGATCTTTAAAATTTGTGTAGCGCTTTTACTTAGTCTCAAAAAGGAATTAAAATGAGACAGTTGGCTGCCCTGCAAAATACCGTCACAAGCCGGAGTAAAAATACCGGTGTCATCCGTCACCGCAATACCTACCTGACTTTGTTTCAATGCGCCCGAGTCATTCAATCCATCTCCTAACATCGCCACTCGTCTACCCTGCTTTTGCAAATCCGATACGTAATTCATCTTATCATGCGGGTCCTGATTGAACCTTAGGTCAATAGGCAGCGGGAAAACTTCGCGCATTCGCTGCTCTTCACTTTTTTGATCGCCCGAAAGCAACGCGACACATTTCTGCCCCAACGATGCTACTAACTCTTTGATATTTGAGCGAATCGAAGTTTCTACGTTAAAATAACCACGTACTTCCTGATCTATTGAAACAAAAACACGAGTTGAACTAGCCGCTCTTTCCTCAATGGAGGCGACAAAATACGATGAGCCAATTTTTAAATTGTGTCCATTCACATTTCCACCAATACCTTTGCCTGTCAGTTCATAAAAATCAGTTACTGAATCCGTTAAATGGGTGCGGATAGATTGCGAAATCAATTTGCTAAGGGGATGAGAAGATGAAGACGTCAACTGTTTTACCCAAGCCAACTCATCTTCTTCCAACACCCCCACAAACTTTACATGTGATGCACCATGTGTGATGGTACCCGTTTTGTCAAACACAACAGCATCAACTTGGGCCAATCGTTCAATGACATCTGCATTCTTAAGGTAAAAACCATGCTTCCCAAAAACCCGTAGCATATTGCCGTAGGTAAATGGAGCAGCCAAGGCCAAGGCGCATGGACAGGCCACCATCAATACCGAAGTAATGACCAGCCACATTTGAGCAGGATTAAAAAAATACCAGTACAGGGCCGTCACTACTGCCAATGCCATCACCGCCCATGTGAATGCGCGCGCGGCCCGGTCAATTATCTTTTTGTAACTGCTTTCTTCAGCTTTCTGAAAGATCTCGTTGTTCCACAAACTGGTAAGGTGGCTTTGTGAGGTTTTCTTTTCTACCACCAATTCAACTGGCTGCCCCAATAAACGCCCTCCCGCATACACCAAGTCACCCTTAGCCACCTTTACAGGTTTCGATTCGCCAGTGACGAAACTATAATCGACAAATGTCTCACCATTCAACAACCGGCTGTCCGCGGGAATGATTTCCAGATGACGAACGCGAATGCGATCACTTGGTTGTAATTCGTACACGATCACGGGTGCCCAATCCGATCCCATCCATTTCTGAATAGCCAGTGGAAAGTAAGATTTGTAGTCTCGATCAAAGGCTAGGCTTTCGTACGTTTTGCTTTGAAACCAACGGCCTATCAATAAAAAGAAAACCAGCCCGGATAGTGAATCAAGGTAACCCGGACCTGTGTCCGAAAAGATATCATAGCTGCTACGCAAAAACAAAGCTGCCAAACCAACGGCTATAGGCACATCAATGTTGATTTGCCTTTGCTGAAAACTCTTCCAGGCATTTCTGAAATAATCTTGTCCACTATGGACAACCGCAGGAATCGCCAGAGCAAAATTTAAAAAAGAAAACAATGCTTTTAGTACGGGATCCGAGCCGTCCAGTCCCAGATATTCAGGGAAACTGAGCAACATAATATTCCCAAAACAAAACCCAGCGATGGCCAACTTGAGAACCAATGACCGATCAGTAGCAGGTTTGCCTTGCGCCTCCAGCCGAATAGTTGGCGCATACCCCAGTGAAGCTAATAGCGTTGCGATTTTTGAAAGTGACAGAAGAGCGGGATTAAAACTAATGGTAACCTGCTTCCGGCTGAAGTTCACTTCCGATTTCAAAACACCGACATCCAATCGTTGCAGATTTTCCAACAGCCAGATACATGAAATACAATGTATTGCCGGTACAAAAAATTGGACAGTACTGTAAGAATCTGAATCAAACGCCAGCAATTTTTTCCGAATGGTGTTCTCGTCTAAGAAGGCATATGTCTCGTCTGCCACAAAGCGCTGGGAAACGCCCGGTGCTTTTGTATATGAATAATATTCACAGAGATTATTCTCATTCAATATCTCATACACCATTTTGCAGCCCTGACAACAAAATCTCTTTTCATCGGCTATCACTATGTCCGATGAGCATTCTTGTCCACAATGAAAACAGGCTATTTCTATTTCTACCATTTGATCCGGTGCTTAATGAAAATATTTTTTTAATACGCCTTCTAGTCCTTGGCTTGATAAGTCCAGATCGGGCACTCCAAATGATTGACCACATCTTCAGCAATACTTCCAGACAAAAAATGGTTGAGTCCTTTTCTGCCATGTGTTGCCATGGCAACCATGTCTGCGTCAATACTTTGCACGAAATTTCTAACACCACTTTCCTGATCAATATCATTGAATACATTCAATGTATAATCTTTCAACATAAATCGCTTGGCGAAGTCTTTAAGCGCTTTTTGGGTGATCGTATCTCGTTTAAAAGAACCGGGCGTATTCACATACAGTATATGGAGTTTCGCGTCAAAGAAATTCTGCAACTCCTTTACTTTCAACGTCAGCGCCTCTGCCTCCAAGTCTAATTCATTGGCAAATACTATATTCTTTATACTAGCCATTTTTGTTTCCTTCTTTATCGCCAAAACGGGTACTGTTGAGCCACGCACGATTTTCTCAGTATTCGATCCAATCAAGAATTCTTTCGCACCAGAAGCCCCGTGTGTACCCATTAACACCAAGTCAATTTCTTTATCAACTACAAACTGCTTGATCGTTTGGGATGTGGCGCCAAATTCAACATGGCAGAAAACGGGAGGTCCGTCCGCTGCCCACTTTTCAACCATCTTCGCAAACTTCTTTTCAGCCGCTGCTTTTGTTTCATTCATGAATGATTGCTCAAAATAGAGGGTAGGCATCACCACCGTCTCATGCATGACAGGCACTTCCACCACGTTGAGTAAAAACACCTGACCCTTGCTTTGTCGACCAATTTCTACGGCCAATTTGAAAGCTTGAACGGCCGGGTCAGAAAAATCACATGGAACTAATATCTTTTTCATAAGGGTTGATTTTTTAGTTGAACCAAAAATAACAGAATGTGGCGCTGTTCCAATTGATTGTGATCATTTTAGAAAATGACTTTTGTCACCTTCCAGAAAAGATTGAAAGCCTTGCTGCCTAGGCCTTTTGAGAACCTGGGTGCGAAAAATGCTGTAACGCACGCATCGCCAACAACAAACTCAGAAATGTTAGAAACGCCCCCATGAGCATGGGAGCTCCCGGAAAATATATTGGCGAACTCGATGAGGTGAAATAACTGAACAACTGGGTCATTAACAATGGCCCAGCAATAGAAGTGGCACTCATTAACCCCGTTAATGCGCCTTGCAACTCTCCCTGCTCATTGGCAGGTACTTGGGTAGATATAATTCCCTGAAGTGCGGGTCCGGCAATACCTCCCAGGCAATAAGGAATCAGAAACACAAACATCATCCAACCGGCAGTGGCAAAACTGAACAAAACGAAGCCAATTACATACAAGCCTAATCCGATATAAAGCGATCTTTTTTGCCCCCACTTTGGAATGACAACGCGAATCAATCCACCCTGCACAGCCGAAATCAAAACCCCGACAGCCGTCAATGACCAACCGATCATGGCAGGGCTCCATTTAAATTTCTCAATGGTATAAAATGACCAATTGCTTTGCACCGCGTGTGCCGCTATGTAAATTAATACCAGCGAGGCAACTAGTCCGATGATCAATGGGTAACGTTTTAAGTTGAGTAGCGAATTTATGGGATTAGCTCTTTTCCAATCAAACGCTCTTCTATTTTCGATCTTTAACGACTCAGGAAGAATAAAAAAACCGTACAGGCAATTGACGAGACTAAGCCCAGCGGCTACTAAAAAAGGAATTCTGGCACCATAGTTACCCAAAAGTCCTCCGATCGCGGGGCCAACTATAAAACCTAACCCAAATGCTGCACCAATCATTCCAAAATTCTGCGCCCTCTTTTCGGGTTCACTAATATCAGCTATATACGCACCGGCCGTTGTGAAGCTGGCGCCCATACCGCCCGCAACAAGCCGACCTAAAAAGAGCCATCCGATGGTAGGGGCAAATGCCAACAAAATGTAATCAAGTCCAAAGCCTAAAAGTGAGGCAAGCAGCACCGGGCGCCTTCCGTATTGGTCGCTTAGCGCACCCATAACAGGTGAACACAAAAATTGCATCGCTGCAAACGCAAAAAGCAAATAGCCACCCAATCTTGAAGCCTCACTATTCCCCACCTGCCCCAACTCCATAATCAATGCGGGCATAACTGGGATAATGACACCAAAACCGATGCAATCAATTAAGATCGTAACGAAAATAAATCCAAGGGCGGGAGTGCGTGAGGTCGTCAAAGCCTATTATTTCAATGCAATAAAACCAAAATAGGCAAAAAACAGAAGTCTCTGGTAGTAAGGAGGGGAAGTTTGATGCAACCCATTCGCAAATAAACTCGTCTAATTCATCACACGCAGATGCAACCCTTTCTGCTTTCAACTTGTCTATGCATCGTAACTAACAAATCTTAAAAACTCATTGTATGAAAAAAATGATTCCCTTTCTTGTAATGGCGATGGTTGGGTTCACCTCGGCTTTTGGTCAATCAAAAGAAATTCGCAGTGTGGGCACTTTTACAAAAATCTCGTTTCGCGTGCCAGGCAAATTGGTAGTGCGTCAGGGAAGCCCGCAAAAAGTTGAGATAGAAGGAGATAAAACCACTTTGTCTAAAATTGAAACAGAAGTGAAAGGGGATAGACTGATGATTGGCAATGAGGAAAAATGGAATTGGGGCTGGCGCGATAGCGAGCGGGTCATGGTTTACATTACTGTGAAAGATGTTACAGGTCTTAGTGTTTCAGGTTCGGGTGAATTAATCACCGAAGGACGAATCAACACCGATCAAATGGATTTAAATGTCAGTGGATCAGGATCCCTTCAAACGGACGTGAACGCAACCGGAGAGGTAGAAGCTAACGTTTCAGGCTCTGGAAGAATCGATGTAAAAGGCAATTGCCGCAGTATTGAAAGTGATATCAGTGGGTCAGGTAGAGTCAGTGCCTCGTTGACCATCAAAGAAGACGCAAGTATTGATATCTCGGGATCAGGAAAGTTTGAAGGCAGCGGAACAGCCAACGAAATAAAAACAAACATTAGTGGTTCCGGAAAAGTATACGCGTCTAATCTTGAAGTTGACAAATGTGACATCCGCATCTCTGGATCAGGCGATGTAGAAATTAATGTAAAGAGTGAGTTAGATGCCAATATCTCTGGAAGCGGCTCTGTAAGTTACAAGGGAAATCCAAGTCACGTGCGAGGGAATTCTTCAGGAAGTGGGAAAGTGAGAAAAATGTGACATAGATACCTATTGTAATTCAAAGCGAGCGGGGGTGAGAACCTCCGCTTTTTTGTTGAATTCCTCTCCGTTAACCGATCGATTTCTCATGAACCAGCGCGCCCTCTACAATCAGAAACTGCGCTAAGCAATAAGTTAGCATGATCAGTGCACCTGCTGCAGAAAAGGCATTATGAAATTTATTGATGGCGAGCACAGAGTCGGAAACCATAAATAGAACGGCACCAATAAATATCAAAAGGAAACTCTTGGAATTAGTTCGCCCATATCGAAACAAAGCTGTCAAAGCCATCAGGGTAATAGCCAATGCATAAACCATCACCGGTATTCGCAAAGCACCCAAAAACGGATAAAGAATCGTAACCAATCCTGTACCCGCCAGAATAATCGGAAAAGCAGAGCGAACTTTTTGCGAGCCTAAGAGCTCTTTTGATGAAGAGATCGTTTGTAATTGGCGATAACAAAAAATGTATACTATATGCCCTGTCAAAAAACTAGCTAAGCCACTTATGAAAAATAAGGAATCCTTCGATTGAAAGATTAAAAGAACATCACCCAACCAACAAAAAAACAAAGCGACCAAAAACAAACGCGATCGCGCGGGCGACATCACCCAATAATGTGCCATCAATCCGATCATGATCAGTGGCTTGAAAACTACGGAGTGTCCCGGATAGTCGAAAATAGCAGTCCCCAATTCTGCACTTGCACCGATCGCAAAAATATGAACAGGTAGGTCTCTTCTAATTTGCATAGGTTCTCCTTTTTCGCATAAATAAAAATAATAGAGCCACACCACACAAAGCAGCACAGACGCTAAAGGTCATCAAAAATTGCTTTGTATCATTTCCATAAATATAGGATGAAACAAGTGCGCCCAAACCGATGCCCATCTCCATAAAAATATAAAAAGAAGCTATGCCCCTCCCCCGGTGTTGTTCATCACACAAGTCTGTAGCCCATGCCAATAGTGTTGGTGACGTAGATCCCTGCGCTAATCCGTACAAAATAGCCCCCACAATTAACCAGGTAGCATTGTTGGCCAACCCGAACGTGAGCATCGCGACTAGCATAAGGGGAATTGACAATTTCAACACTGCCACCCGACCATACCGATCAGATGCTTTTCCTGCTACCAACCGAATGACTAGGCTCGAAACGGTTAAAAAAGTAAACAGGAGCCCTTTGTTCTTGATGCCCATCGCAGATCCAAAATCGGGAAGTAACGTAAAGGCCGTTCCATAGGAATAGGCAGTCAATAGCATAACAAAAGCAGGAGCAAAAACACTTGGTTCGAAGATATCCTTTCTGGACACTTTTAAAACATCCAAAGCTACCTTCCTTCTTTCCTTCAACGTTTCTCTTACTTGCATCATAATAACGATCGACAAAAAAGCAAAAAGAGAAGACACATAAAACATAACGGAGATACCGAAATTGTTTGCCACCGCGCCACCAATGGCCGGGCCACCTGCCATACCGACAGCTCCTGCCGTCCCAATCCATCCCATGGCTTCACCTCTCTTGTTAGATGGAATGGTGTCAGTGATGTAGGCGGCAACTCCTGTAGGTGTAAAACCCGTAGAAAAACCATGAACAAGTCGTAACAAAAGAAATCCCGCGATAGAAGTAAGCACGGGGTATAAAAAACTACAGAACAAACAAACCACGCTTCCCACCAACATAACTGGCTTCCTCCCCCATCGATCAGTTAGTTTGCCGCTGAACGGGCGAGACAACATTGCGGTGAGCGTAAACAAAGAAATAATAAAGCCCTTGTAATCTGCTCCTCCCAGATTGCTCAGAAAATCCGGTAATTCCGGAATGAGCATGTTGAAGCTGGCAAAAAACAATACAGAACTGATGCACAAAAACCAAAACTGCGATGAGTAGGCGTGTGATGCAGGCTTAGGATTCATTCTTTGCAGCAGCTTCTTGGCCTTCTAGTAAATATGCTTTGATAAAATCATCCAGGTCGCCATCCAGCACGCTCTGCGCATCATGGCTCTCCACGCCTGTCCGAGCATCTTTCACCAATTTATAGGGATGTAAAACGTAGTTTCTAATTTGCGAACCAAAATCAATCTTCATTTTTCCAGCCTCCACTTTATCGCGCGCTGCGTTGCGTTTTTCCATTTCACGCTGGTACAATTTTGATTTCAACATTTGCATGGCGCGTTCGCGATTCGCGTGCTGGCTTCGTTCCACCTGGCACACAATTACAATTCCCGATGGCTTGTGTGTAAGCTGTACCTTGGTTTCTACTTTGTTAACGTTCTGCCCGCCTGCTCCACCCGAGCGCGATGTTTGAATTTCAATATCGGCAGGGTTCACTTCAATCTGAATGGTGTCGTCTACTTTGGGATAAACAAAAACAGAAGCAAATGACGTGTGTCTCCGCTGGTTAGAATCAAATGGGGAAATGCGCACCAAACGATGAACACCAATTTCCGATTTCAGTTTTCCGTATGCAAATGGACCCTCAATCTCTAATGTTGCCGATTTGATCCCTGCAACCTCACCAGATTGATAGTCAATTTGAGAAACCTTATACCCACTCTTTTCCCCCCACATGATATACATGCGGTTAATCATATCTGCCCAATCATTGCTTTCCGTTCCACCTGCACCAGGATTGATCTCCAGCACCGCACTCAACTGATCCTCTTCCTGGCTGAGCATTTTCTTGAATTCCAGTTCCTCCACAGCTTTGGCTACCTTGGGAAACTCAACATCCAATTCTTCTTCACTCACATCGCCTGCTTCGTGAAACTCATTTAAAACTTCCAAATCCTCCACCAACTTATTGACTTGGGCATACGCATCTGTCCAAATCTTTTTAGATCTGATATTTTTTAGGATTACTTCCGCCTCTTTGGGCTTATTCCAAAAATCTGCTTGGTGGGTGATGCGTTCTTCGTCTTCTATTTCTACAATCTTACGGTCGTAGTCAAAGATACCGCCTGAGGGCGGCAACACGGGCTTTTAGGTCCTTTAATTGTTCAGTGGTCATCTTGTTGGTGCTAAAATAAAAAGCAAAAATAAACAATCGATATATACTTTCATCGATTGAACTGGTAATAGGGCGATGTGTAATCAACGGTGCGAATCGATACACCACGAGCCACTTTCTTGTATTTGGGTTTTGTCAAAGTCAACACGCCTCCCGCGGCAGCCACACCTAGCGCTCGCTGATTCGCCTCATCAAAACCACTCTTATTTGTGCCAATCAAAACATTAACTTGATCGATGGCAATATAGCCGACTCCGCCCACGAGCAATGCGCGCCCAAGGGTTTTAGTAAAGCTTCTATTTTTTTGGTTTCGCAATGAAAACTTTGCAATCCGTTGAAAAGGTATTGTGTCAAGTGCAGCTGTGATCAAAGTAAAATCGGTTAGCTCGGTAATATACCCTTCCACCAACCGTTGATCCTTTAACTTAAATTTAAAATAGTCACCCTCGGTAAATCGCCCAAAAACATTTCCTTTTTGCAAGAAAACCATTTGCTTTTGTGAGAACCCACAAGTCGCGATGAATAAAAAAAATAGGAGTAATCTAATCGATACGAAGTTCACGCAATTTCAACGTAAAGCCTTTCAACACATTTTCACCAGAAAGAGATCGATCAAAGCCAGAGACAGTATCTGTTTCTCCATTGCCCCGATAAATCCAAACCTTCTCTCTGGCGGGGTCGATTAGCCAACCCAACTTCACTCCATTGCCGACATACATTTTCATTTTCTGTTGTAATTCAACCAATGAATCGCTGGATGATTTCACCTCTACAACAAACTCTGGAACTAGCTTAACAAACTTTTTTCGCTCTTCTTGCGATAATTTCTTCCATGATGATTTTGCAATCCACGCCACATCTGGCATTCGTAATGAATTGTCAGGCAACAAATAACTACCCATTGCATCAGTAATAAAACCTAGCTTATTTTTCAAATTCCATTTTGAAAGTTGCGCGATAATGATACCATTTATTATGCTACTTCTGGTAAAATTAGGTACCATAATATAAATGACTTTGTTGGCGTCACGCTCGATGCGCAAATCTGGATTGTCCTCTAAAAAGCGCATAAACTCCCCGTCCGTCATTCGGGGGGTATTCGCCTTTACTGTTTGGAAATCACCCATGGGATAAAGTTAAAACAATCTCCGAAATTCATTTGAAGTCTACATCCTTGGCTTCCATGGAACTTCGTCCACCTTTAGCTCTTGCGCCATCATGCGGCATAACACAAACAAGTAATCAGAAAGTCGATTTAGGTATTTGATGACTAATGGCTCAACCACTTCGTGTACATTCAACGCAATGGTTAATCGCTCTGCCCTTCGGCAAACAGTACGCGCCACATGCCCAAATGAAACAGACAGATGCCCGCCTGGCAAAACAAAAAACCGCATTGGTGGAAGTTCGCTATCAATCTTGTCCATCTCATGTTCGAGGAAAACAACATCTGCTTCTTGCAATGAAGGTATTTTTACTTTGCTGTTACCCGGCTCGGTAGCTAAAATAGAACCGATGGTGAAGAGGCGATCCTGAATCTCAACTAAAACTTCTTTTCTCTTTTGATTGACTTCTTGGTCTCGGACAAGGCCGATATAAGAGTTTAATTCGTCAATAGTGCCATAGGTATCAATACGTAAGTCTGCTTTGGATACACGCGTGCCTCCAAATAATGACGTGATTCCTTCATCGCCCGTCTTGGTGTAAATCTTCATCCCTCAAAGTTCGAAGATAAAAAGCGAAAGATCAAACTTCTGATACTTCTACAGCATCTTATCGGAAAAACAAGCTAATAGATTTTGATCTACCTGAAAAAACAAAACTTACCCTTAATGAGCAACTGCCACGGTAGCGGGATTACGAGTGACTTTTTCATTCTTGCGATCCCACTCAATCAATCCATCGCGCAACCGAATAATGCGATGGGAATAATGGGCGATGTCGTCTTCATGAGTCACTAAAATGATCGTGTTGCCTTTATCATGCAAGTCTTGAAAAAGATTCATGATGTCGTAAGAAGTCTTAGTATCTAAGTTACCGGTAGGCTCATCCGCCAAAATAATTGATGGGTTATTAACTAAAGCACGGGCAATGGCGACCCTCTGTCGCTGACCACCCGACAACTCGTTGGGCTTGTGGTGATAGCGATCGCCCAGATTCACGCTCTCTAATGCGCTCATCGCGATTTCTTCACGTTCAGATCGGCTATAGCCTGCATAAATTAAAGGCAGTGCCACATTCTCAAGAGCAGAAGCTCTTGGCAAAAGGTTAAATGTCTGAAATACAAACCCTATTTCCTTGTTACGAATCGCTGCCAATTCGTTTTCAGTCATCTCACTTACTTCATGGCTGTTAAGCCGATACGTTCCGTTTGTTGGAGAGTCCAGACAGCCCACAATATTCATCAACGTGGATTTGCCCGAACCGGAAGGGCCCATGAAAGCGACATATTCTCCTTTATCTATTGAAATTGAAATCGACTGGAGGGCATTGACAATATTGTCGCCCATTTTATAAACTTTCGATATTTCGTGGGTTTCGATAATTTTGCTCATGTATCTTTTTTAATGGATGCTATTAGTTGGCCTAAAGTTCTATTGAACTGATCAAACGCCTTTTGGTTTCAAATCAAGGCAAAATTGAGCTAAAAAATTCATTTAATTTCCCAAATACTGGTTTTGAGACGGTTGAGAGGCGGAAAGGTTACCGTTGGCGACCATTGATTTCAAAACTAAACGTCCGATCCTCATACTGAAAGGTGGCCAGATCGTACACTCTCTCTACAAATTCTGCCCTATTTTGATGATCAATCAGGATCACAGTGGAACAACGTGTGCCGTACCCATTTGTTTTGATAAACATGGATGAAAGCGCCCGCTCCCGATCTAAACCAATTCCTGTTTCCGGTAATTGTTCATCTGGCGCTCGTTGTTCGTCCATTAGAAAACCAAATAGTTCAGCTGGCTTTAATGCGGGTTGAGCCAGTAGTGCGTTCCATTTTTCTTTACCTCTTTCCACTTTGGGCCAGGGCGTATCCAGCAAATGGTTGCTCAATCCGTGTATCCCTCGCTCAATTTTTTCCGGACTCCCACTATAATTCGAATAGTAAAAAAGATCATTGCTATTTCCAACTATGAGATTGAAACCATTGTATGCTTTTCCTTCTTGCTCAACCTGTTTTAAGTACAAGTGCGGATCCATTTCACCAGCCAAATAGTCACTCACGAGTTGACCTCTAGTTGGTGCATTAGGGTTGATATTGTGCGGATCGCGATAGTTTGTCACCATACTTATCCTGCCTGTTTTTGTCATCGCCATCCAGGTACCGTGTGCTTCCAAATCGCGTCCACCTAGAATAGAGGGTTGATCTTTCCAAAATGCTGCGGGAGCCGTTTTACGACTATAAAATTCGTCCCGATTGGCGGCAACTATTAATTTGTAGTTCGGATGTCGGTTAACAGAAATAAAAATCAGGCACATGTTATTGCTTGTTTTCGAATAACTCCAATTGCGCAGGCAATAGTTGAAACGATCTTCGATGATATGGGGTGATCCCTAGTAAACGTATTCCATCTCTATGCTGAACCGTTGGATAACCCATATTGCTTTCCCATCCATAACCTGGATATTGATGCGAGAGCTTTTCCATTAAACTATCTCTGTAGGTTTTAGCAATAATCGATGCGGCTGCTATTGATAAATACTTACTATCGCCTTTTACGATGCATCGATGTTCTATTTTCCGGTAAGCGACAAAACGATTTCCATCGATCAACAAAAATTCGGGTTCTACTTCTAATTGATCCAAGGCGAGATGCATGGCCTTAAACGAAGCATTCAAAATATTGATTTCATCTATTTCCTGGTGACTGACTTCTGCCACTGCCCAAGCTAACGCGGCACCTTTGATTTCTTCTTGCAATTGCTCTCGGTCCTTTTTCTTTAACTGCTTTGAGTCTGTCAATAACTTGTGCTTATATTTCTTAGGAAGAATTACTGCTGCAGCCACCACTGGCCCTGCCAAACAGCCACGACCCACTTCATCGCAACCAGCCTCGATCTTGTCTTTGGTATAGCTTGACTTGAGCATGTATTTAAAGCACAAAAGTACAAAGTTATGGGTTGGCCTCTAGCTCGAACTTTCTAACTTTAAACTTTCGATTTTTAGCTCTTGAACAAACAACGATGCAAAACCCTTGGAAGACCCTTTCAACCAAAGTCATCTACGACAACCCATGGATAAAAGTAGAGGAGCATCAGGTTTTAAATCCTGCCGGTGGTGAAGGCATTTATGGAAAAGTGCATTTCAAGAACAAAGCGATTGGCATTGTTGCACTGGATGAAAAAAGGAATACCTGGCTGGTCGGTCAATTTCGTTATCCATTAAATGAATGGAGTTGGGAAATTCCTGAGGGCGGTGGATCTCTTGCATCCAACCCGTTGGAATCTGCACAGCGAGAACTAAAAGAAGAAACTGGGATCACCGCAGAAAAATGGACACTATTGGTGCGAACACATCTATCTAATTCGGTATCGGATGAGGAAGGACTTGTTTTTCTGGCCGAGGGTTTGACTCATGGAATGGCAGCCTTGGAAGGCACCGAAGCTGATTTGAAAGTGCAGAAACTTCCCTTTGCTGATGCACTGCAAATGGTATTAGATGGAAAAATCACGGACAGCCTAAGTGTGATGGGTATTTTGAGAGTGGCCAGGGAATTAAATATCTAAAAGAATTCAAGGTCGATAGTCCATAGTCGATTGACCATGGCCTATCGACAATGGACTATCGACCAAAGAATGGAATTAAAAAATTATAAAACGCACGCGAAAGAAGGTTTTCACCTGGCCTACCCTGTTATGCTCAGTCAATTGGGGCACGTAACAATGGGCGTTGCAGACAACATAATGGTCGGCAATTTGGGCGCTGCTAATCTGGCAGGAGCAGGCTTGGCCAACGTGGCTTTCAATTTTCTGTTACTTTTCGGCATCGGTGTTTCCTACGCTATCACTCCATTGGTTTCAACCGCAGACGGAGAAAGAGATGACACCAAAATTGCTTCCATACTAAAGCATGGTTTGCTAATCAATGTTTGCAATAGCTTGATTCTTGTCGCTATTGTTTCTGTCGGGATGAACGTGCTCTTTCACATCAATCAGCCACCAGAAGTAGTTGTTCTTTCTATCCCTTATCTAAGCATTATTACGTTCTCGCTCATTCCCATTTTGGTGTTTCAGACTTTTCGTCAATTTACTGAAGGCTTATCGCTGACACGTATTGCGATGATCATTGTCATCAGCGCAAATGTGGTGAATATCGGACTAAATTATCTATTGATTTACGGGCATGGTGGCTTTCCGGCACTGGGTTTAAATGGAGCAGGATATGCCACGTTGACCTCACGAATTTTAATGGCTGTAGTTTTTGCGGGATACGTTTACCTCGCACCACGTTTCAAAAAATTCAGAATTGGATTTTCCATTGGCAACTATTCCAAGGCACTATTAAACAAAATGTTGCACATCGGAATACCGGCTGGCATGCAATTTATTTTCGAAGTAGCTGCTTTTGATTTCTCTTTAGTGATGATGGGATGGCTAGGAACGCAAGCGCTGGCGGCCCATCAAATTGCGATCAACTTAGCCACCATAAGTTACATGACTACTTCAGGCTTGGCGGCAGCCGCCACCATACGTGTCAGCCATTTTTTGGGCAAGAAAGATTTTGGTAATCTTCGGCAAGCCGCGTACTCCCTTCTAGGCGTTGCTTTATTGATTATGACGGCTTGGGCGATTTTTTTTATTGTGGGGAGAAATTTTCTTCCAGTGCTGTATGTTCACGATGCCGAGGTAATTGCAATCGCTGGTCCTTTATTGGTGATCGCGGGATTTTTCCAATTAAGTGATGGTGCTCAGGTTGTTTGTATCGGTGCACTAAGAGGATTACAAGATGTCAAAATTCCATCTTTATTGATTTTTATATCGTATTGGATAATTGGACTGCCGCTTGGCTATTTACTCGCGTTTGTACTCGGATGGGGTGCGATCGGAATTTGGCTGGGACTCCTGCTCGGTTTGACATTAACTGCTTCGGCCATGTTTTTACGATTTAAGAAACTGGCTGGTTCTTTAAAATAACAGTTTTTCTTTCTTACCTTTTCACCAACTGAAAGCACACGAAAATGAGTAAAGTTGAGGCCAAGCCGGTAAAGCTCTCGCAAACCACCATCACAGAGTTAATGATTCCTGCTTACGCGAATTTTGGAGGCAAAATTCATGGCGGCACACTTCTTTCCATGATGGATAAAGTCGCCTATGCCACCGCGAGCAAACATGCTGGTTCCTATTGCGTGACGGTTTCTGTAGACAAAGTTGAGTTTCTGCAGCCTGTAGAAGTAGGAGAATTAGTATCGATGCATGCATCCGTTAACTATGTAGGTAACTCGTCACTGGTAGTAGGCATTCGGGTGGAGGCTCAAAACGTCAAGTTAGGAACCATCAAACACACGAACTCATCTTACTTCACCATGGTAGCCAAAGGCGATGACGACAAACCCATGCAGGTACCCAAACTGACCTTAGAGAATGACGAGGATGTGAAAAGGTTTATCGAGGCGATGCGAATGAAAGAAATCAAAAGTTCAGTCAACGAAAAAATGCATGATGCCAAATCAAAAATTGAAGTAGACAACGCACGTGAGTTGCTAAAAAATGAACGTTGTCAAATTAAGATCAGACTTTGATTCATTGAAATAATTGTGTTCAAACGGTCATTTAACGCCAAATTGTTTTAAAATTGTAGCCTCAAAAACTAATTACAAACTCCTCTCCGCATGAAGTCTTTCTTTTCTGTTCTGTTCTTTTTTGTCCTCACCGTGGCCTATTCTCAATATCCGATTATACTCTCGCAAAGAGAACAAGCGAAAGTGATTGACGAGCTATTAGAAGATCGTCTGCGCACTGTTCTTCCTGCCATTATGAGGAGAGAAGGCTTTGATATGTGGGTGATCATCTCGAGAGAATACAATGAAGATCCGATTATCAGAACAATGCTTCCGGCCACCTGGTTTGCAGCTCGTAGAACCACCATGTTGGTTATTTATGACAAAGGGAAAGACGCCAGAGGGAATGATCTGGGTCTTGAATATTTGGCCGTAGCTCGCTACGATGTAGGCAAAATGTTTAGACGCGCCTGGGATCCTGATCATCAGCCAGACCAATGGGGCCAACTCGCCAAGATTGTAGAAGAAAGAAATCCTAAAAAGATAGGTGTCAACAAGGCGCCTTCATGGGGTCATGCAGATGGGTTGACTGCGAACGACTATGATCAATTTCTGACCGCTTTGCCTAAGCGCTTGTATACACACGTGGCCTCTGCCGAAAAATTAGGTGTAGCATGGCTTGAAACACGAACGGAGAGAGAAATGATTATCTACCAGCAGATTTGCCGAATCGCTCACGAAATCATTGCGGAAGGATTTTCAGACAGAGTCATTCAGCCGGGTATAACCACTACCGAAGACGTGGTTTGGTGGTATCGCGAAGAAATCAAGCGACTAAAGCTCGACACCTGGTTCCAACCATCTGTATCCATACAGCGACAAGAACCTGAAACCATAACCGCCAAGCGTCCGCAACCTTTGGTCATTCTTCCAGGGGATCTTTTACATGTCGACTTCGGTATTACCTACCTGAGACTTAACACCGATACCCAACAGCATGCGTACATTCTGAAGCCAGGGGAAACCGAAGTGCCTGAACATTTACGCAACGCATTTAAGAGAGGAAATAAACTTCAAGATATACTGACAAGCAATTTCAAGGAGGGAAAAACGGGCAATCAAATTCTAGCCGACACTCGCAAACAGGCGATAGACGGGGGAATTACTCCTTCCATTTACACGCATCCAATTGGCTTTCATGGTCATGCAGCTGGCACTACCATAGGCATGTGGGATATGCAAGGTGGTGTACCCTTTACAGGCGACTACCCGATGCATTTTAATACCGCTTATTCCATTGAATTGAATGCCTCGGTCTATGTGATCGAATGGAAAAAGGAAGTGCGCATTCAATTAGAAGAAGATGGCTATTTTGACGAGAAGGGGTTTAGATATATTGATGGAAGACAAAATGAAATTATTTTGATCCCAAAGCCAGATACAATAAATCGCTAGCCCAAGAAAAAATACGCGGCAAAACTGACTGTTATGAACTATGTAGCGAATGAAATTGATTAGAGTAGTACATACCATCTACGGCTTTTTTGTTTTTTCCGTCTTGTTTTTCCTTTTTTTGCCGCTGCTATTAATTCCAATTATTCTTCCGGAGAAATTTAAATTAGTTGGTATTTTCAATCGCTGGTGGGCGAGGTTGATGTTTATCTTTTGCTTCCTACCCTTTCGGGTTGAAACTCGTGGTAGGCTAGACAGCAATCGGCAGTATATTTTTTGCCCCAACCATTTCTCCTATCTTGATATCCCTACGATGGGCCTCAATCCTATCAACGCCATTTTTGTTGGCAAAAATGATATGGAAAAGATTCCTCTTTTTGGGTTTATGTATCGCAAACTGCATATCACGGTCGACCGAAAAAGTATGCGCAGTCGGTCGGAAACAATGTTGGCTAGTATGAGAGCCATTGATTCGGGAAAAAGCCTTGTGATTTACCCGGAGGGGGGAATGGCAACAAAAAATCCGCCCCAAATGGTACCGTTTAAAGACGGAGCTTTCCGAACCGCTATCGAAAAACAAATACCCATTGTACCTGTCACCATCCCTTATAATTGGATAATTTTGCCGGACCAGAAAAAAATGATCCTTCATGCAGGCAAAGTCAAAGTTATTTTCCATGAACCGATCGAGACAAAAGGAATGACCCTGGAAAGTATTTCATTATTAAAACGCCAAGTGTTTTCAGTGATTCAAAGTGAACTATCAAAAAGCTAGCATCTTCAATGAAATTGGACGTAGAAACTCTTCAAAAAATCGCCCACCTATCAAGGTTAGATATAAATGAGAAAGATACCGACCAAATGCTTCGCGACATGAGCAACATGCTCACTTTTGTAGAGAAATTAAATGAGGTCAATACAGATGGTGTAGCACCACTCACCACAATGAGCCACGAACTAAATAATTTACGTGAAGATGTCGCGAAGTTCGAGCTAACTCACGATGAAGTGCTAAGGAACGCACCAAAGAAAGACAGAGATTATTTTCGCGTGCCAAAAGTTTTGGAATAAGAAATGTTAGCAATTCGGTTTTGGGAGCATTGGACCAGTAACGAGAAACGTCTTTTCTGGCTATTGGCTTTCTTAGCTTTTGCTGGGCTAAGCTTATTCGGTTACATCTATTTTCAAAACCCATCTTTAGTGTATGTATACGAGCAGTTTCAGGAATTGAAACTGATGGATGTCGCCCTGCGAAGTTTTCGTGTTGGTCTTTCTACCATAGAAGTGCCGATTGAAAATATCTTGTTGTATGAAACGTATGTCGGCAGCGACCTTCAACCGGCTTTTTGGATTTATTATCTTTTTTTGGGCTGCCTAACCGTTGGGGTTCTTTTGTTTCTGACCTTCATCACCACACTAAAGCGTTATTCCTTTTTGGGTGGAATAGGTTTTTTTATCCTGATCATTGTCAATTTTCATTGGGAAACGCTTCTGGTAATTGGCTTGTCGAATAAAATCCCGACCATAGTTATCACCATTTTGTACGCGGCACTCGCTTACTATTTCCAATCATTCAGGAGTGATTTTTCATTTCTATTCCGGCTTTCCTGTTTTATTCTTATTACACTCATCATAGCGGTTGTAGTGTATTTTGGAAGTCGTATTAATAGTCCGTTTCTTCATTTGGCAGTCAACGGACTAACCACCGGCATTATTATGAGTGTGGTATTCATCGCAATGGTTGCACATGAATTGGTTGCACTATTTGTTACCATCGTTACAAATTCACAAAAACCAAACCGCTCAGCTGGACACTTCTACCTCATTACCGCCATATACCTCGCCAACTTAATCATTACGTACTTAATCCGGGAAAATTATTTACACTGGAATATTTTCACTGTTGACTCCTTTCTACTTCTCACATTGTCCGCCATTATCGGCTTGTGGGGAGTGCGAAAAAGAGAGCCACTTTATGCTGATGTTGTCAACTCCTTTCCGATCGTCACCTATCTTTACTTAGGTTTCTTCATTACAGCCTACTCAACCATCAGTTTTTGCTTTGCCACACATAGTACCACCATGATGGAAGGCTTCGATGATATCATTCTTTTCATGCACCTCGGCTATGGTGTTATTTTCACTACCTATGTAACCGCCAACTTCGGCCCCATGCTGTTGGCGAACGTACCTGTACACAAAATACTTTACCAACCATCTGCGATGCCCTTCTTTACTTTTCGTACGATGGGCTTAATAGCAACGTTCGCTTTCCTCTCCTACTCTTATCCCCTCACAACCTATTTTGATCGGGCTAAGGCTACTTACTACAATGCCTATGGCGACATGTACCTTGCTCTGGCAGATCAACAAACGGCCGAAGCATACTATAAGAAATCAATCTCGACAATAAATAGAAATCATCATGCACACTACGCGCTGGCCAAGTTATACTCAGTACAATTGAATCCATATGATGCGCTTAAAGAGTACAAAAACATTATTCAAACCACGCCTTCAGAAATGGCTTACTTGAATTATGTTGATGCCTATCAAACTAATGGAAAACACGTGGAAGCGGCCGCCCTCCTTAAGGAGGGATTAAGCATTTTTCCTGCCAGTGGATTATTGTTAAATGCACAAGCATTGAACTATTATCAACGAAACCAGTTAGATTCTTCTTTGCTGTTTTTTCAAAGAGCCAGAAAAAGTCAACTAACAAAGGATGCAGCAGAAACCAATCTGTTTGCTTGCAGCGCACAACTTCGATTATCATTTCCGGCTGACTCTTTGCTCAAACTATTAGGGTCGAAAGATTTGGGCACGCAGAGCAACGCTTTCGCATTGGCAACTCTTCAACATATCAACTTGCCGATCGATCCAAAGATACCAAAAGACACAATACTCAATGTGCGCATGGCTGTTGTTATTAGCAACCAGCTAACCAATCAGCTTGATAAAGTAGATACAGCGGCTCTGCGTAATTTTGTGCTCATCGCCAAAAAACCAACAAACAGCAATTTCAAAGAATACGTACTTCAGGCCGCTGCACATGCCTACTACGAACAGGGGATGGTCACTCAAGCACTTGAACTCCTTCGCGAATTGGCATACTTTACTAACCAAGGAAAATATTTTTATCAGCTAGGCATTTGGCTGCTGGAACAAAAAAATCCGGCCACCGCAGCATCGTATTTCAAAGTAGCCGAAGAAAAAAACAGGGATGGCGCTGACTTTATGCAGGCATTATCTTGGACAGAAGCTGATAGCTTGGATGTGGCGTTATCGTTTTGGAATTCTTTAGTCACATCCGATGATTCTTCCAGACAAAATCAATCCTTGATGTATAAAAAAATCATTGAGGCCAAAAATAACGAAGCGCTGCAGCAAAATGATGAATTCATCTATGAATACTCCAAAGTTCACGTACCCCTTTCTGATTCGCTTTTGTTCGGTCTGATGGTTGAAAAAATCAGTAATGTAGATTGGAAAACCCGAGCTATCCTGGAGAGAAGTAAAAGGTGGTATGCACTTGACGAACCGAACAGAGCGATCGGTTGTCTGTCATTGTTGAAAGGTGTTACGTTTACAGACAAAGATCTTGCAGACGAAATCATGGTTTTTAATATGATGCTGGCTGCGGAGACATCTAACTGGAGCTACTTGCAAAATAAGATGAATGGTGAGTTACCACCTGCCTATCGAAATGAAAAAATTTATTGGCGTGCAGTCATTGCCGCTCGCGAAGGCAACACAAAAGAAGCATTGCACGACTTCGAGTTTCTAGGAAAAGCTAATGTTCAATTCGAAGAAGCAATGTTGGCCTCGGCTCGATTTTTCCAAAAAAACAGCACCGACAAGCTAAAGCCTTACTCCATTCTGGTAAATGGACTTTTGGCGAAACCCAATTCAGTCAAGCTATTGAAAGAATATGCCGTGCAAGCCATGCTGTTGGGCTTTGAAAGTGAATCAGTACAGGCGATGGCAAAATTAAAGAAATTACTCCCGCTTGACATTTACAACGACTTCGAAGAGACGTTGGCAAAATGACGAAATTGAAGACGTGTGTAGTCGCTTTCCTTCAATTGGGATTCACTTGGAAATTAGTTGATTTATTATCACAAACTGTTCTTACTTTTGAGCTTAAATGTTTTTTCTATGGAGATGAAGTTTGTTCCCTTGAATGCAGTACACGAAAAGCTAGGTGCCAAAATGGTGCCTTTTGCCGGATACAATATGCCGGTACGGTATTCTTCCGATATCGAAGAGCACATGACCGTTCGGAATGGTGTGGGCGTTTTTGATGTTTCGCATATGGGGGAGTTTACTATTAAGGGGCCCCATGCACTGGATTTGATTCAGCGCGTAACAAGCAATGACGCCAGCAAGCTTGTTGATGGGCAAGCACAATATTCATGTCTTCCGAACGAAACGGGCGGCATTGTAGATGATCTTATTGTGTATAAAGTGAAGAATAATGACTATTTACTTGTAGTCAATGCATCCAACATAGAAAAAGATTGGAACTGGATTTCCAAATTTAATAACAAGGGAGCTGAGATGAAAAACATTTCAGATGACATTTGCTTGTTTGCCGTTCAGGGGCCTAAGGCCGTGGGAGTGTTGCAACGACTCACTTCAACTGATCTTTCAGCGATTAAGTATTATCATTTTGCCGCTGGCGAATTGGCCGGAATACCCAATGTCATTTTAAGCAATACCGGCTACACTGGAGCAGGTGGCTTTGAAGTTTATGTAAATAAAACTAATGCTGAAAAAGTTTGGCAGGCAATTTTTGATGCTGGTAAGGACGAGGGAATCAAGCCGATTGGCCTTGGCGCTCGGGATACACTGCGACTTGAAATGGGCTTTTGCCTTTATGGAAATGATATTGACGACACCACGTCTCCGTTAGAAGGTGGACTAGGTTGGATTACCAAGTTTACAAAGGTGTTTACTAATTCTACGAATATTCAAAACCAAAAAGCAACGGGTGTTTCGCGAAAACTAGTGGGCTTCAAGATGATTGATAAGGGGATTCCACGTCATGACTATCCGATAAAAGATTCAGCTGGTAAAGTGATCGGGAAAGTCACATCAGGAACTCAGTCGCCTATGCTAGGCATTGGGATTGGTTTGGGTTATGTAACGACTGCAAATTCTGCAGTAGGGACAGAAATTTTCATTGACATAAGAAATAAAGCGCTAAAAGCAATCGTCAGTAAAACACCTTTGATTAGCTAACTCAAATGAGAAATGAGAGGTTTATTGTACTCTTGGTATTGTTCAATGCCACGGTATGCAATTCCCAAGATTTTTCAAAACTGAAAACGAGTAACAAAGGCGTAGAGCTAATGAACGAAGGTAAATACCTTGACGCTATTTCTCAGTTTTCCGAACTGGTCGAACAAGATTCAACAACTACTGTATTTCGGTATAACAGAGCACTTTGCTATCTGAGCATAAATCGACTACAAGAATCTCTTACAGACTTTAAGGTTCTCTTTCGCCAACTACCAGATGAACCTGAATATATCTACCAACAAGGTGTCATCTTCCTGAAATTAGATAGTTTAAAAAAGGCCGAGTATTGCCTCACACAAGCCATTTCTCAAGACAGCGAAAATCACGAGTATTTTTCGAGTCGAGGTACAACTTATCTAAAACTAAAGTCTTACGACCTTGCAATTGCCGACTTGACAAAAAGCCTGACTTTAAACGGGCAAAACAAAACAGTCTTGCACAATAGAGGTATCGCATTTCTTAGAGTGGGGAAGAAAGAGTTGGCTTGCCAGGATTGGTGCGATGCTTTTCGTTTAGGGAATCTCAATTCCAAATCGCACATCGAAAAAAACTGTTCACAACTTATAAACTGCCTTGACTGATGAAGACCATAGATGTTTGCTTAAGTCCGGAACTAATGCATCTCTACCCGGTGCAAGATAAAACAGTGGTAGTAGTGGACATTTTGAGAGCAACATCTTGCATGGTCACGGCCTTTGCGCACGGGGTAGAGAGTATTACCCCGATCGCCAATTTGGAAGAGTGCCAAAATCTGAAGCTGAGAGGTTACGTGATTTCTGGAGAGCGTGATGGAAAAAAAGTAGAGGGTTTTGACAAGGGAAACTCGCCTTTCGAATACATGGGCGAACAAGTCCGCGGATTGAAGATTGCCTTCACAACTACCAATGGTACCCAGGCGATAGAAAAATCAAAAGGGGCGAAAGATGTTATTATCGGTTCCTTCTTGAACTTGAATGCAGTCGCTAAATATTTGTTGTTGAATGAACACAACGTTTTGGTCGTTTGTGCGGGCTGGAAAGGCAAAGTAAACCTGGAGGACACGCTCTTTGCCGGTGCACTGGTTGACAAATTGAAAGACTATCTCGGACCGGATTGTGATGCCCCTCTGGCCGCACAGCATTTATATAATATTGCAAAAGACGATATGGTGAGTTTTTTAAACGCCTCTTCTCATGTGAGGCGCCTGAACAAACTCAATATTCATGATGACCTGAAATTTTGCGTTACTCCGGATCAATATACAGTACTGCCGAGATTGATCAATGGGGTACTACAGCTTCGATAGTTTCGGATTGTCGTGATGGCGGTCCTTATCGCGGACTGCCTTCTTTTCTAAATTCTTTTCAAATGCTTTTGTCAAATCAACACCTGTTTGGTTGGCCAGACAAATCAACACCCAAAGGACATCGGCCATTTCATCACTCAGGTCCTTGCCTTTGTCGGATTCCTTTTCGGATTGTTCTCCGTACCTTCTCGCAATGATGCGCGCCACCTCCCCTACCTCTTCTGTAAGCATGGCCATGTTAGTAAGTTCATTGAAGTAGCGTACGCCATGGGTTTTTATCCATTGGTCAACTTGGATTTGGGCATCGTGTAATGTCATTTGTCAAAACCTCTTCATTAAATTCATATACAAAATTTACAAAACTTCACGGCTTGGCAATGGAAGAACAATTGTTATGGCTGTTCCATTATCTAGCCTGCCCACTGCCAAAATTTTTCCGCCCAACGACTCGATCATGATACGGCTTAGATAAAGCCCAAAGCCCTTTCCTTCCCTGTGGGTATGGTAGCGTTGATAGAGCCTAAAAATTTTTTCTTTAAACAAATCCATATCT